>Ga0209215_1000021_pt1 | contig 173540 bp, 127 predicted proteins | sample TexAe_OM2H0_M2_FD_187938 | JGI IMG/M metagenome (GOLD analysis project Ga0209215, IMG submission 187938) | Forest soil microbial communities from Davy Crockett National Forest, Groveton, Texas, USA - Texas A ecozone_OM2H0_M2 (SPAdes) (version 2) | ecosystem: Environmental > Terrestrial > Soil... | reverse complement strand
AACTTAGCAAATCGAGCGGATCTACTTCGTACCCACCCGCTACCGCGAGGTGGTACTGACTCTGTCCAACAGTGAATCCGGACTTTTGAGGCAAAGCCGGTAGTCGGCACAATCGCCGTAGTTAAGCCGGTCTTGGATTAGTCCCTTGAGTTGTGGGCCGGTCAACGGGACGGTTATTACCGAGTTCTGCGGCGGCCTCAGATCCCAATTGATTATTTCGATGGCTTACACCGCAAGTTCCCTCGCTTTTACGAGGATAAAAGAAAAAGATTCTGCACAAAGCCCCGGTAAAGGTCCACCGTGACACCTTCTTCGTTGCCGTCATAATGGTCTAACCCAACGATCTCCCCATCTTCACGTTTCTTATATCTGGAAAGATCGAGGCCGAACTCCGAAGGTCGCAACTCATTTCGCGGTGATATTGTTATGGCGGTTACTGTTCCTTTTGGAACACGCCAAGCCCGCGGCTCGGTATCACAGGTTTCATTCTGGAATTCGACTGTCACCCGAAAGTCAGGAAGAGTGTATTCGGAGATCGGAACCGTGCAGTTGCCCACTTTTAGAATCTTCTTTATATCCTCACACGTCGATTGCAACGGAGTTATCCCGCGCCAGCAGTTGGACTGACTTCGCATCGTTACAAACATCAAAAGAAGAAACAACAGCACACCAATTCTCATAGCTTCACCTTTCTGCAAGCATAAGAAAAAGTCTGGTTGAAGTAATCGCTGAGGGCGATGCTTTAATCGTTATTGAGATGAACGGTGTCTAATGACACTTGGATACGTTGACGAAAATGTTCGAGGCAGTGGCAGTCTACGGTCTCTGACGTACAACTCGATCAGCATTTCCTCACGTTGCCCTCCGTAAATCGTCATGATTTGAGTGCTCTTGATGTGGTGTGCAGAAATTAGATACCTTTCGGCTCGCCTGGCGTGCGCCAAGCTGTCAACTTTTCGAGCGCGGCAACCGCCATAGACAACGATGTATCCTTTTAGTTCCGCCCGGTGCTCCTTGAGCTTTTCGGCAAACTTATCCAACCGCTTTCTCTGGTCATCAAAAGGAATATCGCCGTAGCCGTTAAACCACACGGAAAGCGATACTTCCTCACGCGGATTCGACGGAGGCGGAACAGAGCATTTCGGACAGAGGAGATGTTTGTTCTTATCGAGAGGCGCGTAGTAGGTTACATTCACTACTTCTCCGTTAACCGCTGAAAGGCTTATACCCTGCTCATAATTATCGTAAATCAATTCACCAATAAAATCCGTTTCCAATTTCTTCCATTTATCATCTACCGCAAAACTGGCGATTGGCAATGGTTTGCGCAATTGACGTGCGATGCCGCTGACCGTGCCTGCGGGAACGTTCCATGCTCTGCTTTGATAAGAGCAAGAAATCGGACACGGACACGTCTCGAAACTTATTGTCACAGTCTCATTTTCCAACTGGTAAGTTGAATTCGGATATTCACATTTATCGACGCCCAGTACGCGTTTGACATCTTCGCAGGTCGAATGCAAGGGAATGATGCCGCGCCAGCCTTGGGCGACAGACGCTCCACAAGAAATCAGCACCGTGAATATTAACATTCCGATTAGTCTCATTTTTCTCACCTGTCAGTTACTTGCAATGTTGAGCCAGGACATTGCCGAAAAAGCCGGAATAGGCACCATCAAGCACACTCCTTCCGTCTGGACCAGAGAAAACTGCATCTCCCGGATCTGGAAAGTCTCCTTTCCAAGCTTTCCAACCAACAAACTTCTCTCCCATATTTTTCGTAGCGTTAGCCATGGCGGCATGGCCGTAACCTGCAACGTGGAATAATTCGTGAATCAACACAAGACCTCGATATGTGCTATACCCGGGAGATTTATTGGAAAGATCTGCGAAAGCATTCGTCGGATTTATACTGATGCTTGCGTAACCAGGGCCACCGCCCCCTTTTGCTTGGGCATCGCTCATGGACCGAAAGTCAAAGCCACTGCCTACTTTAACGGCCTCGAAAAGCTTTAGTATGTCGGTAGTGCCATGTTGTGAACGACCCGTATCGGTCTTTAACTGATCGAGTGCTGACTTAATGAAACTCGCACAGTCTGCATTACTAAGCAGACGATTGAGATCTGCAAGAAGCGCGTCAACTTGTCCAGAAGTTAGAGGACTCCCGGGGTTCTGCGGTCCGCCGCCACCCAAGTCTGTCGCGATTGGGCCGGGGAGACTCCATTCGATTGCCATTCCGTCGTCGTCGCCGATTGGGACGTTTACGCTCACGGTGCCTGGGCCGATGGCGGTGGCACCGGCTGCGGCGCCTCCAAGTGCGCCGCCTAAGCCGCCGATGGGATCGAGTCCGAATGGATCGGTGAAGTTAACGGGATCGTTGTGCACGTACGTATAACGATTGAACGATTGTGGATTACTTAAGTTGTAACTACCGTCATACGGATCGGGCTGCTCAAAGCGCGACCACCAGCGGTTATAGCGACGGTGCATCGCCTCATCACTCCCAATCGAGTCGCGTTCGTAGGTGGTGAACTTGCGTGGCTGGAAGGCCTCGTTGCTGCTGCGGTTGGTCTCGCCGCCCCACGGATCGAGTTCGATTGTGCTGACCACACTACCAGATGCGTCAGTAATCCGTTGGCTCTTTGCTACCGGTTCCTGATGCATCCACCACGCTGCGCTTGAATACTGAACCGCTAATATCTGTCCTCCAAAATAAACGTAGCCGCGCTGCCACCCACCGCCACTAATCTCGGCCACGACCTGTCCGCCCAACACGCTGCTGCGCAAATAGTAAGTGGCCACGCCGTTCTCCACTTTCTTGCCGCGCAGCCGGTCGCCGTCGTAATAGAACTGCATATTACCGACCGCACTACTGGCTTGTTGGCCTGTGGCATCGTAGGTAAAAGTCCAGCCTCCACCGGCATCAGTGAGGTTGCCGGACGCGTCATAGACCATGCCATTTAACTTGTTGTTGGTATAACTTGCGCCATACATTGGATTCGTACCACCCCAACCTTCGCGCCCGGTAATGTTACCAAACTGATCGTAGGAGTAATTATGTGAATAAGGCCCGTTATAAAGCAGCGGCACCTGCTCGCCAACAGACAGACGTGCCTCATTGCCAGTCCGCGAGGCAATTAAGCGCCCAAGGTGATCGTAGGCGTAATAGCGATCGAGTGTCTCATCATCCTGGTTGCGCACGAATTCCACACGGCCAGTTTGCTCCGACCCGTAGCCGTACAGCATGCGCAGCACACCCGGAATGCTCCACTGAGTCAGTCTCAATCTGCTGTCGTATTGCAGCGAGAGGGTGCGGCCATTGCTGTAACTAATCTGCTTCGGACCAAACGCGCGGTAAGCGATATTGCTGATGTAGCTTGACACGCCCGCATAACCTGAACCAGAAACGCTTGTCGGCCGTCCCACTTTGTCGTAACCATAGCCCACCTGTGCGCCCCAGTGATTGGTGATTGAATTCAGTTGCCCACCGAGGTTGTAGTCATAATTCAGCGTGTAAGCTCCAAGACCGGCAAAGGTGCGAGTCTCGGAGGTCAGTTGTGAGATGGTGTTGTAAACGTAACTGACTGATCCGAGACCATCAGTCATGCTGGTGCGATTACCGGCTGAGTCATAACCAAGGGTAGCGTTAGGTGTGGCCGCCACACCGCTCGGCACCCCATAAGAGATGCTGGTGACCAGCCGTCGATTGTTGTAGCCAAAAGTGGTGGTGGCGTTGCGGGCGTCCGTGACGGTTTGCAACCTGTCATTCGCAAAATAACTGTAACTCGTCGTGCCCTGCTCCGGCGTGGTGCGCGACTGCAAGCGCCCGTAGCCATCAAAACCAAAACTTCTGATTTGACCTGCGTGATTGATGCTGGTGATCTGGTCGCGCGCGTTATAACTGTAGTTCGTCGTGGCGTAGACCGTTTGGTTCCAATTCAGTTCCTCGACTTTACTCAATCTTCCCAGCGTGTCTTGTGTGTAGCGCCTGCGGCGGCCTTGTTCGTCGCGCACGGTAGTTTGTTCGCCACCCGCGCAACCGCAACCACCATAAGTATTTTCTCGAGTGGTGCCGTCAGGATTGGTGGTCACTGTTGGTCTGCCTTTCCAATCGTACGACTGGTTGGCCCATATCCAGCCGGTGGCTGCATCGTCGCCTGCCGGAACCCAAAGCGCAGTCATCTCGGTTGGATTTGAACGTGTGTTTGGTCTGCCCATGACATCGTAACCAACCACCACCGTCGAGTAACCTCCCACACTGCCTGGCAAATCGAGCTGCGTGGCCCGGTAGCGCCCGGCGCCATCAAACGCGGTTCCTTCGAAAGCTTCGCCCTGTCCCGCTTCAATCGTGCTGAAGGCTGCGACAAACGTATTAGCTGTGGCATAGACCCAACGTGTGTAAGCCCCGGTTGTTTGATTTGTAATCTGCTCGCGACGAGCCGCAGTGTCGTAGCTGATGGTGTCCGCCGATCCCTTTGGATCCTGTGTGCGCGTCACAGCGCCGAAGCTATAGTTATATTGCGTTAACGAACTGTACCCGTCAGCGTCCGTCACTGTGGTGGGATAGGCGAAGGTGTTACGGTTCACGGCGTCCGAGAAGGAATCGGAATAGCTGACGCTTGGGCCAACACCGTAGTGATCTTCGGTTTTGATTACCGAACCGGTACGGTTGTACTTGATATAGGTGCGCGTGGTCTTGTCGAAATTGTTTATGTCAGTAACGTCCCATCGTCCAATCCAGCAGAGGTTACCTCGTCCTGCCGCTGTACCGCTGGAGTCATGGTGACTGGCTGCCTGCGGAGTGGGTTGCCAGTACTCGTTGCTCCAGTCGTAGTCGTACCAGACTTTAGACTGCGCTTGATTGTTCTCGTCGTAGACAATCACCTCTCGTACGAGCCCCAATACGCGGCGATCGAGATATGCCTGGCCACCATCAAAGTAGGTCGAAGTAGTGCGGCGCAGCACAGTGGTGCCGTTCGCGGCGTATTCTTTGACTTCTGTCGGCAGGGCCACTGGATTAGGTAGATTAAATGACGTGTAGATTATTTCAGTCCGCTTATGATTACCCGCATCGTCAAAGATCTGAGTGTCGTAGGGTCGCGGGTTCTTTTGATAACTGAGCGAGATATTGTCCTGGGTCCACGCGATGGTGGTCCATTTTTTCTTAACTCCACCAGACCAGAACTCGGTGCTGGTAGTCAGTCCCGTTTGCCAGCCGGAGGTGGCAAAGAACTCTTTATAGATGGTGCCGTCGGGTGCGATTTGCTGTGTCCAGGAACCATCACCAGCCACGCTGTAGCTGGTGACGACTTCGTTGCCGTTATTCCAGCTTTCTGCCCAGTCGCGGCGCTCGGTAAACCGCGGGCAGTCAGTCTGGCCGGCGGCTGAACTCACATTGTAAGCAGTGTAGTTAATCAGATGGCCATCAGCCGCATAGCGATTGATACGACTCACCTGGGCAAAAGCAGTATTGTAGTCGAAGGTAAAATAACTACCGTCCTGCAAGTTCACTCGCGCCAACACAGTTGTATTGTTCCCGTTTGGACCATTCACCGCGAGGCCACCACCAAATGACGGAGCAACGTAAACCTCGCCGTAATTGAAGGTAGCCCAATCATGTGAGACACCGTTCCAGGTTTGCCTGATTGCCTGCAAGTTATTCGTGCCGTCGTAAATGAAAGACACGACCCGATTAAGGGTGTCGGTGACTGTTAACAGGTGACCATTGTTGGAGTCGTATGTGGCGGAAATGTAGTTGCCATTTCGATCTTTGATCTCCGTGCAGCGATACTCGTTGTTGATAACCACTGCAGTGAACGTGAACCTGGTGCCGTCTGTCGTACGCATGATGGGAGTACTTGTGCTGACATCCAGTTGCGCATAGGTGGAGTCTTCCGACTCGTAGATATTCGACGAACCTACCTGTCGCAGTTCCACTCGCGCGCCGGATGGCGTCACCATCATGTAGGCATAAATTCCTGTCTGCGAGTTCAAAAATCTCTGTTGCAGCGTGGGCATTCCCAGGCGAAACCCTGGAGCCGGTGAACCGAGATCGGCATTAAACTTCATGTACGAACCGTCCCTGGTCCAAACCAGTGAGTTGTAGAAGACCGTAAGATTTAGATCCAAACCCGCGCGGCCCGGCAAAGAGACCAGTGGGACGGCCCAGTTAAAATTACGTGAACCTAAATCGATACCTCCCTCTCCGGTTTCATTCACCGGTTTGCCACGAGCGGTGGAGAAGTTTGGATCGCCGGATGGATAGTTACCTCCGCCCCCACCACCTCCCTGCGGATCGCAATCTGCGCATGGAAGATTCGATTCGATCGGAGCTGTGGCTTTTGGTTTTTGCGGTTTTGCCTTACGTATTTCGTCAAGGTTTGGCAGGTGCATTCCGGGTGGGCCGTTTGTAGCTGCCGGCGGAGTTGTCGAAAAGCTGCCACCCGGGCCGAAGCCACCGCTGCCACGTCCAACTGGCGGCAGAGTTAGTGGCCGGTTTATTGAGCTGCGAAGTTTGGCGAGTGCTTCGGCCGCATTTACAACTCCACCACTCACAACTTTGTCGGAAAGCGTCGCGGTCTTGCGTGCGCCTTCAGACAAGGATTTGGCAATGGCCTGTGGATTCGCGGTGGGACGAAAGGTTTTCAGCAGACCTGCGACGCCGCTGACAATTGGCGCAGCGGCCGAGGTGCCGGTGACGTTCCAGTACCCGCCCCCGATCTGGGTCGTTAGAATATTTATCCCCGGTGCAGCAATGGAAATATCTTTTGCTCCCCAGTTAGACCATGACGCGAGCTGGTCAAAATTGTCTGAGGCGGCCACACTGATCAAACCGGGTATACCAAACGAAGCCGGATAGTAAGGACCAACTGCGAGATCGCGACCATTGTTACCGGCCGAGCAAACTACTGCCACGTTGTGCCTAATAGCCCGTGCCAGTGCATTTTTGAGTGCTACTGATTCGGCGCTGGTGCCCCATGACAGGTTGATCACGTGCGCGCCGTGTGTCGAGGCATAGTCAATCGCTTCGATCGCACTGGCGACATCGCCCGTGCCGGTTTTGTCTAAGACGCGAAGGCTCATCAGACTCGCCCGCCACATCACACCGGAAGTGCCGATTAAATTGTTGCCTTCCGCATCGATGATGCCGGCTACTGCGGTGCCATGGCCTTGTTCATCTTTGATCTCAGGACTGTTTGCCACGAAGTCCCACCCATGAAGGTCGCCATTGGCGCCGGGACTCGGATTGATCCACTGGTTGTGCGCGAGATCCGGATGGGTGAAGTCGACTCCGCTGTCGATCACGGCGATCACGGTAGATTGCGATCCAGTCGTGGTGGACCATGCGCCAGTGACGTTTATGTCTGAACCGAATTGGCCGCCATTCTGTCCCGTGTTACTCAAGGCCCATTGCTCGTTGAAGCGGGCATCGTTCGCAACCACGTCGTCCTTCGCGATCAGAAAATTTGGCTCGGCAAACTCGACCTGCGAACTCAGCAACAGTTGCAGTGCAACAGTTCGTGGGTCGCGGCCCGACAGCAGTTCCAGTTTCTCGATACCTGATTCGCCGTGCAGCTCTTTCTTTTTTCGCGCGCCGTGCGCCGCGACGATCGTCTCCTGGTCGCGTTTGGAAACGCCGGCACGAAACCGCACCAAAAGTTCGCCTTCGCGGTACGGGGCATTAGCTTCCTGCGACGATCGTGTTGGTTTTATCGTGTGGGCTGACCTTGCTGCCGTAGCAAAAGGCGAAAACAATGAAGTAGCAAATAGATACGTGAGCAGTACGGCAGTTACAGTGTGAAGAAAACTGACGGATGCCATGGCGACACAACTCCTATTTAGAGATCGCAGTCTTTTACAAAACCGGCGATCGCATGCCTGAGTTATTGTCTGGTGTTGAGAACGAAGCGGTGGGCCGTCTCTGTCAAATGAACTTTGTGCGTAAGAACGTGGCTGAGGCTTCTTGCATCTGCGCGACGATCTCCTGTGCGGCACTGGCCGGATCAGGTGCTCCTGTAATCGGTCGTCCAACCACGAGGTAACTTGCGCCGGCAGCGATTGCGGAGCCTGGTGTGGCAACGCGTTTTTGATCTTCACCTTCGGCCTCGCTTGTCGATGGCCGGATTCCAGGCGTGACTATCAGAAACTCCGGTTTCGATACGACGCCACGAATTGTTTCGATCTCTTGCGGCGAGGCAACGACGCCATCAACTCCAGAATCTTCAGCGAGTCGAACCAGACGCAACACCGCTTCACCTGGGCTTGAATTCACGCCGATTTGGTCGAGTATTTTCGCGTCGATGCTTGTGAGAACGGTGATGGCGAGTACTCTTGTACGAGTGCCGTTTTTTACCCCGACTTCGTTAACGGAGTCGACGGCGCGGCGCATCATCTCGCTACCACCACTGGCGTGAACTGTGAATAACGAGACCCCGAGTTCCGCGGCTGCACGTGCAGCGCCGGCGACTTGATGTGGTATGTCGTGGAATTTGAGGTCAAGGAAGATTTTTGAATCGAGGGCCAGTATGTCTTTAACGATTTGAGGTCCAGCGGAAGTGAAGAGCGTCGATCCAATCTTAAACATGCCGACGACGCCGTGGAGTTCTTTCACGAGGTTGAGTGCTTTTGCGGGGGTGTCGACGTCGAGTGCGACGATAAGTTTTTCCTTTGCGGTCAATTGATCTCCTTTCATGTTGTCCAAAGTTTACAGAGACAACTCCTTTGCACGGCAGCCTACTGCGGCGCCGAGGTTAGCAAATCCCTCGTGAGCCAGAATGTTCGCGAGGCCTTCGTTGATTTCGTGGGCAATGCCCGGTCCCCGATAGATGAATCCCGTGTACAACTGCACCAGACTAGCGCCGGCGCAAATCTTTTCCCATGCATCTTCGGCGCTGAAGATGCCGCCGACGCCAATCAGTGGGATGCGGCCCCCGGTCAATTCGTACAGTTCGGCAATCATTTGCGTCGATCGACCCTTTAAAGGCAAGCCACTGAGTCCTCCCTCGCCGGCTGCCCTGACTCGACCGATGTCTGTGCGCAGATTTTCACGGCTAATGGTTGTGTTAGTGGCAATGATGCCGTCGATGTTTAAGTTCTCGATTACATCCACAATCATCTCGAGATCTTTGCGTTCGAGGTCGGGTGAAAGTTTAACGAGGAGTGGCACACGCTTTTGATGCTGCTGGTGAAGTTCCCGCCCGCGGGCCTGAAGAGCTGACAAGAGAGCAGTGAGTGGTTGCGACTGTTGTAATTCACGAAGCTGCGGGGTGTTTGGGGAGCTCACGTTCACCGCGATGTAATCAGCCACGCGATAGACGAGTTCAAAACTGGCGAGATAATCCTCGGTAGCTTCTTCCAGCGGTGTGATCTTGCTTTTGCCGATGCTTACTCCGAGCACGCAATCCGGTCGATCGCTTTCGACTCTCTTTGCGAATGCCGCCGCGCCATCGTTGTTGAATCCGGCACGATTGATCAATGCCTTATCTTCAGACAAACGAAACAGACGCGGTCTTGGGTTTCCTGGTTGTGGATGAAACGTGACCGTGCCTGCTTCGATAAACCCGAAGCCGAGCGCTGCGAGTGGTCGCAAAGCGATGCCGTTTTTGTCGAAACCCGCTGCGAGTCCAACAGGGTTCTCGAAAGTTAACCCAAACCTCGTGATTGGATTGGTTGTCGAAGGACGTTTCGCTAGTAATCGTGCAGGTAATAACGATAGAGAATGTAAGGCCAATTCGTGAGCCGTCTCGGGTGGGAGACGGAAGAGTAGCGGGCGTACCAGTGAACGATAGACCATCGTTGGACAGGATTTACAAGATTCACATGATACACAAGATTGGCTCGTAAATCCTGAAAATCATGTAAATCATGTGAGAGGCTTTGCAGGAAACTTCGCTTCTTGTTAGTATCCGCGCACGCACATGGAATTCGTCGAGAAAGCTCGCATCATGGATGGCCCGCGCATCAATCGCGCATTGGCACGTCTTTCATCCGAAATTGTTGAAGAAAATCATGGCGCCGGCGACCTGTTCCTCGTGGGAATCAGGCGGCGTGGCGTTCCGCTCGCCGAGCGCATGGCGCAGAAGATCGCTGATCTCGAAGGTTATCGTCCGCCGGTTGGCGTGCTTGATATCACGCTTTATCGCGACGACCTTTCCACTGTCGGCGCCAAGCCCGTGGTCAACCGCACGGAACTTCCCGGCGACATTGAAAACCGCAACATTGTCCTGATCGACGACGTGCTTTACACCGGCCGCACCATTCGTGCGGCACTCGACCAGTTGATCGACTTCGGCCGCCCTCGTCGTGTGCAGTTGGCGGTCTTGATCGATCGCGGCAAAGAGCATCGCGAGTTGCCGATTCAGGCTGATTACATCGGCAAACTCGTTCCCACCAAGAAAAGTGAGATCATCAAGGTCATGCTCCAGGAGTTTGATGAGGAAGAAGGCGTGGTAATCGTCGAAAGGCCGTCAGAAACGGCGTAAACGAAGCGGCCAACGGGCCGCTTTTTTTGTGTCAGACTAAAATCATGCAGCCAACTTTCAACCGCCGCCACCTGCTCGGTATTCGCGAACTCGACGCAGGAGAAATCGCTAATCTGCTCGATACTGCCGAAACTTTTCGTGAGGTTTCGAAACGCCAGATCAAAAAAGTCCCGGCACTTCGCGGCCGCACGGTCATCAATCTCTTTTTTGAACCTTCAACCCGCACCAGAACTTCCTTCGAGATCGCTGCAAAACGGTTATCGGCTGACGCCGTAAACGTCAGTGTTTCGACTTCCAGTGTCAGCAAAGGAGAGACTTTGCTCGACACTGCGCGCAATCTCGAAGCAATGGCGCCTGATTGCATCGTCATTCGACATTCGATGGCCGGCGCGCCGCAGCATCTGGCAAGGATGACCAACGCACCGATTGTTAATGCGGGCGATGGCGCACATGAGCATCCCACGCAGGCTTTACTCGATGCGCTCACAATTCGAGAATACAAGGGCAAGATCGAGGGACTGAAAGTCGCGATTCTAGGCGACATTCTGCATTCGCGCGTCGCGCGCTCAAACATATACCTGCTCACGAAAATGGGCGCTAACGTCAGCGTTGGCGGACCCGGCACGCTCGTACCTGAAGACTTTGGCGAACTCGTCGAAAGCGGATTAAAGATCGAGAGACGTTTCGAAGATGCAATCGATGGCGCAGACGTGGTGATGATTCTGCGAATCCAACGCGAGCGTCAGGATGCGGCATTCTTCCCCTCGATGCGTGAGTATGCGGTTCACTACGGTCTTCAGCCGCGACACCTCGAACGTGCTGCGCCAGATGCGATTGTCATGCACCCCGGTCCGATGAATCGCGGCGTCGAGATTTCTTCTGAAATCGCGGACGGCAGCCGCTCTTTGATTCTCGATCAGGTCACGAACGGAGTCGCCGTGCGCATGGCGGTTCTTTATCTGCTTGCCGGCGGCAGTCATACAGAACCCGCTGAAGAAAAACCACCAGCCAAAAACAAAAGACGTAAGGTAACTCAGGAATGAAGCTGCTGATTACAAATGGTTATTTGATCGACCCCGCACAGCAAGTAAACACGGGCGGTCGAAGCCTTCTGATTGAAGATGGACGCATAGTCGGTGTGCTCGATCGTGGTGAGCCCGTGCCCGAACAGGCGCACGTTATCGACGCGACCGGGCTGATTGTGGCCCCAGGCTTCATCGACATGCACACGCATTTGCGCGAACCGGGTCAGGAGTACAAAGAGACTGTGGCCTCGGGGGCGGCAGCAGCAGTTACCGGCGGTTGGACAAGCATTTGTGCGATGCCTAACACCGATCCCGTGAACGACAACCCCGCGGTGACACGGTTCATTGTTGAGCAAGGGCAGGCGGCACGGCTCGCAAACGTCTTTCCCATCGGAGCAACCACAAAGGGAAGCAACGGCAAAGAGCTTGCAGAAATGGGCGAGATGAAAAATGCGGGCATCGTTGCAGTTTCGGACGACGGTCGACCAGTGCCGACCTCTGCAATGATGCGCAGGGCGATGGAATATGCTCGGGGATTTGATCTGACGGTGGTAGATCACTGCCAGGATCAGTCACTGAGCGCGGGCGGTGTGATGCACGAAGGGCGCTGGTCGTTAATTCTGGGACTGCGTGGAATGCCTGCGGCGGCCGAGGACGTTGACGTTGTTCGCGACTGCGTTCTCGCAAGATTGACTAAAGCGAAGGTTCACATCGCGCACGTCTCAACCCGCGGTGCGCTGGCAGCCGTTCGACGCGCAAAGGACGATGGCCTGCAGGTAACGTGCGAAGTGACGCCTCATCACTGGACGCTGACTGACGAAGCTGTCGCTGAATACGATACAAACACGAAAATGAGCCCGCCGTTGCGAAGCAGGGAACACGTCGAGGCAATTCTCGAGGCAATGAAGGATGGCACGATCGACGCCATTGCCACCGACCACGCACCTCACCACAGCGACGAGAAGGCTCTGGAATTCGACCAGGCGCCGTTTGGAATCACAGGTCTGGAAACAGCGGTTGGGTTGGCGTTTGACCTTGTGCACGCAGGCTTAATCGACCTGGAACGGGTAGTCGAGATGTGCTCGACGAACCCCGCCCGAATTTTCGGGCTCACAGATCGCGGGACCATGAAACCGAACGCGCACGCGGATATCACGTTGTTGGATCCCAATCTTGAATGGGTTTTCGATGTAAACCGGTCAAAGTCAAAAAGCCGGAACACACCCTTCCACGGACGTCGCATGGTCGGCGCGGCGGTGGCGACAATCGTCGGTGGTCGACTAGTCTATCTTCACCCGGACTACACGCGTATCAACGAACCAAGCCACAGATTACATAAACAATCTGCGCAATCAGCGTAATCTGTGGATGGCCCGAAAAATTTCTGAACAATTCCGAAATAGCCGCTCAACACCTAAGGAAGATTATTTCGCTCGCCGGCATTAAAATCATTGCGTATCCGCAAGCAGCGCCCTAAAATGCTCCGGTCTTGTTCCCGGATACATCCTGCTAGTGTTCAAAGCAGATAGTTTTTCTTTGTCGACCCCCACGCGCGACAAAGTCGTCTTATTCATTTTTCCCTTAAGGGATCGGTCTACAGAGAGACGCACCTTAAAAGAACCTGAACGGAGGTCAACGATGAGGAGTAAGCTTTGCAGCCTTACCTGTATCGCCGCCCTTCTCCTGCTTGCACCTGTGTGTGTAGCTGACAGCAAAAGCTCAAGCCGGATGCTTAAGCAACAGGAGCGGTATACATTGTCGCTGGAGTTAGAGTTTACGAAGAAAGACCAGAACCCTTTGGAACAGGCGATTTCAGTCCTGTTTGATGTTGGTCCAAATGGGTATGCAACGGGTTTCCTGGTAGGCAATGGTCTGGTGATGACTGCCTATCACGTAATCTCCGGCAACCTGAGCACTACGAAGAAAGTAATGCTGGGTTTCAAGGCGAGCGATGAACTCAGTGTTAAGGTTTACGTTGACGGCTGTCGGGCGAAAGTCATTAAGGTTGATAAAGAAGCGGATCTAGCGTTACTCGAGATGTGCCGCAACTCGAAGAATGCCAAGGCTCCGGTCTTCCAGACGGCTCCCAGCAAAGACGACAAGTTGTTTTTGATCGCGCGCCCGCACGGCGACAAGATCGTGAGTCACGGCAGCTTTTATGGCAACTATATGCTCGGGACCCAGGAGTACTGGTCGGTGAAGATCGACAGCCGCGATGGTTTTTCGGGCAGTCCGGTTTATAACTCGAATGCTGAAGTGGTCGGAGTCTTTAGCGGTTACGACTGGTCGCAGAAACTGGCGTTGATCAGTCCGAGCATTCGTGCACAAAAGCTGCTCGAGGAATACAACGCAACTGCGAAACCCTGATCGTCGCTGTTGCCATCGTTTGAGTCACGGATGAACACGGAAATGACGGATTAAGTCCGTTTCATGATCCGTGTTAATCCGCGCTAATAAACCCTTCTTTCCTGAACTCTGTCCTTGGATGCGAGACTAAATCTCTGCTCCGTGGTTCCCCTGCCTAAGATCATCTTCGTCGCATACTCGCCTACGGTAGGTCCGTGTTTGAATCCATGTCCTGATCCGCCACCGACAAGCCACACGTTCTCGAATCCCGGATGCTTATCGATCAGGAAATCGCCGTTTGACGTGTTCTCGTACTGACAAACACGCGTCTCGGTAATCGGCGCACTGGCGAGTCGTGGGAGACGACGGGAGAGGTAGTCGCGCATTGCTTTAATTCCTGATGTGCTTACTACCCGGTCGCCACTATCCGGATCAAATACCGGTCCATGCGCGTCAATTGCGAGCTTGAACCCACGTCCGTCGAGATTCGGTATTCCATAAACAAGTTCGTTGAAATCGATCCACGTTGGTAACGTGCCGGCGTTAAAACTCTCATCGCCAGCCGGCACTCCAAAGAATAGAATTTCCTGCCTCGTGACCTGAATCAGATCGCCAAGCAACTCAGGAAAGAGTTTTGGCAGCCATGGACCACAGGCGAACACAAAGCGTTTCGCCACTATCTCGGTTCCGGAGGTTGTTCTGATCGAATCAAGTTTCCCTTGCGTGGCCGGCGGGGCAATTGCAGCTTCGCGGTAGTCGACACCTTCAGCCATCGCCTGCGCTACTACTGCCTGGACAGCACGACGCGCCATAAGGACGCCAGCGTCGGGTTCGAGTATGCCCCAGGCAGTTTGACGGTGGTCCAATTGCGGAAACCGCCGCATTAAGTCATCGTGGTCCAGCTTTTCGTAATTCGCATTTAGCCGTTGCAGCGTTGCCAGGGTAGCTTCGCAGTAGGGATCGTGCTCCCGAGCAAGCCACAGCACTCCTGTTTTCCGAAAAAGGTTCTCGCCCTTGTCGAACAGCTGTTGCCACAGGACCATCGAGCGGTTTGAAGAGCGTGAGTAGATCTCGTCTGGTCCATAGCCGAGGCGAATGATGCGCGATTCGCCGCCCGAACTTGCGCGGCTGTTTGCCGGACCGTATGCATCAATCAGCAAAACAGATTCGCCAGCCAGCCTTAGCTGGTACGCGGTCCAGGCGCCAAACACTCCTGCTCCTATCACGGCAACATCGTAAGTCATACCGTGCATTGTAACTTACATGCTACCGATCGGCTTTTATCGGTTTGATCCGCGGCCTCGACATTATTTTGCAAAAACTACGGGGTTCAATACGCGGTTTCCCCTTAAGGAGGTGTGCAATATGCGCTTTCCCGGAGCTGTTTTGGCCCTCCTGGCCCTCATGAGTTGGACCTTGACGGTTCAAGCTCAGGAGGTCAGGAATCTATCAACCGATCAGCGAGTTTTGTCAGGAACCGAGTGGCGACTCGTGTCTATTGGACCATCAGGCGGCGAAGCGAATCTGGTGCCGGGAACCACCGTCACCCTGAAATTTGGCGAAGACAACCGAGCGAGCGGCTCGACTGGTTGCAACTCTTACAGCGGCTCTTATGGTGCGGTGGGCGATACGATTAGTTTCCAGAGACTGATCAGCACGAAACGAGCGTGCCTGGACCAGAGAGCAAACCAGCAGGAACAGAGATTTCTTGCAGCACTCGAAGCAGCGACGAAGTTTCGACTGTCATCGAACAGGCTCACGATCTTGTCTGAGCGCGGACGCAACGCGCTGAATTTTGTCAACAACTTGGATTCCGAGCCGAGTGAAGGAAGTGGACCACGAGACAATCGCAATGATCCGGTAGCAACGCTGGCGCTGTACTACGGCGCCATCGACGCGCGCGACTATCGCCGTGCATATGGCTACTGGGATTCCCCGACAGCTTCATTCGAAAAGTTCGCGAGTGGGTTTGCTGATACCGATCGCGTGCGCTTGCTGGTGGAGCCGTCGACTCGCATCGAAGGTGCGGCGGGTAGTGCTTATGCAGAGATCTCGACGATTGTTGTTGCCACCACACGCGCCGGAATCGAGCGTGTATTTGCGGGTTGTTATGTGATGCGAAGATCGAATGTGCAGGATCGAGGTTGGCTTATCTATCGTGCCAACATCTCGCAGGTTCCCTCGAGTGCCAGAGTTTCGCGAATGCTTTCACAGGTTTGCAATTGATGGATTTTAACTGTTTCAAATCAGGAGGAATGTTCGATGCATAGAAGTTTTTTGCTGATGATTGTTGCAGGGTTGATGTTGGTGAGTGCGTGTTCGGATCCGGCAGCCGACAAGACAAAGGCCGTTACCAGTGAAGCGACGAAAGTGGCCTCACCCGCAGCACCCGCACAGGGCCAGAAATATTTAATCACGCCTCAAAATTCAAAGATTGAGTTTGTTGGATCAAAAGTTACCGGTAGTCACAATGGTTCATTCGGTGATTTTTCGGGACAGATCGATTACGCCGGCACTCCGGAACAGAGTCGCGTTAGTATCACGATCAAAGCTGATTCACTCACAACCGACACTCCGGATCTGACGAAACATCTCAAGACCGCTGACTTCTTCGACGTAGCGAAGTTTCCGGAAGCAACGTTTGTTTCGACATCCATCAAGGCCGGCGGAGATCAAGGTGCTTCCCACACGGTCACTGGCAATCTAACGCTGCATGGTGTGACGAAAGCCGTAACGTTCCCGGCGACGATTAGCGTGACGCCCGACGTTGCGAGTGTTGACAGTACTTTCTCCATCAACCGCAGAGACTTCAACATCAACTATGCCGGCCAGGCCAATAACCTGATTCGCGATGACGTCGTGCTCAAACTCACCATTCGCGCCGGTAAGTAGTAGTCGAAATCCATCCACAGATTACGCAGATTGTTTTTCTGTGTAATCTGTGGGTGAATCGAATTCATACTGCCACTAAAACGTAACAGTGAAGTCGAAGAACCGCGACACGTGTGTAAGTGATGCGTGTTTAAATGGATCCCATATTTTGATTGAAAGGGGATTCTGAAATGGCAGCAAAAGCGGCGGCATCACCAAGCCGAAAAAAGGCGTCTAGTATCTTCAAGGAAGCAGAGTCGTTTTCAAGTTTTTCTGTGAATGACCTGAAAAAGGCGAAAGAGTTTTATGGAGAGACTCTCGGAATTGAAGTCAAAGAAACACCTGAAGGGCTTGAGCTACACACAAGCGACAACGCAGTGTTTTTGTATTCTAAACCAAACCATACCCCGGCCTCATTCACTGTTCTGAATTTTGCGGTTGACGATATCGACGCGGCAGTCGATGAGCTTAATTCACTGGGAGTGAAGCTCGAACATTACGACCTGCCCGATATCAAGACTGACGAACGCGGAATTGCGCGTGGTCCAAAAGGGCCGATGATCGCATGGTTCAAAGATCCGGCTGGAAATATCCTGTCGGTGCTTGAAGAACGTAAATAAACTTTGACGCACCCGACTCTCAAGGTTAGCTTCACAGGATTTACAAGATTGTTCAGGATGAACATAAGAATCATGTCAATCTTGAATTAATCTTGTTAATCCTGTCCCACTTCTCCTCACATCGCGATGACATCAGTCTTGTAATCTGACACCGCCAGCTCTGCCTCCTCAGCACGTCGGGCTTTTCCTTAGTCAGTTTGCGGTTTTCCCTTATTGTAAGTGTTCGCTGACAGCGTTAGTCTCAGCGCACTTTTCCTGCCAGCAAAAACGGTTAGCCGACAGGACTACCGGACATCGCCCCTCGTCAGTTTGAAGACCCGCAATCGAAAGCAGTAGCGGCCTTCCCCGACAGCAATGGAGGTCTCGCGTGTATATAACATTGGAGAATCTGAACAACTCAATCACAGCAGCTATTAGGGCCCATTTGTTGAACTTCGACGCCTTGCCACCAAACACAGAGGTGCCGGCGCTCGCAAAAGAAATTACTGACGTCGTTTTTTCTACTCTGCGCAAAGAGGGAATCTCGGAGGAGGCACTGGAACGACTGGTTGTCGCTAAGACCGCAACCGCAAGCAATAAACTCACTTAGACCGGGGGCAGCGGCAGGGGCAAAATCCACAGGTTACTCAGACTCGTCTGCGTAATCTGTGGATTAAACTTTTTTCGTCACCAATCTAATTTCACAGTCATGCACTGAGAAGTGCGGAAAAGCGCCCACTCAAGTGTGAAGGTTTCCGCTGTTGTTAAGGCTGAAGCTCCAAATCTTCAACTAAACAATTGGCAGGTAACTGTGTACGGCAGTTGCAGGAGGACTTGCAGGACTCTACGACGCAGTACCTGGCCGAACATGGAAGAACCGCACCCTAAAGGAATTCTGATCGTCGCCGATGAAGACAGCGTGACAGACTCTTTGCGGCTAATGCTCGCTGAACAAGGATTTGAGGTACTGGCTGCGGAGAATCTTACTGAAGAAACCAACGACAGCGATGGCGAAACGTTTGGAATAGTTGGTCGTAACGCAAAGATTGGCGAGATTCGGAAGACGATTAAGACAGCAGCACCATCCGGCGCGTCAGTGTTGATTGAGGGAGAAAGCGGGACCGGTAAAAATTTAATCGCAAGGGCCTTTCATGCGCAGAGCCCGCGCGCGACCAAGCCATTCGTCCGCGTCAATTGTTCCTCAGTTTCCAATGAGCTTTGGGAATCGATCGAAGCGGCAAATGGAGGCACGCTGCTTCTGGATGAAATTGCATTCTTACCTGTACATCTCCAGATGAAACTGCTTCAGGTTCTTCAGGATCGAAAGCTCGGCAACGATCCGGTTGACATTCGTGTGTTGTCGATGACCAGTCGTAACACTTCAACTCTACTTAATGAAAGTCTACTCCGGAAAGATTTCTACTTTCGGATCAGCACGATCAAGATCAATGTGCCGCCCTTGCGCGAGCGTCTTGATGATCTGCCTTTCATGGCTAAATACTTTCTGAAGCGTTTCAATAAGCAGTATCAGAAAAACATTCGCACCATCGCACCCGCAACGATGTTACTGCTGTTTCGTTATGACTGGCCCGGAAATATTCGTGAACTGGAAAGCGTGATTGAACGCGCAGCCCTATTTTGCAAAGGGTCTCGCTTGCTACCTCAATGCTTGCCGGAAGAATTCCGGCGCACCAGAACGAGCAAGATAAGTCTTGTTATTCCACCGTTTGTACCGATGGTTGAAATTGAACGCGAAGCGATCCTGCAAACGCTCGAGCGCACCTCGGGTAACGTGAGAAGAACCGCGCAAATCCTTCGGTTTCCACGCCCTACTTTCTATCGCAAGCTCAAAAAGCTCGGCATTAAAGTCGAGCGACCTGCCAGTAAGCTCGCCGTCGCCCTCTGAGTGATTTCACGCAGACGTCGCCAAAACCCGCAATGCTTCTTGCACCTTTATGAGTAAGGACTGATTCAACGTGGAGCACGTCCGGAGAAGCTGTTTCACACTGAAACATGTTTCTGCGACATGGACCATGTGAGTCTCGAGGGCATGGCTCTTGCACAATGTGGGACGAACTCACTATCGAGTTAACGTGAGTATGGTCCAACTCCACGCTCACATCACTGGAGGAAAAGAAGATGAATAGCAAACATCACCTACCCGGGAGGAGAACAGTCTCCTTCCTGCTCTCTTTTTCTCTTGTGCTGCTCGCGATGGTAATTAGCGCTCAAGCACAAGAAGTAAGAATAATTGAACCAGACCCGGCGCCCGGTGGAACATTACTTCCACTTCCGTCGCCCACACCTGCATGTGCACGAACGATTAAGGCTGATGTCGTCGCGCTCGATCAGGTGATCATGTACAACCGCCTCGGGACGGTAAATCCAGGCGGCATGATCTTCGCGCTCAAACAGGATGTCGTACCGATCGATGCCGCAAAAGGATTGGTCGCCGGCAACGTCCAGTTGCGATCAGATAAGCGGCCACGGCCCATTGTTTTGCGTATGAACAGCGGAGACTGTCTCCGCATTACTTTCACTAATCTGCTGGCAGCACTACCCAAAGACGATCAGCCTGCAACTCGTTCCGCAGGTATTCACGTGATGGGTATGGAACTCGTCGGCGGAATCGCTTCCGATGGTTCCAATGTCGGCACTAACGTGCCGAGTCTCGTGGGACCAGGCGGTACCACGGTTTACACCTTCTCTGCAACGCGTGAAGGAAACAACCTGATGTATAGCTCTGCAGCTACGACAAGTGGCGAAGGCGATGGTGGAACTCTATCGCAGGGGCTATTCGGCAGTGTTAACGTCGAACCAGCAGGTGCTGAGTGGTATCGTTCACAACTCACTCAGGCCGATATGGCGTTGGCAAAAACCGGAACCACCACGGGTGGTCAGCCGATTCTCAACTATGATGCGGTCTATCCCGTTGGACATCCGAAGGCGGGCAAACCCATCATCAAGATGCTTAACGTCGACACTATCGTGGCAACGGATCTGAATGCGATCATCACTGGTCCAAACAAGGGTCGTTTCCCGACCGGAACCTACCGGCCGAACGAATCCGAACCCGATCGCGATCGCCCGTTCCGCGAATTCACGGTGATTTATCACGATGAAATTCAGGACGTACAGGCATTTCCACAGTTTGAGGATCCAGTCCTCAAGCACACGCTTCACAGTGTTGAAGACAAATTTGCGATCAACTACGGCGTAGCCGGCGTTGGCGCCGAAATCCTCGCCAACCGGCTCGGAGTCGGCCCGATGTTCAACTGCACCGAGTGCAAGTTTGAAGAATTCTTCCTTTCCTCATGGACCATAGGTGACCCGGCGCAGATAGTTGATGTGCCGGCTAACACCACGGACGCCAAGGGAAACTTAATTCTCGGAAGAAAGGCTACGAAAGTTCTGTATCCCGATGATCCTTCCAATGTGCACCACAGCTACATCGGAGACCCGGTGAAGATGAGGGTCGTACACGCTGGACCAAAGGAACATCACATTCATCACCTGCACGCGCACCAGTGGTTGCAAACACCTGACGACGATAATTCAACATATCTCGACAGTCAGGCGGTTGGACCAGGCTTCGCGTTCACTACTGAGATCGCACACGGTGGTACTGGTAACCGAAACCAGGTCGTCGGCGATTCCATTTTCCACTGTCACTTCTATCCGCACTTCGCGGAAGGCATGTGGGAACTGTGGCGCGCTCACGATGTGTTTGAGTCGGGCACCGTGCTCAACTCAGGTGGAATACCGGTAGCGGGCGCTCGCGCATTGCCTGACGGCGAAATTCTCGCAGGCACACCGACGCCGGCAATCGTCCCGCTTCCGACACTGGCAATGGCGCCAATGCCAACCGCAAGCGTTCCCGGTTATCCGTTCTTCAGTTCCGCAGTTGCAGGCCATCGGCCACCGAAACCGCCGCTCGACACGATCGACGATGGAGGTTTGCCGCGGCACATCATCACGGGTGGCACTTTCACCCACGTTGAGAATCGTCTCGATTTCAGCAAAGAGCTCATCACGGCTATCGCAACGAAGCTCGCGGAAACCGGAACGGCTTCTGAGATTGCCGCGATGGTCTATCACGAACAACGTTTGCACGCGAGTTACAAGCCGGATGGCACACCAGCCAACTTCGTGCTCAACGGACTGCCGCGCAAGCCCGGCGCCCCGTTTGCCGATCCTTGCATCGGCGATGACGGCCTCGCCAAAGGGAACTCACGGACCTACAAAGCTGCTGCGTTTCAACTCGACATCAAGTTGAACAAGGCAGGCTGGCACTTCCCGCAATCGCGTATTCTCGCGCTGTGGGCCGACGTTGCTCCAACGCAATCTGGAGCCAAGCCGCCGGAGCCATTCTTCTTCCGCGCGAATACCAACGATTGCATCACGTTCTATCACACGAATCTGGTCCCGGGTCACTACGAACAGGATGATTTCCAGGTTCGCACTCCGACCGACATCATCGGTCAACACATTCACCTCGTGAAGTTTGACGTTACTTCGTCAGACGGCTCAGGCAACGGCTTCAACTATGAAGACGGAACTTTTAGTCCTGACGAAGTCATCGAACGCATCCGCGCCATTCGCAAACAGAACTCGTGCATTGGCAAGGACTCGGGTGACACTCGTGACGGAACGTTTACTTGTCCGAAAGCTAAAGCGCATCCGTTCTTCGGTACACTCGGGGCACAGACAACCGTGCAACGCTGGTTTGCCGACGACACGCTCAACAACAACAAGATAGACCGCACCCTTCGCACCGTGTTTACTCACGATCACTTTGGACCATCGACTCACCAGCAGACCGGTCTCTATGCCGGTTTGGTGATTGAGCCGCAAGGGTCCGTCTGGAAAAATCCGGAAACCGGAGTGGTCATGGGTACACGAGTAACGGATGGCGGACCAACAAGCTGGCAAGCAAATATCCTCGAGACAAATTCGGCGTTGAGTCACCGCGAATTTCTCTTTGAGTTTGCAGATTTCCAACTTGCATACCAGGCAGGTGCAGGCGTCGGCGCCAATGGTCAACCGATCGCCGACCCGCAGGGTGTGATTAATCCGCCAATCATCAATGAAGTTGGTCTACCCTTCATCGTTGAGAACGGACTGGTTTGTCCGGGTGGTGTTCCGGCGCCGTGTCCGGAAGCAATCTCAGCGGCTGACCAGGGCACCATGAGTGTCAACTACAGGAATGAACCAGTGCCATTGCGCGTGCGAAATCCCGGAACGAACACTCAGGCAAGCGGTGCCGCAGGGGACCTTTCGAAGGTTTACAAGTCGAACATCTTTCGCGCTGATCCACTCTTTAACGTTCAGCCGTCGTTCTATCCTGCGCTGACGAAAGGAGTACAGCCGGGTGATCCATTCACGCCTCTGCTTCGAGCCTATGAAAATGACAAGGTTCAGATTCGGATACTCGTCGGAGCGCATGAAGAGACACACAACCTGACAATCAACGGTCACAAGTGGTTTCACCAGCCAGGTACACCACAAGATCCGTTGGCGGTCAACAACTCCGGTTACAGAAACTCGCAGATGGCCGGCATTTCTGAACACTTCGAGTTTCTAACTGGCAAGGAATCGATACTCGGCAATCGCCCGTTTGTCGATTACCTCTACCAGAACAACGCGTCGGTCGACGGCCAATGGAATGGAGTCTGGGGAATCTTCAGAGTCTATAACGGCCGCGTCGGTATGCAGACTGACTTGCTCGCCTTGCCGAACAACCTCGAAGGCGCCGCACAGTCGTCAACTAACGATTCGTCATTCCCGACGGATTCAACGTTCAAGAACGGCATCACCGATTACAGCGATACCACTGATGCTTCTGTTTCAACGGACACAATGGTAACGACGGATCGGTCGTTGATGTCGTCCGACATGGTAATGGATCTCGACTCGGCTCAAGCTTCTATGGTGAGCGGCGAATTCACCACGACCAAGACCATCGTCACAGCACTTCCTACTGATTTCGCAACCGGGAAGGTTGTCGCGACGGGAATTTGTCCTTTGAACGCGCCAAGAAGAAACATCAGCGTCACTGCGGTGGATGCTTCGGCATTGTCTGGCGGCAAGCTGATTTATAACAGTCGTGCAGGCATGGGTGGAGCGCTCAATGATCCGACTGCGATCATGTATTTCCGCAGCTCCGACATCGACGCCTACGGCAAGGTCAAAGCTGGCGTGCCGATCGAGCCACTCGTGGTTCGCGCGAACGCCGGTGAGTGCATTAACTTCACCCTGATCAACAAGCTGCCGAAGTTGATGGCCGATCTTGATGGCTTCAACACGATGGCCAACTTGATCTTCCACTTCAACTCTAATCAGGTGAAACCTTCGAATCAGGTTGGATTGCACCCGCAACTGCTTGCTTACAACGTGGCAAACAGCGACGGGAAGAACGTTGGTTTTAATCCAAACCAGACGGTTGGACCAGGCGGCGTCGCCCGGTACACGTGGTACGCCGGTGACGTTGTTATCAACGGCTTCCAGCGGATTGCGACACCAATTGAGTTTGGCGCCACCAATCTGATCTCTTCCGATCCAATCAAGCACAGCAACAAGGGTGCGATTGGTTCGCTGATTGTCGAACCTCAGGGTGCAACGTGGATCGAGGATGCAACCTCGCGAGCACAAGCGACCGTCACCAAGTCGGACGGCACTTTGTTCCGTGAGTTCGTTCTGCAGTTCCAGTCAGACATCAACATGAGGTTTGCAGATGGCAGTCCGGTGCCTAACCTGGGTGGTCCGGGCGGTGCGGAAGATCCGGAAGATTCGGCACAGAAGGCGATTAACTATCGCACTGAGCCGCTTTGGAAACGGATGGGATACGCGCCTGAGACTCCGCCCGAAATTACACGTAATTTCGACTTCACCAACGTGCTTACCAACGCACAGGTCGGAGGCGATCCGCAAACACCAGTGTTCACGGCTCGAGCTGGCCAACAGGTCAGGTTCCGAGTTTTGACCGCTAACGGACACATGCGAAACAACGTGTTCAATCTGCACGGACACTTCTGGCAGGAAGAGCCCTACACGAACAATTCGAAGTCGATTGGCAACAATCCGCTTTCGGAAGTGAAGGGTTCGCAGTATGGAATTGGACCATCATCACACTATGAAGTGATTCCACTAAATGGTGCTGGTGGCGCCCGCCGTGTGACCGGTGACTATCTGTACCGGACACAGTCGGTATTTCAATTCGATGGCGGCATCTGGGGTATCTTCAGAGTAACACCGTAACTTGCCGCCTTTGAACTTTTCGCCGCAAAGAGGCCTCTTGTGTTTCTTTGCGGCGAAAGTTTTTTCCGCAACTCACCGTAAATTTCCCCACCCCGCCTATCGATTCAAGGGATTTTGCAGGGTTCTTTGCAGGCACGAAGCTTGCACAGAGCTGGTCAACCATCCTGTTAAGGAGTGCAAAAATGCAGATTCATACCCACCACCAAACCATTCACCTTTTCTTATTCGTGGTCTTGTGTGTTGTTGTCGTGCGTGCGCAGGAAGTGAAGCCGCCAGCAGTCACACAGAAGATCGTGGAGCAGGGGATCGCGATCGAGTTTATGGTTGAACCTCTGAACGCAAAGACAGTCAGAGCTGCCGAGGACGTGAACGTAAAGTTCAAGGTAACCGACACAACGACCGGAACACCTGTCAAAGGTTTGGGACTCTCGGCCTGGATAAGCATGCGTGGCGCCGCCAGTCCTCTAAGCGAACCTGCTCAGTGTAAAGAGAAGATTCAGTCGTATCTGACGGGTAGTTTGCGCGCACGTCCTGACGTGGATCTGAATTCTTATTACATCCTTGCGCTGAACAAGAGTCCTGATATCTCTGTGATCGATCCGCTACTGGGTTTTGGCGGCAGCAAGTTGCTCACCCTCGTGATGCTTAAAAGCCCCGGTGAAGACTGGTTGCTCACCGGCGACGGCGAAAAAATCTTTGTGACACTTCCGCTGATCGATCAGGTCGCAGTTGTCAGTACACGCAGTTGGAAAGTGATTGGTTACATCGATACGGGTGTTAAACCGACTCGCATAACTGCCCAGCCTGATCAGCAGTACGTGTGGGTGAGCAACGATGGAGAGAAAGATGGCGGCGTAACTGTCATCGATCCTGCGACTCTGAAAGTAGCGGCGAAGATCTCTACCAGTGCGGGCCAACACGACATCGTCATCAGTAACGACAACCGCTACGCATTTGTATCGAACCGTGAGAGTGGCACGGTTTCAGTTATTGATGCGGGCAAACTCGAGAAACTTGACGATGTCAAAGTTGGTTCGCGACCGGTATCACTGGCAGTATCAGAGTTGAGTAAATCAGTCTACGTCGCAAGCGAAAGCGACGGCGTAGTCACTGTGATCGCACAGCAGAATCAACAGGTGCTGGCACGGATCAAGACCCGGCCAGGTGCAGGCTCCATACGCTTTGCTCCCGGTGGTCGTTATGGATTTGTGCTCAACCAAAAACAGAATCTCGTGAGCATCTTTGATGCGGCTTCCAATCGCTTACTGCATGAAGTAACTGTCGGCAAGTCGCCGGATCGAATCATGTTCAGCGACACGTTTGCCTTCGTCAGATCGCTCGAAACGGAGATCGTTGCCATGCTGCGGTTGAGCACCATTGGCAAAGAAGTAGATATCAGTGATTTTCCCGGCGGACAGGTGCCGCCGGGGCAGGGCTCCACGCCTGTACGCGCTGATTCAATCATACTGGCGCCGGAGGGAAATTCAGTAGTCGTCGCGAATCCGGTTGATAAGGTGATCTATTACTACAGCGAGGGGATGGCGGCGCCGATGGGTAACTTTCAAAACTATCGACGTGAACCACTTGCAGTTTTGATCGTGGACCGCAGCCTGCGCGAGATTAAGCCGGGCATTTATTCTACGACGATCAAGTTGCCGGCGAGCGGGCGTTACGACGTCGCTTTTCTGAACGACTCTCCGCGCGTGTCTCACTGTTTTGATCTGACTGCTGAAACCAACCCCGGGCTGAAAGAGGAAAAGCCCATCGCACTTCGTCTCGAACATCAGCTCAAGGAGATGAAATTGCCGGTAGGCCAGGATTTTACCTTCCGTTTCAAACTTACTGACACGGCCACAGGCAATCCGAAGTCAGACTTGAAAGATGTGCGCGTCTTGACGTTCCTGAGTCCGGGTATCTGGCAGCGACGCGATTTCGCGACACCGGTCGGTAATGGAATTTACGAAATCAAGATCAACGTACCGCAAGCAGGTGTCTACATGGTCTTCATTGAATCTACTTCGATGGGCGTCCGCTACAAAGATCTGCCATCCCTAACGCTGCACGCAAGCGAGTAGAGAGCTGAAAAATTATGTCAATCCTGTTCATTCATGTAAATCCTGTGAAGCCGACTCTCGAAGCCGAGTCCGCAAAGTGAGGGAAAACGAAATGCGAGCGATTCTAATTCTAATCGTCATTGTTTTGTTCAGTGGAGCCTATACGTCATTGGCACAAACACCTCCGACGACCGGCAAAGCAGCTCACGCAAATAAGTTATCGGCAACCTACTCCTGTCCGATGCATCCGGAAGTAGAGTCGAGAAAACCTGGCAGTTGTCCGAAGTGCAAAATGGACTTGCGAAAGGTGGTAAACGAACCGAGGGCTGCTGAAATCAAGCATGCTGAAAGCTCGCCTGCCGTCACTCCGGTGCGTTCGGAAGGCCGAAACAAGATGGTTATCCCCGACGTCACAGTGTTGGACCAGAATGGCAACATTCTCCATTTCTATACCGACCTCATTAAGAACAAGACGGTAGCGATCAACTTCATCTTTACTAACTGCACGACGATTTGCCCGCCTCTCGCTGCCACTTTTGCACGCGTTCAAAAAGAGATGGGCGACAAAGTTGGAAAAGACGTCCACTTCATCTCAATCAGCGTCGATCCATTGACTGACACGCCCGAACGCTTGAAAGCGTGGGGCGCGAAGTTCAAGGCCGGCGAGGGCTGGACCTTTGTTACCGGCGAGAAACAGGAGATGGACAAGTTGCTCAATGCACTCGGCGCAGCGGTTTCAAAACGAGAAGACCACACGCCCGCAATGATCATCGGCAATGACAGCAAAGGCGTTTGGACGCGTACGTACGGTCTGGCGCGCACGAGTCAAATTGTCGGACTGATTCTGGACGTGATGGCTGGAAAAGCCGAAGAGGTTTCTTCCGGCAATGAGGTGAAGCCATGAAGATAAGTCTCCTACTATTGGTCGTCGCGTTGTCAGCCACAACGATCTTTGCGCAGGAATCACCTTCAGCGCAGAAAGCGAAACCGGTGCAACCGGCGTCCTTGGCTCCGGTTGATAAGATGACAAATCTTTCTCCTGCTGAGCGGTATTTTTCTGATGTCGAGTTGCTGGATCAGGACGGCAAAAAGCTCCGCTTCTACAGCGACATACTAAAAAACAAAGTCGTGGTCATTAACACTTTCTTCACGACTTGCACGAGTATCTGCCCGCCTCTCAATCGCAATTTCGAGAAGATGCAGGATGCACTTGGCGATCGTTTGGGAAAAGATGCGTTTCTCGTTTCGATCAGTGTGGATCCTGAGACCGATACGCCAACACGACTGAAGGATTATGGTCGTCGCTTCCATGCACGACCAGGCTGGGTTTTTCTGACCGGTAAGAAAGAAAACGTTGACTGGGCCCTCTACAAGCTGGGCCAATACGTAGAGACGAAAGACGACCATACCAGCATTCTCATCATCGGCAACGAACCCAGGGGACTCTGGAAGAAAGCTTTCGGCCTTGCGAAGGCGGACGAGTTGATGCGCATTCTCGAAGACGTCATCAACGATCGGTAATTCGTGGAGTGAGACTAACATGTTCGTCCGACTCATGCTCATCCTGTTACTCGCTGTTGCGATTGGCCTGGTCTGGAGTGAACGATCGGCAGTTCTCTCGCAAAGCGCAACGGTTCCGCCTCAGCATCGTGAACTCACGTTACAGGAAAAACGTGGTAAGGCGTTTTATCTCAGAGGCGAGAGCGCGTCGGGACAGGAAATCACCGCGTTGATGGGCGACGTCGATGTTCCCGCATCGACACTTACGTGCGCAGGCTGTCACGGTATACGCGGAGAAGGAATAAAAGAAGGTGGCGTAACAGCCGGCAAATTGACCTGGCCGCACTTAACCAAGCCTTATGGCCACACGGACGATGGCGGCCGCAAACATCCGCCTTTCACAGAAGCTTCGTTCGTGCGCATGTTGACATCAGGTCTCGATCCAGCCGGCAACAAACTCGCCGTTGCGATGCCCACCTATCGAATGCCTCAGGAAGACATGGCGAACCTCATCGCGTATCTCAAACGGATCGAAACTGATACCGATCCGGGTTTGACTGACACCAGTATCGTTCTCGGCACAGTGCTTCCTGAGAAAGGTGCTTTGAGCGGTCTGGCCCAATCGATGGGAGACGTGTTGCAGGCGTACTTCGCTGAAATTAACAGTCGCGGCGGAATCTACAACCGTAAGATCGAATTGCGCTTGATGTATGGCGACTCAAAAGCAACTGTCCCGAATATGAAGCATTTGATCGATGACGACCAGGTGTTTGCGATCGTCAGCGGTTTGACAGCCGGAGCAGAAGATGGTGTCGCCAGTCTCACTCAGGAAAAGGAAGTTCCTTTTATCGGTCCTTCAACGTTATTGCCGCAGCGTGGCCTTCCGGTTAATCGCTACGTCTTCTACCTGCTGCCTGGTTTGAAGGAACAAGCGCGTGCGCTGGCGACCTTTGCCGGAAAGAAAATGGACGTCGCGAACACACGGGTGGCGGTTCTTGCCCCTGACGTAGACTTCAATCGCAGCATCGCAGCGACGATTGAAGAGCAAGCAAAACGATTGCGCTGGAGTTCAGTGACCACAACCTACTACGCCCACGACAATTTGAACCCGGCGCTCATTGTGAACGAGTTGAATCAGAAGGGAATTGATACCGTTTTCTTTTTAGGTAACGGGAAAGAGTCAACAACTCTTCTAAACGAAGCGGAAAGCATTGGCTGGAGGCCATCCATCTACATGCTCGGATCGCTAGTCGGGCGAAACGTCTCCGAAGCAGTCACTATAAAGATGAAGGATCGTGTGTTTCTTGCATTTCCGACGGTCCCATCTGACGTCTCACCGGGCGGCGCTGCTGAATACACCGGGTTGCTGCAAAGAAACAAACTCGAGTCAAACCATGCCGCGGCGCAGGCTTCGGCAATTGCGGCCGCGCGCATCCTGGTCCATGCCCTCGAGCTCTGCGGAAAGGACCTAAGCCGGGAACGTCTCATCACTACTCTCGAAGGTCTTTACGAATACGACACTGGTTTGATGCCGAAGATCACCTTTGGTCCAAATCGTCGCATTGGAGCATTAGGCGCGTATGTCGTAACGATCGATCCGGAGAAGAAACTCTTCCCCGCAAGTATGGAGTGGATTGCGGTGGAATAAGCCGCAGACGAACGCAGATAAAACGCAGATCTAAATCGGCGTTCATCTGCGTCAATCTGCGGCTGATTACTATCTTCGTCTCAGGCCACCACCTCCATTCCTAAGCCCCCCGAAGTTCCCGCGCGCCGAACTAAAATCCCTCCTCCGCATTTCACCCAAACCTCGAGCTTGCTGTTGATTCTGCACCCAGCTTCGGTCGGCCGATCTTTGTACCGACTCCCAACCGGAACTGGTCTTCTGTTGCACACCAGTTGACTGGTTGTAGCGATAGACGTTCCCGTCTTTGCTCGCGTATACGTTGTTATTTCCTACTGCAACACCTGCATCCGTCCGCGTGTTGTATGCGAACCCGCCGCCGCCGGCGGTGACCTGGCCGGTTGAGCCATTCCTGACACCGCCGACGGCGCCCCCGCTAATCACGCCTGTCTGTGGATTGTAACTAGCACCTCTCGCACCGGCGGCGGAGTTTCCAGTGTAGACATTGCTTGCAGTTCCCGCCTGGCCAGCGCTGATGCGTCCAGTGTTTGGGTTGTAAGCAGCCGCCGCACCGCCTGTCACGGTTGTGCCGGTGTAGACGTTGGTGTTGGTTCCACCGCGTGCTGCGTAGCGTGTGCCCGTTACTGTATTCACGCCGGTGAAAGCGCCACCATAACCAACGTTGCCGGTGTACGGATTGGCCCATGCTGCTCTTGTACCCGAATACGCAACGTTGCCCCATTGTCCATAGACATTCGTTGCCGCCACGCCGCCCCAGCCGTATGGACCGTAATAAGTTGCTGCGCCCCACCAACCGTAACCGTAGCTATAGGCGAGTCCCCAACCCGTCGCGACGCCCCACGTGAATGTTGCACCGTAACCATATGTGTAGGGCCATCCGTACCAGTAAGCGCCGACGTAGGGTGGGTAATACCAGCCAGTGCCATACACCACGACGCTGCTCGACGTTACAACTGTGCCGTAGTAGCCGGGCGTATAACCCACATATACAACTTCAGGAGTTGAACCGTAGATCTTCACATAGGTGACGTGGTGCAGTGGTGAACTCACCGGGATCGTGTAAATAACGACCGGAACAGAAGTGGCGGCGGTCCACGGACCAACAGGTGATGTGGCAAAGAACCAGACGCCATTCTGCACTGCGTAGTAGCTGCTACTGACAACTCTGATTACAGGTGTTGAGGTGTTTGCAGCATATCGAAGCGACGTGTTCTCAATCGATTTGAATTGCGGTGAGCCGTCGTAACTGACACTCAGTGACGCAGTACTTCGAGTGATCGTCGCCGTTTGTGGAATTGCATTGGCAATCAACGCTTCCTTTGCCTGCGGTGTGCCCGGAACGGAAACAAGCACTGCTGCTTTTTGGTGAGTTGCGGGGATCTTCGCAAAGTCCGCCGGTAATTTCTCACCAGCAACGTATTGCCATGGCCCGTTCATTGATGTGGCTTTGAACCATCGACCGGAAAGAAGAATGAAGTGGTCCTGTGATGGTGTATGAACAAAAATGTCGTTCTGGGTATTAATGACGTAGATCAACTCTGTGCCTTCGATTGATGCGACCTGCGGATCACCTTGTGTTTGCAGTAACTCAGCGGGTTGTGTGCTGACGATGATTGCCGGCACAGCATTCTGTCTTATCGCATCCGCCAGCGAAGATTCGCTTCCGTTCTTTGAACTATTAAGCAGGTCCACTTGTTTGCTTGCGATCGCAGTCTCAGTTGCTTTTCTCAGGTCCGGAGACGTTTGACCCGCGATTGTCCATGGGCCGGATATATTTGACGACTCCATCCAGCCATCCATTAAACGTAGATAGAACTTGCCGGATATTTGATCTCGCAGCAGCAGCACACGGGTGTTGATGACGCGCTCCAGATGCGTGTCTCTTACAGGACGCAATACCGGTGTTCCATCTATCGACACGAGAATCGCCGGTCTCGTACTGAAGAAAACCTGGGGCGGATCGTTTTTGACCTCGAAGGCGCTGCTATTTGTTGCGGCATGATTGATCGCCATGTCGGCAAGGAGTCGATCGAGTGCGATCACTTCGTCCTGCTTTGCGACACGAGCCTGGAAGGCGACTTCAAAAGCAGCAGCTTTATCGGGCGCCATCGGGATGGTCAGTTTATTAACTTTGAAATCTGAGAGCGTAACGAGGCGATTAATCTTGTCGATCTCAGCCCGTGCTGTGAACCACAAGACGCCATAGAGTGGCTGTTTACTCTGATTTTCTGTGATGGCGATGGCGGCTCGCGCCGACAGGCTATTTCCAGACCACTCCTCCAGCTGCGGCTGATAAACGGCAACCGAATTCGTCCCCACCGAAAATCTTCTCGGCCAACCGTTATCTGTGGTTCTTGTCTGCGAAACCGCGATAACTGCGGAAAAAAGTACGATTAAGAATGCGCGACTAATACTCATATGTTTCCTCTGCTTTCTCCAAATCTCCTTTACGACGATGGCAGATTAGAGAAAACAGAGGTGTAGTCGCATGACCCGAAAGATACATTTAGTCCGAGGTTGTCATTGGCGGAAGCGTTTGTGTATTAGAGGCGTACAACGGTTTGTCTACACATCTAAGAAAATCGAAATGATTTGCGCAATTCGATAGTGGCAACGAAGTTGCACGGGCGTCTTCCGGGATTGGACTCGTGACGGCGCATCAGAAAGTGCTCTCGGATAGAGCCAGATGAAAGGAGTTGGACCAATGCGTGATGGTGAAGGGAATGTTTGGAAGGGACTCGTGGCCGGACTTGCCGGCGGCCTCGTCGCTTCATGGACCATGAACCAGTTTCAGGCCGCCTGGACTCGGATTCAGGAAGGCGCCGAGAAGTCGCATGGAGCACAGTCGATGCAGCCAAGCGAAGGCTCAAACGGTGAACAGGCGCAGGATACGCAGGCGCAGGATACGAACGACCATGACGATGCGACTGTCAAAGCTGCTAAGATAATCTCCAACCTAGTTTTGGGCCACGAGTTACAGGAGAGCGAGAAGAAGCCCGCTGGTGCTGCTGTTCACTACGCCTTTGGTACAGTGTCGGGTGGATTGTATGGAGCGCTCGCTGAAGTCACTCCGCAGGTGACCGCTGGGGCCGGTATTCCATTTGGCGCTGCGTTCTGGCTTCTTGCAGACGAAGTTACGGTACCGCTGCTCGGACTCTCGAAGGGACCAACCGAGTATCCGGTTTCGACACATGCTTATGCTTTAGCTTCACATCTTGTTTATGGAGCGACGGCGGAATTGAGCCGGCGCGCCATACGAAACGTTCTGTGAGTAGACTGACTTTCTTCTGTGATCTCGCAGAATTAACGACGCCACTCCCGCATTTTTGGGAACATACAGTTGGCAGCGACCATGCTCGCATGGCGCTGCGAGGGCTACAGTTTTTGGACTTTTTTGAGATGAAAGTATTGGAGCCGTCGCTTACAGATGAGGAACTCGGTCGACTGGAAAGCACCACATTTAAGTACTTCGCCGACGAGGCAAACCTCGAGAACGGACTTATTCCTGATAACACGCGCCGTGATGCGCCTTCTTCGATCGCGGCTGTCGGATTTGCGCTTACCGCATATCCGATTGCGGTCGAACGGAAATATTTGACGCGGGCCGACGCGATCAAGCGCACCCTGACAACATTGCGCTTTTTTCATGACGCCCCACAGGGTAAGCAAAAAGACGCGACCGGATATCGAGGCTTCTATTACCACTTCCTCGATATGAAGACCGGACGTCGCGCTAATAAATGCGAAATATCAACCATCGATTCGACTTACCTGTTCGCGGGCGCGCTCACCGCGTCCTGCTACTTCAACGGCGATACAAAATCCGAGCGCGAGATTCGGACTCTTGCTGAGACGCTTTATAAACGTGCCGATTGGCACTGGGCCCAGAATGGCGCTCTGACAGTCTCGCATGGTTGGCGACCGGAAAGAGGTTTCATCAAGTATCGCTGGACCGGATATAGCGAAGCGTTGATTCTCTATGTGCTGGGGCTGGCTTCGCCGTCGTTTCCGTTGCCGCCGGACAGTTACCACGCCTGGACCAGAACGTACCAATGGAAAAACCTCTACGGGCATGAGTTTGTCTACGCGGGCCCACTCTTTATTCATCACCTGTCGCACATGTGGATCGACTTTCGTGGCATCCAGGATGAGTACATGCGGGCCAAAGCGATTAATTATTTTGAGAACAGCCGCCGGGCGATCTACGCACACCAGGCTTACGCGATGCACAATCCGAAAAAGTTTGCGGGGTACGATCGATTTCGTTGGGGAATAACTGCCAGCGATGGTCCAGGTCCGTCTGTGCGTCGTATCAACGGTCGTCGAGTACGATTTTTTGATTACAAGGCGCGCTCGATTCCGTTTGGTCCTGATGACGGCACATTGGCGCCATGGGCTGTTGCCGCATCGCTACCGTTTGCGCCTGAGGTTGTGTTGCCGTCGTTGCACCGTCTCAACAAGGACTACCCGGAGATTACAAACGAATACGGGTTCAAGTGCAGCTACAACCCGACGTTCACTTCAGGCAAAGGAAAAGGCTGGGTGTCGAAAGGATACTTCGGATTGGACCAGGGGCCGATCGTGATGATGATTGAGAATTATCGCTCAGGTCTGATCTGGAGACTAATGCGGCGTTGTCCGTACATTGTCGAGGGACTGCGGCGTGCGGGGTTTCAAGGCGGTTGGTTGGGTTAATCCTGTCCAATAAATGCATCGAGCGTGGCGCCCGGAGATATCTCAACAGGTTCGAATCTCCTGCGAAATATCCGTGCACCAGTCGAGCCGCGCAGGATTGTCTCACCATTCTCAACACGCAGCATCGCGCCTTCGCGCAGCCCAATCACTGGTGTCTCATTCTCCTCGAGAAACTGAATGATCCGCTCTTCACGTGTTTCTCCCATGTGCTTCGAATTCGGATCGGGATCGATATAGTGAGGATTTATTTGAAACGACACCAAACCAAGAGCATTAAAGGATGGCGGCTCCACGATCGGCATGTCGTTGGTTGTCCTGATCGTGGGACAGGCCATGTTTGAACCAGCACTGGCTCCCATATAACGCATACCGTCGTCAACTCGATCGCGAATGACATCGAGCAGATCGAGATCGTAAAGCGCTTTCAACAATCGAAACGTATTACCACCACCAACAAATATTGCCTCGGCATCTTTTACCGCTTGCACCGGCTGCGCCGCCGTGTGAATCGAGGTCGACTGATATCCCATCTTCTGAAAACGTGCCTGCGCCGACGCTGAATATTCGTCTCGATTTAATAGAGCGTAAGGGACGTATAAAACGGATTTCACATCGCCGAGAAAGTCTCGAATCTCCGCTTCAGCATGATCGAGATAACCACTACCGTGCACTTTCGAGCTGCTGATTAGAAGTAAGCGCCTGGTTTTGTTGTTCATCTGCGCCTCATGCGGTTCTCGCCAGGCCCGCCGGACGCGGGGCGCCTTTTATCTTAACCGGAAGTTGCGGCGCGCAGCAGACTTTAACGAGCCGCTCGCGGTCGTGCTGCATCTCCTGATCTTTAGCGAGCCATGACATTACTTCACCCAACACGAGCGCTGCATCCGGATCGGTTGGCTGGATAATCCGATAGTGCATCCATTGCCCCTCTCTGCGCACGCCGACAATACCGGCGCGCCGCAAGTATGCCAGGTGACGGCTAATCTTTGGCTGATTGGTCTTCAATATTTCCACGAAGAAACAGACGCACACCTCGTCGGTTCGCAGCAGATTCAAAAGTCGCAAACGAGTGCGATCGGCGAGCGCCCGGAAGAACGTTTCCTTATCAAAAGCCCTGGATTTCCTGTTCATAGCCGCGATTTTAGCACGAGTAGCAATATATGGCTTGACATATGTCCGGATCTGGCTGATACTGCGCCGTACATGCGCATACGCGTATATACAAGCAAGCTGGAGGTGGTGAGAAGATGACTCAGGTAAAAGAGGTTAAGGCGTTAAAGGCACATCTGGCGCTCAACGTTCGTGACGTCGAGCAGAGTATCGAGTTCTACAGGAAGTTGCTGGGGATTGAGCCATCGAAGGTTCGCACCGGATATGCCAAGTTTGATGTGCAGAATCCGCCGCTGAATCTAACGCTCAACGAAAACCGTTTTTCAGAGCGGGGAGCTTTGTCGCATCTCGGGATTCAGGTGGCTTCAACCGAAGACGTTTTCGCGATGCGCCTGAAGTGGGCTGATGCCGGACTTATCACTCGCGATGAGATGCAAACAAGCTGTTGCTACGCTTTGCAGGACAAAACCTGGGTGAGAGATCCGGATGGCAATGAGTGGGAAGTCTTCGTGGTTATCGAGGACAATTTGGCTGAAACAACGCCGTGTGAATGTGGAACGACAGTCACAACGAGTGCGACCGCAGCAGCCTCGAGTTGCTCTACTTCGCTGGCAGGAGTTACACGTGAACCAGTCAATTCGGAAGCGGGTTGTTGCTGAGGTGATCGGCACGGCAATGTTGCTATCCGCTGTCGTGGGCTCCGGTATCATGGGAGAGCGACTGGCAGGAGGCAATGTAGCTATCGCACTCCTTGCAAACTCGATAGCTACCGGCGGTGCGCTGATTGCTCTGATCCTGGTATTTGGGCCAATATCAGGCGCCCATTTCAATCCGGTGGTTACTCTCGCTTATGCATCGCAGCACGAAATCTTGTGGCGTGAAGTGCCGCTGTATTTGCTGGGCCAGGTTATGGGCGCATTTGCTGGTGTCGGAGTGGCGCATTTGATGTTTGGACTGCCGTTGTTCTTTGCTTCAACGCGTGTGCGCAGCGGTGGTCCTCAATTACTAAGCGAGTTTGTGGCAACATTCGGATTATTGGCTGTGATCTGGGGTTGTGGTCGTTTCAGATCGTCAGCAGTTCCATTGGCAGTGCCGGTGTATATCGTCTCGGCTTATTGGTTCACGGCGTCGACATCGTTTGCAAATCCGGCGGTAACTCTGGCGCGATCTCTAACAGACACGTTTGCGGGAATCAGGCCACTTGATGCACCCGGATTCATTCTCGCCCAAATCGTGGGCGCCGCAGTTGCAACTGTCTTGTTTCGCTGGTTGCATGAAAGCAAAGTGAAAGAACAGGAATCAACATGACGGAGCGGAAGCGAGTCCTAATTCTTTGTACGGGAAACTCTGCGCGAAGCCAGATGGCCGAGGGATTGTTGCGGCATCTGGCCGGCCAAACATTTGAAGTTGCGAGTGCCGGTGTAGCGCCAACCGCCGTCAGGCCGGAGGCGATCGAGGTGATGCGAGAGATAGGACTCGACATCTCGCAGCATCGCTCAAAATCAGTAGATGAATTTAACGGACAACGATTCGATTACGTGATCACCGTCTGCGACAATGCAAAAGAACACTGTCCGATCTTTCCTGGAGATGTAAAGCAAATTCACTGGAGCTTTGACGATCCCGCGGCGGCACCGGGTGATGAATCCGCCAGGCTGGCGATGTTTCGCCGCGTGCGTGACGAGATAAGCGAACAATTGCGACGGTTCGTTACAGGATCGAATCAATCACCGCTGGCCTGTGATATGACGGCGATACCAGCAGAACAGCGGCAAAGCCATCTGCACGCGAGTCGCGAGCTCTTCTTGCAGATTAAAGAAACTCGCGAGTTGCCGAATGGCTACGAGTTTCGTTTTGCGGATGAGCTGAACCTGACCAGGCGCCTGGCTGAGTTCATTTCGCTGGAGAAACTTTGTTGTCCGTTTCTTCATTTTGCAATCGAGATTGAAGCGGAAAATGGACCCGTGTGGCTGCGCCTGACGGGACGTGAAGGAGTCAAGGAATTCATTCGGGAAGAGGTTAGCGGTTTGACAGGGCTAACAGGATTTGCAAGATAGACACTATGAATTCCGACATGTTGGATAGTTGGCGCGAGACCGCGCAATACTGGACGAGATACAGCGACACTATCGCCAGGATGTTCGCACCGCTGACCGAAGTGTTGATTGAGCGTGCGGGCATTCACGAAGGACAGTCTGTACTCGATGTTGCCGGAGGCGCCGGTGAACCGTCGCTGACAATCGCAGGGGTTGTTGGTGCAACGGGTTCGGTGACTTGTACCGATGCGATAGCTGAGATGGTTGAAGCGGCGCAAAAAGAAGCGCAACGTCGCGGGTTAAAGAACGTTCAGTTTCGACAGTGTCCGGCTGATTCGTTGCCGTTTGCTGACGACTCATTCGATGTAGTGGTGAGCAGACTGGGCGTGATGCTCTTTCCTGATCCGTTCGCTGCGATGCGCGAAATGCTTCGTGTGGTTAAACCGGACCGCTCACTTGCGTTTGCAGTGTGGCACAAAAGCGAGGTCAATCCGTTCTGTCACCTTGTATCGGACGTGATGGACCAGCATGTTAAGGCTCAGCCTGACGATCCTGACGCGCCTGGCGCCTTTCGTTTTGCGGAACCGGGCAAACTTGCAGATGTTATGAAGCGAGCAGGCGTAACGGACGTCCAGGAAGAAATCGTTAGCTTTGATCTCGAAGCACCGCTCTCGCCGCCCGAATTCTGGACGATGCGGTCAATAACATCAGATACACTTAGAGAAAAGCTTGCTCGATTGCCTGGCGACGAACGGCGTCAGATTGCAGCCGAGGTGGAGCAGGCGGTTAAGCAGTTCTTTCCTCATAATCAAATGAAGTTTCCGGCGAAGATGCTCATCGCCACAGGACGGAAAGGGTAACTGACCCTTCAATACCCTCCCTAGCGTCTTGAGAATTTGTGTTAACTTGCGACGTCCAGGAAGAAATCGTCAGGTTACGCAGTTTGATTCTGTGTGATCGGTCGCCACTGTCATACAATAGACCGCATGCGACGGTCGCTGTTGGACCATAGGTGGGCCGGTTATGTGGTGGCGGCGTTGAGTGTGGGCGCGTTAACGCTTTTGCTCAAGATAATCGGCACACACGTCAATGCGGCGACGGTTTCACTCGCACTGCTGCTGAATGTGCTTTTTATCGCGACTCGTTGGGGAAGTCTGCCCGCGTTGGCAGCTTCAATCCTCGCGATGCTGTGTTTCAACTTCTTCTTCCTGCCTCCTTTCGGAACTTTCACAATCGCCGCCACCGATAACTGGATTGCCCTCCTCGCTTTTCTAGTCACTGCAATAACGGCTGGCCAGCTTTCCGCAAGCGCTAAGAGACGCACCGAAGAAGCAGAAACAGGAAAGCGCGAGATTGAACGTCTCTATGCCGAGTTGCGCGACGCGTTTGAACGTGCGAGTCACGCGGAGGCGTTGCGTCAAAGCGAGAAATTGAAGTCTGCCCTGCTCGACGCCGTCACACACGATTTGCGCACACCCCTTACGTCAATCAAAGCCTCGATTACGACGTTGCTTGATGAAATCCGCGGCCGCATCAATGGCGAGCCTCCGGTTGCGCTCGACGCGGAGTCGCGAGTGGAAATGATGGAAGTAATCGATGAAGAGAGCGATCGCCTGAGCCGGTTCATTAACGGACTGATTGAGCTTGCTCGCATCGAAGCAGGCGAGTTGCAACTGCGACGCCGCTGGGGCGCTGTTGACGAGATCATTTCCACGGCTTTGTTGCGCGCTGAACCGATCACAAAGCAACATCGGGTTGAGTTCGACGTTGAGAAAGAGTTGCCGGGTGTGTGCGTCGATGAACGCGCCGTAAGTGAAGTCGTCTACACGTTGGTCGATAATGCTGCGAAATATTCAGCAAAGGGTTCTGTCATCAGAATTATTGCTCGACGCGCAGGTGATGAGTCGATACTGATGGCGATCGAAGACGAAGGGCCGGGCATTCCTGCCAATTTGCGTGAACAAGTTTTTGATAAGTTCTTTCGCGCCACGCGTGATGGTGATATTCGCAAACAGCAACCGAGTGGAACAGGAATGGGTCTGGCGATTGCCAAAGGAATCGTGGAAGCGCACGAAGGATCGATCTGGATTGAGGCGGGACGTAACGGCAAGGGGACACGCGTGATGTTTACCCTGCCGATTGGTGATGAAGACGTAGTCGATGAAAAGCAGTATTCAGCAGCGACTCTGGAAACGTGATGACTGATCAACCGCGCATTCTGGTTGTTGACGACGAGCCGCAACTGACGCGCGTGCTGCGTGCCGGACTAAAGTCACGAGGTTTCGATGTACGTGCAGCCGCGGACGGCCTGGCTGGATTCGAGGCTTTCAACGATTGGCATCCGGATCTGGTAATCACTGACCTGGCGATGCCGAACGTTGACGGACTCGAGTTGTGCCGGCGACTGCGCGCAGTCTCGCAGGTCCCGATCATAGTGTTGTCCGCAAAAGGCGAGGAGAAAACGAAGGTAGAAGCACTCGATCTCGGAGCCGATGATTTTGTTACCAAACCGTTTGGGATTGACGAGCTGCTCGCGCGAGTTAGAGCGTCGCTGCGCCGCGCAAATGCTCCGCCGACGAATGAAGCGACGCCCACTATGCTCGACTCCGGCGACTTTCATGTCGATCTCGAGTCGCGCGAGATCACAGTACGTGGAAAACGGATTCACCTGACGCCGAAAGAATTCGATCTGTTGGTCTACTTCATCAAGCACTCGGGCAAAGTTCTAACTCACCGCACGCTTCTCGCTGCATTGTGGGGCGGCAACTACGTCGAACAGAACGAATACCTGCGCGTCTTCGTCGGCAATCTCCGCAAGAAGATCGAACCCGACGCCGCCACCCCACAATACATCCTCACCGAGCCCTGGATCGGGTACCGCTTTAATTCCGGTCAGAATTAGCCACGGATTTACACGGATTGTTTTACGGATCATTTCTGATCCGTGTAAATCGATCTTGTAAACCCGGCAATCACTTTTTCCTGTAAATCCTGTCCAACATTTACTCAGTCCCAAACATGTTGAGAAAGTCGAAATCCTTGAGCAGCGAAATATTAAACTTCTTAGTGCGTCTCCTCACCGTTGGCCTGCGGTCACCTTTCTGACGCTTCTCGACGATCGTTCCAGTAAGTACGTTCATATCGGTTTCGGTTGTGACGTCGGAACTGTGATCGATGTAGTAAATCCTCAGGCCAACCAGTCGCCACTCGCCTTTATACAATTTGAACTGATGGGTTGCGGCCTCCATGGTCGTGGCCGTCTTCGCGTTGCTCTGAATGAAAATACTCGACCGCTGGATTTGTAGATCCTCGACCCAGCAACATCCCATTCCCGCGATCTCTTCTTCCTTAGTCTTTTCCGCGACGCGATAACCGCCTTTTGGCTGTCGCAGGAGCACATACAGTTGATAGGTAGGCGATTGATCAGGCTTCTCTCGATGAATCAATCCGGTCCAATCAGCAAGACCATCAGCATTCAGATCGCCTTCCGCTTTAGCGTTTAGACGTGCTTCACCCGAGAGGACCGATTTCAGAAACTGGTCCACGCTCGTGAACTCCGTTTGCCCGAACGCCAGCAACGGGCACAAAAGGATCACGACGATTGTTACTAAAAGATAGCGATCCGTTCTCATCCGAGTTTAGCCGCGGCCCAGCAGCGGGCCGAAGTCTATCACGCTGCCAGATAGCTTTCGAGAACGCGCTGGAGTTCCTCCGGTCTGACGGGCTTCGAAACGTAATCATCCATGCCCGCGGCAATGCACTTGGCGCGGTCACCTTCGAGAGCATGGGCGGTCATAGCGATGACCGGTGTGTGTTGTGGTGCAACCTCGTAGCGCCGAATCGCGGCGGTCGCTTCATAGCCATCCATCTCGGGCATCTGGCAGTCCATCAACACCAGATCGTAAGGTATACGAGCCAATGCCTCGAGCACTTCCCGACCATTCGCGACTGCATCGGCTCGATAACCCAGTTTTCGAAGTTGCCGCATTGCGACCTTCTGATTAACTACATTGTCTTCCGCAATCAGAATGAGTTTGCTAGAGATTGGTTTGACCTCGACAGCAGGTGCTTTACTCATCTCCAAAACTTCTTCGTTCACTTTCGTCGTTTGCGGAGTTCGAATAACGTTGGCCAAACACTCGAAGAGAGATGCCTGTCGCACCGGCTTGGCCAGATAGGACGCAATTCCAAGTTGCTGAGCTGTGGTTGAGCTGCCGCGATCGCGGTACGAAGTGAGCATCACGAGCGGCGTTCCGGCGATTGCCGGATTGCTCTTAATCTTTTGCGCCAGTTCGAAACCGTCCATTTCCGGCATCATCAGATCAAGGATCGCCAGATCGTAGGCTTCTCCTGTTTCTACGCCCGCTTTGAGTAAGTGCAGTGCGGTCGTGCCGGATTCAGCTTCGACGTGCTTCATGCCACGCGACTCCAACTGATGTGACAGTATTTTTTGATTGGTCAAGTTGTCGTCGACGATAAGCACACGCAGCCCATTTAAAACGCTAAGGTCGCATGGCAACGCACTGATCGGCTGAGTCTGTTTCGCAAACCTGGCCGTAAACCAGAAAATAGACCCTTCTCCGGGCACACTCTTCAATCCGATTTGGCCGCCCATCAATTCGACCAGTTGCCTGGAGATTGCCAATCCCAATCCAGTGCCGCCGTATTTTCGCGTGGTTGACCCATCGGCTTGCGTGAACGGTTGAAACAGCTTTTGTTGGGCTGCTTCATTGATGCCGATGCCAGTGTCGGCGACACTGAAACGTATGACGATGTGCTCTTCGTCTTCACTCTCTTTCTCGGCACGCACTACGACTTTGCCGGACGCTGTGAACTTGATCGCGTTCCCAATCAGGTTGGTGAGCACTTGCCGCAACCGACCCGGATCACCCCGGAGACCAACGGGTACGTCCTTATAAATGAGTGAAACAAACTCCAGCTGTTTTTCGTGTGCACGAGGAGCCAGTAGATCGATCGTCTCTTCAATTGCATCTGTGAGGACAAAGTCGACCATGTCGAATTGAAGTTTGCCGGCTTCGATCTTCGAAAAGTCGAGAATGTCGTTGATAATTGTCAACAACATATCGCCGCTGGACCGAATGGTTTCTGCAAACTCACGCTGCTCACTCGTCAATTCGGTATCCAGCAGAAGGCCTGTCATCCCGACTACGCCATTCATTGGCGTCCGGATCTCGTGACTCATATTTGCGAGGAATTCTGATTTCAAGCGCGCGGACTCCAGAGCGTCGTGATGTGCCTCCGACAAAGCTTGGGCAGAGTTCTCCATCTGCTTCTTGATTTTGTGTCCATAGATAGTTGCGCCGCTCACCATCAGGAGAACCAAAGCGGCAATCATGTATTCATAACGGCGCAGTGATTCGGCTGAAGCACTATCATGTTGGAGCAGTTTCCCCTGAATCTGCGTTATGTCTTCTCGTAACTGAGAGAGGGATGCGAGCAGGTTTGCGTATTTCTGGTCCATCGTGGCCATACGCTTGCCCGCAAGCACGGGTTGATTTTGCCGGAAATAGGAAAAGATCAACTCCGCTTCCGATGTCATCTCGTTCATTGAAGCACCGACCGCTTCGAAGTGCCGGGTCAAGAGATTGACATCTGATTGGGGAAACTCCAGTCCCTGATTTTTCGAGTGGATCTGGTCTATCAGGCCTCTCTCTACTTCCTTGAGGTCCTCGTCAAAGAGCCGAAGGGCAACAGAGATCGCCTGGGACTCCGCTTCGACGTCGTGCGAATCGAAAACGTTATTGCCGGGTGCGTTGACCGCGCCGGCGAGCTTGCCGAGTTTGTCCATGTCGTTGCGGCGCTCGGTCCATTGCTGACTTGCCGTCGCTGAGCGTTGATAGATGAGCAGGATCTGGTAGTTCAACACCAGAGTCAGGAGCACTATCAATACATCGAAAGCCGCCAGCAGGTAGTAAACACGATGCCACTTTGGCGACGTAGTTTGGTGAGCAGATTTGGAGTATTTGAATCGCATGAATGATCGCATCGTCGAAGGGCTTTGCCCGAAAAGTCCTATCGGAGTTCTTCTCTGTGCAGTCTTTGTGTCCTCTGTGCCCCTGTGGTTAAGGAGTTGTTCGAAAAAAGAACCACAGAGACAGAGAGGACACAGAGACTGCACGGAGAAATCAGACTTTTCCTGCAAAGCTGATCGAAGGTAAAACGCCCCACCATGAGGAATTAAGGACGGGACGCAGGCAGCACTCAGGCGCAAAAACAACCTTAACCCTGAGCCGATCGCGTTAACAGCACCCTTCGTGCCAACGGGAACCGGGCTCCTCGTTCGATGAATGAACTTAGTACAAAGAGGATGGAAACAGAGCGGTTGCACACCTCAAACGCGCAATTTCAGTAGTGGTTGGAATTGGCACCTTCCTTGCTTTTTCAATAGGCATGAAGTGTCAGAAAAAATTGATTATCGTACTGTGCGCGCTACTGACCACTGCGGGAAGTCTGGTTGCTCAGACTAATCAAAAGTCTGCTCTTGCTCCGCCCATCGTCGTTTCACCTGCAGACAAAGCAACGATTCAGAGTTTCGAAAAGCAAGTGAAGGACTACGTCGATCTGCGCAACAAACTCAAAGAGAACACACCAAAGCTCTCAAAAGACAGCACGCCCGAACAGATTAATGCGTTTCGCACAGCCCTCGAACAATCACTCCGAAACGCGCGAGCAGGCGCGAAACGAGGTGATCTGTTTCGACCAGAAACGGCTGACTACATTCGCCGCACGCTGAAGATCGAATTCCAGGGAAAAGATCGACAAGCACTACGCGACACAGTCTTCGAAACGGAAACCAAAGGCGTGGTCCTGCGAGTGAATTATCCGTACGCTCAAACGGCGGAGCTGTCGGAGATGCCGGCGACGCTGCTCACCAAACTGCCGCAATTACCGAAAGAAGTCAGATACCGTTTTGTGGGGCGAAACATGTTGCTCGTCGATCGCGAGAGCAACGTGATCATCGACTTCATGCCTGACGCATTACCTTGATCCGGGAGGGTGACGAACTATGCGCGTAATTCATAAGCGAAATTTTCTTCTTGCGCTTCTTCTTAGTGCAAGTCTCTTCGTCCCGATATCCGCACAACAGCTTACCAATACTGCTTCAAAGGGGTCGGCGGTAAAACTCACGTTTCCTGTGAAAGACGGCTCGGTCCGTTTCGCAGTGATTGGTGATACTGGTTCCGGCTCCGAACAACAGCGTGACGTTGGCAACATGATGGCCCAATATCACGCGATATATCCGTTCGAGTTTGTCCTGATGATGGGCGACAACGTATACGGCGGTGAAGCGCCGAAGGATTTCGAGAAGAAGTTTTCTGAACCGTATAAAGTGCTGCTCGACAATAAGGTGAAGTTCTACGCGAGTCTTGGAAATCATGACCTGCCGCTACAAGTCAACTACACCAATTTCAACATGAATGGTAAGGAGTATTACCGGTTTAAGAAGGGCAACGTCGCCTTCTATGCTTTGAACAGTAACTACATGGACAAGAAGCAGGTTGAGTGGCTGGAAAGCGAACTGTCGAAAGACACGTCGGAGTGGAAGGTTTGTTTCTTCCATCATCCACCTTATTCGTCTGCAAAGGCGCACGGCTCCGATTCGCAACTGCGAGAGGTTGTCGAGCCGATCTTTATCAAGTATGGCGTAAACGTAGTCTTGACCGGCCACGATCATGTCTACGAACGAATCAAACCGCAGAAAGGGATTTACTACTTTGTTTCCGGGGCCGGTGGGAAATTGCGAACCGGCGACGTTAAAGACAGGTCTTTACTGACCGAGAAGTCGTACGACCGCGACCTGCACTTTATGTTGTTTGAGGTGGCAGGAGATCAGATGTATTTCCAGGCGATTTCGAGAACTGGGGAGACGATTGACTCGGGTACGATCACCCGGTCGAAGCGTTTAGCCACGGATTAAAACAGCTTTAGATTCACGCCAATGTTTGGTTCGACGGGGCGCAGCAGATGTTCGCCTTCGCTCTTGGCATCGTTCACTTCGTAACTAACAGCATGGCTTGTCATCTCCGATGCAGGGAACGGAATGAGAATGTTTTTTAAATCAGGCTCTCTCGAGTCTTCGTTGAGCCAGAAATCATATAACTCGGGCGGAAGTATCACAGGCATGCGCGTGTGAATCGTTGCCAGTAACTCGTTCGCGGTCGTCGTGATAATCGCACACGAAGTGATTTTCCGATCGTTCGCGCGCCACCGATCCCAAATCCCTGCAAATGCGAACGGCTCTCCATCCTTCAACTTAAAATAATAAGGTTGCGAAATTTTCCCGCTTCTTTGCCACTCATAAAATCCGTCGGCGAGGATCAGGCAGCGCCGCTTTTGAAACGACTCATTGAAACTCGCCTTCTCAGAAATCGTCTCCACACGCGCGTTGATAATGCCCTTCGGTTCTTTGCTCCAAAAGGGAATCAATCCCCATTGAAGCAAGCGGGCCTCACGACTCGTCCCGCTCTGCACGACAGCGAGAACTTCCTGCGTTGGCGCGATGTTGTAACGCGGAACTATGCCGTCAAACGCATCATCGTCGAAATTGGTTAAATTGATGCGACGTGGTTGTTTGAGAGTAAATCGACCACACATGCTGTTATGAATTATCAGAAAAGATCGAACTACGAAAAAGTGGCTGGCCAGCCAGCGAAGTATAAAAACCAAAACCCACCAGCGCGAGACAGATGATTGATGCCAACACGAAATCAGCAGCGTACCACGCGGAAAGGTCGGATGTAATAGGGAAGAAGATAGTCAGGTGCACGAAAAAGATCGTTGAGATTAACGCCAGCAATCCGTACCGGTATAACGCCCAGATCATCAATAACACTGAGATGCAGGCGAAGGGAACACCAGCGACGGTTTCGTGCGTCAGGCTCAGCGCCACGGCCATCATCAACGTCAGGGCAAGGGCCGCGAGTCGTTCCCGGCGCAAAATGATGTACAGCAGCAATAGAAAAAACAGCAGTATGAACGACTGAAAAAGAGCGCCAAAGATCTGTTGCGTGAAGCCGAATGCAAATGATCGAATCCCGAGTAACTGTGTGGCTGGAAAATCGAACCACGGGATTCCGGGAGGTTTACCGAAAAGGGTCGGCACCACGTTCGCCAGGTAGAAGTTGCAAATAACGACACCCAGGCCTAACACAGCACCGATGAGAATATCGCGACCCACTAGCGGATCGCGGAAGCCGCCCGCCAGCACCCGGCTCCAGGAAACAATGCGATCCGGCCAGCGGCGTCGCACAAAAGGCTCGAACGCGAGATATACCACCCAGAAGAAAAACGTCCAGGCCAGGATATTCTCAACTCCCGAAATGAAGTTGAACGCTTCAGCCTCAGTCGGTACGTGATGCGACGAGAACAACCAACGCACGAAAAAAACCGCGGCCATGAAAGCCGCAAGACGAAACGCTCCTTTGCGATCGCCGCGGCCGAGTTTCACATTTTTGAGCGCAAGCAGCGAGCTGCCAACCACCACGGTAATAAATACCGCCAGCAGCAAGACCACGAGTACGCGTTGGCGATAACGCACTATCGAAGCCTGAGCGTCAGTGGGCTGGTCCCATGCGTCGAAGATTTCGAAGTAGACGGGTTTGCCTTCGTACGCACCGGCTTCGATATGTATCTTGAGGTCTGATTGATCGGGATACGAGCCATCCCATGCTGCTCGTCTGTCGGTTTGGTGAGGCGGGTTCCATGTGCTCGGCACTGATTGGAATTTGCTTTGGTCCAGTCCGCTTTCGACGAACAACTTCGACCACTCGGGTTCACAAGCAGCACCCAGGCTTTTTTCTGGTGGAACCAGACTGAAAGAACGCAGTCGTCCCATTGTATCTAACGTGACACTGGTCATACCGGGAAGATCTCGGGCGGGTTTGTCTTCACTTATGTAGCCGCCAGCGGTCAGATCAAACGGACGTGGACTTTGTCGATACCAAAAATAGACAGCCGCCGGCTGGCCAGTGCGTAATCGGTTCCAGCGCGATGAAGATGGATCGTTGTCGCGCACATAATCGAGATAACCGAGATCGACGCCCATGCCGTATGCAGAATCGATTGGTGTACCTGTGTACCCAAATTTCTGCACCAGTTCGGCGGCACGATCTCGCAAGACTTCAGGCGACTTATTCAACGGGATTTGTTGGTACAACGACACGCTGCGCGAGAGAAGACAGATTGCAACCAGCAGGACCACCGCCGAAGCGAGTAATGAAACTGCCGCCGCCGGTCTTAAGCCTCCTTGTTTTGGCGCCGCAGCTACCATCTCGGGCGACGGAGTTTCGCCGGCAGCAAGCGCTGCCGCCAGTGGATCGCCTCCCGGCAAAGCGGCCGCGACTTGGAGTGTGGACGCGGGACGTTTCGCTGGATCCCTTTCCAGACACCGAAAGATGACTCGTTCAATTAACGGATCAAGTTCGGGGACGTGCTCTGCGGGGCTGGTGGGAGTCGAGTCGCTGCGTCGCAGTCGCAGCAGGTCCTGCATACTCGACGCCTCAAAAGCTTTCTTGCCGGTGAAGACTTCGTAAAGCACAAGCCCGAGCGAGTAAATGTCGCTTCTGGGGGTTAACTCGCGACCCTCGAGTTGTTCCGGCGACATGTATGCGGGCGTGCCGGACATTTCGCGGCGATCCATGTCACTGGCGAGTGCTGCGATGCCGAAGTCAGTGATGCGAACTTCGCCCTGCTCGTCGAGCATTACGTTTGCAGGCTTCAGATCGCGATGCAGCACGCCTCGTTCGTGTACCGCTGCGAGACCCGCACAGAGTTGGCGCGCTACGTCGATCGCTTTGTCCTGTGGCAGGCGCCCGATGCGTTTGAGTAGCGATGAGAGTTCTTCGCCGCGAACATATTCCATCGAGATGAAATGTTCGCCCTGATACTCGGCGACATCGTAAACACGGCAGACGTGACGGTGAGAGATCTGGCGCGCGACGCTCACTTCTTTGTAGAAGCGTGCCAGTGCTGCACCGTCAGCACTCAACGAGGCCGGAAGAAATTTAAGCGCAACCGACTGTTTCAGTTTTAAATCGTCAGCACGATAAACCTCGCCCATGCCACCGCGGCCGAGGAGTCCCACGATGCGGTAACGCTCTGAGAGAACGTCGCCGGGGATGAACCTCGCATCGTCAATTGAGTCGGAAGTAAATGAAGAGGCGGATTTTTTGATGGCTTGAGATTGCGTAATCAGTTTGGCAGCAACATTGAAAACATCGGTCTTGATGAAATCCTCAGACTGTTTTTCGAAGTCAAGCATCTTCTCGACTTCGCGCCGAAGATCTTTGTCGTTGCCGCACGCCTGATCGAGAAATGCCGCGCGGCGCCCGGGCTCGTGCTCGAGCGCGGCCTCAAAGAGTTCATCGACTTTTCGCCAGCGGTCGGGTTTCATCCTCGGTTCCTTCGGAGATCATTCGGTAGAGCCATGCTTTGGCGCGTTGCCATTCGCGTCGCACCGTTCTGGGCGAGATGTTTAGTACTTCTGCGGTTTCCTCAATGCTCAAGCCGCCGAAGTAGCGCAACTCGACGATCTTGCCTTTCTGTGGATCGAGACTTTCGAGACGACGAAGTGCTTCGTCAAGAGCGACGAAGTGCGACGCCTGTTCTTCTGCTATCGCTGCAACGTCGTTTAAGGAAACCTGAATGGCGCCTCCGCCACGTTTGTCACGCGCATGAGCCCGTGCATGATCGATCAGAATGTGGCGCATCACCTGCGCGCAGACGGCAAAGAAGTGTGCGCGGTTCTGCCACTCAAATCCCTCCTGGCCGACGAGCTTCAGGTAGGCTTCGTTGACGAGAGCTGTTGCCTGCAACGTATGTCCGCCGCGTTCCTGGTTCATCTGGCGTTGTGCAATACGCCGGAGTTCCTTGTGTACGAGTGGTAAGAGTTTATCGAGCGCGGAGCGGTCGCCTTTACCCCAATCGGCGAGCAGTTGGGTGACTTCCGGCGGCGATATATCGGGCATCAAGACGCGGATCTTGCCATAAAAAGGCTCAAAAGGCACAGAAGACTGGGAGAAACCTCTTATGTTTCTTTTGCCTTTTTGTGGCCGTGGCCGCTTTTGTTTTCTTTTGTCGCTTTCGGAAGTGAGTGGCGATGGGGCCACAAACTTACGGAGGATGATTATGAAAACGTTGGTATTTGTAACATTGCTTATGCTTGGTTTTTCGGGGCAGGGGATTGATACGCAGGATAGCAGGAGCCTGGATGAAGCGGCGCTGCGTGAAAACGTGAAACTGATGGAGACTGGTTGGAATACGAAAAGTGGCGCCACGTTTGCCAAACCGTTTGCAGAGGATGCGGACTATGTGGTGATTAACGGCGCCTACATCAAGGGCCGAGCCGCCATCGAAAGCGGTCATCAGCGAATCTTCGACACGATCTACAAGGACACTACCCTGACGCTAACGGTCAAAGACATTCGATTTTTGCGACCCGACGTTGCCGTAGTTCATGTGACCGGACAGAGAGTCGGTCCGACGAAGGACGTGGTAAACGATGCGATGATTACAGTAGTAATGACGAAGGAGAAGCAGGGTTGGGTGATTGCAGCGTTTCAGAATACGGGTGTGGCGGCGCGAGGGTAAACTCAGCCACGGGCAGTGGCTGGTCGCCCTGAGTTTTCCCATTCGTCCAAAGACTAAGCCACAAAACCGCCGCGACCACTACCACCATTATGCTTAGAAAACGTCATGTCATGCTTGCAATGCGCGATGGACCAGCAGCGTGTCGACATACTGAATAAAGCGAATCGCCTTTCCGTCCTGGACCTTCCACACGTGTGCGAAGTTGGCTTGAAAACTCTTTCCAGTGGCTTTGTACTTGCCGCTATATTTGCCTAACGTAACTACCGTGTCGCCACCATCGATGAATTCATCCGGCACAGCGGCGAACCCCTCCCACTCGGAACCGAGTCGCATAAAAACTTCGGTGAGCACTGCGTTTGGACCATGATAAGTTCCGGCATAAGGGAAGCCTTCGGCTTCGGTCCAGTCGATGTCTCGGCTCAGAAACCCGAGCACTGACGGAATGTCGCCTTCGGCAAACGCCTGATACACTGCTTTAACTGAGTTGAGATTACTCAAAGGAGTTCCTTTCGTGTTGTACAGATTACTGACCGAAATGAAGCCGCTCATGCTATCACGGCAGCTCCTGGGCCACAAAGAAGCACAAGAATCATATGATTGATCGAATGAGAGCGAGCGATTGGGAGCAGGTGCGCTCGATCTATCTTGAAGGCATTCGCGCCGGAAACAGCACCTTCGAGACGGATGCGCCATCGTGGGAGAAATGGGACGAGGGACATCTAACCTACCCACGGCTGGTGATGCGCGAAGACGACAGAATTCTCGGTTGGGCTGCCTTGAGTCCGGTGTCGAAGCGTGCAGTCTATCGCGGTGTTGCTGAAGTGACGGTTTATGTGACGGAGAACGCACAAGGAAAGGGCATCGGCCGCGCGTTGCTCGAGGCCTTGATCGTCGCATCAGAGAAAAACGACATTTGGACGCTTCAGGCGTCGATCTTTCCTGAGAATATCGCCAGCGTCCAATTGCATTTACGGTGCGGTTTTCGTGAAGTTGGCAGGCGTGAACGAATCGCGATGCTGAACGGCGTCTGGCGTGATACGGTGTTGTTTGAGCGTCGCCGTCACGACTGATTACTTCTTCTTTGCGCCGAGCAGTCTTGCCGGAACGTCCACGAACTTTTTCAGGATGCGACGCGCTTCAGCAACTCCAAACCCCGCGCCGATTGCAAAGTAGAGCACCCCATAAGTTCCCAACACCACGATTGCGAGTGGAATCGCATGAAATCCGAGGACGAGTTGTTTGAGACCAAACCCGATAGCCGCCGCGATGCCGGCGGCACCCCAGAGCTTAATCAAATAAAGCGCCGAGACACCGGTTGTCCCAATTCGCGAGTTCAGAGAGCGACGAAGCAACAGATACTCAATCCATCCGGCAACGCCGGCTGATGCGGTCAAACCTGCCACGCCCCACTTCAGATCGAGACCCAACATAGGTGGCAATAGGATCGCGCAAACGTAACCAAGTACAGTTGTGAGAAAGACGCGAATGACAGCAAACCAGAGTGGCGTGCGTGTGTCATGCAGTGCGTAGTAAGTTGACGAGTAGAGTCGTCCGTGCGTTGAAGCCAGCAATCCAATCGTCGAACCAGCGAGAATTCCCCAAACGTAAAGCGAATCCTGATGTTTGAACTCGCCCGTCTGATACAACGCTCCGGTCATCACGTCACCGAAGACAAACATCGCCATCGACGAAGGGACAATAAAGAATGAGATACGCTGCAAGCCGGCATTCAAGCGGCTGCGAAGTTTGACGGCGATCTCATCCTGAGTGCCGAGAGTGCCTGACATTGCCGGCAGCTCTGCCGCTGAGACCGACATTCCAAACAGACTGACCGGCAAAGTGTAAAGACTCTGTGCATAAGTCAGCGCGGCGACGGCCTGTGAGCTGATCAGTCCTGCAAGCATTGCATCTACAAATGCAGAGATCTGGACTACGCCACGACTGACAAAAACCGGAATGAAATTAGTCAGCACTTTCCTGACGTTGATATCAACCGTGTCGAGCACCGGCCGCAACGACTTCAGTAGTTTAAGAACAGTTGGCAACTGCACTGCGATCTGCAAAACACTGCCCACAACAGACCCGAGCGCTACCATGATCACGAGACGGGCCTGATCCTCGCCGCCACCAAAAACGATGAGCGTGGTAATGATTGCGAGATTCCACGCAACCGGGGCGATGTAGGAGAGAAAGAATTTGCGATGACTGTTTAGTACGCCCAGACACCAGGCGGACAGGACCAGCAGTCCGGCGCCAGGGAAGAGAATCTGCACCAGGCGAATCGTGAGGGCGCGTGTCGCGGGATTAAAACTATACGCAAAAAAATCGACAAAGTAAGGTGTTGTTAAAACGCCGACGAGCACGATCACAGACGTCACGAGCACCAGTAGAGTGAGGACGGCATTGGCAACTCGTGTTGCTTCTTTTTCGTCACCGCCCGCAAGCAGCTTTGCGTAAACCGGAATGAAAGAAGCCGAGAGCGCTCCTTCGCCGAATACATTTTGCAGAAAGTTGGGAATTCGAAACGCGGCGCTGAACGCGCCGGCGGCATCGGACGTGCCAAGATAATGGGCGAAGACTCTCTGGCGGATGACTCCAATAATGCGGCTGATCAGAATCCCGGTTCCGACCAGCAGCGCGGAGCGTCCGGTGCCTTCGTCGGGTTTGTGTATGGGAAAGTCTCCGGTTCCTTCGCCGATCAAATGAGTTGACTCACCCGCTGCTTCCAGAGTGTCGATATGTGAGCTGATCGTGATTGGTGTGTTGGGTTCTTTTAGATTTGCCACAAGGAAGCCAAAAAAGCTCAAAAAAGCGATTTAGTTTACATCAATTCAGGGAATTATGGACTAACACCGCGGGTGCAACATACCGGGCTTAAACCGCACTAACTGATGACAATCGCTTGTCAGGGCTTTGCCCAAAAAGTCGCGATTGCGCTTTTCTCTGTGCAACCTCTGTGTCCTCTGTGCCTCTGTGGTTGATGAATTCCGAGCATGGTGGCGCAGGTTCGAGTAGCCCGGCACATTCCGAGTTGTCGTCTATCGTAAGCAAGTTGAACCGTCTGCTCTTCAACTCGACCAATGGCGAACACTACGTCACTTTTTTCTACGCCACTTTTGATGAAGCAACACAACGTCTGACGTACGTGAACGCGGGTCACAATCCGCCACTTTATCTGGAAGCTGATTCTGATTTCGAGGTTCGCCAGCTGACATCGGGCGGGTTGGTCGCGGGCGCTTTTGAGCACTCCGTCTACGAACAGGAAACAGTGCAGATGAAGGCAAACGATCTGCTGTTTCTGTACACGGATGGCCTCAGCGAAGCCTTGAACGTCGAAGGTGAGGAGTTCGGCGCCAGCCGCATTATGGAGTGGTGCAGTGGCATGTCACTTTATGATGACCTCACTTTCGTGGTGATGAAAGTTAAGTGATTGTTATCCACAGATTACGCAGGTTTATATGCACATCTGTGTAATCTGTGGATGCTTTTGTGCTTCTTTGTGGCTTGGTTTAAGCTCAATGTGTTATGGCGTTCACTAAGAAGACATCAGCGTTCCTGGGAATGCGCGCTTTACAGAATCTCGTCTCCGATTCGATGGCCATAGACATGGGATCGGCCTCGACGATTATCTCTGTGCGCGGGCGCGGCGTGGTGGTCGATGAACCATCGCTGGTTGCGATCGATAGTGCGACTGGAGAGGTGCTCGATATCGGCCGCGAAGCACGACAGAAGTACGGCCGCGAAGCACGCGGAGTAACAGTAATTGCGCCGATGATTAACGGCGTCGTTGCGGATTTTGAAAGGACCAGGGAGATGCTGGCCCACTTTGTGCGCAAGGCTCGTGGCGGTCTTTCGCACCTCAGCCGGCGCGCGTTAATGAGCGTGTTCTCCGATGTCACGCCGGTAGAGCGACGCGCGTTGCTCAGTGCCGCTCAGGATGCGCACGTCGGCCGTGTGGGCATGATCGAAGAAGGACTCGCCGCAGCTTTTGGTAGCGGTATTAGTGCAGACGATGAACGGGCCTCCGCTGTTGTCGATATCGGTGGCGGCACCACGAACGTCGCTATCGTCGCGAGCGGTAAAATCATTCGCGCCCGAGCCGATCGAATTGGCAGTTCCAACATCGATACAGCCATCATCAATCACGTGCGTCGCCATCGCGGCTTGCTGATAGGCTACAGAACCGCAGAACGCCTGAAGCTCGAACTTGCTTCGGCTACGGTTCCAGTCGATCTCTCGAAAGAGATTCCGATTAATGGCAGTGACTTGCTGACCAGAATGCCTCGTTCAATCGAGATCAGCGCTGGAGAGATCTACCCGGTGGCCCAGGAAGTAGTGCGACGAATTGTGGAAGGCATTAGTTCAACTCTTGGCGAGCTGGCGCCGGAGGTTGCGGGCGACATCTACGATCGAGGGATTATTCTCACTGGTGGCGGCGCGCTGTTTGGCGGTTTGGACAACTACTTACACGAGGAAACCAAACTCCCGGTCCGGGTCGCTAATGAACCACGATACGCCATCGTCCGCGGCCTCGAGCAGATGTTCGACGAGCCACTCCTGGTGCGCCGCCTCATGCGTCAGGAGTCTCAAATTTCACTGGATTTAGAAACCGAGACTCTTTAACTGTTAACCAGTTTCTGTGCTTTATTGTTTGGAAATGAGCTAACAAATCCTGTAAATCCTGACTAATCCTGTAAATCCTGTCCCACTAGCCGCAAGACAAACCGCGCTGTTGTCACCGCTCGTGATGTCGAAAGTAACAGTTTCTCCCCACGTTCCTGTCTTTCACCTTTATCCACTGCTCCTGGTGGGCCGGGCGCGGTGACGTCATTAACCTCAATCGAACTCCGCAAATCGTTAGGTTCTAAAACTTCTATCAGTAACCTGACCCTGCCTGTGCTCGCGCTGTAGCGATTATTTCCATCTTTCTTAATGACGGTATCAGCGTGCAAGACGGAAGTGACTACCGCCGGCTTCTCTAATTCGACTTCATCACGAATCGTAAAACCTCGATCCGCGTCGTACTCAAACTGCCGCACAAACTTTTTCACACCGAGTTCGGGTTCGTACGCCTTTGTTGCATCTCCTCGGACTAACAGACGATCTTTCCCGAGCTTAACTTCCGCGATCCGTATCTGGTCCAAACGTTCATACGGCACACCGGCGAAAGCATCATGCCCAACACCCTCTTTCGCTTGACCTTTGCCGCCGAAGAGCATCGTGTTGTGATGCTCGGTCATGGGCACGCCTGCATAACCGGTGTCGCCTGTCAGATACTCACCGCGCGCGAAGATGATGAAGCTGTTGGCATCAGGATGGGCATGTCCGGAAGAGAGTCGCCAATCAGGAAACTCTCGCAGTCTTGCAGCGGTGTGATGTCCTTCGCTTGGACCGCACTTGAATGCAACCGCGACCGCATTCTTGCTCCAGTCACTGCGCCAGAACACCACGTCGTGGTCGCGAAAGTAATGCGACGTTGCCTGGCGTTCGATACTTACCGGCTCGACGTTGTTGTCATACCAAACAAGCGACCAGAAGTCTTCTGCATTGACTTGATCAAAACTCTTCAACCATTCCGCCACACCCTGAGCTTCGCCGTTGTGGAATCGTTGGGCCAAGCGGTAAAGCAGGTTGTAATTGGTATGAAAGCGACCGTTGGGATGGGTTCGCTTGTATTCATCGCCTTTGCCCGCGCGAGTTAGTGGTCCTTCGAAGACGTCGCCGAAATCAAACACGTAGCGACCGGTCGGCAGCATCGAGTGGGCAACATACTTGTGCGTGTCTCGAAGGCCCGGCAGGTCATATAGATCTTCACCAGTCGCGTGCGCGTGTGCGTCGAGATAATGGACGAGCCAGGGAGTCGAGAAGATCCAGTATTCAAAGCCTTCGTAGTAATACCCATCCTCCGAATAAGTCGCCAGCACTCGATCGAAAATCGCGCGTGCGAGACTTGCCCACTCGGCCGCTTCGGGTATTTCACCGTACAGGGCGTAGGCGGCGACAGCGAGGCCAGCGATGGGAATGAATGTGTGATTCTGGCTGTAAGCGAACGTGCGACCTGACTTGGGTTTGAAGTAATCACTCAATAGCCGCGCTTGTGCGATCAGTTTTTCGCGATAGCGAGTTCGTTCTGTTTCAGTTAGTTCGTTGTAGAGCAGATCGTATGCCCAACCGAGACCGTAGAGCAGGTGACCTGCAGCCAGATCGACGTTCGGCTTGTTGTTGGCGTAGCCCCAAATGTCGTAACTGACCGCCGCATCCATGAACTTCTTCGCAGCTTGCAGATACTTTTTGTCGCGCTCTATTTGGTAAACGAAAGCTGCTTCTGCAATGGCGATCCCGACTTCGTTTTGTTCGCGCCGTTTCTGTGCGGGAGGTGCAGGAGGCTCGGAGTTTAGAGCGCGCACACGACGCAGTGCCTGCTGCCACAGTTCCTTGTGTGTAGTTCGAGCACGCTGGCGAAGTTGGTTCAACTCCGCCTCAGTCGTATAAACGCGCGGATGAACACCGGCGAGCTCCCGCTTCAGTGCCGACTTCGGCGACTTCATCAACTGTAGCAGTGGATGCTCACCCTTCAGCCTCGCGCTCGCCTTCTTTTCATCCTCTAACTCACGGGCATCCTGCGCCAGAAACGGAGTAACAACTCCGAGAGAAAGAACGACAAACAGGCAACACGTCAACGAACTTCTCAGAAGATCTCTCATTCAACCTTTCTGTGCTTTTGGCGCCTCTTGGGGCTAATCCATGAACATGCCGCCATTGATCTCAATCGTCTCGCCAGCCAGATAACTCGCGGCATCCGAGGCCAGAAACGCGATCACCTTCGCAACCTCTCCCGCTGTGCCAACTCGTCCCAACGGAATTCCATTCACATAACTCTTCATCATCTCCGGTGAAGAGAACTGTTCGTGATAAGGCGTGTCGATCACGCCCGGCGAAACTGCATTGACGCGTATGCCAAATGGCGCCAACTCCTTCGCCAATCCTTTCGTGAAGGTAATTAATCCACCCTTGGCTGTTGAATAATGAATCGAGCCGAGAGCTCCGCCGGTGCGTCCGGCAATCGAAGAGAGATTGATAATCGCGCCTGTCTTTCGTTCGATCATCGCAGGAACTACAGCTTTGCTGCAGAGAAAAGCGCTCTTCAGATTCAGGTCCATGACTTCGTCCCAACGTTGTTCGCTCAGTTCCAGAATACGCAAACGTTCGATCAGTGAACCCGCATTGTTGACGAGTATGTCGACTGGTCCAAACTCTTCAGAAGCACGTTGGACCAGTGCTTGCACATCAGCGGAGATCGTGACGTCAGCTTGCACTGCAATTGCACGACCGCCGCCCGAAATTATCTCCTTGCGCAAATCCTCTGCGCCTTTCTCATTGCGTCTATAGTTGATCGTCACCGCTGCACCAGACTCGGCGAGGGCTCGCGCAGTCGCGTGTCCGATACCACTTGCTGCTCCCGTGATGATGGCTGTCTTGCCTGTTAAATCTATGTAGTTATTCATAAAGCCTCCTTAGAACCACGTAACTGCTCGATTTTGCCGCTCAAGGTAAACAATACAACCGTACCGACCGGCGCGAGCAAACCTGCGGTCACCAGCACCGGCACGTATGAAAAATGATCGACGATCCAGCCGGTCGTGAATATGAAGATCATTGAACCGATCCCGGCGCCCATGCCGCCCAGACCTGCAACTGATGCTACGGTCTGGCCGGGAAAAAAGTCGCTCGGCAGCGTCTGCACATTATTGATCCAAACCTGGAACCCAAACAGCACCACGCCAATCAGGCCCAGCGCAAGGAACGGATCGTTAACAAAGGCAGCGAGAATTCCGGCGGGCATTAAACATGCGGCGATCAGAATAACAATCTTGCGCGCGCGATCGACACTCCATCCGCGAGCGATCAAATGGCCCGACAGCCAGCCTCCTGACAAGCTGCCTGCGTCTGCGGCCACATACGGCACCCACGCGAATAGTCCGATCTTAGTCAAACTAAAGCCACGCGCATCGGCGAGATATTTTGGCAACCAGGTAATGTAGAGCCACCAAACAGGATCAGTGAGAAAGCGAGCGAGCACGATGGCCCATACCTGACGATAACGAAGCAGATCGCGCCAGCGAAGCGAAGCGACGGATGACACAGGAGAAGACGGTGAAATCAGCTTGAGCTCTTCGTCAGTGATCCACCGGTGCTCCTGGGGTGGTTGATAAATCAGCAGCCACAAGATCAACCACGCAAATCCGAGCGCCCCGGTGACAATGAAAGTCGTCTGCCAACCGTAGCGGAGTTGTAGTCCGACGATCAGCGGCGGAGCGACAATCGAGCCAATCGCGGCGCCGCTGTTGAAGATCGCCATACCGAACGCGCGTTGTCTGGCGGGAAACCACTCGGCCACCGTCTTTGCAGCACCCGGCCAGTTGCCCGCTTCGCCGAGTCCCAACACGAAGCGAAACAGGCTCAAACTACCGAGTCCACGTGCAAAAGCATGAGCAATTGCAGCCACGGACCACACACTGATCGAAAGCACAAACCCGAGTCGCGTCCCGATCCGATCGTAGAGTTTACCGGAGAGTCCCTGGCTGATCGTGTAAGCCAACAGGAACCACGTAACAATGCCGCCAAACTCTGTGTTCGTCAGTCCGAGGTCACGCGTGATCACGGGCGCCAGCACGGAAATCGTGAGGCGGTCGATGTAGTTGATTAGCGTTGCCAGAAAAACAAGTCCGACAATCCACCAACGCAGCCCCTGAATCTTCAAGCCGGTTTTAGCCGCAGATAAACGCAGATAACGAGGATCATAGGAGAACTGGTTAGTGTCCCGGTCATACTTTTCTGATCTGCGTAAATCTGCGTTCATCTGCGGCAAGTTTTTTCTCAAAACAGAACCTTCACACCAAACTGAAACACGCGCGGATCGTCTGTTTGCGTGAGCGCGCCGAAGTTCGAAGCGCTCAGATTTGTCACTAATGTGCGGAAGTTTGGATGATTGAAAAGATTGAAAACCTCGCCACGAAGTTGCAGCCTGAACCTTTCTGTCAGTTGAACCTTTTTCATCAACGATAGATTGAAATTTTGAGTGCCCGGCATTTCGATCAGATTCCGGGCGACATTGCCGATCAATCCGACCCGCGGCGCGAACGCAGCAGGATTGATCCAGCGACTGGGATTCTGACCGCCCGGAACATCGCGCCAGTCGCCGACGAGATCGACGTTGGTTCCAAAGCCGTTGCTGGGTGATGTGGTCGCGCGACTGCCTCCCGAGATGCTGACGAATTGGCCCGTTTGCAACGTAACGACTCCCGAGAGCTGCCAACCGCCAAGGAAATGACGCGCGACGCTGTTACTTTTTTCGAAGAAGGGAAGTGCGTAAACATAGCTCATCGCAAAAACATGCCTGCGATCGAAACTGGCATTGCCTTTGTCGAGAGCGGCGTCAAACGGCACTCGAAGATCTGAGGTCTCGGTGTCGAAATTATTGAGCGCTTTGCCGTAGGTGTAAGCGACGCTCAGGTTCACACCACGCGCAACCCTGCGCTGCGCGCTGATCTGAAGCGAGTTGTAACTCGAGGAGCCAGTGTTCTCCTGTGATCGAATCGTGCTGTAACCGAGAAACTGACGCACCGTGTCAGTAGTTGCATTAACAAACGCACCCGATGCATTTCTCGCGAGAGCAACGTCGGGCAATACGTAATTCAAGTCGCGTCGATGCGTGAGATGTCGCGCTTGATTACCGACGTAACTGAGATCGATCACAAGTCCTCCGGGCAACTGGCGCTGAACGCCAAGGCTGTAGGCGTAGACCACTCCCGGTGGCATGTCGAAATCGAAAACAGTCAATGCCTGGACCAGAGGCCGGCCAGTGCCGGAAGCGCCAACTGTGTCGAGCGGATTATTGAAGCCGGTCAGGCCTGAAAGATTCGCCGGAGTTTTGAACTGGCGGCCTTGAGTTATGGTTGCAACCGTTGCAAATGGCGCATTTGTGCCGGCGTCACGAACTGGATTCAGCAGCGTGCGATCGTAATAGATCCCTCCGCCACCGCGAATGACTGTTTTACCCGTACCCAATGGATCCCATGCAAGACCAAAACGCGGCGCGAAGTGTGGACCACCACTGTCAGCTAGCCCACTTGGCTTGTCAGACTTCAACCGTGCCAGGTTTGGATCGCTAACCTGCGCATTACTCGGTAGCACGAGTCCGTTGTAAGGATCGAAAAAGCCTTGCGCACGGGCGCCTTGTCCGGTGGGATCGGCGATCAGATTTATCACGCCGCCGGAGATGTTACTTCCGAGTGGTGCTTTCGCCGGATTGAACCGGCTCGGATCAAAGCCAACAATGTTTCCGAGATCCGTGTACGGCCAGGGAATGTATTGCATTCGCAAGCCGAGCGTCAGACTCAGGTTTTTGTTCACTCGCCACTGATCGTTGACATAGAGTTCGAGTTGATTGTAAGCGGCAGGTGCTGCGGTCGTGTTCGAGGTCTCAGTGTAGCGCGTGTATGCGCCGAGTAGCAGATTGGCGAACGCGTTGCCGCTGTCCTGTGGCCTGAAAGAGGTACCGGCAGTTGAACCGGTGCTGTAAGTGATCGTGCCTCCGTCACGCACGCGGGTGTTCTCGTTCTTGTTGCTGTTCGCGTAGAGCACTCCGAATTTGAACGCGTGAGCGTCGCGGACCCAGCTCAGATTGTCGCGCACTTCCCAGTTGCGAGCGTCTATGATGTAAGGCAAGCCGTTGCCGCTCAGCGTCGCAAAGCCCTGCACAGAGAATTCCGGAATCTTGTTCAACCTGTTCTCCGGAAAGATCTCGGTGAAATTCAAGCCATAGGTGTCGCGCGCAATCTGCTTTTCGTCCTGATAAAAGACTGATTGGTCGTTTCGCTGCCACGAGATCATGGCTTCGTTGACGATCGTCGAGGTCAGAACGTGTGTATAGCCCGCGAGAAAAGTCTTGCCGAGGCGGATGTGATTATCCGGGGCGATCGGGAGAACCTGGTTGTCAAACGTAGATCCGAGCGGGTTGTCCGAATCAAACCGGTCACGGATCCAGCGACCAAAGACGCTTACACGATCGTTGAGTTGGTAATCGACGCGCAGGAGCTCCTGTCTGACGTTGCGACGAATGTTGGCGGTACCGATAAGGCGGTTGGAGCCTGCATTGGCGCTGGGGAAGAGACGCGCAAGTGCGATTCCGTTTGGCGACTTCTTTGCATCGGGAATAATGTTGTTTGGAAAAGGTGTGCCGTTAGTCGAAGCTGATTTGTCGCAGAGAATGAACTTATCTGAAGAATTGCCGGCCGGAATCGATGTTGTGCAAGTGTAATTCGCCGGCAAACCCGTTGGAAGAAAGGCGCTGAAGTCGCCATTCTTCATCGCTTCGGTTGGCACAAGTTCGTTGAAACCGGCAGTCGTGCGCGGCAACTTATACTCGAGCCCGCCAAAGAAGAAAAGTTTCTTTTTGTAGAGTGGACCACCGATGAAGCCGCCGAAGTTGTTGAATCGCAGATACGGTTTTTGCGGTGCGCCGACTGTTACCTGTTTGCTTTCCCATGAATAAGCATTCAGCTTGTCGTGGCGGAAAAATTCAAAAAGTGATCCATGGAAATCGGAAGTGCCGCGCTTGGTTGCAACGTTGATCGACGGGCCTGCCTGCGAGCCATACTCCGCACTGTAGGGACTTGAAACAAGTTTGAACTCCTGGATTGCGTCGACACTGATGTTGTTCACAAGTGTGCCGACTGAGCCATGGTCCACGTTGCTCACGCCGTCGAGCGTTGGCGCGGTGCGACGACGGAGGCCGTTGATGGCAGTATCATCGATGCGGACGTTGGTACCTTGCTGGGAATCGTTGTTGATGGCGCTGGTGCCAGGCGCGAGGTTAACGAGTTGTGCCCAGTTGCGGCCGTTGAGAGAAATCTCGGTTACCTGTGTGCCGGAAATGAGTGTCTCGACATTCGCGTTGTCTTTGTTGACTGTCTGATAAATCTCATCGCGCACGTCGACCTGCTGTGCGATCTGTTTCACGCTCATGGTAATGTTGAGCGAAAGAGTGATGCCAACGTCTACCTTGACGTTCTCCTGAATTGAGTCGCTGAATCCGGCGGTCTGTACGGTGACGCGATAGAGCCCGACCGGCAGGTTGGTGACGATGAAATAACCTTCCTCGTTTGTAGTGGTGTTGCGTCGCAGCGCCAACTGCGGACTCTCGATAGTCACGGCCGCATTCGGCACGAGTGATTTGTTCTCGTCGGTAACAATTCCGCTAATCGACGACGTGATCTGCTGCGCCTGGCTGAAGCCGGAAACGAGCAGCACAAATGCTGCAAGCAGGAGGAAGCGTTGAAGCAAAAGCTTTGTGGGTAAATGTCTCATTGTTGTCTCCTTAAACAACGGATATCCGGTTCAGTCGGCGGTTGATATCCACGTACGGCGGTACTGACATCAATAAAGGGCCGTGTTCTGTTATCGCTAACACAGATTTTTACCCGCTATCGCGAGTAACTATTCGCAAAAAACTATTAGGCTGTTTTGATCTGGCGTTTTCGGTTTTTAGTCGACAAGACTTTAGCCGCGGGAGCCGTCGATTCGCGGATGACTAACTCGCAGCGAAACGACTTCTCTGCACGTGGCTGCTCGCGGTCGCCTTCAACGCGTCGCAGCAAAAACTCGGCGGCGGCTCTTCCTTGTTCGCGGGTTGGTTGTCTTACAGTTGTAAGCGCCGGCGCCGTATGTGCAGCTAGTGGAATGTCGTCGTAACCAATCAGTGCCATGTCCTCGGGAATGCGAAGCCCGGCGCGCTTGATGGCGTTGAGCGCGCCCATGGCTGTGAAATCGTTTCGCGCAAAGACGGCTGTAGGACGATTCTTCAACTCCAGCAGCTTCATCATGCCGTCGTATCCCATCTCTTCGGTGGAGTAACCGGGCATCTGTTCGGCAGCTTCACGGCCACCGGCGATAAGGCCGTCCGCGAGGGGCAAACCATGGTCTTTCAAGGCTTCAAGATATCCCTGGAAGCGGCGCAGTCTCAAGCCTTCTGTTAAAGAAACCCCAATAAAACCGATACGTTTATGACCGATTTCGATAAGGTGAGTCGTGGCTTCGTAGCCACCCTTAAGATTGTCAGCCGAGACGAGATCGGCATGGGCATGACGAAAGTCTCTGCCAATCAGCGAAACAGGAATACCGGAATCGATTAGTTCCTCGAGCCGCTCGTTGCCGCTCTTTGACGCGCGTGTTGCAGCGATGATGCCGTCCACACGATGATCGGCGAGTGAGTCGAAAGCGCGCACGTCCTCTTTGGCGGTGTGTTCACTGATACAGATGAAAAGATTGTAGCCGCGTTCTTCGAGCACTTCGCGAACTCCGCGCGTCAGCTCGGCAGCGAATGGGTTTGCGATGTCGCCGATAACCATCCCCACCGTTTCTGTGCATTGTCGTTTGAGGCCGCGTGCGAGCCCGTTACGGCGATAGTTCATCTCGCGAGCGACGCTCATCACTCGTTCGCGCGTCTCAGTATGAACGTAACCGTTGTTGTTGATGACGCGGGAAACTGTCATCGGGGTTACGTCCGCACGGGCGGCAATATCCGCCAAAGTTACAGGTTTTTTGGGTTGCTTTTTCATCGCAGGAAAATAAGTTAACGTTAACAGGTGAGGTTTATAGCACTGTTTGTCTCGTTCGGCAACTAATTTCGGCGAAAAATTTTTATCCGGGAGGTGCGGTCGTCGGAGGATGTGTTGTAGATTCGCAACGATGCTCAACATCCTGCTTGTTCTTACGCTTTCGTTTGGTTCGGCTCTACAGGACGACGATCGTTGGCCGTCGCTTAGTTATCTGCGGCAGGACTACAAGTCTGTTGCGGTGGTAGCGCACATTCGTATCGACCGCGCAGAGATCACCAATCGTGTCGGGGGTTATGAGAACTGGAAAATCAATGCGGTCGTGCTCGAGTCGTTCAAAGGCAAATTCAAGAAAGGCGATACGATCGAATACTTTCACGGCGCTGAAGCTGGTTTCACGCCAGAGTACTTCACGGGCGAGAAGATTGTTTTCCTCCTCGCTGAATCCGATGGCGAGCGAGGACGTTACTACGCAGTCCTTGAAAACTCGACCTTACCGTATACAAGAGATCGCGCCATAAAACTGCGTCAGATTAGAAAGTCATATTTGTCGAAACGACGACGTCGATGAAGATCTCTCTGTGTAACCTCTGTGTTCTCTGTGCCTCTGTGGTGGTTAATGGCTCAAGTATCTACAACCACAGAGGCACAGAGAACACGGAGGTAGCACAGAGAAGAAGTTTTAGATTAGGACGAATACCGAGGAGTGGGATTCTTCTTTTTGGTTGAAAACATGATTGGCATTCATGACCGATCGAGATAATAATCGGGCGAATGAGAATGATTGCGATCGTGTTGACAACCTTCTTTCTACAGCACTGTTGCATTCCGTTTTATGTGATGGCTCAACAAAAACCTGAGCCGAAGAAACCAACGTCCAGCCGGGTCATATTTAAAGACGTTGCGGAACAGGCGGGCCTCAGGTTTCAGCATTACAACGGCATGACGGGAAAGTTTTACCTGCCGGAGATTACTGGCAGCGGCGGCGCGCTATTCGATTTTGATAACGATGGCGACCTCGACGTGTTTCTGGTGCAGGGAAATACCCTCGAGCCAAATACTCAACTCGGCGCCACACTGTTTCCCTGGCGTGGTTCCGAGTCGCCGCGAGGGCGTCTCTTTCGTAACGATCTATCTACAAAGGGAGGGAAACTTACATTCAGAGACGTAACGCAACAGAGTGGAATCGTTGCGACGGGCTACGGAATGGGCGTTGCGGTTGGCGACGTAAACAATGACTCACTGCCAGATCTCTATCTGTCGAATCTCGGTTCCAATCAGATGTATCTGAACAAAGGTGGCGGCAAGTTTGTTGACGTCACGAAGGAGAGTGGTACTGACGATCCGCGCTGGAGCACGAGTGCGTCTTTCTTCGACTACGATCGCGACGGTTGGCTTGATTTGATGGTCGTTAACTACGCTGATTTTTCTGTGGCGAATAGTCCCAACTGTTACGCTGCCACCACTGCGAAAGACTATTGCACGCCGCGCGTTTTTCGCGCGCCGGGGAATCGACTTTTTCACAATAAAGGCGATGGAGTCTTTGAAGATGTAACGGTACCAGCCGGCGTCAGTAAAGAGTTTGGACACGGACTCGGAGTGGTCACAGCGGATTTCAACAACGACGGTTGGATCGATATCTATGTCGCGAATGATGGAGATCAGAACCAACTCTGGACTAACCAGAAGAACGGCACATTCGTCAACGACGCACTTATAGCGGGCGCGGCTGTCAACCGAAATGGGCAGACTGAAGCTGGCATGGGTGTCGATGTTGGAGATTTTGATGCCAACGGCACTGACGATATCTTTGTGACTCATCTAATGGATGAGACCAACACTCTCTTTGTAAACCTGGGCCAGGCGGTTTTTGAGGACCGTACTCGTGAAGCGGGTTTGGGAATGCCGGGAAGTCGTTTCACAGGATTTGGGACGTTCTTTTTTGATTACGACAATGACGGTTGGCTTGATCTTTTCGTTGCTAACGGAGCGGTGCAACTGTTACCGGAGCTGGTGCGGAAGAAAGATCCATTCCCGTTGGGACAACCAAATCAGCTTTTCCGTAATACCGGTAAAGGACACTTCATCGAGATCGTGGACCAGGCCGATCTGCGACTAATTGAGGTCAGTCGCGGCGCGGCGTTTGGAGATGTTGATAACGACGGCGATACAGATGTTCTGGTGACCAACAATAATGGGGCCGCGAGGCTGTTATCAAATCAGGTAGGAAACCAAAACCACTGGTTAGGATTGCGGCTTATCGGGAAGAGTGGTCGAGACATGCTGGGAACGCAAGTGGAGATCCTTGTCAGCGAGAACAATACTTTGCGTCGCCGCGTCAGAACGGATGGAAGTTATCTTTCTGCTAATGATCCCCGTGTGCTCGTGGGTCTCGGGCAGACTTCGAAGATTAAAGCCGTGCGAGTGCGTTGGCCCAGCGGCGCGGTTGAAGAATGGAAAGACGTCGTGGTCGATGAATACAACACGTTGAAAGAGGGTACTGCGCGTCGTTGAGAAGCACTGTGAAAAACCTTTTAACGATCCTTGTCCTTGCGATCACGCCCGCGGTCTATTCGCAATCTGCAGATCAGGTCCTCAACCCGCCTCGAAAAGATCTGGTCGTAGTGCGCTGGCCGGATTTGACGAACCTCGAAGAAAGTGTTCGGGATCAGGTGACAGGGCTGCAACAGTCTCTCGCGGGTACAGCGAAAGTTCCTGGCGTTTCGGCAACAGTGCTGAGCGAAGCCTACGGAAAGTTAGGCCAGATTTATCATGCGTATCGGCTCATTGAACCTGCTCGCGACTGTTATTTAAATGCCAGTCTCCTCGCCCCAAAAGATTTTCGCTGGACCTATCTCGTAGCGAAACTCGATCACCAGGAAGGACGTTTCGAAGAAGCGATTCGTCGTTATCGCATCGCACGGACCTTGCAACCCGACTACGTTGCCGTTCCCGTTAACCTTGGAAACATCTTCCTGGAACTGAACCGCCTCGACGAGGCGAAGGCGAGTTTTAGCGCTGCATTGGAGCTCGACAAAAATAATCCCGCCGCGCATTACGGCTTGGGCCAGGTAGCATTAGCGACGCGCAGTTACACTGAAGCGATCCGACAGTTTGAAGCAACACTGGCGCAGGTACCGAGTGCGAATCGCGTTCATTACTCTTTGGCGATGGCGTATCGCGGTCTTGGCGACCTTGAAAAAGTGAAAGCCCACCTGGCCCAACAGGGACCGGTCGGTGTACGGGTTTCCGATCCACTTCTGGATGGTCTTCAGGATTTAGTTGAAGGCGAGCGAGTGCATCTTGCGCGTGGCAAGCTGGCGTTCGAGGCAAAAAGGTACGCGGAAGCAGCGGAGGAATTTCGTAAAGCGGTCGTGGCGAGGCCCGACAGTGTAACGGCACGTATTAACCTCGGCGCCACGCTCTCGCAACTTGGCGATCGAACAGGCGCTATTGAGCAACTCGAAGAGGCTCTTAGCCTCGAGCCCGACAAAGTCAACGCGCATTACAATCTTGCTATTTTGTTAGCTGGCCAAAATAGCCACGAGAAAGCGATCGCTCATCTGCAGTCTGCTCTGAAAATTGAACCGAACGATTCGAGTGCCCGGTACATGTTAGGCCGCGAATTAATGAAAGTCGGACGGCTCGACGATGCGTTGGCGGAGTTCTCACGCGTGGTCCAGGCAGATCCCAACAATGAAGACGCGCTGCTCGAACAAGTGAAACTTCTACACCGGAAGGGAGAGTTCAAGCAGGCTCTGGATATTTTGGAAAAGGCCCACGCGCGATTTCCGCAAAACGGTCGCACTGTAATAATACTGGCATATATTCTAACAACGTCGCCCGCATTGGAGTTGCGTAACGGCGCTCGCGCCCTGGACCTTGCTCAACGCGTTTATAACGCAACCCTCTCACCGAACCACGGTGTGCTTGTAGTGTTGGCTCTCGCGGAACTTGGACGTTGTCGCGAAGCGAGCGACTGGAAGCAACGCATGATCGTCGCAGCCGAACAGCAACACTACGGTGCTCTATTGGCGAAGCTGCGAACAAGCCTCAAACTCTTCGAGCAACCACAATCATGTCGCCCTCAAGCCGACGCGTTACTCGACGAGCTGTAGAACGTACTGTAGGGGCGGCCCTACAGTAGGTTCCGAAGTATTTAATTCTAGAAGATCAACTTCATTGCGAGCTGAAAATTCCTCGGTCCGCCACCGCCCATAAACGGGTTCCCAATGCCGACATCGGGAGTGACCGTAATCGGCAGGAAACCTGTTCCCCGACCAGTCACCGGATCGATTGACGACGTCATATCTGCCGCAAAACTCGGCAACAGGGGATTAGAAAAGTTTGGATGATTGAAGATGTTGAAGACCTCAGCTCGCAGCTGAATCCGCAGCTTCTCAGTGATGTCGGTGTCTTTGAAGATCGAGAAATCTACGTTGTGATAACCGGGTCCGCGGAGCGCATTTCGACCCAGAGAACCAAAATGCCACGTGCCGGGAATACACGAACCCGCACTACCGTCGCCCGCTGGATCAAGCGTGCATGGGACCTTGAATGCCGACAAGTTAATGAAGCTGTCGGGCGCGCTTGTGCCTGCATAAGGATCGCCAATGAGGTCCGGACGCGGGAAAAACTCGCCGGTGTTGTTGTAATCATCAAACAGCGTCAGGTGAAACGGGTTTCCGGTGCGAATAGTGACTATTGTATTTAGTTGCCAGCCTTTACCAAGACGCGGATGTGACTCTGAGAAGTTTGGAATCGCATAGCTGGCAGTGACGACAAAGCGGTGTCGATTATCGAAGTTTGAGTTTGCTTTCTCGCATTTTGTGCAGTGGCTGTTATCAGGCTGAGTCGCGTTGGCCACGTAGTCCTGACCGTCCGACGCATTGTCGATCGAATGCGACCAAGTGTAGTTGACCTGCGTCGAGAAGCCGCTGCGATCGCGCACCGAGAACGTAGTTTGCAATGCGTTGTAATTTGAGATAGCAGTCGTCTCGAGTTGATTAACGTAGAAAAACGTGCCGCCTGAGGGTGCGAATGGTCCATTGTCAAATGGTCGTGCGGACGAGATAGTTGGATTCAAGGGCTGGTTAATGTCGCGATAGCGAAACAGCTTTGTACCATGTGAACCGACGTATCCAACTTCGAGCACGCCGTTTCTAAAAAGTTCCCGCTGAATATTTAAGTTGTAGTTCTGAATGTACGGAGTGCGGAGATTCGGATCGGCGGCGAACACGTCTGAATCGAGAAAATCCGTAAAGATTGGGACGCCATTCTGAATCACCGGTTCGGTTGAGAACGAAAAGAGAATGGGCGATGGCCCAACCGGATTGAAAGCCGGTCCGGGATTGAACGTATTGAACGGTAGTTGTCCGGCAAAAAAGTCCTGCGAAAAGGCATCGTAGAACAACCCCCAGCCGGCACGTACGACAGTTTTACCGTTGCCGTGGAGATTCCAGGCGAGACCAACACGCGGCGAGAAATTGTTCCAGTCGCGATCGTAGAGACGCGGCAGACCGGCTGATCCCACCTGGACGAGACCCTGCGTTGGACTGAAGTTGCTCAACAAGTGATCCCGTTCGTCGATGACGCCGAAATAGTCCCAACGCAGTCCGAGATTGAGAGTGAATTCAGGGCTCCAGCGAAATGTGTCCTGCAGGTAACCAGCGTGCGAGTTCTGAAAAGTAAAACGATTGGAATTACCACGCGCGGCGCGACCGCCGCTTAAAATGCCGCCGAGAAAGTCTTCGAGCGAGCCAAAGTCGAGTCGGCCGCGATAACCAGCGTCGAAGAACTGATCTACTGTTGTGCGCCGGAATTCATAGCCAAACTTCAGATCGTGTTTGGTGAGCTTCCACGAAAAGTTGTCGATCAGTTGGTAATTGATGTCCGTACGGGCCCGCGGCACTGAAAGCGTGGCGCCGATGTTGGCAATGCCGAGATCGTCCTGAATACGAATCAGCGGCAAACCAAAGTCCTGTTCGCTGGTGATGCCGGTGTTCAGACCAATCGAACGTGGATCGAAATCGTTGTCTTCCGGAAAGAATCCCTCCTTGAAGCGGTTGAAACCAAACCGCAGCTCGTTCAGTTTGGTTGGTGAGAGAATCTTCAAATAAGAGAGCGAAACCAGGTGAACCTTGGTCGGAGTAGTTGTGTTGTAACCTGGCAGAACGTTGCCCGCGAGAATAGCCAGCGGAAACGATTGATCGCTCGTGCCGTAAAAATATCGTCCGGTGAGCTGGTTATCTTTATTGAACGAGTGATCGATCTTTGCGATCAGGCTGTCTACATCGTTCGAAGCCGGCGTGGTGACGAAGAGATTTGGTTGACCGCTGTTATCAAAAAGCGGCAACGGGCGATTCGGAGCCGGCCAGGGATTACGCGTCAGCAAACGAGCGATAACCGGATTGGTTGGACCACCAAGCGCCGCGATCTCGCGAGGATCCGGAACACGCGCTGTCGAATTCAACCCGACTCGTTCGCGTTGGCCTTCATAAGCGAAGAAAAAGAACGTCCGATCGCGTTTTATTGGTCCACCAAGCGCGCCGCCAAACTGATTGTTTCTGAATGCCGTTTGCTGATCGGGTTCGGGATTGAAGAAGTTGCGAGCATCGAGTTTGTCGTTGCGGAAGAACTCGAACAGCGTGCCGTGAAAATCGTTTGTGCCTGACTTTGTGACGATATTCACGGTAGCGCCGGAGTTACGACCAAACTCGGCTTCGACGTTCGTCTGTATTGCGGCTTCGGAAATGGCTTCGATTGGCAGGATGGTTGCTGGAGTTCCGAAAACACCGGCTTCGTTGATCGCCGGAAGATTTCGGTAGCCGTCGTTCATGTCGGTGCCGTCGAGCAGATAATTATTTGCGCGTCCTCGATTGCCATTGGCGCTAAAGAGACCGAAGGAGCCGGGAGAATCGGTTGCACCCGACGGATCGCCAGTCGCACCGGGAACCATGACAAGGAATTTTGTGAAGTCGCGACCGTTGACCGGCAAATCGGCGGCAGCCTTCGTTGTGATTGTGCCACCCAGCGTGTTGCTGGTGGTCTCCACCTGCACGTTTGTTGCCACTGTCACTACGGCGTCTGTACCAATGCTCAAATCCAAATCGACACGTCGTTCACTGGATACTTCGACAGCGACGTCCAAAACCGTTGATTTGGTAAAGCCGGACTGCTCGGCACGCACTTCATACCTGCCAACCGGCAGCTCCGCAACGGTGTAGTTGCCCTCATTGTCTGTCGTCGTCGAACGCTCGAGGCCAGTGCTCGTATTCTTGACTGTGATCCTGGCGCCAGGGACGACGGCTTTGTTTGGATCGTAGACCGTACCGAGAATCGTGCCGCGAAATGTTTGTGCAGAAACTGTCAATGACAGCAGGGAAATGACGAGGAGTACATAGCCAATGCGCATCTCGTGCCTCCTTTATGGTGGCCCGGATTATAGATCTGAATCCACAGATTACACAGACTAATCTGTGTAATCTGTGGATCGGTTGGACCATCAATTACTGGGTCGTGCACGATGTGTCGTCGATCACAAATGACGTTTGCAACGACGAATCCTCTTGTCCGAGGAAGTAAATTCGAATTGTCTGTCCCTTGAAGGCAGTCAGATCGAAGGTCTTCAACACGTAGCCGGTGGTCTCGTCAAGGTTCGAATAGGTAGCAAGTGTAGTTAGCACCGTGTTACTCGAATTGCGAATTTGTACCCGCAACGTGTCGAAGGCGGTTACGGTTGTTGTTTCGGATGAATTGATCTTCAGCCAGAAACTCAGCGTCACAGTGTTGGCAGTGGCCGGCACAGTGATCTGTTGGAAAAGCGAGTCGGTATGCGTGGTGCCATAGCCATCGAGCCACGCGTACCATGCGCCGGTGCGAGGCGTTTGTCCCGTGGAGTTGGTGATTACGCCCGCCGTTGCGGTCCAATTAACGCCGCCAGATTCGAATCCACGGTTCAACAACAATTCTGCTCCCGGAACAGGAGTCGGAGTCGGCGTTGGAGTCGGTGGAGGCGCACCAGTCAACAGTGAAAAGAGCAGCCGGTTCGGTGATCCGGTACCCGCATTACTTACGTGGTTCAAAGTCGCACTGTTGATGATGGCCGCCGTAACCGTTGCCGGTGAAGCGCTCGGATTAGTTTCCAGGAATAACGCAGCGACGCCCACGACGTGTGGTGTCGCCATCGACGTTCCTGAGATCGTGTTGGTTGCGGTATCGCTGGTTCGCCACGACGACGTGATGCTGCTGCCCGGGGCAAAAATGTCGACGCAGGTGCCGAAGTTTGAGAACGACGAACGCGCATCGGTCATCGTCGTAGAACCGACCGTGATTGCGCTCGCCACGCGAGCCGGCGAAGTGTTACAGGCGTTCTGATTTTCGTTACCGGCTGCAATTGCGTAAGTCACTCCGTCGTTGATCGAATTTGTGACTGCGGTATCGAGTGCCGATGAAATACCGCCACCCAAACTCATATTCGCAACTGCCGGTTGGCCCGCCTGGTGATCGGAAGTGACAAAATCAACACCGGCGATAACGCCTGAGTTCGTGCCACTGCCACTCGAATCCAGGACGCGGACGGCAACAAGCGTGACGTTCTTTGCGACGCCGTAAGTTGAACCACCGACAGTGCCGGAGACGTGAGTGCCGTGTCCATTGCCGTCGTTGGTGCCTAGTCCATCGTTGATGGCGGTGAAGCCTGAAATCACGCGTCCTGCAAACTGTGTATGCGTCGCACGGATTCCGGTATCGATGATATAGGCCTTAACGCCCGAGCCCGTTGCATTGAAGTTGTAGTTTCCATCGAGAGGAAGATCTCGCTGATCGATTCGATCCAGACCCCACGTGGCGCCTGTTTGAGTCGCATCCAGTGACACGACTCCATCCTCTTCGACAAACGCGACCTGTGGATCGTTGGCCAGCCGGAGAGCTTGTTGTTCGTTCATGCGAACCGAGAAGCCTTTGATAGCACGATGATAGGTTTGACCGTTGTTTCGATCGCCGCCAAAATCACGTGCAAGGCGATGAGCTTCGTCGTCAACATCGGCGACGTCGTCCTTGAGTACTACGATGTATTGATTAGGGATTTTCTTGTCCGCGCCCGTGCGACGGAACTTACCGCCGTTAGAGTTCTGGCCGTGAACGGCAGTGAGGACTACTAATGCGACCGAAATGGCTACTAGAGCAAACACCGCAAGCGTTTTCTTCATATGACCTCCAGAGATATGTTGCTGGTTGTAATTTGGGAGCGTCCGCCACTGAGCAATCGAGAAATCCGGGAAACGCGCGGAATGGATCTCTCGATACCACTGTCAGTAAATCTTTTAGTCTGGGATGAACTGAGCCAAACTGGGAGAAACCGCTGTCGGGAGGTACTGCCTTCTGGGTGGGGCAGATGATAGAGCCATAAACGATTAAAATGCAACTATAAACTGGACATATTTTGATGAGATCGAAATCGAAACCAAATGTGTTTGTTGCCCTGCTGCGTGGCGTCAACGTCGGCGGCAACAATATGATCAGCATGAAGTCGCTCAAAGAGAGCTTTGAGGCGATGGGGTTTCCGTACGTCTCAACGTATATCAATAGCGGTAACATCATCTTCACTACTAAGGAGAGCGACGCACGAAAGCTCGAGAAAAAAATCGAGCAGATGCTTTTAAAGGAATACCAGCTCGATTCCAAAGTTGTTTTGCGCAGTCTTGCTGAGATGGAAAAACTGGTGCAGAGCTTACCTCGAACCTGGGGCGGCGAGCCTGACTGGCGCTATAACGTGATCTTCCTGCGTCACACAATCGACTCGGAAAAAATCCTGGACGAAATCGAGGTTAAAGACAGGATCGAGGAAGTGCTCTATCGTCCCGGCACACTTCTTTGGTCGGCGCAGGTAAGCGAACTCACTCGCACGAACATGCTGAAACTCTCGACCCGGAAGATTTATCTGGACATGACCATCCGAAATCTCAACACGACGCGTAAGCTCTGCGAGCTGATGAAAAAAGTTACCGAAACGTAATCGCAGATCTTTCTCTGTGCAACCTCTGCACAGAGAAAGGCATTGTACGGTCTCGACCTGTCGTATTTTTGAATTTTCACGTATGATTCGCGGCGTCCTTATAATCACCTGGAGTTTGCAAGATGAGTGACCGCAAATATCGTCAGCGCGGCTACATGGATAGTGACCGTGAGCGCGAGCCGCAGCGACCAAAGCCACAGCAACAATCGAAACCTCAGGATCGCGAAGGCCCACGATCGCCGAAGATGATGGCGTTTGGTGAAGCGGTAAAGTGCACTAACTGCGGAGCGCAGGCTCCGACAACAATCAATTTCGATAGTTCGTGTTCGAAGTGTAAAGCTGAACTTCACTCCTGTCGTCAGTGCAACTACTTCGATCCGAGCGCACACTTCGAATGCAGCCGGAAGATCACCACGCGCATCGTGAACAAGAATGCGCGCAACACCTGTGAACTTTTCGCGCCCCGAACTGTCGTCGAGCGGCAAACTTCATCAGGCGCTCCGTCAGATGCCCGTCAGGCTTTTGCGAAGCTGTTCAAGAAGTGAATCCAGCCACAGATTAGACTGATTCAGAACACGGTGGTTTGTGAAGGCGCCACTCTGTGGCTTGTTCGTAAGCAACGGCAAACGATAGTAGCTTTGCTTCGCTGAAGTTAGGTGCGGAAATCTGCAATCCGATCGGTAGACCGGCTTGCGTGAAGCCGCAGGGGATGGAAATCGTTGGCAGGCCGTAGGCATTGAAGGGCCGTGTGTTTCTCAACCACAACTCACCCGCAGGATCAGGTGACATGTTCAACGCTTCATCGATAGTGATAGGCGGCACTGGCGTTGCCGGCGTAATGAGAAAGTCGACCTTCGAAAACACTTCGTCGATGGAACGTCGAACACGATCCAGGTGTTGTCGTGCTTCGATATAACTCACTGCGTCCACCGCCGCTGCTTGTTTGAGTCGTTCGCATATCCAGCGTCCGTAAAACTCCGGTGTCGTGGTGAAGTATTTGGCGTGCACGGCGTAGACCTCAGGCGCCTGGACAGCTGTTGGCGTAGACGGCAAATCGATCTCCACGATATCAGACGCGATATTGCGGATCTGTCTTAAGGCTTCGTCTATCGCGGCTGCGATTTCACTGTCGAGACCATCGAAGAATGGATGACGAACGATGCCGATGCGTGATTTAGTCTGCCGCGTTAATGTGTCTGTGTAGGACTCAACCGGCCAATCCACGCTTGTCGTGTCTTGTTTGTCATAACCTGCGATTGCCTGCAGCATCAGTGCAGTGTCAGTAACGTTGCGGCAAAGTGGACCGACGTGGTCCAACGATGGCGAGAGTGGGAAGACACCGCGTACACTCACGCGCCCATATGTCGGCTTCAGGCCGACGATGCCGCAGAACGCCGCTGGCTCGCGGACGGAACCACCAGTGTCGGTTCCGATTGCGGCGAAGCACATTCCGGTAGCGACGGCCGCAGCAGATCCACCTGAAGAGCCTCCGGCGATTCGGTTTGTGTCCCACGGATTGCGGACTGGTCCAAAGTAAGACGATGTAGAAGTGCCGCCGTAAGCAAACTCCTGCAGATTCTGTTTGCCGATCAATACAGCACCGGCATGCTTCAGACGCTGGACGATATCAGCATCTTCTGTCGGAACGCGATCTGCAAAAAGAGCACTGGCGCAGGTTGTTTTTACGCCCCTCGTGTCGATCAGATCCTTCAAGCCGATCGGAATGCCGTGCAATGGCCCACGCCAGTTGTCGGCGACGATTTCAGCTTCTGCGGCGCGAGCCTCAGCTAACGCGCTTTCGTGCATGATGGTGATGAAGGCGTTGATCGTTGGATTGAGTTGTTCGATGCGAGCCAGGCAGGCATTGGTGAGTTCAACCGGCGAGATCTTTTTCCGGCGTAGCAAGTCTGACGCTTCCGCGATGGTGATGTGCTCTCCCCTCAACGCCATGCCTGACTCTTGGCTTATTTCTCAACGATATCTTTCTTGAGCGTTGTGACGAAGGCGAGAATTTCTCCTTTTTCTTTCTCCGGCACCTTGAATTTATCGAGTGAGGCGGCCAGGTGTTTTGCGGCTGCGTCCCAATCTGCTTCAGTGATGTTGAGACCTCCATGCGTCGTCTTCATGTCCCGTCCAGTGTAAACGCATGGTCCACCCGTCGCTGCACAAAACTGATCGAGAATGTGTTGGCGAATCTTCTTCTTTGAATCAACGCTGTGCCCGATAAAGAATTTTTCGAACTGCTTGTCGCTAACCAACCGGCCGATAAAATCGTCTACAACAGCGGCGAGCGCGTTGTAGCCCCCGACACGTTCGTACAGCGACTTCTCCTGCGCTCGGGCAGGCATCGCAATCGTCAACAGCAGGGAAAAGAACATACTCAGAAAGATGGCGCGCTGAAAACCTGACTTGTTTTGCATGTCTATCGAATCTCCTCTTTGGTGAAGTTATTTTTTTGCAACCGGGATAAAGTACGCAACAGAGCGAACAATCGGATTTCTTTCAGAAAGTTCTTGACAGACTCGCCATTGATACTTTATACAAAACAGTTCGCGCGGTGAAGGTTTCGCGCACCATGAAAAGAGAAACTTCAATGTTGATGAGCAGGAAACATAAAGAACAATCGATGCAATGGCAGCGGTCCGCCGCCATGGATCTGGTCGTCTGTTCTTTAGCTTATAACTCATCAGCGACCGGCATTTTTAGCGGCAGACTCGGACGGCAAACGTCCATAAATAGCCGCAATATCAGGCATTAATTCAGCGGGAGCGGCCTCCCGCTCCCAAAATTCAACGAAAACTTCGCGAGAATTGAAGGAGCGGGCAGCTTCCCTGGGAAGCTAAAAGCCCGCTCCTTCAGTTTTTTGACAATCGAAATACTTTTGCGGGATGAAGGCAGGGAGCCTTCGACCGGATGATGAACTCGGTGCTTCGCGAGAGTCCGCGAGTTCGCCATCCTCAGGAGAAGTGTGCCTCGAAGTGTGTTCGCAGGCTTGTTTCTCTCTGCCTTCATCGTTTCGTAAACTCTACTGAGAGATTGGACCATGAATCACTCGCATGTGTGGCTGAGCAGCAAAAGCACCTGACTGTAAATCAGGCGTCCCTTCGTGGACTTCGTAGGTGCGAGTCCTACCACATGCACCAGAGTTCTGCAGGGATGTAGGCTAACTGGCAAACCCGCGGTTTCCAAAACCGACATTCTCAGTTCAAATCTGAGCGTCCCTGCCAAATTCACATGAACATTCTGCGGAAGGATAGCCTAACTGGTAAGGCAGTAGTCCCGAAAACTACCGCGCTCGTCGCTTGCAGGTTCGAATCCTGTTCCTTCCGCCAAAAAATTCTGGAGGCGTCGCCTAATGGTATGGCAGCGGTTTGCTAAATCGCCGCGCATTGCGTGTGCAGGTTCAACTCCTGTCGCCTCCGCCAGAGTTTTGCCGGCGTAGCCCAACTGGAATGAGGCGCTAGTCTTAGACACTAGACAGTGTGGGTTCGAATCCCTCCGCCGGTACCACAATTATGGGGATGAACGCGAAATGGAAAGCGGACTGACCTTCAATCAGTTGATTTGCGAGTTCGAGTCTCGTCATCCCTACCACGATTTTTATGCTCCTGTAGCTCAACTGGAAGAGCGCGACGCTTCGAACGTCGTGGTTGCGGGTTCAAGTCCTGCCGGGAGTTCCAATATCACAGAGATGGTTGGATAGCTGAGGCGGATTAGCGCGGGTCTGAAAAGCCCGATAGGTTGGTTCGAATCCAACTCCGACCACTAGATTCCAGGCCCGCGATCCCGGCATCGGTCTTCTAAACCGAACCTCCGAAGAGCTGGGCGGAAAGGCACGAGGTTCAACTCCTCCGCGGGCTTCCAAAGTTTTGGGCTGGTGATGTAACTGACAGCATAGAAGTCCTGCAAACTTCTTGTGAGGGTTTAACTCCCTTCCAGTCCACCAAAAATCATGGGCCACTAAAAAGCACAAAATGCACATGAATGAATGGTTAACGAAAGGCGTTTTGTTCAGTTCTATTTTGTGTTTCTTGTGCCTCTTTGTGGCTAAACAAATCTTGTGGCGTAGCCAAGCTGGTAAGGCACCGCACTGTTAATGCGGCCATGCGAAGGTTCGAGTCCTTCCGCCACAGCCAATTTCTTGATCCGGAGCTCGAGCGACAGAGCAGCGGCCTTTTAAGCCGTGAGGTGTGGGTTTAAGTCCCATCGGATCAACCAACGCGGTGTAGGTCAATGGCAGATCGCTCGACCGATAATCGAGAGACGAAGGTTCGATTCCTTCCGCCGCGACCACTCTCAACGGGGCATAGCTCAACCGGTAGAGCAGCCGTCTTATAAGCGGTGTTAGCGCCAGATCAGCGCAAGGTTCTGGGTTCGAATCCCAGTGCCCCGAATTTGTTTGTGGGATGGTGTAATCGGCAACACGTCGGACTTTGAATCCGAATATGAAGGTTCGACTCCTTCTCCCGCAGCCATTTGTTGTTTTCGCGAAAGGTATCTCGATTGTTCTCGTGAGAGGAAACAATCATGTTCATCCGTTTTCACTCTGGAGACATTGACGAACAATCGCACATTGCAACGGGTCTGTTCTGTGCCGCAACAGAACTGCACGAAAATGCTCGAATACCTGATTACGAGTTCGAAGCGCTTACCGGATTGCTTAAATGGTTCGATGAGAACATGGCCTCTCCATTCGATTACCTTCAGTGTGAGAGCCGCTATGACCGAGCAGTCTGTTGGTTCAAATCTGATGCGCACGAACATCTTGCGCAAGCGTGGCAGTTAGTCGCCATTCTCGAGCGTAACGACATTCTGATCTGGACCATCAAGTCACCGCGTATTGGGTTCGTGCACTACGAAGATGAGGTACAGGTATTAGCTCAGCCGGACCGCCACACAAGGGTTCTCCTAAACCGGCGGTAAACGAAAATGAGACTTGCAGAAGCACCAATCCAGCGCTGATTGCCAGAAATCAGATCGCATTGTGCCGGAGTTCATTTATTGACGCTTATTCGGTTTGCTTTCCCAGTCTCTCCAGGTGTTCTTCTTGTCGGTTAGCCAATCGTGATAGTGATACAAGATGATTGAAGACATTTCTTCTGGATGAGAAATGCCATGGTCCCTGAAGTATTTGAGTAGACGCGAACCGCCCCAGAGCCCCCACTTGTTTCTCATCCACATGCCGAGCGAGAGATGATAACGAATCATGTCGTCTCTCTGTCCCAATGCACGCATCTCATTCCTGTCGACCTCCGATAACAGCCTGTCAAGCTCGGAAAAGCACTCGCCAAGGTTAGCAGGGATATAGACACCATTGATGCGTTCCAGCGTGAGTCGTTTCTCGAATTCCTGGCGCTGTTTTACCCGGTCTTCTTCCCGTTCACGTCGAGCTAGCTGGTCATTGGCCTTTCTGAAAAAGAAATACTCGTCACCAATATTCCATTTTTCAAATATCTTTGGAACCAGACTGGGGTCGAATCGATTGTTACGAAAGAATTCGAGGATCTTGTCTTTGGATAGTTCCTGATCTACGTCAATCTCTTCAATCTCGATCGACCCATCCTGATAGATATTGCTCTTAACCTTGAAGCTATACCAACGGTATCGGTCAAACGTTTTGCCTTGCGAGTCACCGGCTTTCAGGCCCAGGGACTTCGCTAGTTTTTCGGCTGTGTTCTCCCCGCTTCTCAATCGTGGAAAGTCGAGAAAAACTGGCGCCTCGTAGGTTACCGCTTTAATCTGCGTTGGCCGTCCCTTGCTCTTTATCTCTTCGAAAATGTTATCGAAGGAATTGGACTCGAGATACCTTCCGTCTTTGAGATTAAAGGAGTGAGTTTGTCTTTTTGCGTCGGTGAGATAGACAGTGTCCTCGAAACTAAAAATCGCAAAGTCGTACAGGAATCGTTCTTTTTCGTCCACACCATCTTTGAATACTCTCTTATAGTTAGGCGTTCCGGCTCGGCTTTTCTCCAGGTCCACAACTTTGTCGAAGTTTGAATACATGAGACTGCATCGCTCTTTTGTCGAGTCGCAGCCGGTAATCTCTTTTTCAGTGTAACTTTTGATCAGTTTCCCTGTTTTATAAACGTTTATGCTTTTCAGGCCCTCACGCTTTTCGTCTGCGTCCCACGCGACCATATAAAAGATTACCTCTCCGTCATTGCTCAAAATCAGGGTGTTGGAGTCGTGATCGGCATCGAAGCCACGGTCCAACCTATACACCGGAGTCGGTTTGCCGTTCTCGTATACGGAGGTTGTTCCTCTCAAACTAGGAATCTCGTTGTCGTGTGGTATAGAAGTTAGATAGAAGCGCTCATTTTGTGAGTAGACTGTGATGACCCTAACAGCCGAACTCGTCATTTGTCCTGATACTGTTGAGCTAACGATCAAGAGCAAGAGTATTGGCAATATCAGTTGCATACGTTGAACCCTAATCAGCCTCACGCTCACGGACAACTGTTTGCGCATCAGCCACTGAAAAAATTGACCACAAAGGTCACAAAAGAAACAAAAGTGTTTGAGAGCAGTGCTCGTGGAAGTTGAAGGTATTTTGTGTTTTGTGCCTTTTGGTGGCCATTGTCAAAATCTTTCGTTTGAGTGCCACGTCCAGGCCGAGCTAATGATTGTCGACAAATCCGCATTCTTCGGTTGCCAGCCGAGCACTGCGCGCGCTTTCGTCGAATCGGCGACGAGGTGCGATGGATCGCCTGCGCGTCGCCCGTGTATCTCGACTGCAATATCTCTTCCGGTTACTTCGCGCGCAGTACTAATTACCTCCAGCACGGAATAACCTTGACCGTTGCCGAGATTTATTGCGGTTGACCCATTGCCATTACGTAGATACTCAAGTGCGAGTGCATGCGCATCAGCAAGGTCACTGACGTGGATGTAATCGCGCACGCAGGTGCCATCAGGTGTGGGATAGTCGTTGCCAAAAACAGTGACGTGATCGATTTCGTTCTGTGCCGCCTTCAAGACGAGTGGGATGAGGTGAGTTTCGGGATGGTGGCGTTCACCTCGATCGACACTGGCGCCGGAAGCATTGAAATAACGCAAAGCAACAAACTTCAGCTGATCGCTGTGGTCGTAGTCAGCCATGATGCGCTCGACGAAGAGCTTGGACCATCCATAAGGATTGGTTGGCTGTTGCGGGTGTGCTTCGTCGATCGGAATATGTTGCGGCTCACCGTAGGTCGCGCACGTTGAAGAGAACACGAGCCGGCTAACGCCCGCCGCCACGAGCGCGCCGAGTAATTGGATCCCCTGTGCGACGTTGTTTTCGTAATAAAGAGCAGGCTGAGCGACAGACTCTCCGACGTATGCAAATGCCGCGAAGTGAATGCATGCGTCGATGTTGTGTTCTGAGATGATCCGCGTGACTACCTCGCGATCGCCAACGTTACCCTCGTAGAAGGGAATCTCGGATGCAACCGCATCGCGGTAACCGCGTGACAGGTTGTCGAGGACAACAACCTCTTCGCCACGAGCGCGTAGAAGCTCTGTCGTAACACTGCCGATATAACCCGCGCCGCCTGTGATCAAAATCGCCATAGGACCTATAGGCCTTGTCCTTTCCTTACCACCAGATGTCCAAACGCTCCGCTGCCTGGCGAAGAGCCACGGAAGATGTATGGCTCGTGTCCGGTCATTGTCGCGTAGCGATGCGCGACCCCCAGCACTGCTGCTTCAGCATCACGTCTTCCAAGCACAGCAACTGTGCCGCCGCTACCGCCGCCGGTGATCTTGGCTCCGTACAATCCCTGACTGTCTCCCGCTGATTTAACGAGCTCGACGATCAAGTCAGTACCGGTTGAACCCAGACCACACGCTGAATAGCTTTGATGTGACGCATACATCAACTCGCCCATCTCTTTCGGACTCAATCGATCCGCTAGCAACTCGGCAAACTTCTGCACTCGAAAACTCTCATAGACAGCGTGGGAAGTAGGAGCACGAACCGCGTAACTTCGCTCACGTTCGACCTTCGTCACTCGATCTGTCGTTCCTCCGTAATGCAAGAGGAATTCCTCGCCAGTTAAACTCTCAGGCAGGTTCGCCGCAAACCTCTCTTCAAATTCGGACGGCAGGAGATTTGCGAGATAACCACCCCACCGAGGATCATCAATTACCAACTGCCTACCCCTCTGACTCACCGTGAAGCCGGCGATCTCAGCGATGATGCGATAACCCATGAATGTTCCCGCTCGCACCGAACCATAGTCGCCGGCGCCGATCGAGTGGCGCATTCCGGAGTCCAGTCCCCACACGGCGATCTCCCGGGGTAGTTTGATCGACCCGCGTAATTCCGCCGGCTGGCAGATCAACGAGAGGAGCTGATTCGCTTCGCCGCAGGCCGCGGTCATCTGGTCCATCACACCGCACGGCGCGCCGACGATGAGATTCTCGACCTGCTGGCAGAGCAAAGCGATTTCTCTTGGGCCAATATCAATGTCAAATGCCGCGGCGACTGCACTCATCGTGGCAACCTCCAGTGCTGCGGAGGAACTCACGCCTTTACCTTCAGGCACACGCGACGAGATGAGTAGACGCGCGCCTCGATCAAAGCGCGCGTCAAGCTCACGACTCAGCACGAGGAAGACGCCGGCTACATAAGCGGCCCAATGTCGCGCCGGATCGCTTTTGAAGTATTGCTGAGCTTCGTCGTAATCGATCGGTTCACTATCGCGTTCAAGATCCGACAAAGGCATCTCGAAACTCAATGCTTCGTTTTCCAGCAAACTGACGATTCTCAGTTGGCGCGTGTCGTCGCGTTGCAGTGCGACCAGGGTCGCTTCCGCAATCGGCAACTCAAGGACGAGAGATCCTGAATAGTCGGCAATGCCTCCCATCACATCGAGCCGTCCCGGTGCGCGTGCGATCGTGAGTTCCGGCTGTGGTTCAAAGAGCGTTTCAAGCTTATCGAGGGTATCGATAAACTTGGTCACATCGCGTAGACCATGCGCGTTGCCGCTGACGATTTCATAACCGGTCTTCACGTTTGAGTATCGAACCATCTTTTAGAAATCACGTTTGTTCAAAGCTTCACGCAACACAGGCTCAATCTCGCCGCGAATCGCTTCATTCGCATAACCGATCCACGCGACATCGGCCTCGACGTTCAGCGGAGCTCGCAAAGGATCACCGTGCTCGTCCGTTACAATGACTCCGGCCTCGCGAGCGATTAACTCCGTGCACACGTCGTAAGGGTGACAACAAATACCGAGCACCAAACCACGACGATTCAACAACGACTCAACCAGCGGTCGCAAATCCGCGACAAACCGATCGTGTCCCATCATCAACTCGTACAGTTGACCGCCTGACGACAGATACTGATCCTCAAAACAATGCGCTTTTCCTGGTTCGACTGGACCAAGTGCACCGCGCACGATCTCCTCGTCAATCGCTGCCAGTTCGTCTCGCGCGCCCGGAAAGAACCGCGCTACCATCGCGAAACCATGCCGTATAGTCGTAGCAGTAGATGGACGCGGCGCGAGCGGCTTCCGTTCTTGTGTCAGCCGATTGAACCTTTCGCCTCCGAGACCGTGGCCGCGCGTCGCCCAGAGCGTGTCGCAAAGATGTTGCTTGAGCAGCGGTATTTCCGTCTGAACTGCAAGCGCGATGTCTTGCAGGTTTGTCTCCTGACCACGATTAGGTGCAACTCCTGTGAGTACCCAGGCGCTTCGCTTCTGATACATCAGCCCGCGGGTGCCGTCGATCGGATCGACAATCACACGCCAAACAGCGTCGTTCTCTGACGTGCCTCGCGGCAAAACCAGTTTGCCGTCTTCAATTCCTTCAGCAATGAGAACGAGGGGTGCGATGCTTGCCAGTTCCTTTTCAAACAACTCGACAAGCAGGTTTTCACTAACGCGATCGATCGCGTAGATCGTGTCGCCCTCAGATTCGTCATCCGAAACTGCGGCGAGCTGCTCGAGTTGCGCCCGCTCACATTCGGCCACGACGGCGTCACGCACTCGTTCATGAATTCGGCGAATTGGACCAAGCAGTTCCGTGATGTCGGAAAGTGCCTCGCTCATGATTGCTCCCGTGGCACGTGCTTGTAGTGCGTATCCATTTGTGCGCGCAGTTCCGCGGCCTTTTCCTCCGGCGAAGTGTCTGAAAGAAAGTTACCGCCGCCAATTTCCGGGCCTGCAAGATACTTCAGCAAATTGGGACGACGCAGTGGGGGATGGAATTCGATGTGAAAATGAAAACTCGAGTAGTCACCACCATCAGTCGGCGCCTGATGAAGCGGCATCACGTAGGGGAAGGGCATTTGCCAGAGGTTATCGAACTTAACGAGCACTTGCTTCAGCAGGGCCGCGAAGTCGCGGAGCTCGTTTGTACTCAACGTGGCAATACTCGGATGCGTTGCTTTCGGAGAAACAAATACTTCATATGCGTATCGTGCAAAGTAGGGAATAAAAGCAATCGCCGACTCATTCTCGCAGATAATACGTCTGCCGTCTTCTTTCTCTGAGCGAATCACGTCCTGAAAGAGAATGCGACCGGTTTTCGCTAAATGATCTTGACTCGCGCGCGCTTCCGTTTCGATCGTTTTGAAAACGAAGTTGGTGGCATAGATCTGACAGTGCGGGTGTGGATTCGAAACGCCAACTGCTTCGCCCTTGTTTTCAAAAATCAGCACATGGTTGATCTCTGACCGGGCGCCGAGATCTCGATATTGCTGCTGCCAAACTTCCAACAGGTCTTTGATCGCAGGCGGCTCCAACTCGGCGAGTGCGAGACTGTGATTAGGACAGTAACAAACCACTCTTGCGATTCCGGTCGCTGGTTGATTGCGATAGATGCCGGGCGGCGACTGAAGTGTTTGTGGCGCTTCAAATCCGACGCACGGATGATCGTTATCGAAGACGAAGGTGCTGGTGTAGTTGTCGTTTCTCGCGCCACTAACGCGTGTATTTCCCGGACAGAGATAGCAATCGGCGACGTATTCGGGTAACGGGCCTTCGTTGTGTTCAATCGTTTCGCCGCTCCAGGGACGATTCTGCCTGTGAGCAGCGATGATTACCCACTCCTCGCGTAACGGATGCCAGCGCTCTTCCCAGTACATATAGATTCTGAAGTCCCTGCCGCTACCCATCCGCTACCGCGGACGGTACCGACTGTATCCAAGTGCGATTCGTGATCTCCCGTTCAGAATCCTGGTCCATTCTTGGACACAGTCTGTACCGCCCGCGGTAGCGGGTGAGTACGTTCTTAAATCTTCAGAAGCGCACGTTGCCGATAATTACGCACTTTAACATTGGTGCTTACTACCATTAGAAGTTATCAGATTCTGTGTAATCTGTGGATGGCGATGATTATCCACGCTGGTCAAACAACTCGACAGGAGTCTTGACGGATTGGTATTGGACTCGGTGGCGACTATATGATCATCCCACTGATGGCTGCGGAACTGTTTGGCGTCAAGGTTATGGGGCGCTTGATGGGAGTGATATTAACTGCAGATGGAGTGGCTGAGGCTACCGTTCCGATGTTAGTTGGTAATTTGCGCGACCACACGGCGGCTTATACGGCTGGGTTTAGTGTTTTGATCGGCCTGGCGCTGTTCGGTGCCGGAGAGATCGCGTGTCTACCGAAGTCTGAAACTAAATGAATTCTTCAGGCACAGCATCACGTCGAGTTGCGCTCGTCACAGGGGCGTCCCGAGGTATCGGACGCGCGATTGCGATTGAACTCGGTCGCATAGGTTACGACGTATCGATCAACTATCGCACTCAGGCCGCCGAAGCTGAACGCGCGCGCGAGTTAGTCAAAGCAGTCGCAGCTGACGCACGCGTCGAGATTTGCGCCGCGGATGTTGCCAGCGACGACGATCGCCAGCGGCTCGTCACGCACACGCGCGACCTCTTCGGACGTCTCGACTTACTCTCAGAACGATCGACTCGCTGACTGCAAGATACCTGGGCAAGGGAAGCGATGGTTGGGAAGGAATCCTGCGCGGCGGCGTCTATCACATTCACAAAAATCTCGGGGTGAATGAATCAGTCATGTGGGGCGAGTTCTTCTTCGTCGAAGCGCTGCAAAAGGCGCGTCGAGCTTTGCGATCAGAGCGCCAGGCGAGAGGGTATGTTTCACAGGATTTACAAGGTTTTCAGGATTAACAGGATTCTATCTTGTTAATCCTGAAAATCTTGTAAATCCTGTCTATAACTATGCGACAGTTTCCAGCGATTGGTGGGATGAGGAGCGTCGAGGAATTTCGGGCGCATGTGGAGAGTCTGGGTCTGTCGATTCCCTGCGACGATCAGGTCGAAGCTGGTCCTGACTCGCCGCTGGCTCGACCTTTGCGCGTAGCAGGAAAAACGATCGGCAATCGCTTCTGCATTCATCCAATGGAAGGCTGGGATGGAACTCACGACGGTAAACCAACCGCCGCGACTCTCCGGCGCTGGCGCCATTTCGGCCTGAGCGGCGCGAAACTGATCTGGGGCGGGGAAGCAGTTGCTGTCCGCCACGATGGTCGTGCAAATCCAAACCAGTTACTGATAAATGAAAGCAACAAGCAGAGCCTGGGACAGTTGCGAGAAGAACTCATTGCACATCACCAGCAGGCCTGTGGATCCACCGACGATCTAATAGTCGGTTTGCAACTTACTCACTCCGGTCGCTTCAGTCGTCCCAACGAAAAGACGCGACCTGAGCCGCGTCTTCTCTATCGCCATCCACTGCTCGACCATCGGGTCGACGCAAATGGCAACTCTCCGCTGCTCACTGACGACGACATCCGGCAGATCATCGACGACTTCATCACTGCGGCGCGCATCGCAAACGAGCTCGGTTTCGATTTCATCGACGTCAAACACTGTCACGGGTATCTCGGTCACGAATTTTTGAGTGCACACACACGCGCGGGTGACTACGGCGGCAGTTTCGAAAATCGCACTCGCTTTCTTCGCGAGGTTACACAAGGTGTGCGCAGCATTGCGCCAAACATGCCGATCGGAGTCAGGTTGTCAGCATTCGATCTAATTGCTTTCCATTCGGATTCCACGAAGGCGACCAATGGCAAAACCGGACCGGGCATTCCAGAGCGCACAGTGTTGCCTTATGACTGGGGCTTCGGCGTTGATACGCATGATCCAGAGCGATACGACTTGACTGAACCGCGCCGGTTCCTGGCCCTTTTGCAGGAACTCGGAATTCATCTGGTCAACATTTCGGGCGGCAGTCCTTATTACAATCCGCACATTCAACGACCCGCGTTATATCCGCCATCTGACGGCTATCAACCACCGGAAGATCCGCTGGTAGGTGTGGCGCGACAGATGGAAGTCACGCGCGCTTTAAAGCAAGAGTTTCCCGATCTTGTTCTCGTCGGAACGGGCTACAGCTATTTGCAGGAGTATCTGCCAAACGTTGCGCAAGCGGCGGTGCGGCAAGGTTGGGTCGATTCGATCGGGTTGGGACGCATAGTTCTATCTTATCCGGACTTACCGCTTGACGTTTTGAGTGGACGCGGGCTGCAGCACAAGCGGATCTGTCGCACGTTCAGCGATTGCACCACGGCGCCACGCGAGGGGTTACCGTCAGGTTGTTACCCGCTCGACGAGTTCTACAGAAAATCAGAGGACGGAGTGGCGCTGAAGGCTTTGAAGTCAGCTGCCCGCGCACGGACGAGCTAGAAATGCTTCAGGCAAGGAGCCACAAAGAGGCGCAAAAAGCACAAAGAAGAAAGAATTAATCTTCTGTGAACCTACTGTAGGGGCGGCCCTCCGTGACCGCCCCTGGTTTGTCTAAAGTAGAAAAATGGTCTCGCGTCGCGGCTTTCTTCAGGCACTGATTGAAACCCGTCCACAGATTACTCCGATTTATTCTGTGCAATCTGCGTAATCTGTGGATCAATCTATTACCAGCCGCAGAGCTTTGTCGTCGGATTAGCTTTTGCAATATCGAAGAAACGCTGCTCATACTGCTTGGCATAGAGATCGATACTGTGCCGGATGCGACTGAACAGGTAACAACGCATGTTGTTTTCAGTGATGCGATCGCGCAGATATAGCATGGCGTTTGTTTCACCCCAGTATTCACGATCTTCCCAGATGCTGACTGGTGTGCCGCCCATTTGGGTCGCGAGCTCGACTAACTTCGGATCCGCGGCCTTGCGTCCATTATCGAGAAAGATCTTGTTGTACTGCGGAATCAACTGCGACTGAAGCTGGTACAGACTCGAATCGACCTGCGACGTTCGAATAACGTGACCAAACTCGTGGGCAATCTTTGTCGCCGCGAGAGTGTTTCCGCTGATCGGCAGGGCCGACTCGGTTGCCATGAGCGAGTTCATCACCGGGAAGTAAATCGGATTCGGATAACCATTATCTAAACGGCTTCCCAACGTGATTGTCGCAGCAACCAGTTTGCCGGACTGATCCCAACGGTATTTTCCGGTGGCGGCGCCTTCTGCGTTTTCACGTGAAACGGTGATGGTCAACGTGAAGTTAGGATTGTTTTCGTATAGCGCCCACTGGTCTCTGCCCGCCTGGGTGGATAAGAAATCCTTCTTCCAGGCGAAATACCGGGTCGCGAATTTAGCCGGAATGACCTCTTTTATGCCGCCCTCGTCGGAGGACGGCGCAGCGTACAGATCAGTTTCGGATCCGTGATATTCGGAAACCAGCGAAGGCAGCGAACCGTCGCCTAAGGAGTGGCCCTTATCGGCCGTAATGCCGATCACATTCAAAGAAAAGAGCAGGAAAAGGAATAGCGCCAGGCTGATGGTAATACGCGACGATCTCATTCGATATGGTCCTCCGGTATCGTGAACGTGCGGTCGCGGTTGGGAGCCTTCAATTTGAAGTCTGGGCAAATTTTTCTAAACTAACTCTGCAGATAAGTCAACATTTTTCGCTTCTAAATCGGAATCAAAATGACCTGTTCGCAACGACACAGATTGCACCATTTGGGCTGCGCAATTTTTACGTTAGTGTGTTTAATTTACGGCGTTGGGAGTCGACCCACCGAACTCGTTGCTGTTGCAAGCCAGATTCATCCGCAGCAGCGGAGGGTTTTTGAAGGAGCATCGATCATCCTGCCAAGTGCGAAGCTGAGATTCAGTCGCGCGCTTCGTCTTCACAGCTTGTTTTATGAAACTAACAGAGGTCGCATATTTCCGACGAAGCAACAGTTTGGCACGTCCACAGCGGGCGTCACCGGACGCGGTTGGACCAGCAGAGTACAAATGCCGGATGGTCGAACAATCACCGCCTCGATCACCCGCGAACGGCAGACGATTACGGTTCCCGCTGCGTCGCATCAGTTGCCGCTATTCATTCGCGTTGGTGCAAAAGTTGAGCTTGGCGATCTGAATCGAGAATGGAAAGAGAGTTTGGAGATCGCCGGGAAGAAACCGGATTTGAGGAAGCTTGACGCTGATTTGAAGGCGTGGTTCCAGAGGCAAAGGTAGACAGGATTACAGGATGAACAGGATTTACAAGATGTATCTTGCTAATCCTGAAAATCTTGGTAATCCTATTCCAAACAAAGAAAACGCTTATGTTGGTCCGAGTCATCTTGATCACAGTGTTGGTATGTATAGCACTGTTACCGGCGCGATCGAACATTGCCGTAGCACAGGTTCAGCCGCACGTCACGATCCCTCAGGATCTCAGCGGTCTCTGGCGTTTTGCTCTCGATCGCAATGATGAAGGGCTCAATCAGCAGTGGTTCAAAGACAGACGTTTCTTTGACTACATTCAGCTTCCCGGCATTCTTCAAGCTCAAAGACAGGGCGATGAAATTAGCACGAAGACGCCCTGGGTATTGTCACTGTACGACCGATTCTGGTATCTCCGTGAAGACTACAAAGACTACACCGAGAGAAACGTCAGAGTTCCGTTCCTGTCTCAACCGCCGCGCCATTATCTCGGCGTCGCATGGTATCAGCGCGAGATCACTATTCCGAGTTATTGGACCGGTCGCCGTGTAGTCTTAACCCTGGAGCGACCACGCTGGGAAACCACTGTCTGGCTCGACGGCAAAAAAATTGGTTCGGACAGGAGCCTCGTTGCGCCCCACATTTATGATTTCGGAACCGTTAACCCCGGCAGGCATCAACTCACGATTCGCGTCGACAATCGCATGATCCTGCCGTACCGGCCGGACGCGCACAGTGTTTCAGATTCACTGGCGGCGAGTTGGAACGGAATCACTGGAAAGATTCAACTCACAACAACCGGACGTGTTTGGATTGACGACGCACAGGCCTTCCCACGCTGGTCACAGAAAGTACTCGTCGTCAGAGTTCGCATCGGCAACCAGACAGGATTGAGCGGATCAGGAACCTTAACTGCAGTTTGGCCTGACATCGGAGTTGTTCCAGTTACGTGGGATGACACCGGCGGAACTGCCGAGGTCGAGGTTCCCATTCGACATGACGCGGTGAAATGGGATGAGTTTCATCCGCAGTTATACCCACTCCGTCTGTGGTTGAGAGGCAACGGCGTAGATGAATCACTGGAGTTTAAAGTCGGACTGCGTGACTTCAAGGCAGAAGGCAAAGAGTTTCAACTCAACGGCCGTCCAATCATCTTCAGAGGGACGCACCACGGCGGCGACTTCCCACTTACTGGTTATCCTCCGACTGATATTGCCTACTGGAAAAAACTGTTTGAGCTGTGTCGCACCTGGGGGTTGAATCACATGCGGTTCCATTCCTGGTGCCCACCCGAAGCAGCGTTTGAAGCTGCGGATAGTCTCGGTTTCTATTTGCAACCCGAACCAGGGATGTGGAATGAGATCAGCCCTGATACTCCGATGGAACGAGTGCTCTATGAAGAGACAGAGCGGATGATTAAGACTTACGGCAATCATCCATCATTCATGCTTCTGTCGGCGAGCAATGAACCGAAAGGGAAGTGGCAACCGGCCTTAGCTAAATGGGCGGATACATTTCGGAAGAGAGATCCGCGCCGTTTGTACACGCGCGGCACTGGTCACACCGAGCGTCAAATCGAGAATCTCACAGAAGGTAGCGACTATCTCGCCATTCAACGGATTGGACCAAAAATGTTGCGACGTGAGTCTGGTTGGTTCGGTGGCGATTACGAAGAATCCCTCGCAGATATCAACGTTCCGGTTATCTCGCACGAGATTGGCCAATGGGCGGCCTATCCCGATTTTGACGTTATTAAGAAGTTCACCGGTTACATGCGTCCCGGTAACTACGAGATCTTTCGCGATTCTCTCAAGGCGCACGGACTGCTGGAAAAGAACAAACAGTTCGCTAGTGCTTCGGGACATTTTCAGATCGCCTGCTACAAGGAAGAGATTGAAGCTAATCTGAGAACGCGCGGGCTCAGTGGTTTCCAACTTCTCGATCTACACGACTATCTCGGACAGGGCACAGCGCTCGTCGGACTACTCGATCCTTTCTGGGAGACAAAAGGGTATGTGACGGCCGAGGAGTTCAGAGACTTCTGCAACACCACGGTAGTGTTAGCGCGCATGGCGAAGTACGTCTACATAAATACCGAACGGCTTGAAGTACCGGTGGAGGTGGCCCACTACGGCGCGGAACCAATCGAAGATGGGAAAGGGGTATGGCGGATCGATGACAAGTTAGTCGGCGAATGGGATGCAAAGACGATCCCGATCGGAAAGAATATCAAGCTGGGACACATCTCGGCTGATCTCTCCAAGCTATCGTTTGGTGAGCACAAGTTGATCGTCACGGTTGCGCCGTCAACATTCTTCGCACCGATAAGTCGCACGATTGTTTCGCGACCCGGGGTTGTGCGAGGCTCGACGTATTTTGAGAATAGCTGGACCTTCCGCGTCTATCCGGCGCCTTCCATGATGAGCGCCGTTAACGAACCCCGGCTCGGTTCATCGTGTCCGCCATCGCGTTCGAACGACATTCTGGTGACCAGTTCCTGGGAAGAAGCGGAAACGAAACTGGCGAGTGGTGGTAAGGTCCTCTTTTCGCCGCGCGGTGTGGATCTCGATTGGAGCAGTCCTCCCCTGGATATCGTTCCGATCTTCTGGAATCGACTCATGGGACCATCGTGGGGACGTATGCTGGGACTGTGGATCCAAAGAAACAGCGGCAGCACCAAAGACGGAATGCTCGGTGGTTTTTCGACATCTGAGCATTTTGATTGGCAATGGGCCGAGATCATTCGCGGAGCACGCGCGATCAACATGGATCGTTTGCCGGCCGAAGTGGAACCGGTAGTGTGGGCCATCGACGATTGGAATCGAAACTACAAACTCGGCCTTCTGTTTGAGTGCATAGTTGGGAGAGGCAAGTTGCTGGTCTCGGCAATCGACGTCACGAGAGAAAACGACGCCAATCCCGTTTTGGCCCAACTCCGTAACTCATTGCTGTCTTATATGAAGACTGATTGTTTTCAACCGAATTTTGCTGTGGAACGAGAGCAAATTCGTGGCTTATTGTTCGATAACAAAATCATGACAAAACTCGGCGCGAAAGCTGAAGTTGAAGGTGAGCCGGCGGCTTCCGCGATCGATGGCAATCCGAATACTTATGTGCTGATTGGTGACCAAAATGCTCCGGCCCGTGACCAGGTGGAGTTCCTGATTAGTTTTCCGGCTCCGGTGGCAATGTCGGGGCTAGTAGTGATGCCGCGGCAAAACAATCGCGAGCACGAAGGCGACGTGCGTGAGTTTGTCGTTCAGGCGAGCGACGATGGAAAAGTGTGGGGAGACATTGCACGTGGTGAATTGCCTTCGAACTTCGCCCCGCAGCGGATCGAGTTTTCTCGTGTCAACACCGCTCGCTATCTGAAATTCATTTCGCTTTCGGGTTTCGGAACCGACAAGACAACTGCACTCGCCGAGCTGGCGGTGATCTACGCCGGACCAAAGCTGTCACAGTAAATTCATAGAGGAGAATTCGTAACCAACCTGCGTCAGGGCATAAATAAAGGCGGGGTGATATGACATTGGAAGGTTACATTGGTGGAAAACTGGTCGTCACTAAAAAGCTGTCAGGCCAGGGCGCAGATCGCCAGTTTCACATGGAGGCGGTGTGAACCTCTGTGTTCTCTGTGCCTCTGTGGTTAATGGAAGTAGAAAAGAGAACACCACAGAGGCACAGAGAACACAGAGGTTCACAGAGAAGAATTCACATGATTTACAGGAGCGGCGAACTCAATCTCAAACCGCGCCGCCATTCGATAAAGCGTCTTGCGATTGATCCCGAGAATCTCCGCCGTACGTTTCCGATTGTTGCCAGTGGCTTCGAGTACGTGAAGGATGTAACGTCGTTCGATCTCATCGAGATTCGGTAAGCCGGAAAAGAGTTGATCGATTTCATCAGCCGAGAGTGGCGTCGTGTCGTGTGAAGGCTGTGGTCGAATTCGTGCCGGCAGATCTTCAATTGTAATAACGCCACCCTGATTCAGTGTAATTGCGCGCTCGATCACGTTTTCCAACTCTCGCACGTTTCCGGGCCACGAGTAGGCAATGAGACATTGCATTGTCTTCTGGTCCGGAGCAATTGCTAAGCTTGGTCCGGGCGTATGCTTCCGCAGGAAGTGGGCCACCAGCAGGTGAATGTCTTCCCGGCGCTGTCGCAACGGCGGCAAGTGCAGTTGAATAACATTGAGACGATAGAGCAAGTCACCTCTAAATGCGCCGGCAGCGGACAGCTTCTCCAGATCTGAATTACTAGCAGCAATCACTCGAGCTCCGACTTTGATCGGTTCTGTGCCGCCTACTGGAACTACTTCACGTTCCTGCAGTACTCGCAGTAACTTCACCTGCAGGCTCGCACTTGTCTCGCTGATTTCATCAAGGAAGACAGTACCTTCGCCTGCCTGTTCAAAGATACCGCGCTTGTTGGCAATAGCTCCGGTAAATGAACCTTTAACGTGACCGAACAATTCCGACTCGAGTAGCGTTTCCGTGAGCGCACCACAATTTACAGCGACAAAGCGTTCAGTCGATCGCGTTCCATGATTGTGAATCGCGCGGGCTACCAACTCCTTACCGGTTCCCGACTCTCCGGAAATCAGCACTGCGGCAGGTGAGTCTGAAACCCGCGCGATCATCTTATAAATCTCGAGCATCGCCGGAGCGCGCCCGATCAGTCCCGAACTCCGCTCTTCCTCCTCAAAATCTGATGTGACTTGTTTGCCGTTTCCGGTTGCGAGCGCCCGCCGTACAATCGCCACGAGCTCGTCGATGTTGAATGGCTTACTGATGTAATCGAAGGCTCCCTCCTTGACTGCTCTGATGGCAGTTTCAATTGAGCCAAACGCTGTCATCAGTACAACTGGAATAGACGGATACTCACGACGAACGATCTCTAATAACGACAGGCCGTCGAGCTTTGTCTTCATGCGAATATCGCTCAGCAACAGATCGGGTGGATGCTGAGCCACGACTGCCAGCGCCGACTCGCCACTATTCGCAAACGCAGCGCCAAAACCCTCGCGGGCAAAAACTTCGCAGAGAAGTTCGCAGGTGACCGCGTCGTCATCGACCGTCAAAATCTGCGGGATTTTATGCGGCATCCAACGTCACCTCAACAAACTCCGGTGCAGCAGACCTGGCTTCGATCGCCGGCAGCAACACCCGAAACTCCGCGCCCGTTTCAACTTCATTGCAGCGAATCTTTCCGCCATGCTCGAGAATAATCTCACGTGCAATCGCGAGACCCAGACCGCTGCCGGACTTCTTGGTAGTCCACATCGGCTCAAACAGATGTGTCTTTGCGTCGTCGGAAATGCCGGTTCCCGAATCGATAAGTCGGACTTCGATCAATTGCGACTCGGCAAGGTAGGTAGTAACAAACTTCATCTCACCACCTTCGGGCATTGCTTCGAGACTGTTGTTCACAAGATTGAGAAACACCTGATGCAGACTCTCGGCGTCAGCTAGAACGAAAGGCAAGCTTTCGTCAAGCTGTTCTGACACCCTGATGTTGTGTGATTCAAAGATTGGCGCGACGAGGAGTAACAGCTCTTCGATGATCAAGTTGATGTCCGTTGGTTGCGGAGCAATTGGGCGGCGGTGCGTCCGTTCGAGCAAACTCTTAACTGTTTGCACGATGGACGTCAGTTGCGTGTTGATGATCTTCAGTCGCCGCTGCGTGTCGCCGCAACTCGGATGATTACGAGCGAGCAATTGCAGATGTCCATTGATGGCATTCAAAGGCGTGCCAATCTCGTGTGCGAGCGAAGCCGTGACCTGGCCGATTGCCGCCAGCCGTTCGGCATGCGACAGACGCTGTTGCGTGCGTATCAGGTTTCCGTTAGCAGCACGCAGTTCAGTCGTAGCGAGATGCACTTTCTTCACCAGTTCGTTATTCAAACGGCCAATCTGGCTCAACAACTCTTCGCGTTCTCTGGATCTGGACGCAATATCGTCCATCATTTCATTGAATCCACACGCGATTTCTCCTAGTTCGTCGTTTCTATGCACGTGTGCTCGAACTGAAAGATTGCCTTTTCGAGCATGGCCCATGGTTAGGACGATGTCTTTCACTGGTTTGCGAAAGAAGTAAATAAACAGGAAGTACAACAGAAGCACTGACGCGATCACCGCACCAAACAACACGAGGTTGTACTCGCGGTGAAGGCTGCTGACCAATTTGTAGTGATAACCCTTGAGTACGAGTGCCTTGATGAAGCCGCTGTGTTGGCCGTTACTGACGGGCGTGGTGATCAGCCAATACTGGCCGTTGTTGCGGTTAATCTGGGTCGAGGTGACGCTTTTGAGCGCAGGACCCTCAGAGTCCCATGCTGACAAGAGGTCGTTGCTGCCTGTGGCGGTAGTACCGATTAGTCGCGGAACAGTTGGTTGGTCTTCGTAAACATCAATCTGTCTGAAGTCGGGGCGCGAACTGATAACCAGTTGCATCTCCTGCTGCAGATCCTCGGGATTTGAAAAGTAATCGTACTGTGCAATCCGGTTGCCGAGCGCAACGGTTTGGTTAACTGCGTTGTCGTAATGGTCCCTTTCGATCAGAGATCTGATTCTGCCACTGTGGAGGTACGATGACGCGAGCAGGATCAATGACATCGAACCAGCCACAAGTAGCAGAATCTTTTGCTGAAGGTTCACCCTCAAGCGCATGCTCAGGGTCACGGCAATTCCTATACACAGCCGCAGATGAATGCAGATGAACGCGGATCTCAAACTGAGATCTGCGTTTGTCTGCGTAATCTGCGGTTGAGTATTTGTGGCTATTTAGGGTCGAGGGGCAAAAGAGCCACAGTGGCGTCGATACCGTAGCGTTCGATCATTCGATAGAGCGTGCGTCGATCGATGCCCAGGATCTCAGCGGCACGAGTGCGATTCCCGCCCGTCACCTCGAGAATGTAGAGCAGGTAGCGTCGTTCAAGTTCGTCGAGCGCTGGCAGATCTTCGAAAAGCGCAGATAACGGCGAACGTGCGGCTGCGCGCACCTGGGCCGACTGAAGTTTTTCGGGCAGGTCTTCAGGAACAATCTCGTGCCCGCGCGCATGCAGTACGGCGTATTCGACCGCCGATTCAAGTTCACGCACATTTCCGGGCCAGTTATAAGCGACCAACGTGCGGATGGTTTCTTCCGACAAAGTCAATTGCTTGTGTCCTTCTCTGTCGACCACTCTGCCGAGGAAACGTTCTGCGAGCAGCGGAATGTCCGTACGTCGTTCTTTGAGAGGAGGGACTCGCAAAGTCACCACACTGAGCCGGTAAAAGAGATCCTCGCGAAACTTACCGGCTTTGACGTCCTGCTCGAGATTCCGGTTTGTAGCTGCAAGTATGCGAGCGTCAACTTGTGTCGCGCGCGATGCGCCGACTCGTCTGATTTCTCCCTCCTGCAATGCTCGCAAAAGTTTGACTTGAAACGCGGGACTGGTTTCGCCCACTTCGTCGAGAAAGAGCGTTCCGCCTTCGGCTTCTTCCCAGAGTCCTTTACGATCGCCCACAGCGCCGGTGAATGCACCACGAACGTGACCAAAGAGTTCAGCTTCCAGTAGTGTTTCAGTAAGTGCGCCGCAGTTTACGGCAACGAATGGGCCGGCTGAACGCGTGCTGTGTTGATGAATCGAACGTGCTACCAATTCCTTGCCAGTTCCAGATTCACCAACGATCAGAATCGTAGAACGAGTAGGCGCAACGCGCGCGATCTCTTTGTAGAGTCCGATCATTACCGGAGAGCGTCCGAGTAATCCGCCTTGTTCATAAGGCGCGGAAATTTGCTCTGCCTGACGTTCAGCACCGGCGGCATTTCGTTCCTGCTCGAGCGCGCGCCGTGCGATTGCGACCACTTCCTGGACCTTGAATGGTTTCGAAATGAAATCCCACGCGCCCTCGCGTGCTGCTTCAACAGCCGAGTCAAGTGTGCCAAAGCCCGTTACGAGAATCACCGGACACTGCGCGCGCAAGTCTTTTAAGAGATCCAGTCCCGACTGGTTTGATTCGAGATTGACGTCGCTGACAACCAGATCGATCTTCTCTTTTTTGGCGACGCTGAAAGCCTGCGATGGGTTGAGTGCAGTGTCGACGTGCCATCCTTCCGCGCAAAAGATCTCACGTAGCAAGTCGCATGAATCCTGATCGTCATCTACAACAAGAATATTTTTCATCTATTCATTCACCTACTTCACTTCAAATTCCAACTCAGGTTCATGTTCTTCAACCACTACCGGTAGGTCATTCGGTATTGCCGCGAATGTCAGACGGAAGCGCGTGCCTTTTCCTAACTCACTCTCAACTTCGACTCTGCCGCCGTGTTCCGAAACGATTTGACTAACGATCACGAGACCAAGACCGGTGCCCTGGCCCCGATCTTTTGTCGTGTACAGTGGATCAAAAATATGACTCATGACCTCCGGAGTCATCCCCGTTCCGGTATCGATGAAATCAATCAAGATTCGTTTGCCGTCGATGGCGGTACGAATCTGTATCTCACCACCTTCGGGCATCGCATCGAGACTGTTGTTAATGAGGTTGAGAAACAACTGCTGCAAACGGTCTGACGAACCCGCCATGAAGGGAAGATTGTCTGCAAATGTTTCGACGAGGCGGATATTGCGTTTGTCGAATGCGGGCGACATGGCGTCGCAAAGCTTGCGCAATACCGAATTGAGATCGATTGGCGCCAGCTCTGTTTCAAACCTCGTTTTGTCGAGCATGCGGCGAACGATTCGTTCGATGCGTTCGATCTGAGCGCTGATCGTTCGTATGCGCGATTCTGCGTCACGCGGATCGCGGTCCAGATCCGATTTGAGCAATTGGACGTGTCCGCTGATCAGGTTAAGCGGAGTACCCACTTCGTGTGCAAAATGCGCAGCTGTTTGGCCTGCCGCGGCGAGACGGCCCAATTCATTCATGCGGCGGTTCGTGCGCCAGAGTTCAAGGTTTGTTTCCTGAAGCTGTTGATTTCGCTTTTGCAGTTCGGTGGTTGCTTCGCGAACGCGATCGCGCAGGATACCCTGCTCGGTTTCGAGTTTCGTGGTCAATTGCAATTGCCGGAACAGGAAGTAAGTGCCGATCATTACCAGCGCAATAGCGATCAGCGACATCCAAATGACGCTTTTCAAGTAGCGAAACCCCACGGTCCAGATACTGTCGAAGCGCTCAACGATTTCGACTGCACCGCTCGGGCGACCGTTTTCAAAGATGATTGCGAAAGCGCGGAATAACGACTGGTTTGAATCCGACTTAATCTCGTTGACGACCGTCGGACCAGGACCACGGCGCAATAGATCCCGTGTTTCGTCGGGGATCGGTGTCGCTGGCGCGCTTCCGGCCGCCGAAGCCTGTTCGACAAATGCTCCGTCCGAGAGTTGCCAAACGCGCACACTGACCATGTTTGGTCGAGATCCCTTGATCAGGTTAGCAACGCGTGCGAGAGCTTCGGGATCTTTCGCTCGCATGTCGCTGATGTGTTGTGCCAGATCGCGCGCCTGGGTTTCTGCGAGCGTTTGGTCGTCGGTGCGTTCGATGTTGGCAATCGCCGCGCTCGTGACCGCGAGCGCGGCGATCAACATCACGACTATAACTACTGAACTCAGCAGCGTGGTTTTGGAATGGAGTTTGAATGTGCGCATTCTCACCCTTGGCTCGCATGGCAAAGACGATGCCAGCCTAAGTACTAACAAACACACCTTGCACAAAGTATCTTTCAGCTTTTTGTGCTTTTCTTGATTCGGGCGCTGCGGAACGTGCTGGGCGCTGCGGAACGTACTGTAGGGGGCCGCCCCTCCAGTACGTTCCATGAAGCTTTGTGGGCGGGGCGTTCTTGTTGCCGCGACAAACCTGTCACACGTGTGGTGGTCCAATTTGGCCTCACTGCCCCGCAACCGAACGATTTAGCGCTGGCATGCTCGTTGCGAAATACAACGGCGCTCGGATGTCTTTGAAAGGAAAATTGATTATGAAAAAACTAGTTTCATTTCTGCTGGGCACCGTCGTGTTATTCGGCGCGGCGACCCTCGGTCTGCAGTCAGCCACGGCTAACGCTAAAGATCGGCACGATAAGAATTACTGGCGTCATCATCGACGTCATCACCGGCGTCATTGGCATCGCAGGAACCACTTGAGTTACTGACGGATTTCAGCGTATGCAAGTGCAGCAAGCGAAACTCGATTCGTGGGTCCGCCGGTTCGGGACAAACTCAAGCTCGTATGTGCTGCTTGAGGGACCGAAATCCTACTTTACGTCGCCTGGCGTGGATGGATTTCTAGCTTACCAGGTTAGCGGCGGGGTCGCGTTAATCGCGGGCGATCCCGTCTGCGCGCCGCATGAGGCACGCCAGCTCATCCGTAACTTTACGAAGGCGATGATGATGCCGGTGGGTGCGTATCAAGTTTCACCGTTACTGTTGGAGGCATTCCGGCAGGAGGGTTTTGCAGATGTCCAGATTGGAAAGGAAGCAATTTTCGATCTGAATCGCTTTAGCCTCGCCGGCGGACAGATGGAATTGGTGCGCGCCGCCACCAATAAGGCACGACGCGAAGGCGTGGTCGTAAGCGAACACCATCCATCTGCGGAAGGCCCGGATTCAATCAACGACGAGTTGGGCGAAATCTCAGCCGCGTGGCTGAAATGCAAAGGCAATCAGGAATTGGGATTTATGCTTGGCTCGATCGGACTCGATCGTCCTTCTGCCAAGCGCTATTTCATCGCGCGTGCTGGAAACGGAACGGGACGGATCGAGGGCTTTATCGTTTGTGAGCCAATCTATGGCCGCAGAGGTTATTACCTCGACGTTACGCGACGCCGCTTCGATGCTGTGCGCGGGACAATGGAACTCCTGACCGCTGAAATCCTTCGTCTACTGCGCGAAGAAGGTTGCGAGATGGCGTCGATGGGACTCGCGCCACTCGCCCTGCTCGACGATCCGGATCTGTTGGACCACCCGCTGCTCGCACGTCTCATGCGGTTTGTCTACGAGCGAGTCAACATCAACTACGATTTCAAACTGCTGTATCGATACAAAGCCAAGTATCACCCACACATCTGGGAACCACGCTACTTTTGTTTTAATCAACGCCGCCTTTCGCTAGGAATGTTATACGGGGTCATACAGGTGCGGAACGCGCTCACTCTCGAGATGCTAATCGGACGAAGAAATTTTCCCGAAAAGATCAAAACATGGAAACACGCCGCCTCATTCATCGTTGGGTTCTGTTGGGCATGGCTCTCGTCGTCGTCTTGACACTGCCGAGACGTACAGGCGCACAGGATCCGGATCACTACGATCCCGACGACGCAAAAACGTGGGCTGACGTAGTCAATGAAGATCGCAACGTTGTCGTCAGAGGGCAGCAGTTCCTCGTGCACTTTTATCGTCCGCAAAACGATAAACGTGCGATTCCGGCGATTTATGCGTGTGGAGACGGTGGCTGGCGTGGACTGGCGCCTCGCACGGCCCAACAACTGGCCCACATAGGATTCGCGGTCGCGGGAATCGATTCGAAGATTTATTTACGGGACTTCTCATCAGTCAAAGATCCGCTGACCATAAAACAACTGGCACGCGATTACAGTGATGTTGCCGTTGCTTTACGCAGTTACGCGAAAGCTGATCGCACAACGCCTGTTTATGTTTATGGCTGGTCCCTCGGCGCCGGCTTTGCGATCGCGGTTGGCTCGGATGCTCAGACGCGCACTAACTGGGCCGGAATCATTTCCATCGGATTGCCGAAACAGAACCAACTGGTCAGCGGTCTGGGCGCCAATCATGCGAATCTGCACAACGAAGCTAATGCGCTATATGGTTTTCGCAGTGAGGATCTGCTGGGACGGATTGCGCCACTGCCGCTGGTGATGATCCAAAGTACGTCTGATACAGCGAGTCCGCAGAAGGTTGGGAATGCGTTGTTCGCGACGGCTGGAAATCCGAAAAAGTACGTGCTCCTAAAGGCGAGCAATCACCGTTTCAGTGGTGCGCGCGAGGAGTTTTATGCTGCGCTCGGCAATGCGGTGACGTGGATGCGGGAGACCGTGAATAATTGAGCCGCCAATTACACAGAAGGATTAAATGGCTGATTGTGGCGTTGTTTGTCATTCTCTGCGCTGCGTCGGTGTATGCGGTGAAGTGGTACCGCGGTTTCTATCACCACGTTACTCACGAGGAGATGTCACACGCAGTTAAGCATTCGACGTTTCAGGTGATGGTTCGAAACGGTCTACCACTCGATCTGCAACTCTATCAACAGGAACATGCGATGAATCAACCGCTCGTGCTCTTCACGAGTGGAGATGGTGGTTGGAGTCCCTTCTGCGCTGATATTGCTGCCCACATTGCGGCGACTGGCATCACTGTTGTTGGCATCGATGTCAAGAGTTACCTCGTGGATTTTGCGAGTACGAAAAAGCCGCTTTCTCCGGAAGATCTCTCGCGCGACTACAATGTGATGGCACTACAGGCAATCACTCAACCTGGTATCGACGGCAAAGCATCATTGGTCCTCGCAGGCTGGTCGCTGGGTGCGGGTTACAGCGTGATTGCGGCGACACAACCGGAGTTTAGTTTGCCGGTAAGTCGGGTAATTGCGATCAGTCTGCCGGCCTATGGTGAGCTTGCATGGAGTCCGGCTGATGCAATCATCTACTTCACGCATGGAACGCCACGTGAGAAAGTTTTTGACGTACATCCTTATCTGAAGAAGCTCAACCAAACTCCGATCGTCTTTCTGAATGCAACCAGCGACAAAACCACGCCTTTCCGTGAGGCGCAGTCGCTGTACGATGCGACACCGGGTGCAAAGCGCTTCTACGCGGTGAAAGCCACGGGCCATCACTTCGAAGGTGGTGAGAAAGAATTCTATGAGGATCTCGACCTGGGGCTGTCGCTGCCGCAAATTGCTGATAAAGGTGACAAGAAGCTGCAAGAAAAGGAAGCGCCTGCGGGTTAGTATCGTCAAGTGTTAGGTAGAGACCTTCTTCATACACACAGGGTTGATCATCGAACGAGGGGGGGAACGGCCCTGTGTTCCGAGTGTGGGTGGACCAAATTACGGGCTCCAAGACGGTTCACTCACACTCTTTTTAGCCACAAAGGCACAAAGAAGAGGCAACCACAAAAAGAAAATGAAGAACTGAGTTAGACTTTCATGACAATCGCGTCAGCCTTGCTCTCTTCAAAGATGCGGATGACTGAATCTGATCTGTTTTCATGATTGGATCAGTTCTTTTGTGATTTTTTGTGGCTGCTTCTTCTTGTGCCTTTTGTCGCGCAACATCCTGACAAGCTCAGCAAACAACTACAAGAACTGATCGATCTTCTTCCCTAACATCTCATTATGGATGAGCCCGTTATGGAAGAGATCGAGCCCTCGCCAGCGGAAGAACCAGCGCCCGCACCGCCGGTCCGACAACGCCGCCGTCGACTTAGACCCTGGCTCATGGCCATCGTGCTCTTGCTCGTCGGACTTACCGGTTTTCTAATTCTCCAGCATCGACAAAAGACAATTGTGGCTGCGGCAAAGACGCCGTCACCACCTCCCGGTATCGCCATCTCAACGGCGGTTGCGGAACAGGGAAACATCGGCGTTTACATCAATGCACTCGGTTCGGTTGCGCCTGTTTATACGGTGACAGTGAAGAGCCGCGTTGACGGGCAGTTGATGAGCGTCAACTTTCGTGAAGGTCAGATGGTCAAACAGGGTGACCTGCTGGCGGAGATTGATTCGCGTCCGTTTGAAGCACAACTGGCACAGGCGGAAGGACAATATCAGCGCGACAAAGCGCTACTCGAAAACGCAAACATCGATTTGACTCGTTATCAAATTGCCGCCAGCAAAAATGCGATTCCGAAACAACAACTCGACACGCAATTCGCCACGGTCCATCAATACGAAGGCATCGTAAAGATCGACCAGGCGCAGATCGACAACGCCAAAGTTCAAGTTGGTTATTGCCGCATCACGTCGCCGATCACTGGTCGAGTTGGTCTGCGCCTCGTCGATCCGGGCAATATCGTTCATGCCGCTGACGCCAACGGCATGCTCGTTATCACGCAGCTCCAACCGATCAACGTGTTGTTTAGTGTGGCGGAGGACTATTTACCGCAAATTCGCCAGCAGCTGCGTCGCGGTAACCGGCTCACAGTCGATGCATTTGATCGTACGCAACAAACAAAACTTTCATCGGGCGCTCTGCTTACGTTCGATAACGAGATCGATTCAACCACCGGTACGATCAAGCTCAAGGCAATTTTCCCTAACAACGACGGTGCACTGTTTCCGAATCAGTTCGTCAATGCACGTTTGCTGGTTAACACTCAACGCCGCGTGATCCTTATTCCCTCGGTGGCGATTCAGCGCAATGCACAGGATTCGTTTGTATACGTCGTGAAGCCCGATCAAACAGTTGCGATGCAGACTGTTTCGGCGGGAACGACGGACGGCAATGTCACAGCAGTAGAAGGATTAAATGCAGGTGATGTGATTGCAGTTGATGGATTCGACAAGCTGCAAAACGGAGTGAGAGTTTCTGTTCGCGGAATATCTGAAAAACCGGCAATTGGCAATCGGCAATCGGCAATCTCACCTGGCCGGAGGAGTGTCCCATGAGTCCGTCGCGGCCATTCATCCTCAGGCCTGTCGCAACATCACTGTTGATGGCTGCGATCCTACTTGCCGGAATTGTTGCGTACCGGCAATTGCCAGTGTCTGCATTACCTGAAGTTGATTACCCAACCATCCAGGTGATCACGTTTTATCCGGGGGCGAGCCCTGATGTTGTTGCGTCCGCCGTCACCGCTCCGCTCGAAAGACAGTTTGGACAAGTGCCTGGACTAAACCAGATGACCTCGACAAGCTCAGGTGGCAGCTCGATCATTACGCTGCAATTCTCGCTTGACCTCAATATCGATGTCGCGGAACAGGAAGTTCAGGCCGCGATCAATGCGGCGTCAAACTTTCTCCCGAATGATTTGCCGGCGCCTCCAATCTACAGCAAGTCAAATCCCGCGGATGCGCCTGTGATAACACTGGCGTTAACGTCAATTTCCATTCCGTTGACGCAGGTTGAAGATCTGGCTGACACGCGACTGGCCCAGAAGATCTCGCAGTTGCCGGGTGTAGGTCTGGTAAGTATTAGCGGCGGGCAGAAGCCCGCGGTGCGTATTCAAGCCAATCCGACGGCACTCTCGTCATACGGGCTCAGTCTCGAAGACGTGCGGACGGCACTTCAACAAACGAGTGTCAACCAGGCCAAGGGCAATTTCGATGGACCACAGCAGTCGTATCAGATCGATGCCAACGATCAGATTCTTTCCGACAAAGACTACAGCTCAATCGTCGTCGCTTATCGCAATGGTGCGCCGGTCGTGTTGTCAGATGTGGCGTCGGTTGTTAACGGCGCGGAGAACGTGAAACAGGCAGCGTGGATGAACAACGTGCCTGCAGTTATCGTCAACATTCAGCGACAGCCCGGCGCCAACATCATTCAAGTTGTTGACCGCATTAAGGCGTTGCTGCCGCAACTACAAACCACGCTGCCTCCCACGATTCAGGTCTCAGTACTAACGGATCGGACACTAACCATTCGAGCATCAGTGAAAGATGTTCAGTTCTCGCTCATGTTGACCGTGGCGCTCGTGGTGATGGTGATCTTTCTGTTTCTTAGAAACATTCGAGCGACGATCATTCCGAGTGTCGCGGTACCACTCTCACTCGTCGGCACGCTGGCGGTGATGTATCTCGCGGGTTACAGCCTGAATAATCTGACACTCATGGCGCTCACGATCGCAACGGGCTTCGTCGTCGACGACGCGATCGTGATGATCGAGAACATCGTTCGATATCTGGAGGCAGGCGAGAAGCCGTTGCAAGCCGCGTTGAAAGGCGCCGAGCAGATCGGGTTCACGATCGTCTCGCTCACGATCTCGTTAATAGCGGTTTTGATTCCGTTGTTGTTCATGGGCGATATCGTGGGCCGATTATTTCGCGAGTTTGCGATCACTCTGAGCGTAACGATTCTTGTGTCCGCAGTTGTTTCGCTTACGCTCACGCCGATGATGTGCTCGCGATTGCTGCGCGAGCACACGGAAAACCAGCAGGGACGGTTTTATCGCGCATCAGAGCGAGTCTTTCAAAAAGTAATCGATTTGTATGGACTGACTTTGCGCTGGGTGCTGAAGTTTCGCGTGATTACTCTGCTGGTTGCGATAGGCACGCTCATTCTCACTATCTGGCTCTACCTGGTAGTGCCTAAAGGGTTCTTTCCGGTGCAGGATACGGGCGTTATCCAGGGAATTTCGGAAGCTTCGCAGCGGATTTCATTTTCGGCGATGGCCGGGAAGCAGCAGGAGTTGGCCCAGATCATTCTCAAAGACCCGGCGGTTGAGAGTCTCTCATCGTTCATTGGTGTCGATGGCACGAATACAACGCTCAACAGCGGGCGCATCCTCATCAATTTGAAACCACTCGACGAGCGCCGGATTGATGCGACTGCGGTTATGAATCGCTTGCAAATGGCACTCGCGCAGGTGGACGGCATCACGCTCTACATGCAGCCGGTCCAAGACTTGACGGTGGAAGATCGAGTCAGTCGTACGCAGTATCAATACACTCTGGAGTCTCCCAACGCGGATGAGTTGAATACATGGACCACGCGTCTCGTCACCCACTTGAAGACGCTGCGGCAACTTCAGGACGTCGCGACCGATCAGCAAACTGGCGCTGCACAAACAACTCTCGTGATCGATCGCGTTACAGCTTCGCGTCTTGGAATCACACCGCTTGCGATCGATCAAACACTTTACGATGCGTTCGGGCAACGGCAAATCTCGACATTATTTACTCAATCAAACCAGTATCACGTGATCCTCGAAACCTTGCCGAACTTTCAAAACAATCCGGCAAAGTTGCAGGACATTTACGTACGTTCCGCAAACGGCACGTCAGTGCCGCTCAGTACTTTCAGCCATTTTGAACCAGGAACCACGGCTCTCGCCGTAAACCGACAGGGACAATTTCCGGTCGTCACGATCTCGTTCAATCTTGCGAGTGGAGCGTCACTGGGAGAAGCGACACGCGCGATTGAAGGCGTCGAAAGAGAGTTGAATATGCCGGCCAGTGTTCAGGGTTCGTTCCAGGGAACGGCACAGGCATTCAAGAATTCATTAACGAACGAACCAATACTGATCCTGGCGGCGATCATCACTGTCTACATAGTGCTCGGTGTTTTGTACGAAAGCTATATTCACCCGCTGACGATTTTATCGACGTTGCCTTCAGCGGGTGTCGGCGCAATTCTCGCGCTGCTGTTATTTCGATCGGAACTTACGGTGGTTGCGATCATCGGCATCATTCTGCTGATCGGTATTGTGAAGAAAAACGCGATCATGATGATCGACTTCGCGCTTGACGCGGAACGTAATCACGGCAAGGAGCCTGAAGAAGCGATCTATCAAGCCTGTCTGCTGCGCTTTCGTCCAATCATGATGACGACGATGGCCGCGCTGTTGGGTGCGTTACCGTTGGCATTTGGCGCCGGAACCGGCTCTGAGTTGAGGAGGCCCCTGGGAATTACTCTCGTTGGGGGTTTGATGTTGAGCCAACTGCTTACCTTGTACACCACGCCAGTGATCTATCTCTTCTTCGATGCAGCCGCAAAGAAGCTCACCACACTTCGCCACGGCTTTACTCACAAAGAGGCACAAAATGCTCAAGAAAGTTAGACCAATCATTTGTGACTCTTGTGCTTCTTTGTCGCTGTACACGCTATTGAGGCGGGGCGCGTCATGAGTCTTTCGTCGCCATTTATTCATCGGCCTGTGGCGACTGTGCTTTTGACGGCGGCGATTGCACTCGCCGGAGCGGTGGCGTTCAGGTTGTTGCCGGTTTCACCACTGCCGCAAATTGACTTTCCGACAATCTCGGTACAGGCAAATCTGCCCGGCGCGAGTCCGGAGATCATGGCGTCGTCTGTGGCCACCCCACTGGAACGTCAACTGGGCCATATCGCCGGCGTGACTGAAATGACATCCGCGAGTTATCTCGGTTCGACAAGCGTCACGTTGCAGTTTGAGTTGAATAGAGACATCGATGCTGCGGCCAGAGACGTACAGGCGGCCATAAATGCCGCGCGAGGTTATCTGCCGGCTAATCTGCCCAACAATCCCACGTATCGAAAAGTGAATCCAGCCGATGCGCCCATTATGATCGTGGCGCTCACTTCCGAAGTTTACGACCAGGGCAAGCTCTACGATGCCGCCTCAACCATTCTCCAGCAAAAACTTTCGCAAATTCAGGGTGTGGGCCAGGTGGTTGTTGGCGGAAGTTCGCTGCCTGCGGTGCGTGTCGACGTAAATCCGACGCAGTTGAATGCTACTGGTCTCGGACTTGAAGACGTGCGCAACATGCTTTCGCAGCAAAATGCGAACATCGCAAAAGGACAACTCGCAAACGACAGCACGACGGCCGACCTGGCAACAAACGATCAACTTTTGAAAGCCGCAGACTACCGGCCACTGATTGTCGGCTACAGTCACGGCGCCGCGATCAGATTGTCAGACATAGCGAACGTGCGGGACTCGGTCGAGAACCTGAGATCCGCGGGACTCGCGAATGGAAAACCTTGTGCTCTCGTGATCATTTTTCGCCAGCCCGGCGCGAACATCATCGACACCGTTGACAGCGTTCGCGCAGCCCTGCCGGAATTGAAAGCATCGATTCCTTCCGCAATCGATCTCACCATCGTCTCGGACCAGACAACTACAATTCGCGCGTCAGTAAGAGACGTGGAACGTACTCTGATCGTTTCGATCGGTCTGGTGATTATGGTGGTATTTGTGTTCCTTAGAAACCCACGCACCATCATCATTCCGGCAGTCGTCGTACCCGTTTCTCTTATCGGCACTTTCGGCGTGATGTATCTCTGTCACTACAGCCTCGACAACCTGTCGCTGATGGCTTTGACGATCTCCACCGGCTTCGTTGTGGACGACGCAATCGTCGTTATTGAAAACGTGACGCGTCATCTCGAGCAGGGGATGCGGCCATTGCAGGCGGCACTACTGGGCGGCAAAGAAATTGGTTTCACAGTGCTTTCGATCAGTATTTCACTCGTGGCAGTGTTCACTCCATTGTTATTGATGGGCGGCATCGTGGGACGCTTGTTCCGCGAGTTTGCAGTGACGCTTTCGGTGGCGATTCTCGTTTCGCTCGTCGTCTCATTGACGACGACCCCGATGATGTGTTCGCGGCTTTTGAAAGAGAAGCAGGAACATGGGCGACTCTATCGCGCCAGCGAGCGAGTGTTTGCGTGGATCCTGAGTTTGTATGAACGGAGTTTGACGTTCGTGTTGCGTCATCCTGCGCCGATGTTATTACTGTTGCTGATCACGATCGGTGTAAATGTTTACTTGCTCGTCATTGTGCCGAAAGGATTTTTCCCGCAGCAGGACACCGGCCGTCTCGCCGGCGGCATTCAGGGAGCGCAGGACTCTTCGTTTACGGCGATGAAGCAAAGGATGGCGCGCTTTGTCGACATTATTAAGGCTGATCCGGGAGTGGCGAATGTTGTTGCATTCACCGGGAGCGGTGGTGGCACGACTACGAACACCGGACGAATGTTTATCTCTCTGAAGCCACTCAATGAACGGAGGGTTAGCGCCGATGAGATCATTCGTCGTCTGCGCCGGCAACTCGCAACGGTTGAAGGCGCGTCAGCCTTTTTACAAGCCACACAGGATTTGCGTGTCGGTGGCAGAGGTGGTAACGCGCAGTACCAGTACACGATTCAAAGTGACAATCTCGACGACCTCGTTAAGTGGGCACCGATCCTGTTGCAGACATTACGCAAAGTACCCGTGGTAACCGATGTCAACAGCGATCAGCAGAACAGCGGTTTGCAAGCGTCGCTTGATTACGATCGCGCCACAGCTCAGCGCCTGGGAATTACGCCGCAAGCGATCGATACAACGCTGTACGATGCTTTTGGACAACGACAGGTGTCGACGATGTACACACAATTGAATCAGTATCACGTGGTGATGGAAGTTGAACCGCGGTACTGGCAAAGTCCGGAAGGGTTGAAGGACATCTATCTACATCCGCCGGGTGGTGGAATCGTGCCGTTGAGCGCGGTTGCGCACTATGCACCGGCAACCGCGCCTTTGGCGGTTAACCACCAGGAGCAGTTTCCGGCGGTGACATTCTCTTTCAATCTCGCGCCTGGCGTCGCGCTCAGCGATGCTGTCCAGGCTATTAATCAGACGGAACAGGGCATTGGAATGCCGGCGACGATTCATGGAAGCTTTGCGGGCACCGCACAGGCGTTTCAGACATCACTCGCGAGTGAGCCGTTTCTAATTGCGGCAGCTTTAGTTGCGGTCTACATCGTGCTCGGGATTCTTTATGAAAGTTACATTCACCCGATCACAATTTTGTCCACATTGCCGTCCGCGGGTGTTGGCGCAGTGTTAGCTCTGTTGTTGATGCACATGGATCTTAGCTTGATCGCGTTGATTGGCATCATTCTGCTGATCGGTATCGTGAAGAAGAACGCGATCATGATGATCGATTTTGCGCTGGCGGCGGAGCGTGGTGAAGGGAAGAGTTCTCGCGACGCGATCTTTCAGGCGTGCATGCTGCGGTTTCGGCCAATCATGATGACGACGATGGCGGCGCTGCTCGGTGCGGTGCCACTTGCGCTTGGAACTGGCACCGGTTCCGAGCTCAGGAGACCATTGGGAATCTCGATCATTGGGGGATTGATTGTGAGCCAGATGCTCACGTTGTTCACAACGCCGGTTGTTTATTTGTACCTGGATCGTCTGCGCGTCTTTTTCGTTTCTTTACGGAAGCGACCAGAGTTAACTAATGCCTAATCAGTTTCAAATCGTGGGCGTCGCACTCATCGGCCTCATCTTGTTCAAAGGCTGCGACAAAGCGCCGAAGTATTCGAAACCTTCCGTTGCAACACCGCCAGCTTACAAAGAAATCGCGCCCGATACTTTCAAGGAAACGAACGACTGGAAATTCGCGCGGCCCAACGATGCTGTGATCCGCGGCAAATGGTGGGAAGTGTTCGACGATCCGCAACTGAACACGCTCGAGGATCAGTTGAACACCTCCAATCAGAATGTCGCCCTGGCTGACGCAAACTTCCGTGTCGCGCGCGCTTTGGTTAAGGAGTCGCGTTCACAATATTTCCCGACAGTAACGACAAGCCCATCAATCATCGTCTCACGCCAATCAGGAGCAACCAGTGCCAATTTTTCAGCGGGCCGCCAGAACACTATTTACACCTTGCCGTTTGATGCGACGTGGGAACCGGATTTCTGGGGGCGCATCCGCAACACGGTCGTAGCGAGCGCTTCGGAAGCACAGGCGAGTGCGGCCGATTTGCAAAACGTGCGTTTGAGTGTCGAAGCCGAGCTCGCGTTTGATTACTATCAGCTTCGCTCGCTCGACGCTGAGAAACGTTTGCTCGACTCCACGATTGCTGCCTATCAACAGCAGCTCGAGCTCACGCGTGTTCGCTTGCAAACAGGAATTGCGTCAGACGAAGACGTGGCGCAGGCAGAAACACAATTGAAAACAACGGAGGCACAGGCGACCGATCTTGGTATTGCGCGAGCGCAATTCGAACACGCAGTCGCGGTGCTAACTGGTCAACCGCCCTCGACGTTTTCGCTGCCAGTGGCGAAGTCGGACGCACAGCCGCCGGCTATTCCCGTCGGTCTGCCATCGCAACTGTTGGAACGTCGTCCAGACATTGCTGCCGCGGAACGACGGGTTGCCGAAGCGAATGCGGAGATTGGAGTGACGAAAGCAGCTTTCTTCCCATCGCTCACACTCGGTGCTACCGCGGGATTTGAAAGCACGTCGATTGCGAGCTGGTTTACCTGGCCCGCGCGTTTCTTTTCACTTGGACCAACATTGAGTCAAACACTCTTTGATAAAGGAAGGCGTAAAGCGGCTACTGAGGTGGCAAGAGCGCAGTATGATGGAACCGTGGCGAACTATCGCCAGACCGTCCTGACAGCTTTTCAGGAAGTTGAAGACAACCTTGCCGCGCTGCGGATTCTGTCCCACGAACTGGACCAGCAAAATGAGGCAGTCGCTGCGTCTCAGCGATCGCTATCACTCGCCACCGAACGCTACAAATCCGGCATCGACAGCTACCTGAACGTACTCACCGCTCAAGCCACACTCCTGAACAATCAACGCACTGCGGTGAATTTACAAATGAAGCAAATGACTGCGAGCGTGGAACTGATCAAAGCCCTCGGCGGTGGCTGGAACCAATCTGCTTTACCTACAACTAAACAACTCGTCAAATGAGTCCACAGATTACGCAGATTACGCAGATTACACAGAATCAATCTGTGCAATCTGTGGATGAAACTGGATGTCGTAGAGATGTGAATAGAGCCCGCCAGTGGTGAGTAGCTCATCGTGCGTGCCGCGTTCGACGATCGCGCCGTTGTCGATTACGAATATGACGTCGGCGCGGCGTACGGTTGCGAGGCGATGGGCGATCACGATCGTCGTTCTATCGGCCATCAATCTCGTCAACGCTTCAAACACCAACTCTTCCGAAGCAGCATCGAGACCCGACGTCGGCTCGTCAAGTATCAAAATCGGAGCATTACGAATAATGGCGCGCGCGATCGCGATGCGTTGGCGCTGGCCCCCGGATAAAGTCACACCCTTCTCGCCAACCATCGTGTCATATTGCTGCGGCATCTTGCGGATAAACTCGTCCGCGTTTGCCAACTCAGCCGCACGCAGGATTTCCGCGCGTGAAGCCTCGGGCCGCCCGTACGCGATGTTCTGCCAGATTGGCGCACGGAAAAGAAGTGTATCCTGCAAGACGAAGCTCATCTGGCGCCGCAGCGACTTCAGCTTGTAACTCCTGACATCTTGTCCATCGATCTTCACAACACCTTTCGTCGGATCGTAAAAACGTCCGATTAAGCTCGCGATCGTCGTTTTACCTGCACCTGTCGGACCAACAAGCGCCGCGAGTTGACCCGGCTTTACACGCAGGTTGATGTCAGTGAGAGTGCGATAACTCTCGTCGTAAGCGAAATACACACGATCGAATTGAATGTCGCCCTTGAAGTCTGGAGCTACTCTCGCGCCCGGCAGATTGCGAATCGTGTCTTCAGTTTCGATGACGTCGTGAATGCGTTCATAACCCACGGCAGCTTTCGACATCGTGTCAGTCATCTTCGACAGATCGCGCATCGGTTTGTACATCTTGCCGAGATAGAGGAGGAAAACGAGCAGCGAGCCGGACGTCATCTGTTCGGACAGCACGAGGTTGACTCCGTACCAGAGCACAAGGCAAGTTCCCACCGCCACAATAACCTGGACCACAGGCGCGAGCTTTGCTTTTAGACTGCGCGCCCGCAGCGCGATCTCAACATTCTCCAGGCTCTGTTGGGCCAGTCGGGCTTCTTCGTAATCCTCACGCGCGAACGCTTTCACTACGCGGATCGAATTGAGCACTTCGGCAACAACCGAGACCACTTCACCTTCCTTCTTGCGCAAAGCGCGAGACGCCTGCTTGATACGACGGGTGTACGTGTAGACAACCACAAACAGAAATGGCGTTACTGAAAGCGCAATCACGGTGAAGCGCCAGTTGAGATAAAACATCACCAGCAGCATGCCAACCAGGGTCAGGACATTGACGAGGATTCCGAGCAATGCTTGGGAAATAAAGTCCTGAATGGAGTCGATATCTGCGGTAACAGTGCTGATGAGATCGCCCGTAGGATTGTGATCGTGATATGCGAGTGACAAGCGCTGAATGTGATGATAGAGAACGCGCCGCAGATCGTGCATCACCCATTGACCCACGGAAGTGGTCAGATACTTTTCGGCATACGCGCTGAGAGCCCCGGCGACGGCGATAACGATTACTGAGAGAATCGCAAAGTGAAGAATGCCGACTTTAGTGAGACCGAAAGTTGGACCAAGCAGTCCAGACATCCACGACGGCAAGTGTTTCGTTCCGAACACGTAGTCGAAGACGATTTTCAGTGGCCAGGGCTCGAGTAGATCCGTGACAGCTTCGCCCAGTACCGCGAGGAAGGCCAGTGTGAGCATGCCGCGATGAGGTCGGAGTAAATCCAGAACCATCCACCGATTACGCAGAGTCTTCCGTGTAATCGGTGGAATTTGTGGACGCTTTGACATCGTTCACAGGGCAGCGCGGAAGACTTTTGGTGTGGCTCCCGCCAGCCTGCGGAACGCCGTCGTGAAGTGGCTCTGACTGGAGAATCCCGCACGCAGGGCGATTTCCGAGATTGGCAATTCCGTTTCCTCCAGCATCCTCTTCGCGCGCTCGATCCGGCGTTCCGCGATGTAATTAGTCGCAGTCATTCCCATCGATTGCTTGAATGCGCGGGAAAAGTGAAAGTAGCTCATGCGCACCGCGCACGCGACGACACGTAGTGCCACACGACCTTCCTCTTCATCAGAAAGATGATGATCGATCAACGCAATCGCTTGTCGTAACTTGTGTGGCGCCATGCCTCCGTGCCCAACATGAACGTCCTTCAGCGAGCTGTAACGTCTTACGAGTTGTATTGCGAGACCCGTGGCAAGTGAATCGGCATAAAGCCGGCCCACAACATTGCCTTCGTTCAACTCGTGTAACAACGACATCGCGACATGGCAGATATGCTTATCTCTGAAACCGATCTGCGGTGTCAGGCCAAACTCGTTTGGGGGAAAGTTCAGTTCACCGGCAGCCGAGCGCACAAAAAGCGGGCGCAAATAGAGCAGCAGCATGGGAGGCAACTCCGAACCCTCAGATCGGCAAACCCATGACGACCCCGCCGGGATAATCGCGGTTTCGCCCGAAAGAATTTTTCCTTCGAATCTTCGTTTACCTGGATACACATGGGCGAAAAACGATTCATCACCAAGGTTTTTCACGATGCAGTGATCGTCTGACGCGGGAATTACGACTTCTCTGGAGCTGTGGCGAAAATGTATCGCACGCACATTTTGCCAACCCGTAGAATCACTTGATTTCAGTACTGACTGGGGGAAGAGAACTGAAAGATCGTTAGTAGGCCGCTTCGCAGATTCTGTTCGACTGTGAGTGGCTGATTTTGGCAGCGACGTTACAGACCGAACAGGCAAAGGTTGATAATTCAAAGTACTTCCCGTTTGTAACATTTCAATATCCTTTTTGCTTTTAACTCTTGTCCAGACAGACGCTGATTGCTCCCAACAGCGAATCCTCGCTAAATGGTTTTTGCAGGAAGTCAATTGCGCCCGCCCGCAGGCCCCTGGCTCGCGCTTCTTTATCTTCGTGGGCTGAGATGAAAACAATCGGAATGGAACATCCAGCGGCACCCAGTCGTTCCTGGAGTTCAAGACCGCTCATTCCCGGCATTCGGACGTCTGCAATCAGGCAGTCCGTCTGCAACAAATAAGGTGACTTCAAAAACTCCTCCCCCGAGTTAAACACCTCAGCCCGAAACCCCACCGAGTCGATCAGGCTCTTCAGCGCCTGACGCACCGACTCGTCATCGTCAACAATTGAAATCAGCGGATCAGGTATGAAATCCATTTCGATGGCAGATTACGAGAGAAGGAGGCGGGAAAACTATTATACGGATGTATTCGCAACCTATACTTTGGTATAGGGCCACACAAGGCATTTAAAGCACACAAGTCACAAAAAAGAGGTCACAGGCTTTGTGATCTCGAGTTTTCTCTGCACTCTGTTCTCTGTTTTGTGTTTTATGTGCCTTTTTGTGGCAATTTTTCCGACATGCGGACGAGGTCGGCGAGGGAATCGGCGCGCATTTTCTCCATCACCTGGCGGCGATGAAGTTTGATTGTGATTTCGCTTGTGCCCAGTTGGAGGGCGATCTGTTTGTTGAGCAGTCCTTTTACGACGAGCGCGAAAACTTCGCGCTCGCGTGGCGTCAATGAGTGATAACGATCACGCAGCGCGGCGGTGTCTGCTTGCTGTGAACGCGCATGTCGATCGAGTTCGAGAGCCTGCTGGATCGCATCGAGCAGATCCTGATCGCGAAACGGCTTGGTCAAAAACTCAACCGCACCGCCTTTCATGGCACGCACAGACATCGGTATGTCACCGTGACCGGTGATGAAGATGATTGGAATGTGAATGTTTTCTTCCGTGAGGTCGCGCTGAAGATCGAGACCACTGAGGCCCGGCATTCGGACATCCAGTATCAAACATGCAGGAACGTCCGGACGCTTGCTTTCCAGGAACTCGTGCGCTGATGCAAACGTTGCGACGCTTAGCCCCACCGATCGGATGAGACTCTTCAGGGCCTCGCGTATCGATTCATCATCGTCGATGACGAACACCATTGCCGCAGCGTCGTTGTTCACTCTCCCGCCTCCGCGCCGATCGGCAAGATAAACTGGAAAACCGCTCCCTTTGGCTGGTTTGCGTCAGCCCAAAGGCGTCCGCCATGTGACTCAATAATTGTTCGACTAATTGCCAGACCCATTCCCATGCCATCCGGCTTGGTCGTATAAAACGCATCGAAAACATGATCCAGATTCGCGGGATCAAGCCCGTCGCCTGAATCACTCACCGCGATCACAACGTTACCAGTCCCCTCCCGATTCGAGCTGACAGACAATTCGCGCGTGCCGTTTTTACTCTTTCCGATTGCTTCCAAGCCGTTGATGACCAGATTGAGTATGACCTGTTGCAGTTGAACTCGATCGCCACGCACTTGAGGCAAGTCATACTTGAGCTGTCGCTTCAGGAAAACATGACTCCGCCGGGCTTCGTTTTGAGCGAGCGCAAACACTTCGACGATTACTTCGTTGAGATCCACAAAATCATTTCGCGGTGGGGCCTTTTTTACGAGACTACGAATGCGCGAGATAACCGCACTCGCTCGATAACTGTCTTTGATGATCCGTTCGACAGCCTGTCGTGCTTCAGACAGGTTTGGAGTTGCGCCGCCCAGCCAGCGCAAAGTCGCATTGCCGTTTGTCACAATGGCAGCGAGCGGTTGGTTTACTTCATGCGCGATCGAAGCCGTTAGTTCGCCAAGGGTCATGACGCGAGTGACGTGGGCCAGCTCAAATTGAACTTTCTGCAAAGCTTCCGTTCGTTCCTGAACGCGAACTTCGAGTTCATCGCGCGCCTGTCGCAGTGCTTCTTCGGCTTCTTTCCGCTTGCTGCTCATCCAACTGGTCAACAGCGCGAGAATTCCAAACACGACCAGAAAACTGATTGGCTTTGGTCCCAGACCCAGAGTGTACAAAGGCGGCACCAGATAGTAATCAATCGCCAATTCGGCCAGCAGTACAGCCAGAAGCCCGGGTCCTCTTCCTCCGAACCATGCGCTAACGACGATCGCAGCGTAGAAGAGAGGCGTGATGTCGGTGTATTGCTCCAGTGATCTGGTAATGAGCAGCGCCACCACCACAGTAACGACCGCCAGGCAATATCGCCACACCCACTTCACGCTAAAGCTCCTTTGTCCGTGTTGGTCTCAAATCTTATGCCATCCAGAAACTACATAGAACATCGGTCAATTATCTGTGTAGTCTGCGTAATCTGTGGATTCGTTTCTGGCAATTCATGTCTATTTTTAGCAAATCAGCGCAAGACCGCCACTCCACTCAAGCGCAGGATAACCAAATAATCGGTTCAAAGGGGGGAAATCATATGCCATCGAGACTACTCGAGTTTCGTCGCTTGTTTATAGCAGTTCTCGTTCTAGTGGCGCTCACTGGCTCGATCGCCGTGCAGGCCCAGGTCACTACCGGCACGGTTCGTGGCGAAGTCAGAGATCAGGCCGGCGCCGTGGTTCCAGGCGCCACCGTAACCATCACGGATCCCAAGACAAAAACTTCCCAGTCGGCCCAAAGCGGCAGTGCTGGCGAATATCAATTCAACAACTTACCGGTCGGCACTTATGTAATAACCGTTCAGCCTCCGGCCGAATCAAATTTCAGTACGCTAACGCTAAGTGACGTGCGAGTGAAACTAAATGAGGTGACGGATGTGCCGGCGGTGCTACAACCAGGAGAAGCGACGGCCTCAGTAACAGTTTCGGCGAGTAGTGCTGAACTCGTCGACTCAACTTCACTCAATCTTGCTAAAGACTTCAATTCACGTCAGGTCGTCGATCTGGCCCAAACAGGGCAGGGAGCCGGCATCTACAATCTCGCGCTAATTTCTCCAAACGTCGTCAGTAGTGGCGGCGTGGGTTTGGGTACCGGCGGCTCAGTTGGAGGCCAACGACCGCGCGATAACGATTTTATCGTTGATGGAATCGATAACAACGACAAAGCAGTTTCCGGACCGCAGATTTATGTCTCCCCTGAATCGGTGGCTGAGTTTAACCTGCTGACGAACCAGGCCTCAGCGGAGTTTGCACGCTCGACTGGTGGGCAGTTCATTACCGTTACCAAGTCAGGTGGTAACGACTATCACGGTTCGATCTTTGAGTTCTTCCGTAACAAAGACTTGAACGCTCTCGATAATCTGCAGGAACTTGCCGGAATTACACGCGCAGAGAATCCGCGTTTCGATCAGAATCGTTACGGCTTCAACGTTGGTGGTCCACTTTACCTGCCGCGTTTTGGTGAGGGCGGTCCATTCACCTATCCATGGAGCGGCAAAAACAAGCTTTTCTTCTTTTTCCAGTTTGAGCAGACAGGCTTGGGCCAGGCGGCTTCGCCCGGAAACGTTTCAGCTCCGACTGCGGAAGGTCTCGCGATACTTCAAGGACTCTCAGGTATCTCGGCAACCAACCTGGGTGCTTTCAGACAATTCGTTCCGGTAGCGCCGGTTAATAACGCCGGCACAATTCCGATCTGCGCAGTTTCTCGAGATGCGGCCGGAAAGTGTCCGAGTGCAAGCGAACTCGCCGTGCCGATCGGAAACATCTCGTTTGCCGCGCCGAACTTTCAGACTGACAGGAACATCGTCTTCAATCTGGATTTCAATCAAAGCGCGAACACCGTGCATCACTCGCGCTTTATTTTCAATCGCCAGCGAACGATCGACAACCTTGCAACGTTTCCCCAGTTCTTTGCATTGATTCCGACTGACGGGCGGCTTTTTTCCTATACGCTGGTTCACAACTTTAGTCCGCGGTTAACTAACGAAACGCGTTTGGCATACCGCCGCTACGTCCAGCACATTCCAACTCCGGACATCAGCTACCCGGGGCTGGATCAGTTTCCAAACATTGACCTTGACGATCTGGGTTTGTCAGTTGGACCAGATCAAAACGCGCCTCAGTTCACGATCGAGAACAGCTACCAGGTTGTCGATCAGGCGACGTACAACCTAGGCCGCCACTCGCTCAAGTTTGGCGTTGATTGGCGCAATATCATTTCGCCACAATCGTTCGTGCAACGTCAGCGCGGCGATTATGAGTATCCAAATCTCGATCTCTATTTGCGTGACGTACAGCCTAGTTTTGGCGAACGGACAGTTGGGGCATCTCCATACTACGGGAATCAACATCTCTTCTATGGATTTGTTCAGGACGACTGGAAAGTCAAACCAAGATTCACTCTTAATCTTGGATTGAACTACGTTTACCAGGAGGTTCCATTCACAGCGCGTTTGCAGACTCTGAATGCGATAGCGTCTGTGCCTGGCGTGCTTACTTTTGATGAACCTAAAGCACAGAAGAAAAATTTCGCCCCGCGCTTCGGCCTCGCGTATGCGCCTGATTTCCAGACCGGATTGTTACACCGGATCTTTGGTGGTGCAGATCAAAGCTCGATTCGCGCCAGCTTTGCGATGGCTTACGACACGATCGTAGATAACCTCTACATTTTGTCGTTGCCACCGCAGTTCAATCAGACCATTGACGTCGGCACAAACTTTCCCGGCACACCGCTGGTTACGCCAAACTTTTTAGCAAATGGCGGTATTCCGCCGACGGTTTCAGCCGGCGCTACTACAGATCCCGCAGCGGCGCGAGCTGCTACTTCTGCGTGGATTCCGGATCAACAGGTTCCATACTCTCTGTCGTGGGGCCTCACGTTTCAACGCGAGTTTCACAAGGACTACGCAGTTGAAGTGCGTTACCTTGGCAGCCGCGGCATTCATCTGCCGACGCAGAATCGTATCAACATACAGGACCGCGTGTTTGATGGACCAGGCGGTTTTCTGCCGACGTTCTTTTCAAACCCATCACAGTCAACCATCGACAACCTGACGACAACTCTTTCCGATATCCAGGGACGTTCTAACATTCTGCCGCAGTATTTGGCGGCCGGATTCACGTCGCCAATTGTCGGGTTTCTCGCGAATGGTAATTCAACTTATCACGCAGGATCGGCATCGCTCACCAGGCGCTTGAGTAACGGTTTCGAGTTGTCAGCCGCATACACCTGGAGCCACTTGATCGATGACAGCACTGCTGAAGTATTCAGCACCGTGCTTTCCCCACGTCGAGTTCAGGATTTCCAGAACTTGATGCAAGAAAGGGCTGACTCAGCGCTCGATCGCAGACAGAGATTTGTGCTTTCGACGCTCTACGATCTGCCGTTCTTCAAGAAGAGTTCAAACCATTTTGCACGATCGGTTTTCGGAGGAGTCAGTATGGCAGCTACGCTCGCCTTTGAATCCGGTGAGGAAGCGACGGTGTTGAGTGGCATCGATTCGAATCTCAACGGCGATCCGGCGCCCGATCGTGCAATCATCAACCCTTCGGGCGTATTAAACACGTCGAGTCTCGTAACTCCCCTATTAAGAAGCTGCACGTCGTTTAATGGAGACGGTAGCTGCGCAATTTCTGACGCGTCGAGAATTGTGGGGTACCTGGCTACAAATCCAAACGCGCAGTACATTCAAGCCGGTCTGGGTGCGTTGTCAACCGGTGGTCGCAACACGTTGCTGTTGCCGCCGATCAAGAACCTCGACTTCTCGATCTTCAAGAACTTTGCCATTGGTGAAGGCAGTAAGAAGATCCAGCTGCGTGCCGATCTATTTAACGCTTTCAACCACCCGCAATACGTACCGGGTTCGGTTGATGGAGTTGAGCCGATAGCGACAACCGGCGTCAGCCAGATCAATACCGTGGGACAATCTGATTTCGACGTTCCATCGCATGTCTTCAGCAGTCACCCACGTGTGATCCAGTTGGCATTGCGGTTCGATTTCTAAAGAAGATGTGGCCTTTTTCCCTGACATAGAAAGAAAGCCTCAACTATGGTCCAGGCGAGCAGCGCGATGCTCTGGTCCACGCAGTGGCATGCCAATTTCTAGTCCGGTGTTGGATGGAAATTTGATACATCGAGGAGAAATCATGAAGAAGCTTTTCAGTGTTATAGCGATGGGATGCGTTCTAAGTTTGTTACTTGTAGGAAGTGCTCACGCACAACTACCGGGGACCGAGATTCGCGCTTCAATTCCGTTTGACTTCACTGTCAGAGGAAAAAGTCTTCCCGCCGGGGAGTACGATATCTCGCGAGTCGGCGACGAACCAACTACCTTGCTACTGCGAAACGTTACCAACAAACACGAACACATAGTGTTTGAGACCGAGCCGGTGGTTGCACGCAGAATAGCGCGCAGAAACGTTTTGGTCTTTAACCGTTATGGTGACAGCTATTTCCTTGAAGAAGTCGTTACTGCGGGAGAGGAGACTGGCAGGGAACTAGCCCCTTCGCACGCGGAGCGCACACTTCGACGTGAAATGGCGAAGAACCAGGCCGAACCAGAAACAGTGATGGTGGCCCTGAATTAGTGCCGCTGTGTTGCTCTGGTTCAAAAGTCTCTGTGCCACCACAGAGGGTGGCACAGAGTGGAATCAGGGGGGAATCGACGTGTGGTTGTTTTCAATCGCAGCCCGTACGTTTTCCACCGTCCGGTGGTCGTTCAGGGTTTTCGTGAAGGCTTCAGGCGCGATTTTCGTGAGGGCTTCAGAACCGCTCCGAGCTTTCATCATTCGTTTCGGGGCGCCCGGACGTTTCGTGGTTTTGAAGGCAGAGGATTCAGATCCGGAGGATCCAGGCACCGTTAAACCGCAGATTGACGCGGATTATTTACGGATCTCATCCCTGTCTAATCCGCGTCATCGGTGGCTAAGAGCTCACTGCTTTTCAAATTTGAGTGAGATTGAGTTCATACAGTAGCGCTGGCCGGTTGGTCGTGGGCCATCATCGAAGACATGACCAAGATGAGAGCCACAGCGGCGACAGCGCACTTCCGTGCGCACCATTCCCAGGCTTTGATCCGTTCCCTCGATAACATTATTCCTGGAGACGGGCGCGTAAAAGCTGGGCCAGCCCGTTCCTGAATCGAATTTTGTTTCCGACTTGAACAGCTCCAGTCCGCACGCAGCGCAGTAATAAGTACCGTGGTCGTGGTTGTCCCAATAAGCTCCCGTAAAAGCTCGTTCGGTTCCGGCTTCTCGCAAAACGTGATATTGCTCAGGTGTTAATTCCTTGCGCCATTGTTCTTCGCTTTTTTCAATCTTATCTGTCATTGCTTTCTTCTCTGTTGGTTCTTGCTTTGTGCCGTCTTCGGCTAACAGTTGCTTTATAACTTGTTCAGTCTCCTCATATGCGCCTTCGCCTACGTGCTGCCAACGGATGCGACCCTGTTTGTCGATTACAAACCACGTCGGCCACGCCTGGACGCGATATGCATTCCACGTCGTGTAATCGTTATCGGTGAGCACTGGAAAACGAATGTCCAGTTCGGCAATTTCGCGCCGCACATTTTCGACATTTCTTTCGCTATCGAGTTCAGGCGTATGAACGCCGATAACCGTCAGACCTTGTGAGCGATAACGCGCGTCCCAATTCTTCACTGCCGGCAGAGCGTTGCGGCAGTTGTAACATGCGAAAGTCCAGAAATCGACGATGACAACGCGGCCGCGAAGACTTTTCAAAGTCAACGGATTGGAATTGATCCATGTGCCGCCGGAAAGCTCCGGCGCGAGCGGCGATTTTTTCTCATTATCCATGTTGCTCGTGGTACCCATTTCATTACCCTTTGTTAGTCGTGATATGCCTGCGCTCAAAGTCCCCAAAGGACCCAAACCGTTTGCATATCCTGTTGCGACGACAGCGATGCCAACTACTAACAGCAATCCTGCGGCAATAATGTTCTGTCGATGCATTAATCGTCTCCTTGCTTGCAAAAACTTGTTTTGAGGGCACACCCCTCCTGATAACTAGTCGTTTTGATCTCCAACACCTTACAACTCGGTGCAGACATCACCAAGAGCCCGGAGAAAGGAAAAAGGTTGTCTCACCCTTTTGACCCTTTTGGGAACCGCCCTGCGCGTTGAATCCGCATCCACGCGTGACCTCATGGTTAACTTCCATCGTTCACTAATCTCACCGGCAGGGTCGAAGCAAATCGGCGCGACGAAAGCGGACGCATTGCGAGAAGCAGCATTGAAGTTAATGCGAAGTCCTGAGACCAGTCATCCGTTCTACTGGGCGGGATTTGTACTGGTTGGTGACGGCGGCTAAGAAAGCGAACTACTCAATCAGCTGCTCGCGACGGCTTCCGGATTCACTGAGCTGTTTTGGTGAAAGAGTCATGTGAGCCCAACATTTTGCCATACAAAGTTATCAGTTTCAGCAAGACTCGGAAGGTGGTCCAGCGTTACAACTGATACTGACAGATCGATCGAGGGAGGGGAAGACGAGCCATGGCAAGATACAGCAAGAAGGCCAGTAAGAAAGTTGAACGGGCGATGCATGAGCGCAAGCACGGTACGTTGAAGAGCGGTCGCTCGGGCAAGAAGGTAACAAGCAAGAAACAGGCGATTGCGATTGGCCTATCGGAGGCGCGGAGGGAAGGGGCCAAAGTTCCCAGGAAGAGTTCGAAGAAAGGTTCTAAAAAGGGCTCCAAGAAGAGCTCTTCAAAAAAGAATTAGGATCGTTACAGGTCATATTTGTTCTATGGGACCTATTTGATCGTGAGGGCCGTCCGGAAGAGTTTCCGCCCGGATATCGATGGACACCAGTTCAGGGACTTCAGAAACGGTATCGACGAGCCAAAAACTACCCGTCGGATCCGAGACTCGAACTGCCTTCACGTGGCGGGTTGAGTTGAAGCTCTTAATTGCGACCAGATCCAGTGAACGGTCAACCAGAAGACAAAGCTTACAACGTAAGAAAACATGACTGGCATGAAGTTGAAATGGGGACCGACACCTTTACCGATCAGTCGAAGTTTGTCAATAAATTTTTCGGGCAGTTGGTTTACGGCCAGACAAATCTATCGAGATCCGAATGAGTACAATGCGTTGCGTGTACGTATGTAGAGATTGTTGCCCGCGATGGCTGGTGTTGCCCAGACCTCTTCGTCCAGGTCGTTCATCGCGAGAATTTCCCACTGCGCGCCGGCTTTGAGCACCGTTACTTTACCACTCGCGCTGACGAGAAAAACTTTGCCATCTGCAGCGACCGGAGATGCGTAGTACTCTTCGAGCGCGTCAGGCGTGCGGCCCTGTTTCAGAATCTGTCCACTCGCCGGATCGAGACTCGAAACAATTCCACCCTCTTTCATCAGATACATCACGTCGCGGTAGATCAATGGCGACGGTATGCTCGGGTAAGATTTCTTGAACCGCCAGGCAACGTTTGAGGACGTCAGATCGCCCTGACCCCCTAAACGAACAGCGGTTACTCCATAACCCGATGCGGTTGAGTTGCGCACGAAGTCCCACTCGGTCCGATCGATGATCCCGTCGTTGTTCGCATCCACCCAGCCAAAGTGTTCGTAGCCCTCGGGATTACCCTTCATCTCTTCGCGTTGGATTTGTTGGTCCTTATTGGTATCGGCTTTAAGAATTTCGTCGAAGGGTGGCAAAAACGGTTCGTCACCACCGTCTGCAACCACGTAGACCATATCCGTTCCAAAGACAGGCACACCCTTCGGATACGATCCGATTTTGGTAACCCACCAGAGTCGGTCCCCTTTATCAAGTGAATAGCTATCGACGCTATTCGAACCAACAACGACCACTTGGGCGGGGCCATGAGCGGGCTTGTAAAAGGCTGGAGTCGCATACGCCTCATAGTTGGACCGGTGCTTCTTCCAAAGCTCTTTTCCAGTGCGTGCATCGAGAGCAAGGATGAAAGAATCGTTTCGCTGATCACAGACCATCACGAGCGTATTTCCGGCGAGCACGGGCGATCCGCCCATACCATAAAAGCTGTTGAAGGGTCCGAGTGGTACTCGCCAACGCTCCTTGCCATCTGGTCCATAAGAGATCAATCCGAATTCAGCGAAAAAGACGAACACGTTCTTTCCATCGCTGACTGGACTCGGCGAAGCTCCGTCATTCGCTTTATAGATCGGCATCTGTCGCGCGCGTACAGCATCGCGACGCCACAAGAGCTTTCCCGTTTTCCGATCGAGAGCTAGTGTGATCAGTTTGTCGCCTTCGCTCGCCGTCAGGAATATGCGGTCGGAAGTAACGACAGGGGACGATCGTGCGAAGGGGACTGCTATTTTCCAAATGAGGTTTTTTGTCGCGTTGAACTCGGCCGGGAGGGCAAAGCCATCCGCCACGCCGGTGCCGTTTGGTCCGCGAAATTGCGGCCATTCATTCCGTGTTTGCGCGAAGATGGATAAGTCAGCGATCACGAATAACGCAATCGCCATAACCAGGAGTGGGAGTGATTTTTTGACTGTCATGATTTAATTCGCGCTGCGACGAAGTCGAAGCACGTCCTTTCGGCAAGGCATTCCTGGGATTTGGCTGCTAATTCTCGCCCAGACGATGTTCGTAGGCAACAAGATTTCGACACACTAACAAATCGGGCCCTCTACCTCATAGATAAATAAGCGTATGATAGAAACAAAAAGGGGCCTCTGAGTCATATGAAGATAGCAGGTACGTGGAAGAAGGTTTCAACGGAATCATGTGCGGAGTCTTATCCGGACGAGATCGAGTTCCAGGAGCGCCCACGCTTTCTCGCCAAAAAGGGGCCTTCACAGGGCTTCATCTGGTGGGATGCAGGTAGCTATGAGATCGTCGGGAACGATCAGATAAAGCTTAGCACTGCAACTGATGAGCTCGTGACCTATCAAACCAGACTGGAGGGAAACGTTCTAACGTTTACCGATCAGCACGGCTGTAGCTTCTCGTATCAGCGAATAAGCTGAGAACCGCTTTCAGCTCTTACCGTTTGTCAAAAGCGTCGGCTCACAACCTGACGCGCCAATCCCATGCGGAGTCGGCCTTCGACCTCAGGTAATAGTCTACGTCGCCGTCGACTAAATCCCCCTGATACTGGAGTCTAGTTGGTCCTCCCATCCAGCCATATAAGGAGTTTCCTCATGCCAAAAGAGACCGATGATCCATCGAAGAGCGGTGAATCGCCCTCGGGCTTTGTCGCTCCCGAAGCATCTCCCAGCGGGCAAGGCCAAACAGGTTTCGCGCCCGTCGCAGAACCACTGGTTTTTGATCAACAGGACAATGATCCGGTGATTCCGGCGAGTATTGCCACTACTGCAACAACAGCAACACTGCAACCCGGAATCGGCAGCGGCGTCCTCACTGCTCTCTGTCGAATTAACTTGAGAGAAGGATGCTATCGGATCACCTATCAACCGAAACTAAGCACCAGCGTTTTCCACGGCACCATGCGTGTTGAAAAAGGCGGCGCTAATGCCACAATTAGCGGTGACCTTTACCGTTTTCTGAATCCAATCATTTCTTTACCCACGTCAATCGCAACAGTCGCGACCGCTGTTGAGCGGCCAGCGGTGGCCGGCATTTTTGCGCTTCCGCTAACAATCCCTGTCTATCCGAGAAACAAGTATTTCTCCTACCTCAAGGTGACTGGAATTCAAATGCCACCGTTGATTGGGGGCAGGTGTGAGTTCACTCTGACTGCACAGGAGTATGTTTACACGCAGCCGCCGCCGGGTCAGTTCAATGGTACTTTTCCGGCCGCACCAGGTACCAGAACAGTGAAGCTCGTGCTTCATAGTGCTCCTGCTCCGCCGGGATACACGAGTGTTTACTTTGAAGGAAAACTCTTCGAAGGCGCCACGGAAAAGGGAACTTTCAAGATGGGATGGGTCTCCACTTTCTTCCGTCGTGCTACCGTCGAGATCGATACTCTCACGGGCGCTGTCCCACCAAAGGCAGTGCCCGCGATCAGCGGAAGCGGCACTGAAGATTTCAAGACCGTGTTTGCAACTGCCGGCTGGGATTTGAACGTCGTTTACGATCAGACCAACATCCCCGTGCCTCCAGGTGTCAATCCCACTGATTGCTGGAGTAGCGCCAACTTGCATGCCCTGATGGTCGCAAATCGCAAGGCCGGAACCAATCTCGATGTTGAGTGGCGTTTTCACCTGATCGTTGTTCCCGCAAAACTCGGTTGTTCCAGAGGCGTAATGTACGACCAAATCGACGTGCCGCGCGAAGGTTCCGCCAGTTTCAGCGACGACGGTTACCCGACGGGCGATTCGTCAAACTTCGGAGCTGCAGCCAACAAGAAACAGCGCGACGTGCCGCGTGCGTACTTGCGCAGTGCGAGTCACGAGTTGGGCCACGGTTTCAACCAGATACACCAGGAGCAGGAAGGTGGCCCCGACAACTCAATCATGACGACGACGCCGAGTGTCGCGGACGTGCTTGGTGGTCCAGCTACCGGGCAGCCAGGTGTGTTTCCGACCAACATCAATTTGGGGTTCAACGACCACGTGCGTCATCACCTCATTCACTTCCCTGATCCCACTGTCCGTCCCGGTGGCATGACATTCGGCTCCGGTCACAACTCGTTTGTGCCCTCGGCCGATACCGATCGCCACTATCTCTCGTCTGACGATCTGGCGTTGACGGTCACAGCGCAACAGCAGCAGATCGCTCTCGGAGAACCGCTGCAACTGGAGTGGGAACTCATCAACAATTCCGAAAATGCAATACCGGTGCCGAATGACCTCAGCACTGAGGCCCTCTACGCCACGATCGAAGTGATCAATCCCAATGGGGTCGCCAAGGCGATGCCTCCTTTCGTGATCCTTTGCGAGGGCGCGAGGATTGAGAATCTCGATGCGGGCAAGAGCATTTCGGGAAGGTCACGTGTCTACTGGAGTTCTCGCGGGTTTGCCTTCGAACGAACCGGAAGGCACATCCTCGAGGTCCAGATCAAGTGGTCCATCGCCGGCGTTCCATTTGGAGTTCGCGGACGAACCGACGTATGGGTCAACTACCCGCTCACGCCGACTGACAACGACGTCGCAGCGACGCTGATGCATCCTGAAGTCGGAATGTACGTAGCCCTGGGTGGTGGCGCCAGTCACCTCACAGATGCGGTCGATCGTTTGTCGAGGGTTTTCGCAAACGGCGGCGGCACTGGCGATACGGCAGATGGTGGTGGTGCTGCGCCGTCCGCGAGGCGGGGTTATGACGGATTGCTTGATCGACTTCCTGGCGCTGGAGGTGAAGCTACCGACAAAGCGTCCAAGAAGCCACCAAAAGGCAAAACTAAATAAGAAGTCTCTCCCACCCTATCTCACGTAGGGCACCAAGCGACTCTTTGGAGTGCGGTGCTTTGTAACCGCACTCCAGGGAGTCGCCCACACTCAGGAGCTGTAATCATGCCTACTAACTTTGATCTGGCGCCGCCATCAAAAACAGTCGATGGCTTAAAGGCCGTCCCCATCGATATTCAAAAAATCACAGCCACTCTGACTTTCGACTGCGCAACCTCGAAGGGCCAGGGAGACGCCACGCTTGAGTTCATCACCAGTTCTGAGGCCGGTAATCCGATCTTCGATCTCCGGCAAACCATTACCGAGGCATTACTCGACGGCGCATCGTTTCCGGTTGCTAAACTGGCCCATCACGACTTCGGCGGCGGCACAGATGCGGAACTACGCGTGGTTGAATCAACGCTTGCCCCGAAAACCAATCATACTCTGCGAGTTAAGTACACACTTGGTCTTCCGCAAGCATCACACGCCGGTAGTTACCAGCCCGCGATGACATTCAGTGCTGGTCCAAGACTCGTCTTCAACTTCGGCTTCACAGATCTCGGCGCCGGGCGTTACCTGGAAGCTTGGGTTCCCGCGAATCTCATCTTCGATCAATTCGAACTTGAACTGACATTGAAGGTGCTGAACACCGCTATTGCACACACCGTCATTACAAACGGAACAGTTTCATCGATCGGAACAAATCAATGGAAGGTCGCATTTCCACAGCGCTTCACTGCCTTCTCACCACTTCTCGAGATTCGAGCCGCTGACACCGTCGTAAAACAAACGGGAAACACGGTGCTGCCGGTCTCCGGGAAGAACGTGAGCATAGAAGCCTGGAAACTGACGAGCAGCTCAGTCGATTTGAATACCCAGATTAACAACATCAAAACGTTTCTTTCGAACAACGAGACCAATGTTGGCCCATATCTGCACGGCAACCGCTTTGTTGCTTTCTTGAACGTTGGTGGAATGGAGTACGACGGCGGAACGACGACCGGCACCGGCGCTTTACGTCACGAGACTTTCCACAGTTGGTTTGCGCGCGGGCTAAAAGCTGCGAGCCAGCCGGACGCATGGTGGGACGAAGCGTGGACTGTCTATAACGATAACGGCGCGTCAGGTTCACTGCCGTTGGATTTTACGGATCCTCCCGTCACACTTTGCCCGCGTAACCCCTGGGTGCGAATCACTGCGTCAGGCGCTTACGACGCCGGCGAGCGACTCTTCCGGGGCCTGGCATCGATCGTTGGTGTTTCTAATTTGAACTCGCGAATGAGCGAGTTTTACAAGGAACGCAACAGCCGGCCAGTCACGAGCGCAAACCTGGAAGAGTTTTTGGTTTGCAAGACAGGCAAGGTGCAGATCGTTGATGCTTTTCACCGCTTTATTTATGGCTTTGCCGATCCGTCACCCGTGCCTGACCTCTGGTTGCGTGATGATCCCGCGCATACAGGTGCAGATGCGTGGGCCGGCGCTTTCTGGAATTCCCCCGACTTGTGGATTCGTAATGCGGACGACAACGGCATCACACATCAAAATCCCGAACAAGGTCAGGACAACTGGTTCTATGCGCGTGTTCGGAATCGCAGTGTAACTGCGACCGCACGACATTTTCTGGTGACCTTCAACGTAAAACAGTTTGCAGGGGTTGAGTTTCAATATCCGAGCGACTTTTTGCCCTGCGTCGCAGCCGTGGCGGGCTTCAATCTTGGTCCAAACAGCTCGACCATCGTGAAAGCCCGGTGGCCTCGTGGATTGGTGCCTCCAGCGGGTACTCATGCCTGTTGGTTAGCCTCAGTTTTGACGAGATTCGATCAGCCCGTCACGGGAAAGCACGTTTGGGAACATAACAATCTGGCCCAAAAGAATCTCACGGTAGTGAATCTAAAGCCTGACTCCTGGATTGTTTTGCCGTTTGTGCTAAACAATCTCAAGACGCGTACGCGGCCGGTCACACTCGAATTGATCAGACCTGAAAACAGGACTGAAATCACAGCGGCGTTGATGCAGCGATCTGGAGCAGCGCTGACTGCGATTCCCGGCGTGACAACCAATCCAATCTCAATCCTTGACAACGTAGGACGATCGGACGGCGAAGATCTACTGGAATGCGGCGGACGATCTGCTCGCGGAGCAGGCAATATGAATGATGCTCTGACTTCGGCTACCAGCGATGGCCCACTCGCTGAACACTTCCTCGGTGGTCTCGAAACGGCCTTCGCGGCTGGTCGCGCGTCACAATTGAAAGTGACACTTCGTCCGACTCAACAAGTCTTGTTGGGGCTGCGCGTGAGTGCGCCAAAGACAGCGCAAGCAGGAGATCAAATACGCCTGGATCTGGTCCAGCGCGACGAGAGCGGCAACCGGATCGTCGGTGGGCTGACAGTTGAGATCCACGTCGCGTGAGACACAGACGTGCCCGATGTGCATTAACTAATGTTTGGTATTGTCGGCTTTTGCTGAGTTAGCAGACTGTTTCGGATTTACTGACCAGTAGTCCTCGATAAATCGGTCTATCAAACCGGCGACTTGGCGTCGAATCATTGGTATTTCAAGCTTAGGCCCGCCGACGCCGCCGAGATTCCAAGTCACCGCATCAGTTTCTATAGTTGTGTCTCGCGCGAGAAGAACCCTTTGCATCAGCTTTACCTCGGTCTCAAGCGGGTGATTAAACCCGTTAAGCTTGTCCATTGTGACCACTACAACGAGTCGAGGAGTACCGGCCTTATAGATTTCGTCGGCATATTTGAATAATGGTATGCCGGCATTTTGAAGTTTGGCAGTTGTCTCATCTTCAAGCATTTTCAATATTTCCGGTCGTTGTGCCTCGTCCAAGCCCTCTGCACAGTTACTGGGATCTCGCGTAGGACAATGCCCAAACATTACCATGAGGCGGACACCTGTTAGTCCACGCAAGTTCTCTTTAGTCGCAGCGTTTTGCGCCGAGGCGATGGTGCTTATTCCCAGCAACAAGGTTAATGCTAGTACGATACTTTTCATAGCTTCTTCCTTTCGGACAAAGAACCGCCTCTTTATGTGACCTAGCCGGTTAGAGTCTCGTTTAGCCTACGTCTTTGGGGAACCTTAACATCTCGATCTTTCACTGTCAGGGGACACTTACAAGAAACACATCCCAAGCCCATCGGTCGACATGCTTCTGCTTGGCATCATTAACCTTCGCACGATATCGGAACTGATTGCCGAATTGATCAATACGCTTTGACAACTTGAAGTCGAGCGAGAGTGATTCGATTCCCAAATCGGCAAGCCCAAACAATTCGGATGATTCAGAAACGCCATTGTGGTTCTGATCCTGCCAGAGGCGTAGACTTGAGAAAATCAAATCGTGCTTGTCGATTTTGCCATCGGCATTTCCCCAATTGACGGGTCTGTCATATTCAGCGAGTGCGAGAAATCCGTTTTTTTGCTGGCCAACAGGTGGCTGTGGCTGAGGTGTGAAATTGCCAAACAATTCTGTTCCGTCGTCGATTGTGCTGTTGGCATTTCTGTCAAGGGCCAGCCATGCATCATCTGAAGAGGTTCTCGTCCAAGCTCGCTTTTCTGCGGTACCGTCAGCTCCCAAATCAAAATTAACACCCATTTGAGCTGAAGTTAGAACAAAGCCGTCGCCAGATACGTCAACTAAGATAGGACTGCCGGGACAATCTTCATCGTTGTCATCGTCATCGCAGCAGCACCGGCACTTATTCCATCTGTACGGCCAGTCGCACAACTGTGCCTCTGAACAATTACTAGTGCGAGGATTTAGCGTCACTATACCAGTCTTATTTCCATCGGTTCCATCTGCGCCAGACGTGCCTTGAGTGCCGCTCGCGCCTGGATCGCCTTGTGAACCTGTTGGGCCGGAAAAGGCTAAATTGCAGCCTGATGCTCCCCCGCTTGGACCGCCATCGCCGCCGGGTCCGCGGTCGCCTGGATCGCCCGGTAAACCACCGGGAGCACCTGGTCCGCCGCTTCCTGGATATGGATACGTCAGGATGTAGCTGGTCCCTTTACACTCGGGATAGCTGACGGTAATGTCCGCGCCGTCGCCCCCATTTCCGCCCTTTCCGCCAATCCCGCCAAGTCCGCCTGACCCGCCAACTCCACCTTGCCCACCGGTACCACCAGTGCCTACCCCGCCTTGGTTACAATCGCAGTTGGCTCCCTGTCCCCCGGTTCCCCCTTTTCCACCAGTGCCGCCCTTGCCACCTCTACCACCGGGCCCGCCCCATCCTCCATCACCTCCCCGTGCAGTAAAGATATAGGTGCCCGTGGGATCATCCGGAATGCTGAAGTCGATGGGACTAGCGTGTCCACCATTCTGCCCATTCATCGTCGGATTGGTTGCTGCCGAGCCTCCAGGCAGCCCAATTCCACCTTGAAACCCTGGCCCACCGGTCCCTCCAATCACAGACAAACTGCTACCACAGGTGCCATTCCCGCCAGTACTCCCCGGATTACCCGTCACACCTTGAGTACCTGGATTGCCCCACTCACCATCACCGTTAAAAGCACCATTATGGTTCTCACCTTGTTGAAAGAATCCGGCTTTGATCCTTTTGCTGCCGGTTGCCATTGCTTGTTTATTTTCCAGCCAATCGATTCGTCCGAGACCACTTGTATTTATCGTGATCGTGCCACCCCGAATAACAGGCATGACGGGCAAGCTTCGATTACTCACCCAACTAGCCGTTACAAAGCGAACATCGGCGTTTCGCCGCACGCGTGCCAGAGCTACTTCGAAAGAAGTACCCAAGACGCCGGCTTCATCCATTGGATAGACATAGATATTGAAGGGTCCGCGAACAACAGCATTCTGTCCCTCGAAGATGAGATTTCGGGCGAGAATTACTGTGTCACCTTCCAAAATGACTTTTTCAGGAAAATACAGTGTGTGGGCGATCTCAACACCCTTTAAGCGCTTGGATCCTCGTCGCACCTCCTGCAATTCAGGCATGTCGTCGAACGTAGATTTCAATGTCTTGCGCCAATCTGACGTCAGAAGTAGGTCAGGATCGAATGGTATCCCCTTATCGATGAGAAGCTTTCTAGCTTTCTCAAAATTCTTCCGCCGCTTACCTTCCTGAGTTTCTGAACGCGGCGGGTCGGGTGGGCCAACTGCTGTATGTAATGGCCGAAAATCGGCAACCCAACTTTGAATGAACAAGATCGACAACAGTGAGACAAACACGGTGGGAGTTTTCATGTGATCTCCTTGTGAGTTTTTGGTGAGAGCGCGGTGGACCAAAAGGGTCGCTCTCATACTGGGCCATTTAGGTTACGGTCCATGCTTACCTGTTATATCTGGTCACCATCCTTTCGATCGCGTCAGGAAGACACGACCTCACGACATTGCCCGAGAGTTGGAATCCGATGGTTAGTGCCTTCCGGTGCGGCACAGGCTTTCTCATGCAGAGTGAGTTCTCTTCGTGTCAATGACGCGAGGCTGAGGTAAAGGCTCACGTAAACCCTCGAGGATCTGCCTTGTCGCGCCCGCAGTGTACTTTTGAGTAAGACCGATGTCAACGAGATTTTGATCTGGTCCAACGCGACGAATACACGTCACCTGAGTGAATCTGGATCAGCGTTCCATGATCTATCCCACGCGGGTGCCGTCCGGGACGGGAGTCTCCGGAATCGCGAGGACGGGGGTGATTCCGTCGGCGTAGCCGATGTCGAAGAGCATTCCCTCCGAGAGTTCGCCGGCCATACGTTTGGGTTCGAGGTTGATCACGAAGAGTGCCTGGCGACCTTGAAGTTCCTGCGGATCGAGACGTTCCTTCTTGATGCCCGCCAGAATCGATCGGGTATGATCTCCGAAGGAAACAACGAGGCGCATGAGTTTGGTTGACTGCGCCACATCCTCGACGGCGATGACGGTTCCGACGCGAACGTCAAGGGCCTCCAGAGCAGAGATTGGTACGGTTGGTTTTACGGGAGCTGGGTTCATTGTTCTCAATCCATGAATCTTCGAGGCTTTGCCTCAAAAGTGGAAACCGCACTTGGACACAGTCAGTACAGGGACCTGGTCAAACGATAGGGAGGCAAGAATCGTCGGAAATATCGCATGCTGATCACTGACCAGGTCCCTGTACTGACTGTGTCCCAAGAATGATCTCGGACTTTTGAGGTCGAAATCAATTTACATGACTCTAGATTTTTCTTCTCTGTGCAATCTCTGTGTTCTCTGTGCCTCTGTGGTTAGTGTAACTTGAAAGAGGAATACTACAGAGGCACAGAGAACACAGAGAAGAACCGACTTTAAGAGAATCCGGTGCAGATTCATCTTAGCCGATCAGGTAAGATTTACCTGTAAGCGTATAAGCCCAATATTGACGTTGTTAGTGGATCGAGACATGCGAATAACTATTTTTGGAACAGGTGGCGTGGGTGGATATTTTGGCGGCCGCCTGGCACAAGCCGGCGAAGACGTGACCTTTGTTGCTCGTGGCGATCACCTGCGAGCGATCAAAGCAAACGGATTAGTTGTCGATAGCCCGGATGGCGACTTCAAGATTTATCCGGCCAAAGCAACCGACGATGTAAACGAAGTTGGCGTGACCGATCTCGTAATACTCGGAGTTAAAGCCTGGCAAGTTCCTGAAGCTGCGCGCGCGATCAAGTCTCTCGTTGCGTCGAACACAACCGTGCTGCCTTTGCAAAATGGAGTCGAAGCGGTAACGCAACTCCTTGCCGAGCTTGATTCTGACAATGTCATCGGTGGACTTTGTCGGATTGTCAGCTTCGTCGTCGAACCAGGACATATTCGACATGCAGGTTTCGCGCCCTCAATTATTATCGGAGAGCTCGATAATAGCCGAACTGATCGCATCACGAAGATCGAAGCACTCTTCAAACGGGCCGGATTGAATACCACCGTCGCCGCTGACATCCAGGTTGCGCTCTGGACCAAATTTCTCTTCATTGCTTCATTCAGTGGTGTCGGTGCAGTCGCTGACGCGCCCGCCGGAGTGCTTCGCTCAGATCCAAAATGGCGTGCTCAAATGTTAAGCGCGATGGAAGAGATCTATACACTCGCACGCGCGCGCGGGATCAAACTTCCTGCAAATTCAGTTGAGACTGTGATGGCAGCGGTAGATGGCTTGCCTGACGACGCGACCAGCTCAATGCAACGTGACATCGTCGCCGGCAAGCCTTCGGAACTTGAATCACAAAACGGCGCAGTCGTCCGCATGGCAAACGAAGCCGGCGTTAAAGTTCCAACACACGAATTCATCTACGAATCGTTGCGGCCATCGGAAGAGAAGGCTCGCTCACAGACGGCCCGATGAAGTATTTAGATCTACGTTCCATTGCTGCAAATTCTCGACAGATCCTTGGTTAAATCACGCCCGCACTTTCTGCGTGTCGAATTGCTTCGAGGCGCGTGTGGGCGTCGAATTTTGTAAGGATATGTTTGACGTGATTGTTAACTGTAGCAGAGCTAATGTTAAGTTGGTTCGCGATCGATTTCGTGCTCGCCCCCGTCGCCAATCTTTTCAGCACTTCAACTTCTCGAGTGGTGAGACCCGCTTTGATAGCAGGTAGCGACGAAATCGCGGTCGCACCATTCATCCCGTAACGCGTTTGCGTCCGCACAAATTCGCTTACGACTTGTTCCAGTCGCTTACCTATTTCGCATGGCCGAACGATATAAACAGTGTGACGTTGTCCCGAAAGATGATCGCTCCCGATTAAGGGTGACAAATTGCACCAGAGCCTGCCATTCTTTGTTTGGAGTCGCAAATCGAAATTCGCGCGAGCACAAATATCGCGAGCCACCCTCTCAATGACACAACGCTCGGAAGAGACCAACCCATTCTCATCCGCACACTGAAGAATGTTGTGACAGCGAACGCCTATCACCTCGGTTGCGCTCACACCAAACAGATCACCTGCAGCTTTGTTCCAGGCACTGATGCACCCGGTACCATCTACTGCAAAGGCTGCATCGGCTATTCCGTCGACAACTAGAAGAAAACGCTTTGACCCCATGCTCATTCACCTAATTACGAATGACTCATTTGGACTACAAAAATGAGCCGAATGGATTATTGACCTAAAAGGGAGTTGGGATGAAGATGTCGGCGCTCTACCCCCAACATTTTACCTCGCTTAAACGATCAGAACGCCACTGCGTGTGAGACCAAACACCTCGGGTTGGCGACTCTGGAAAATGTTTTACTCAGCCGCGCGATGAGTTGAGGTTTGTACTCCCGACATGCAAACGCTCCGCTTTTTATAGTTAACAAGATTGGTCGCAGGACCAATTTTGTCTCCTCAGAATTGACGTCACTGTTTTCGATTTCAGAAGGGCACTGAATCTCTGTTCTGATAGGTGCCTCTTCATCCGCACATTAAGAACGCATTTGCTTCTGGCGATCCCCACGTCGTTTGGATGTTCCCGAACGCGCGCGATCAAATCAGACGCACTTGCCCACCGCAGTTGATCGAACCAATTAGGGAGCAATCTCATGGACAAAGAAAAAATGGATCCCACTACTTCCAACACCAGGAAATCGAGAATGAGCCGACGAAAGTTTGTCAGGGGCGCCGCGACTATCGCCGCGGTCAGCGCCACCATTCCTCTTAAACCATTGCTCGGTGGCCCAGGGTCTACGGCTGAGGCCTCATCCATCGACTATGAAGCCAACAAGCGTACCAACGACAGTTTCATTTATCGCCGAAATGTAGCGATCCTCAACAAGATCAATATTGGCGAAGTGCCAGACAACGGCGACCTGACCACGTTCACCGACTTCAGCGCCAATTTCAGCAAGGCACTTCGCCATGATGGACTCGGCGTGCCGAACCAACTCTCGTACCAAAGTTTGATCGATGCTCTCGAAAGTGAAACTTTCCAGGGCCTAAATAACGTGGTTCTCGGAACGCCAGGTGGTGGTCCGAACTCAAAGATGAACGGTCCTGACAGCTCATTTGCATTCGACCTCGAAGGTCTCGACTCACACGCGTTTACTATCCCGCCGCCGGCGCCGAGTGTAGCCAGCGCGCAAACAGCAACCGAACAGGTAGAACACTATTGGGCATCGTTGTTGCGCGACGTGCCTTTCACTGAGTACGCAAGTAATCCGACCGTAGCTGAAGCTGTTGCCGATCTGAATTCACGCTCGTTCATTCAGGGCGGAGGAGCTAACCAGTGGCCGCGCCCTGTAACGGCACAAAACCTCTTCCGCGGCCAGGTGTTTGTCGGCGACGGCAACGTCAAAGGACCATACATCTCGCAGTTTATGCTCCAGCCAACGTTTTTCGGTTCCCAACCACTCAGTCAGAAATACCAGACGTTTCTTCCCAACCAGGCCTTCCTGACCAATGTCACGGCTTATCAGGCCGTACAAAACGGAGGAGCTTCTGGTGAGCCGCTCGTGGATCCAACATTCCGTTTCGTCCGGAACGGCCGCGACCTAACCGCCTACACTCGCGTGGATGCACTCCATCAAGCCTACTTCGTGGCCTTCCTCGTACTACTTGGAATAAAGGCACCGCCGAACCCAGGTAATCCGTACAACACCTCGCCCACGCAAAAGGCTTTCGGCACTCTTGGTCCGCCAGACGGTTTGGCGACGATTCCGGAAGTAGCCACGAGAGCGCTCAAAGCCTCATGGTTCCGCAAGTGGATCGTCGATTTGCGTCTGCGTCCGGAGGAATACGGAGCACTGCTCGAAGCGCGACGTATCCACAGTTCACCGGTTCCGCAAGCTTCGAACGCGTTGCACTCGGATGTTCTTACTTCAGCTGTATTGCCAAAGATCCTCGCCACGTTTGGCAGCCACTTGATGCCTCAGGCATTTCCCGAAGGCTCGCCGACGCATCCGTGCTACACCGGTGGCCATGCCACTGTCGCAGGTGCGTGCGCGACGCTGGTCAAATTCTTCGTCGACGGCAAGGCTAAGCTTCGGCCACTCCTGCTTGCTGCCGGATCGGATATCAAACAACCGGCTACTGACGGTCTGTCGCTCGTAAACTATACGGGTGCTGACAGAGACAGCATCGACATCAACGGCGAGCTGAGCAAACTAGCGTTCAACATTCCGTTTGGCCATGGCGTTCACGCCGGCATCCACTTCCGCAGTTCCAATTACTGGGGAATATTGCTGGGTGAAGAAGTTGCTCTCAGCGTCTTGCGCGACCGAGCCAAGTCGTACAACGAACCATTTACAATCAGCATTACGAGATTCGACGGCACCACGGCTGTGATCAGTAATCAGAACGCCGACAACATCTCTGATTTCTCTCTCACCGATGCTTGCGTTGCTACTCAGTAGCACTTTGCATGCGAATCGTTTCCTCAATGGGCGATTCAGTAAATGGGTCGCCCATTTATCTGCAGAAATTCGTACTAGTTATTTTTTCTGTGAACCTCTGTGATCTCTGTGCCGCTGTGTTGAAGTGTTGCTATGAATCAGTTAACCACAGAGGTACAGAGAACACGGAGCTGAGCCACTGCATTGCCTGGTTGGTTAGTTAAGACATAAACCGCGCCTGCTTTGAGATTGAGACCAGCCGCGGTTGTGCGCGGTTGCGGCGTTATCGCGAAAACAGCACTAACAAAAGCTGTGAAGATGATGAAACTGCGGATAGTCCTTGTCATCCTGCCCTCTCTTTGATCGGATACAATTCACTAACTCCGAAGCACTTCGGATTGATAGCGTACAAAAATGGAGACTAGACGCGCGGTATCCAGGAAGGACACCGTCTTTTTAAAGGCAATTTGTGAAGTTATGATGGCGAGAGTATAGAGGATTGGTAGTTCATTTATTGTTAAGACCTTCGTGCGCATTCACGAGCGAGGAATTGTGCGCCACGTTCACGGTTATTACGATTTCCCATGTTGATCGATGATGTGATCTGCTGCGCGATCTGAAATCGCAGCTATCGTCAAAGATGGGTTCGGACCGACCGGCCCCGGCATGACTGAACCGTCGACGACGTAAAGTCCGGGATAGCCAAAAACTTCGCCATACGAATCAACCAGCCCGTCCTCGGCAGTAAAACCCATCGGGCAGCCTCCTAACGGGTGAGCAGTCAGTACTTGATGTAAATACCTGTAGGAAGGAGTGTCGAGATATTCACCATTTAAAGCTTGCGCAATCGCTTTGCCAGTTTGCCGAACGCGATCAAAATAGGTCTGCGATTTCTTTTGCGTCCAGTCGCACTCCAACAAGTTTCCTTTGAGCGACAACCGGCCATTTGCAAAATCGCGACCCATCGCTATGAGCGCCAGCGTACTCATGGTAGTAGTGGCGGGACCGAGCAGGTTGGCGATTTCGGCGCTAAGGTTTGCGTCGTTGTTTAAGCCGGTGCGGTATTTGGCTCGCATCTTGAGGAATTTAAGACCTCTGATAAGAGTGCCTGGAAGACCTGACAGTTCAGCAATCCAACTGAATAAGTAAGGGATACCGGCGTCTTCGATGTAAAAGCCACGACCCTTTGCGCCATTTCCATCGAGACTGTCGCTCACACGAATGGCACTCGTAATCACTGGACCAAAACTCGGATCCAAACGTCGTGGGAGCATCTTCCCGTTCCTTCGTTCCTTACTATTGACAACGAAAGACAGCAGATCGCCATTGACTGAAAAACGCGAACCCAGTGTGTTGCGATTCAATCGAGGAAACGCAGCGAGGTTCCGCATCAAGAGGTAGGGCGAACCAAAAGTTCCTGCCGCAATGATTAGACGCTTGCAGGTGATCGTAAATCGCGGTGGTGGCGGACACTTGCCAGTCGCCGGATCAATCAATTCAGGATTGTGACGTACAAACTCAACCTTGTATCCCGTCCCTTCCAAAGGCGCTATAGCCTTAACCTCGCACAGTGTTTCAACTCGCGCGGGATGGGGTTTTTGATAAATAGCCGCAGTGATGTACGTGTAGTCAAGAGTGTTTTTGCTTCCGTAGTTGCACCCAATGTCACACTCGCCACAGAGTCGGCAAGTGGAACGCGGTTGTTCGCGTTGCATCACAACGGAGTGATAGTTCGGACGATCCTCATGAATCTGAGCTCCCATGACTGGAGGATTCGCGGGGTCGTTTTCATCGGGACTGCCAACATTCCTGGTTTTGAAGCTAACCGCTAAGTTGAGAGGCAGCCACTTGTGCGGTGAATTGTTTCCGAGTTGGATATTTCTGTCGACCTCCTGCATGGCCAGAGTTTTAGGTGTCTTGTCGTAAGGGGGATGTGTGAGCGGATACTTCTGCACGTTCATCATTTTTTCGACGCGCTCGTAGTGAGGTTCGAGTTGTTCGTAAGTGATGGGCCACACGTCGTACCCGCCATCAGGACGATCTTCCTTAAACCAATTGGGATCTTTGCGCAGGTGGATGTTGGCATAGATCAGTGAGCCGCCTCCGAGGCCACTCGACACCAATGCTCCCGATCGCTTGAACGACCAGATGTCGAATAATCCATAGAATCCGGCACTGGGATCCCAGAAGTTCCTGCCCAGTTCGTAAGGTTTGCGCGGGAAAGAATTGGGAGGATATGCCTTGCCGCGCTCGAGAAGGCAAACGCGCAACCCGGCTTCCGCGAGGCGATAGGCCATCACCGAACCACCGAATCCCGAACCAATGATCACGGCGTCAAAGAATTCGTTTTCTGATGACATTGTGCGTCCTGTTCTCGCAACTGTTGGATTGGTGTGGAACGAAGAACTGACTGAAGTTGCGATAGCTGACTGTTAGTTGAGTTGAGCCGCCCTATTAAATAGGTTTTGCGGGCAACTCACAAGAGTTGTTTGGTATTTCGACCAATTTTGCCTGGCTGAAATTCGCAACAGCGTCTAAACTGCGCCATTATGCTAAACGACTTCTCCTACGCGTTTCGCACGCTGCGCAAAAGTCCCATCTTTACAATCACAGTAGTAGTGACCATCGCCCTGGCGATCGGCGCCAGCACTGCCATCTTCAGCGTCACCAACGGCGTGTTGCTTCGGAAACTTCCTTACAAAGATCCAGAGCGCCTGGTCCTGGCGTGCAACGATTTGCAGCGAAGGAATGTTAAAGACTTTCCGCTCTCTAATGTCGATTTTCTCGACCTGCGCAATGGCGCAAATAACAATTTCGAGGATTTCGCTGCCGTCAATACTGGGCGTATTACTCTTCCCGCCCTCGACGGCACGCCCGAACGCGTCCGTATTGCGGGTGTATCGACCAACTTTTTCCAGATGATGGGAGCGTCGATAATCGCCGGCCGCGACTTTCAGGACTCCGATGGCACACCGCAACCACCTCCACCGGCTGCGCCAGCCGGCAATGGTCCAGCCCCTGCAAATGCTCCCGCACAACCTCGGCTGCCTACGATGGCAATTCTGAGCAACGAATACTTTCAGCAGCGCTTTGGTGGTGATCGAGCGATTATTGGCAAACCTCTTCCAGTGTCGGCAGCGTTTGGACCAGCGCCAATCGTCGTCGGTGTCCTTGCTCCGGGTTTTGAATTGCTGTTTCCGCCGCAGGTGAATGTCGAACAGTTTCCCAGTGTGTGGCTCGCTGCGCGCATGCCTTACGACGTCGCTAACCGCAACAACGTGCAGTGGCGCGTTATTGGGCGGCTCAGGCCCGGTGTATCGATTGCGCAAGCCCAGTCCGAAGCAGAAACAATCGCGCAGAAGATTCGCGACGAAAACACGATTGCAAAAACAGCCGGTCAATATTTCCGGCTCGTGCCGATGAAGCAGCACCTTGTTGACGAAGTTCGTCCGACGATACTCGCGTTGATGGGTTCCGTGATTTTCCTGCTGCTGATTGCGTGTGCGAACGTCGCAAATCTGATGTTGGTGAGAGCTTCGTCACGCGAGCGAGAGCTTGCTGTGCGCGCCGCACTCGGTGCCGGTTGGTGGCAGTTAGTTCGGCAAACACTCGCGGAAGCATTGGTCCTGGCTGCCCTCGGTACCGCGATCGGTGTGGGGCTTGCCTATTTAGGTATTCGACAACTGCTTTTGATCGCGCCGGCGAATCTACCGCGCTTGAATGCGATCGGAATCGATCTGAAGGTGTTGGCGTTCGCAGTTTTGGCAGGACTGCTGTCTGCTGTGCTCTTTGGAATGATCCCTGCCGTTCGCACTGCGAAACCAAATCTCATGGACACATTGCGCGCGGCGGGACGAAGCGGAGCACTTGGCGCCGCTGGACTCCGCAATGCTGTGGTTGTAGTGGAAGTGGCGCTTGCGTTCGTACTCCTGATCGGATCAGGATTGATGTTCCGCACCTTCCTTAACATTCAACGTGTGAATCTGGGATTTGATCCGCGCGGGCTTCTGACATTTCAACTTCTCGGCAACATCGGCGAGTCGGCTCAGGAAAGAGAAAACTTCAAGCGACAGTTGCGCGAGAAACTCGATGCGCTTCCCGGTGTGCACAGTGCGACTGCATCCTTCCCTTTGCCGCTCGCCGGCGGGTTTAGTCCTGTGCGTTGGGGCGGAGCCGAAGCGCAAAACGATCCCAGCAAGTTTCAGGCTGCCGATCTGCAGATCGTCCTGCCAGGTTATTTCGAGGCGATGGGAACTAAGCTCCTTGCTGGACGAACATTCACGGAAGACGATAACAAACCCGATCGTGTTTTGCTGGTAGTCGATCAAGCGTTAGCAGCGAAGGCGTTTCCAAACGAGTCGGCGGTGGGCAAGAAGATTCTTTTCCGTGTTCGTACGCCTGAAGCGCAATGGGGAGAGATCATCGGTGTAGTGGACCACCAGCGCAACACGTCTTTAATCGAGCCAGGCAGGGAACAATTGTATGTGGCGGACGGATATGTGAACCACGGAGCTGCGTCATGGTGGGCGTTGCGGACTGATGGCGATCCGGCTGCGCTTGCAGGCGCCGCACGTGAAGTCGTTCGTGGTATGGGCAAGGAGACATTTATTAATCAGATGCAACCGATGGACTCGCTCGTGACGGCGGCACAGGCGCAGACACGTTTCTCGCTGCTGCTGATCGGAGTGTTCTCGACGATTGCAGCGCTGCTTGCGGGTGTGGGTTTGTATGGAGTGTTGGCAACGTCGGTGCGTCAGCGAACCGCGGAGATTGGCGTGCGTATGGCATTGGGTGCAGCGCCGTCGCGAATCTTTCGTTTGATGGTAGGGAAGGGACTCTACCTGAGCGTGATTGGTATCGTGATCGGGTTGCTTGGGTCGTTTGCGTTTACGCGTGTGTTGGCGAGCATGTTGGTCGAGGTCAAACCCACGGATCCGGTGACGATCGTATCGGTAGCGTTGCTGTTCCTGGTGATTGCGTTCCTGGCTTCGTGGCTCCCGGCAATCCGAGCCGCCGGCCTGGATCCCACCACGGCGCTACGGAATGAGTAAAGACGTGACCACCGTTTGTCACGTGACCGCATGTGGTCACAACGAACGAGTCACAAGCCTGGTCCAAACAGCAATCTATTAAAGATTTGAAAGCCATCCTTGTGGTCGCAAACTTGCCCAACAATCAATCCAGAGTTCACAGATTGAGTTTCGTCTTAAACGAAAGGGACTGACTGTTATGGCTAGTAAAAGGTTGGCAGGTAAGGTTGGGGTTGTAACGGGCGCCTCGAAGGGTATCGGCGCCGGAATAGCGAAATATCTGGCTGCAGAAGGCGCGTCGGTGGTGGTTAACTACGCCTCTTCGAAAGAAGGCGCCGAACAGATCGTGAATGAGATTACAAGAGAAGGCGGAAAGGCAATCGCCGTCCAGGGCGACGTTTCAAAAAGTAAAGACGTCGAGAAACTCTTCGCTGAAACAAAGAGAGAATTTGGTCGACTCGATATTCTGGTGAACAATGCTGGTGTTTACCAGTTTGCCCCACTCGAAGAGACAACAGAAGATCAGCTTCAGCGGATCTTCGGAATCAATGTGTTTGGTTTGATTCTGGCAACACGTGAGGCTTTGAAATATTTTGGTCCAGAAGGTGGCAGCATCGTCAATATTGGTTCAACCGTAAGCTCGCTGACGCCGCCCGCGACGGTAGTGTACACGGCAACCAAAGGAGCTGTTGACGCAATCACGCGCGTGCTGGCGAAGGAACTTGGACCAAAGAAGATTCGCGTCAATTCGATCAATCCGGGTATGGTTGAAACTGAGGGTGTTCACGCGCTGGGAATCCTGGGAAGCGATTTTGAGAAAGACGCAGTTGCGCAAACACCACTTGGTCGCATCGGTCAGCCGGGCGACATTGCGCCAGCGGTTGGTTTTCTCGCTTCGGCAGAGAGTGCATGGATCACCGGCGAACTCCTACAGGTCGCTGGAGGTCTCCGCTAAGAGTTGTGGGGCGGCCACGAGAAGTTTCACGGTGGTGGATTAACCTGCCTCGCGAAAGTTTCTCACGAGTACAGTCTTAACCACAGATGAACACGGATTATTTACGGGTAATCCATCATCAATCCGCGTTTATCTGTGGCCGGTTTGTTGAAGGACGCTTACCGCTGCCAGTAGTCAGGACTTTCTTTCATGTTTGGATCGGGTCGTTCCATCCAACGTTCGGGACGATGTAATTGGATGAAACCAAACTGCTCGTATAACCGGTGTGCATCTTTAGTCGCCAAAACCCAGCGGCGAAATCCCTGTAGCTTAGGATGAGCGATGATGATTTCCATGAGCCATTTTGATAATCCGCGCCCGCGATGTTCCGGCACTATGAAGACATCAGCCACCCACGCGAACGTGGCATAGTCTGTCACGATTCGCGCGAATCCCACCTGCCGTTCACCGTAATACAAGCCAAACGCCAATGAGTTTTCGATCGAACGTTTGACAACATCGCGCGCCCGCCCACGACCCCAATATGAATGATTGCTGATAAAGTCGTGAATCAGATCTATGTCCAGACGTGAAGGATCGGTGCTGATGGTGTATTCACCGCGTTGCCAGAGGTTCATCATGATGAATTATCTCTATGCAAACACAACTCATCAGATCTCTCAACGCCCTGGGACCGGCTCCAGTTCGTAGTAACCGCCCGCCTCCATGCCCGATAAAAACAAGTGTCCATCCTTGATGGTAAAGTTTCGGACGGCCGCACCCTCTCTTACGATTTGATCGTGCAGCGATCCGGAACCACACTTCGCGCTTGTCCTTGACCATGATCCAAATTGCAACTGACCCGATGCCGTCGCTCGCCAGGTGCTGCTGGCGCGATTGCAATCGACTCGTGCAACCACCCGGCCATTACTGCCAAACTTAATCGTGTACTTTGATTTGTCGTCGGGCGTGAAAATTCTTTCGTCAGGTCCCTGGAACTTAACTAATTGCCAGGATGTGCCGTTGAGCGGATTTCCGCCAACCGACTTCTGCGGAGCTGTAAACGTTCTCGCTGAAGTCGCTGACACGAGAGTAATCGCGACACTCGCCAGGACCAAAAAGACACGCATCGTTGTTTTCATCACCTTCGCCTTTCATTCAGATTACTCGTAGCGCAAGGCGACGAGTGGATCCACCTTTGCTGCCCGGCGCGCCGGCAACCAACAGGCAATCAGTGCGACGAGCGTCAAAAGCGCAGCGATGACGATCAACGTCAAAGGATCGCTTAGTGTAACTCCATAGAGTTGTTCCTTCATACGTTGTTGCCACGTATCAGGTCCAAAATATTTACGGTTCAGCAAACGCACCAACACATAACCAGTCAACGCACTAATCGATAGCCCTACCAGCACCAGCTTCATTCCTTGCCAGACCACCATTGAGATCACGTTCCAAACCTGAGCGCCGAAGGCCATCCGAATGCCAATCTCCCTGGTGCGCTGGCTGACCGAATAAGCCAGCACGCCAAATAGTCCGATACCCGCGAGTGCCAGCGCGAGGGCACTGAAGAAACTAAACAGACGCGCGTAGAGTCGTTCCGGTGCGAGTGTCGTTTCTGACCGGGCAACCTGAGTGCTGACTTCAGTGACTGGCAAATTGTTATCGAGGCCGCGCACGACTTCGCGTACTTGAGTGGCCAACGCAGTCGGGTCGTTCTCGGTCCGTAGAGTGAAGTGCATCACGCCAATATCCGTAGCGTCCTGTTGCCACGGCGTGTAGAGGATTGGCTCAATCTCATTTCGCTGGCTCTGATATTTCGTATCTGCGACTATTCCGACAATCTCGACTTCACGCTTGTTGTCGATGAGGGTGACACGCTTGCCGAGTATGTCCTGGTTCGGAAAGTATTGCTGTTGAAACGTCTGACTGACGATCGCTACTATGGGTGCGTGACTGTCATCTTGCATCGTGAACTCGCGTCCTCGCAATAATGGAATTTCCATCGTCGCAAAATAGTTTTCACGGATCATCTGCCGCATGGTGTCGCGCTCAGGTGCAGTTCCTGCAACTTCACCAGGTAAGAGAAAGTCACAAAACCAGTTGTCGTTCGCGATTAGTGGAACGTGTCCAAAGGTTGCTGAACGCACGCCCGGTAAATGGTCAAGGCGATCAAACATTTGCTGGTAGAACCGCAAGAGCTGTTCATCCTTGTAGCCGTTTTTTTCAGGCTGCACTGTGAAAATCAGAAGGTTTTCCTGATTGAAGCCGAGGTTTACTCGTTGGAGATTGTAGAGCGTGCGTATGAACAAGCCGGCGCCGACTAATAACAACGCTGAGACTGCGACCTGTACGACCAGCAATCCTTTGCTTAAACGCGACAGGTTGCCTGTTGTACGTCCGCTCTGCTTCAACGTCGAATTCAAATCTAGACTTGTAGCTCGCCACGCTGGCGCTAGTCCAAACAGAAGACCTGTTAGCAACGACACGGCCAGCGTAAACCCGAGCACACGCCAGTTCAGATTGAGCCCAACGCCACTTGGCAACAGTCCATTATCGTCGTTAGTAAACGCGCTCAGCGCGCCCTTGAACCAGAAAGCGAAAAGCACTCCAACCGCCCCGCCGAGTGTTGCGAGCAGCAAACTCTCAGTCAGCAATTGACGAATCAAACGCCAGCGACCCGCACCGACGGCGAGTCGTATTTTAATTTCCGGACCACGCAACGCTGCTCTGGCGAGAAGTAAGTTCGCGAGGTTGACACAGGCAATCAACAGTACGAGCGCGACGACGATGAAGAGCCCGTAGATCGTCGGCGCATACATCTTCCGACGGTCCAACATTCCACGACCTCCGGGTTCGACAATCAATCGCGGGTAATCTTTCGGTTCGAGTTGTGCAGGTTGATTACTCTTGCGCGGCGGAGGCATCGCGGCGAGGGCTGAAGTTTGAAAAGCACTGTTCAGACTTTCGCGCGCTTGTTCTGGAGTAGCGCCTGGTTTGAGCCGGCCCATCACGTTCAACCACCACACGCCGGGTTCTGACGCTGTGCCCAGGTTACTTTGTTCGCCTCGCAACTGTGGCTCCAGAGCAAGTGGGATTGTGACGCTCGGGTAATAACCAACTTGAAGCGTGCCGTTGAACGCAGGTGGCGTGACCCCGATGATCGTGAATGACTGTTGATTGAGTCTGAGTTGTTGACCGATGACAGCAGAATTCCTTCCGAATCGCTCTTCCCAGAATTGGTAACTCAGCATCACGACTGGCGCAGCGTTCCTCGTGTCGTCGTCAACATTTATCATTCGCCCCAAACTCGGGTGCATTCGCAATCCATCGTAGTAGTTACCTGACACAGCCTGGCCGTTAATAACTTCCGGTTCCTCGCCTACCCTGGCTGTTATCTCTGGAATTGGAGCAAAAGCGAATAGTTCACTCAGTGGACTTTCGGGCGAACCGGCTTGTGTCTTTTGCATCTGTTCGAAGACGTCATAGCGAAACAGGGAAAGACCTCTTTGACCCGCAGCCGTATCGACATTTGACGTACCGCTCATTCCACTTAATCTGAATGTGCGTCCCGACAGCCATTCAAAGATCACCAACTGTGCTGGATCCTGGACCGGCAAAGACTTCAAGAGCACTGCATCGACGACGCTGAACAGTGCTGTGTTTGCACCGATACCCAGCGCCAGCGAGAGAACTGCCACCGCCGCCATTCCCGGACTACGCCGGAGCATGCGGAGCCCGTAGCGTAGATCGCGAAAGAATGTTTCGATCCATGGAAGAGTGCGCCGATCACGGTAAGTCTCCTTGACCTGGTCCACGCCGCCGAATTTTCGCAGCGCCAGATAGCGCGCTTCCTCGGGATTCATTCCCTGACGTACGAACTCGTCAATCTGCATCTCGAGATGCGACTCGAGCTCATCCGCGAGTTCATCTTCCAGTTTTCGTTTCAGAAACAGTCCACGCAGTCTCGAAAGGAAGATCAGTAAGCTGGTCATTGTCTATTCCTCCGAGGGAGTGAGAAAACGCGTAACGATTGCTGATGTTCGGCGCCATTCTTCTTCTTCTTTAACAAGTTGTTTCTTCCCGGCGGGAGTTATCGAATAGAACTTGGCGCGGCGATTGTTTTCCGAGGTGCTCCACTTCGTCTTGATCCAGCGCATCTGCTCGAGTTTCAACAAGGCTGGATAAATAGTGCCCTGGTTGAGCTCAAGCAGGTCGCCGCTGACCTGTTCGATCCGGCGCGCAATTCCGTAACCGTGCAGCGGACCGAGCGTGTCGAGCGTTTTGAGGATCAGAAGATTAAGAGTGCCCGGCAGAACTTCCTGCTTTTCGTTGGCCATCAGATCTATCTCCTGTTGATAATCAACAGGAGCTTACTCGCTTCTCATGTTGGTCGTCAACAGGAGGATCCGTAGTTCTTGAGACGTTGAGGAAATCATTAACACTAATGGCTTGATCGGCTTTGACGACGTGTAGAGTTCGGCAGCTAAGAGTGATCTTTGCTTGCCTCCAGTTGCTGAACATCAGCAAGGTCCTGAAGGCGTGCGGTGGTTTTCTTATTTTTAATGAGGTGGTTACGAGAGATTACAAGAGTAGGCACGCCTCCAAACGTGGTTCCCACACGATCATGCCATGCTTCTTCGAACTCAACGCCGTCGATCGCAGTTATTATGTCAATCCGTAATGGTGGCAGCCCGATCTGAAAGATCGTTTCTTTCCTGCTCAAATCATCAGCCGTTAGCTCGGTTAAAGGGACTCCAAACTCTAAAAGTGCCTGTAATACCCTTTCAGCGTTTAACTTTTCAGGACGGACCCAAACATCCAGATCTTTGGTCGCACGAACATGTCCGTGCGCTGCCAGAGCATGGGCACCAACTATCAGGTATTCAACGTTTTCCGCGTTGAAGGCGAGTAACAGTTCTTTGAAGTCTGGGTACATCTGTTGAAGGTTGGTTCCAGGCCAAACACAGCTGCGTCAGCATCCACACGGCTTCAATCCGCTCCTCGGGAGTGGCCCTGGACCAGTCGTCATCTGGCGGTTCCGGCAACCTGTTTCGAATGACTCTTACTCTGATTCGTTCGTTCTGCGAATCCTCGGACATGTGCAAATTATACCATGCGAGAGTCTCTCGCTTTCATTCACGCAAGCTGCTCGGCGATCGACTTCGTCAGCGGCGTTTCGACATCGCCGGTATGTTTCGTCGTCACTGTCTCAACCAGCATCACCCAACACTCTTCATCCGCGACCGGGTTGTGCATCACGCCTTTCGGGACGACGTACATCTCGCCCGCATTGAGTTCAACCTCTTTACCTTCGAGCTGGATCACCAGTCGCCCACGTACGACCAGGAACAGTTCGTCTTCATCTTTATGGTTGTGCCACGTAAACTCGCCTTTTACTTTTGCGATCTTTACGTACTGGTCGTTGACACGGGCGATCACTTTCGGAGACCAGTAGTCGCTGATTTGGTCAAAGCTTTGCTCAATATTAATCTTCATGGTTGGTAAAATTGGTCCCTTCGTCGCAGAATTATGAGCGCAACGGCGCTCAAGCTTCAACTGGCTTTGCACGAAAAGGCCTTATCGGACCTTCTTCTCTGTGCAATCTCTGTGTCCTCTGTGCCTCTGTGGTTAAAGAATCGTTCGAAAAACAACCACAGAGACACATCAGAGGACACACAGAGAAGTCAGACTTTTCGTGCAAAGCCGCTTCAACTAATGCAGGGAAAAGATGGATTACGATGCGACTGACATTGCCACGACTTACGATCGTGGTCGTAACCACAGTCCCGAGGTGATGAATCTCTGGATGGACGTCGTTTCTTCATGCATCCGAGATCAGCAAGTCAAAACCGTTGGATCTGGGTTGTGGTACGGGCCCCTTCTTACGCAGAAAGGCAGGTGAGTTTGCAAACTTTCGACCACAGCAACGCACGCACTTTCGATCGCAGTTGGGCGCTTCTTTTCGCGCGGCTTGTGCTCGGGCTGATCTTCTTTATGGCAGGCGTCTACAAAGTCTTTCAACTTGGTCCACTCGGACATGCGCGCAAATACTTCCTGCCGTTTGCCGATACATTTCTGCCGACCTGGTCGCTTTGGGCCACGGGCGTCGCGATCCCGTTCGTTGAACTCATAGCGGGTGCTCTGGTAATACTTGGCCTGCGTACTCGTGAGGCGCTCGTGAGCCTTGGTTTCGTGCTGGCGATTGTGACGTTTGGTCACTTGTTGAAGGAACCACTCTACGAGTTTCACACACACGTCATTCCACGTCTCGCTCTGGTGCTGTTTATTTTTCTGCTGCCACGAGCCGACGATCGTTTTTCGGTGAATTATTTGCTCCAGCGACGCAGGAAGAACTGAGATGCCGTTTGACCTTCAACCAACATTGCAGAGCGAGATTCTGGAACTACGGCCACTGGACGATTTCGTTCTTTTTTCGTCGGCTCATCCAACCTGCGCTCGCAACGAGCCGTAGAGAAGATCGGCGGTGTACGCGCCGGCACGAAGATCGATCCCAACGGCCGCGAAAGTTTTATCTATCGAATCACACATTCAGCGTACTTGCGTCTTGAAAACAAAAGTTGAAGCCGCAGATGAACGCGGATAAACGCAGATCAGTCACGGGTCGTCGCTCGCCTGGCGTTGACGCTTGAGGTAAAACGCCGCATCGGCTAACTCAGCCGATTGGAAGCCGAACCTGGAAACAGGTGTCGCCGGGCTTTGATTCGAAACGCACATTGCCGCGGTGCTTGCGGACGATGCGGGCAACGGTGTCCAGTCCTAGCCCCGTACCTTCGCCCACGGGCTTGGTGGTGAAGAATGGTTCGAAGATGCGAGACCTCACGGAGGACGGTATGCCCGCGCCGTTGTCGCGAATCTCAACCATGATGTCCGTTGGTTCGCGCTTGGTGCGTATCTTCAAATTTCCGCCTGTGCTCATCGCATCGACAGCATTAACAATCAAGTTGGTCCATACCTGATTGAGTTCGCTGCCGTAGGCCTTGATCAAAGGCAGCGACTCTGCATAGTCACGCGTGACGGTGATGTCCTTCTTCTTCAACTTGTATTTCAGGATCAGCAACGTGTTATCGAGTCCTTTATGAATATCCAGTTGCTGGACCTTTGCCTGGTCCATATAGCTGTATTCTTTGATTGCTCCAACCAACTCCGATATGCGTGCCGTGGCAGTCTTGATCTCGCTCGCGAGTTTCGCCGCCGCGAGTTGGCAGTTCACTCGCGCCAGGACATCGGCAGTCGCGCTGGAAGGAATGTCTCCGAGGAGTTGTTCGAGCGCGGCAGAATTCATTCCAGCTTCGACAAGATTGGGCGAGAGTTTCCATGGATCGGCGATGCCATGTGCCGCGAGCCATGCTGAGACTTCATCTTCTCTGTCGCTCTGATCCAGCGAGTTTAGCTGCTCAGCCATCGCGGTGTGATCGATTGCTTTACCTTCGAAGGCGTCAATTGATGCTTGTTGCTTCGCGTTGAGTTCATGCGAGCAGAGTCTCATGTCGGCTGCCCGCAACTCCTTCAAGGTTTCGATCAAGTCATTCGCTGCGCGCGTCGCGCCTGCGGCTGGATTATTGAGTTCGTGAGCAAGACCGGCTGACAGTTTTCCCAGCGCCATCAGTTTGTCCTGCTGCTGATCGAGTGTGGTGGCTTCGCGAACTCGATCACTCATGATCCCGACCAGCCGTTGGACCAGCATTGGCATCCGCTGCATCATTTCGGGAAACAGACGAACTGGAAACCATAACAGGCGCACGTCGGTCACGGCGCGTCCCGTTACCTGGAACGCAGTCATGCGCGAAAACGGAAGCATTCCGCTTACTTCACCTGACTGATCGCCCGCCCGCCCGATGTAAACGATGTCGTGGTCGGTTTCGTCCCAGTACGCGTGCACTTCACCTTCGAGATAGACCACCATGCCCTCGGGCTTGTCGCCCTTGCGAAATATAACGTCGTTAACAACGAATCGACGGTCTTCGGAGTTATCAGCGAACCACTGCAACTGGTCGTCGGGGAGGTCGGCAAACACATGGACGCGGCGCAGTGCCTCGACTTTATCCGGCGGCGAAGAAGTCGTCGGAGTAGTGGCCTCGATGCCGCCCGAAACTGTTTCTTCCATTCTTATACGACCTTACTTAGATATTGATGTACGAACGAGATCGCAACCGATCCCTCTCCCACGCCCGACGCAACGCGCTTCACAGAGCCGTGGCGAACGTCGCCCACGACAAAAATGCCTGGAACGTTGGTTTCCAAAAGCCCCGGCTCCCGATCGAGCTTCCAGCCGTTTGGCCGCTTGCCTTCGCGTGTGAGTTGCGGGCCGGAATAGATGAAACCACGCTCATCGCGTTCCACAATGTTTGCAAGCCAGTCCGTATTCGGCGCTGCTCCGATCATGATGAAGAGTGCGTTGGCTGGTACTTTGTTTATCTCGTTCGTTTCTGCACAGTGAATAGAAATGGCTTCCAGGTGAGCGTCGCCGTGTGCTTCCACGACTGATGTGTTGAATTCAATTTGAATGTTTGAAGTAGCCTTCAGCTGATTGATCAGATACTGCGACATCGAAGCGTTGAGCGACGCACCACGGACCAGCATGACGACTCGCCGGGCGTATCTGGAAAAGTACATCGCGGCCTGGCCTGCACTATTAGCGCCACCGACAACATACACCTCCTCGTCTTTCGTTGACATTGCTTCGGTCATGGCGGCGCCATAATAAATACCGGCGCCGGTTAACCGTTCCACTCCGGGCGCGTCCAGTTTGCGCCACTGCACGCCCGTCGCCACAAGCAACGCGTGACAACTGAGTTCCGCTCCGTCCGCGAGTTTCAAGAAGCGGTATGGACCATCGACTCTTACTTCGGTAGCTTCGGCGGAAATAATCTCGACACCAAATCGTCTGGCCTGGACTACGGCCCGTCGCGCGAGATCGGCGCCGGTAAGTCCACTCGGGAAACCCAGATAGTTTTCAATGCGACTTGACATCCCAGCCTGGCCACCTGGCGCTTCGCGTTCGATCATGACTGTTCGCAGTCCCTCGCTGGCGCCGTAGACCGCCGCGGCCAGACCGGCTGGACCACCGCCTACGATTGCGAGATCGTAAAAAGCTTCGGTAGCGCGAGTACGGAGTCCGGCGTGTTCGGCAAGGTCTGCGAGTGAAGGTTGTCGAAGACGGGTGCCGTTAGGAAGGATCACGATCGGCAAACTTCGCGTCTCGTCTTCGTCGAGCAGTTCGACAAGGCTGCGAACCTCTGAGTCTGATGCCGCAATTTCGATATCGAGCCACTGGTAGGGAACGTGATTGCGCGCCAGAAAATCCTTGATGTTGTGCGAAGCTGGTGACCAGCGATTTCCTAACACGCGAATACCCTCAAACTGCGGCGGGAAGGCTGCCTCCCAGTCTTCGAGCAGTTCGTCGAGCACCGGATAGAGATTTTCTTCAGGAGGATCCCAGGGTTTCAGTAGATAGTGATTGATACCTGCCTCGTTGATTGCGGCGATGGCGGCGTCGGTGTCGGCATAAGCCGTCAAAAGCACGCGCTTCGCATCAGGGAAGAGAGTGATTGCCTGCGCGAGAAACTCGACGCCCGACATTCCTGGCATCCGCTGATCGATCAGGAAGAGTGCGATGGAGTTGTTCCTGATCTTCAGTTCACGAACGATCTCGAGCGCTTCGGGTCCTGATCCGGCCCGCAGAACACGATAATCACTTCCATACTTTCTTCGCAGATCGCGCTCGATCGCGCGCAATACCTCACGATCGTCGTCTACAGTTAGTAAAACCGGTTTTGCCATAACGCATTAGTGCTCCATTAAGTAGCACCATTCTGCCACGTAACGCCAACTTGGCGCATCACGGCATCGCGGAGTCGTGACGTAACCCGATCGTGCTCGGCCGCGATTTTTACGCCGGTGAAGATCTGCCCGAAGCGCCACGCACGGTGATCATCAGCTATTCGTCATGGCAGAAACGCTTTGGTAGTAAACCTGACATCGTCGGTCAGCCGATCGTCTTAAATGAATTACCTCACACGATCATTGGAGTGCTGCCGCAGAACTTTCATTTTGCGCCGGTTGAGAATGCCGAGTTTTGGACCACTCTACACCCTGCCGGGTACTGCGATCAGGCACGCAATTGTCATTACTTAAACGGAATAGCACGTCTTAAAGACGGCGTGTCAACAGAAGGCGCGCTCGCAGATCTCAGCCGTATCGCAAAAGACCTAGAGACTCAATACCAAGACTCGAATCGGGACCAGGGCGCAACCGCCGCATCGCTGTCCGAAATAATTGTCGGAGACGTCAAGCCGGTGCTGCTGCTGTTACTGGGCGGCGCGGGATTATTGGTGCTAATCGCGTGCATCAACGTCGCCAGTCTTTTACTCGTGCGCTCGGAGACACGACGGCGCGAGTTGGCAGTTAGACGTGCCCTTGGCGCAACGAGAATGCGCTTGATTTGTCAGTTTGTCGTTGAAGGCCTGGTAATAGTTTTAGCCGGAACTATCGCTGGTCTCCGCACTGCGCGCGGAGTAGTCTAACTGGCTTTGCACGAAAAGTCTGATCTCTCTGTGCAATCTGTGGTTGTTTTTTCGAACGATTCCTTAACCACAGAGGCACAGAGGACACAGAGATTGCACAGAGAAGAACTCCGATAAGGACTTTTCGTGCAAAGCTAGTCTAACTAACTGATACGGGAGTTGGTCTTCTACTCCAAAAAGCGAGAATGAGAAGGCCAGTTAGCACGTAAACAGTCATGGTGGCCATTGCAATGCGGTACGAAGTTTTGTTCACTCCAAGTATCGAAATAATTCCACCCCAGGTAAGCGGCCCAATGAAAGACGCAAATCGTTCCAGAAGCGTATAGAAAGAGAAGCCCAAACCCATCTGATCACTCGGAAGCAGCTTGCTCATATAGGCTCGACTGGTGGCCCACATAGCGCCAATCAAGAGCCCGATACAGACCGTCATTGCGGCCAGGACTGCTAAGCTGTCGGTGTAGGCAATAATTGGCAAACAGATAATCCATCCGATGAGGGTAAACAGAAGTGTCTTGAGGACTCCGATTCTGTCGCCAATCCATCCTGCCGAAATGCCACCGATTGCGTTCATTACCACGATCGATATCAGCAGGATTGATTTGGTTTTATCCGGAACGGCAAGGACTCGTTCCATGTAAATCGAATAGTTATTTGTCACCGTCACCAGGGCATCGTTGTAAAAGAAGAACGCCAGCAGTAGCGGTGTGGAAGCAGACAAGATAATAAAAGAAAAGAGCTTTCGGTAGACTAGTCTCTCGTCAAGCAAACCCGGCTTCGCCGCGGGTTTTTCAGGCTTATTCTCTCGATAAAGAATCATCATCGGCAGTGCTAGCACGAGGAAAATCCCGATCGCAGGGAAAAGCGGTCTCAACCTGGGATTCGCCAGCGGCAGCATGATGATCAGGCCAAACACCTGGCCCAACGCATTGGAGAACTGTCCGATGCCGGAAGCCCTCGAGCGATGCGAATCATCCGCGATCTCTTCGATCATCGGATTATAAAAAACGAAACAGAGCTGATAAAAATACTGTCCCAGCAGGAAGAAGATTGCTACGAAAACAATATGCGCGTGTGCATAAGCCAGTGCGGTTGACACCGCGTAGCTCACGGCTACGCAGATCGTGGAGATATTCAGATACCACTTTCTGCCGCCGTACTTGTCGGTATACGCGCCGAGAAGGGGAGCGGTCAAAAGCAAGAGCAGGGTGCTAATCGGGAAGGTTGCGTTATACCAAAAATCAGAGAGTCCACCGTCGATCACTAACCACTGCGAGAAGTAAAGCAGGAAATTTATGAATACGATCGAATTTGCAAAGTCATAAAGCGACCAAAGAAAAAGATTTCTTTTATTCATCGTCGAATCCTCGACTCCCTGGATGCCGCTAACGTGCCGCGGCTGCTATCGCCACAGTTCTCTCGTATCCCTTCTCTTCGTGTGGTTTGACAGCTTTTCGGACATAAAAATCTCGGAGAGACTCATAGACGAATGTAAACACTACTCTACCCTGGGACGCCAATCCACGCGCTACTGCGAGATTGGCGGCACTTGAGTTGCCCACTGGCATCTCTGCCAATCGACACGTGTGTGACATCTCTTGCCAGTCAGCGTCATGATAACGCGCAACAGCATCGATCTGCCTCAATTGGTCAGCATCAATCAATGGATTCAGATCGTCGTAGTGAGGACCTAAAACGGCATGCGGGATTGCAGTCGGCGGCTCAGAGAATTCAACGTCAAAACGAAAATCACTGGGCTCAGTTGGCGACAGCTTTAATGTCGGCTTGTCATGTACAAGACAGGATCGTTCATGCTCCGCAATTACAATTCGCGGCCGTCCTTTGAAGTGTTTTTTTAGCGGCGTGGCATAGCCCTCGAGAGTTGAGCCTGAACCGAGACTCAGGACAATGTCATCCGGCATCACTTCCAATGAATGGGCCAATGCTTCGCCCATCCATCGTGCTGCCAGTCCACTATACTTTGCATGCCAAAGACACAGATGTGAACGTTGCCGTTCGCTGTTGCGCATCAGGTCAAAGAGATGTCCATAGAATTCTCGCTCGGTACCCACGTTCGAGGGCGGAGCCTCGATCAACGTTAAGTTGTTAAATCCGTGATCGATCATGTAATGCCGGATGTACTCGGGAAAGTGACGGGACAAAACATGCTCCGCGCGCAGTCCGAGACGATCCGCAAGGTAGCTTAAGGCGAGACTTGTATTAACGTTGCCGCCATCTATCAAAACCGACACGTTCGATAGATCGCGCTTTCGCTTCCACAAATGAAAGAGAAGTAGCGACGCTATCACGGGCTGCTTAAACCCGATCATTCCTGTCGTGATGTCCCAGCGAACAGCAAAGACTCGTCCCCTGGTTAACATCAGTTTGTCTGTAATATCGTCGACGCGAGTCGGCAATATACCTAAACCGGTCATTAACGATTCCAGCGCCGATCGATGCTCAGCGGTCTGTCCAAACGAGCGGATATTTTTGGACCGATCCAGCTTTTGCAACGTCTCCTGAATTTTTGTAAGTTGCATTTTATGATTTACACCTGAATGGATGCGCTTGCCCGAATCAACCCGCGTAGTTCCCTCAACGCGGCCATTTCTGTTCGTTTGTATTTGTGTTTGTCCGAGCTTTCTTTTAACGACTCCGCCGCCATCAGTTCAGCTAACTTGTCAAGCGGGTTGGCGTTTCGCTTACTCGAAGACTGGAAACCTGCGGCCCAGATTTCTAAAGGTGAATCAGCATTCTTGTTGTAAAGCAATGCTTGAAAAATGGAATTGAAACAACGCGATACTGCGCCGCGAATGGTCCGCACACTCGGGATCGGTTTGTTTGGACCACACATCGTATCTGCGAGCTCTGCCGCGACAAAGTCTCCGACGCTTCTGCACACGAAGAATTTCCAATACAGAATAAACTTTTGACGCAGTGGCTCGAAACGCTCAGCCACGATCTTGTCTGGAGACCTTTTAAGTAGCTGCTGATCCTTGAAAAAAGCCTCAACTTGTTTGAACCAAAAGAGTCGAACATAGTCTTCGGCAATTCGCAAGCGGTCGCTAACTTCTCCAATCTCGAGCGGGTGTTGCATTTCCACAATATGGGTTATACGCGACCAGAAATCGATTGGTCCGAGTTGAAGAAACTCTTTTCGCGTTTTGCTACCAGCAAAGACGTATAACGGGCGGATTTCTTTAGGAATTTTGACAACAATTGAAGTGCCGGGAACGGAAACTTCATCGCTCTCCAGAAAGCGCAACAACATTGCACGGACTTTATCGTCGGCTTTGTCAAGCTCATCAATAACCAGTGTGCCTTCCAGGGCGCCGAAAACAGCGCCATCCACGTGACTCGCCTCGAAGGATGCTTTAGGTACAAATACGCCTTTACGTTTTTCAAATCGGTCGTCGAAGTCTTTGCGATTGAGGGCAAAGAGTTGAATTGCAGCGGCCTCTTCGCTGAGTCCGGCAAGAGAAACTTTCATCAGGTAGCCATTCTTCTTTCGGCAAGAATGGAAAACTTCACTGATGTCTTCCTTACCCGATCCGGGAGGCGCGATGATCAATATTTGCTTGGCGCTGGGATCGTTCAGCACGTCTGATACTTGTTCGAGAGCACGGCAGTAGTTATCACTGGAAAATAAGAGTTGTTTGGGTTGTGGGCGATCTTTGTCGTCTCGTGATTTAAATTCGGGAAGACTGGCGAGACCGTAGGGACGACAAACGTCGGTGGTGCGAGCGCGGCCGATTTGGGCTATGCCATGTTCGGGATCGAGATCGACAATCTGTTCGATGTCGATTTCATATTGGCTGTTCGCTTTATCCCATTTGGCACGGTTGATACGAATGTATGTGTCATATCTTCCAAGAATGTGACTCATACGAAATGGGTTTCCTGTGGCCTTTGCAACCGCTTCTTCAATTCTTGGCTCGAGCCTCGGATCATAAAAGGATGCATAAACCTCGGCCCTGGTGATGCGATGACTCTTACCAAAAACCGGCGGTCGATGGAGACTCTTCCGCGCGGACCTAATGGCAGGGACAAGTGTATCCCACTCCGAATCCGGTATGTCCGGCCATTCCATCTCAAAACACGAAACCAGTTGCCACTGCCTGATCTGAGAAACACACAGGACTATTTTATTCTTATCGGGATCCTTTGGCTCTGGCTCTTTCAGACATTGAAGCAATAGCCGCCAATGCCACGTGAGTTCGTATCGATCAATCGCTTTTTTGAGAGCGTCCATATCCGTGGCGTTGTGTTTCGTCCAGGGATACGAATTCTGATTGACTGCTTCATCAGGATAATAACGTTCATGGAACGTCGTAATCGCGGTCACGACATTCTCATTCCGTGACTCCGGCAAGCCTTTAAAAAGATCGTCACAGGCGCAGAACCATTTACCTCGATCATAGTTCAATGTGCATTTCATTGACTCGGCCGCCTGTGTTTTGACGTGATAATTGCTTTTAATCGGCGCTGGAACGTGCCACGTGGTGCTGTAGCACTATAACCGTTGCGTTAGGTCGTAAGGCACGCGAACTTCCCGAAATCTGGTCCTGTTTGGCCCTCTTCGAAGTCGCGATAGTGAATAGAATCCCGAACGGCTGGTTGTGTCAATAGTAATCGCGACGATTTCGCCCGGAAACCGGCGGATCAGCGGGGAAAAGCTCGCCAACCAGCGCCGGGGCGGCTGAACTGAACAAATTCTTCCATCAAAAGTACCGGCGTAGACTTGAGACGATAAATTGGATTATTTCGTGGGAGACTGGAGAGAGCGTGATTCTCTTAAAGAACGCATCCGGGATCATCAACTTGGACACAAGCCAGAAAATGTCTTTTTGATAGATGTAACTATGACCAGGGCGAGACGTTGCACAAGAGTCCTTGTTCTGAGGTTTCTCTGTGCAACCTCTGTGTCCTCTGTGCCTCTGTGGTTGGTGAATTCCGAGTAAAAAAACACCACAGAGGCACAGAGGACGCAGAGGTTGCACGGAGATGAGCTTTCGTGAATTCTTGCGGTTTCTATTTCTAAACGATCAATGAGTACAGTATTGCTGTCGATGATTTTTATCAGAAGGGCGCATTGACACATGTCCGAGAATTGCAATGATTGAGGATCTGTCGCAGTACCATCACCCGGTCGGGGATCTCTTTCCTAAAGCCGCGTCGAACCGTGTGGTTCAATTTAAGTTGAGCGACGCACAGTTGGAGTTTTATCGAGAGCACGGCTACCTGGCTGGCATTCGCTTGCTGAACGAAGCGCAGATCGAAGTGTTAAGACGAGAGGTGCTGGATCTGGTCGATCCAAAGCATCCGGGTAATGCCTTGTTCTACGAGTTCAATTCGAACGAGTCAGCCGATCCGCAGGAGATTCTTTTCCATGCTCTGGGCGCGTGGCGGATTTCGCCGGGTTTGCACGACGTGCTTTGGCACCCCGGATTCACGGTTCCCGCCTCGCAACTACTCGAAGGCGCGGTGCGATTCTGGCACGATCAGATCTTCTATAAGCCGGCAAATCATGGCGGCATTGTGCTCTGGCATCAGGATTACTCTTATTGGACCAGAACCCAGCCGATGGCTCACCTCTCGTGTTGGATTGGTCTCGACGATTCCACACAGGAGAATGGGTGTTTGTACTACGTGCCGGGCAGTCAGCGATGGAATCTCCTGCCTCGCATTGAATTTGCCAACGACATGAACGCAATTATCGACGCGCTGACACCGGAACAGAAAAGAGAGTTCAAACCTGTTCCCATTGAGTTAAAGCAGGGAGAGTGTTCCTTTCATCACCCGCTGATGGTCCATGGTTCCTATGAGAATCGCAGTAATCGTACCCGGCGAGCGATCGTTCTCAATGTGGTTCGCGACGGGGTCGCGTCTGCATCAGACGCGCCGCTACTGATGGGAGTACCGGCCATTCCCGTTGGGGAGAAAATGAACGGCCGGTTCTTCCCACTGCTGTTCGATCCCCAGACAGCTTCGCGCTCGCAGGGTCAGGGGACTCTAATTTAAGATTCATCGCTGAGCACAGAGAAGTTCTTAATAGTTTGAGGAGCAAATGCCGGAAGCTAAAAGAAAAATACACTGGTCGTCCGCGTGGGACGATGCGCGGGAACTGGTGTGGGCGCATCGCCGCCGTCTGATACTGGGTGCGGGCCTGATGATCGTCAACCAGGCGATGGGTCTTGTACTGCCCGCTTCGACTAAATATGTAATCGATGTGGTAATCGCCCAGGGCCGCACGGACTTACTGTGGAAGATTGCATTAGCCGCCGGCGGCGCGACAGTCATTCAAGCCGTGACCTCTTTCAGCCTCTCACAAGTTCTCGGCGTCGCCGCCCAACGTGCAATTACAGACATGCGCAAGAAGGTCCAGGCGCAGATCTCGCGTTTGCCGATTAACTATTTTGACTCCACTCAGACCGGCAGATTGATTTCCCGGATCATGAACGACGCCGAGGGAATTCGTAACCTCGTTGGTACGGGGTTGGTGCAACTCGCCGGCAGCTTCATCACGGCTGCAGTCGCGCTGGTTGTTCTATTCTGGCTTAACTGGCAGCTGACGTTGATCACGATTCTCGTGCTCGGAGGATTTGGTGGTGCTCTTGCCTACGCCTTCACACGCCTGCGTCCACTATTTCGCGAACGAGGCGAAATTAACGCAGCGCTTACGGGCAGGCTGGCTGAATCCCTGGGAGGCATACGAATTGTCAAAGCTTACACGGCGGAAAAACGCGAGGCGCTGACCTTCGCGCGTGGAGCTCACAAACTCTTCCGCAACGTTGCCAGGTCAATGACTGGCGTTTCCGCCACCCAGGCTTTGTCATCAGTGGTTATCGGCGCTGTAGGAGTCGTAATCATTCTGGTCGGCGGCCATTCAGTTGCTGTGGGTCGAATGACCGTAGGCGATCTTTTCATGTATGTGATCTTCACCGGAATGATGGCCATGCCGCTGATTCAATTCGCTGCGATTGGCACGCAGATCACCGAAGCGTTCGCTGGACTCGATCGCATTCGCGAAGTGATGGACATGCGGACGGAGGATGAGGAAGATTCTGCGCGAGCGCCTTTGACTGAAGCTCAGGGTGAAGTGGAATTCGAGGACGTGTCGTTCGAGTACAACGCAGGAGCTCCCGTCCTCAAGCATGTTTCTTTCACAGCGCCAGCGGGCTCCACAACTGCATTGGTTGGTTCAAGTGGTTCCGGAAAGAGCACGCTGATCAGTCTGGTGATGAATTTCAATCAACCGCTTTCAGGAAAGATCAGAATTGACGGGAAAGACCTGCAGACTCTTCGGCTGCGAGATTTTCGTTCCCACCTGGGCGTGGTGATGCAGGATAATTTCCTTTTCGATGGCACCATTGCAGAAAACATTTCCTTTTCAAATCCGCATGCAACCATCGAGGAAATTAAGCAGGTGAGTCGAATTGCACATTGTGAAGAGTTCATTGAAAACTTCGAGATGAAGTACGACACGATTGTCGGTGAACGAGGAGTTAAGCTATCCGGTGGTCAGCGTCAACGTATCGCGATCGCGCGGGCAATTCTTGCCGATCCAAAACTGCTGATTCTGGATGAAGCTACTTCGAGCCTCGACAGTGAAAGTGAAGCGATGATTCAGGACGGCCTGCGTTCGTTAAGACAGGGCCGAACAACCTTTGTGATCGCGCACCGGCTCTCAACAATTCGCAGCGCCGATCAGATTCTGGTGCTTGAAGGCGGCGAGGTTGTGGAGCGCGGCACGCATGAAGACTTACTGGCCGGCGGCGGCCGTTACCGGCAACTTTACGATAAACAATACAACTTCGAACGTAATCAATTTATCAATCCCGGAGAAGACTTCACGCCGGATCCACAAAGCGCACTTGGTAATCGACCTCCGTCGCGTCTTTCGAATTTGTAAGCACAAAAAGGCACATAAGGCACGAACCTTCGACGTTCGAAAGTGGTTATCTGTGGTCGCGCTTATCAAACGTCTATGGGCAATTGTTCAGTACGGTAAAACTTGGCCCATCGTTCACCGCACCCGATCCGTTTTGTGAATGCGGTACGCTGACTATGGCCGTGGCAGTACCCACGTTGCCCGAAGTGTCTGTTACCCTCAATGTGACGACGTAAACACGTCCATTGCTGTCGCCTCGACGCTCTGCGCGCAGTTGCACTGACTTACAGTCCGCAGCGATCACGATGTCGTTGATCGTGCTGCCATCTGCATTCGCGTCGTCAGGCTCATCACTCGAAGCGCTGACAATCACGACGCTGCTGATCCCGCCGTTGACACCACAATTGTCAGTCACGCTCGTGACCAGATCACTGACGTTGAACGTCGAGTAAGTATGATTCGGCGACCACAAAGTGTGATGCTGGGTAGTAATTACAGGATCTTGATCGTCGTTTACCGTTACCTTGAAGCTACAGCTTGGACCAGCCGTGCTGGTGCAAGTCACCATTGTTTCACCCACAGGGAAGAAAGAGCCTGACGGGTGGTCGCATGTGACTGTGCCGCAGCTTTCGCCGGAAGGTTCTGTGTAAGTTACGACTGCGCCGCACTCGTCTTCGTCGTTCGAGACGGTGATGTCGGTTGGACACTCGAGTACACAAGGAACTTCAGTTTCAACTGCGCCGATGTCCGTACCATCGCTCGTTGCTTCATTGGCGACGCCGGGATCGTCGACCGTGCGTGGTTCACCGCGCTGATCGAGTGTCGCACCTGCTGCTACGCCGGCATCGATAGCGTCGCTACCTGGCTGAGGTTCCATCGTCTGGGTTGGACCACCATTGTCCGCCAGTGCTGCCAGCAACGGGTTTGCTCCAGTCAGATCCCCGGTGCCGGTGAAGCCTGTTGCGTCAGTCGCGACGCCAATCAGGTTGTGTCCATTGCTGGTGACGGCGCCATCGACATTTGGACCAGGTGTGAATGCGCCCCCGTTGTTTCCCGTTGCGTTTGCAGCCGTATTTCCGGACACGATCGTGTTTTCCAAAGTCACACTTCCTGGTCCAACACGGATGCCGCCGCCAGTACCTTCCGCGGCGTCGCGAGGTGGTTTATTTGCGCCACCCTGATTGACGCCCGTGTTGCCTGCGGTAGCGTTGTTGAGGCTCAGAGTTCCGTGCTTCAGATTGATCGTCGCCGCGTTGTTGTTCGTGATCGCGCCACCATGCGCGAGGCCACCGGCGCCGTGATTGCCGCAGTTCAGGCCTCCGTCTGTTTGACCACCGCTGCCACCGTTACCGCCAAGCGCCGAATTGTTAGCAAACGTAGCTGTGTTGATAATGAGACTTCCGCCGTCGGCGAAGATTGCGCCACCGCGCGCGGCGCCGCCGTCGCCGCCCATGTGCGCGCCGAGGCACGTTGTGCCAAATGCATTGCCGCCGTTTCCTCCGGCTGCTGTTCCGAGGTGGAACGTAGAGTTCGTCACTGTCGTGTTACCAAGACTATAGAGACCACCGCCTTCACCGTTACCGCCCGGGTTGGCGCCGTTGCCACCTGTGCCCGAGTTACCGCCGTGCGCGGAGGTGTTTTCGAAAGTGGTGTTGTTAATGGTTACTGTCCCTCCACCTATCCAGGCGCCACCACCCTGGGCGATTCCACCGAAGCCGCCGTTAGTCTGTCCATTTTGATCCTGGTTGCCACCGTTGCCGCCCGTTGCAGCACTACTCTCGATACGCGACAAGTCGATATTGAGCGTGCCTCCTTCAAAATAGATCGAGCCGCCTTTAGCAGCTGAGCCGGCCCCGTTATTGAAGTTGCCGCCATTGCCACCGAGTGCAGTGTTGCCGGTGAATTCACTATCTGTAACCGTCACGCTTCCACTCGTTGTCAGACTGGCCAATCCGCCGCCCTGGGCCTCGCGCTCAGTGTGCTGGTTAATAACTGTGTCGCCTTTGCCGAGTGCCTGACAGGAGTTGATCGCGACGTTCGTCAGCGCGACGCTGCCGCCGCTGTTGAGAATACCGCCGCCCGCGCGGTGTGAATTTTGGGACGTCGGATCGGTACTCAAGCCGCTGGTCCCATCGTCAACAGCCTTGCCGTTCTGGATGACGAGATTCTGAAAGGCAGCAGTTACATTTGACGCTGTGATGTGGAAAACGCGGTCGCGAACGCTTCCGCTATTAAGACTGCTCGCATCGATAATGGTTGCGTTTCCACCTGATGAACCGCCACCTACAAGAGTTACCGAATGAAGGCTCGTGGTGATATCGAGATCACCTGTTGCCGCAGCATTTTCTTGTGTGGCGTTGGTTAAGGTGAGGTTATAAGTCGTCGCTGGTTGGAGGTTAATAATCACGGGGTCTGCATTCGGGTCGGCGTTGGCGGCGATGATTGCGCCGCGCAAACTGCAATCGTTAGCGGCAATAGTGCAGGCAGATGCGCCCGCAGTATCGTCCGTTCGATCTACGTCGAGGGTGGTCGCGAACGGCATAAACATCGACGACTTAAAAAGTCTTCCCGGAACTGATGAACGCGAAGCCGCGCTGGGAGTAAAGTTCAGAAATACGACGAACAATACGAAGAGCGTCAATACCGCCCAGGTAAATTTTCTTTTCATAGTTTGCTCCGACCTGAATAGTTTCGATGATTGCTAGTAGTTCGCGGTGAGGTATGTCTCTGGTCCAACGAGAATCGACTGCCTGAGTCGTTCCGCACGAACGGTGGGCTAGGAATTCTGAGATTGGATGCTTTCTAAATACACTTTCCCGGGCTTGGACCGCAAGTGAAATCGGAAGGTCGTTGCTTACTGTAGGGGCGGCCCTCCGTGGCCGCCCGTGGTTTTGATAGAGCGTATTGCAGACGATCTTGTCAAAGCCACGGGTGGCCACGGAGGGCCACCCCTACAGTTAATCCGGATCGGTTCAACGATTACTGTCGTCGACGTAACAGGCCAAACTCATCGTTCTTACTTGGTCCAATTCTCTCCCGAATGTCGTTTGCGAGGAGCCTCTGCTTGCTACTCTCCTGTGTTCGACCCAATCTGCTCAGGAAGTCTGAGTACTGTTCGAGGGCATCCGCGTACCAACCTTCGTAGGTGGTGTTTAACTCTTGCCTCTCCTCTTCGTTGAAAGGAAAACCCTTCAAAGAAATGTTATTAGTGATTAGCCACTTCGACACGGCCACCAATTCTTTATAGGTTTCCTCTGCTAGTGCATTGTCACCGCGATTACCGTAAAGGAAGGCCAGCTTGGAGAGTGTGCCGAGGTACTCGTTACCCTCGGGGAGCAAGTAATGACCTGAGCGTATTTGAAGTTGCAATTCGTGCTTTCCAGGCATCAGTCTTTGTTGCGGCCCGATTGTCTTCTCGAACAACTTTTGTGTGCGCTCGAAGAATCGCACAGCCTCGTCGTCACGTCCTTGCCTGGCATAGGTCGCAGCGAGACCGTACGACAGCCAACTTTGCCAATCGCCGTCAACTCCATACGTCTTCCCCGCAAGATCCATAACCTGAAGTGAAAGTTCTTCCGCCCGACTGTAGTTCTCTCCGTTAAACCATAACGACGCCATTATGTTAAGTAGCATTATCTTTCTGTATGCCATGAATTTCTGGTTGTCGTCGGTGCGCGCCAGGTCCAGAGTATTGTCTTGAATTTTCAACAAATACTGAAACAGCTTTTCCGCTTCATCGTTCTTCTGTTTTGCAATCAAGACGTCTAACAATGGATAAGCTGACTCTCGATAGCGCTGCATTTCTTCCGAGTCCTTACCTGACTCAGCAGCAATGCGGAGATTTATGAAAAGTTCCTCCAGGTAAGCTTGGACCTTTTTGTTTTTTGCTTGCCTGTCTTTTTCGTGCTGGTCTCTTGCTTCCTTGTCCTTTTCTTCCTTGTCTTTTTCCTGGTCGTCTTTTTCCTGCTTGTAAAAGCTCGTCAAAAGCTCCATCAGTGTTTTATCGAACGGTTTCTTTGCATCCCGCTCAAGTTCCAACTTCCTGGTGAGCAATGCCGTTACCGGGCCCTGTTTGTTTTGCCGGTCATAGGCCTCAACAAGCGTGCTGAGCTTTTCCAACTCATTCTTTCCCGGCGTGATCTTGTTCTCCCGCATCACACGAGCCAATTCATACAGCTTGCTGGCCTTAGTTTGTGCGGCCGTTTTTTGTTGAACTTTGCTGGCAGATTTATAGAGTTGAGCTTGATCCTGGTAAAACGCCGCAAGGGCACTGTAAGCTTCGATCAAGTCGGGACGGATCTCAGGTAATAAGGGCTCCAGTTTACTGACGACTTCCTGATAAGACGATTCTGCTTGAGAGTATTTTTCTGTCTCGACTCGTTGGTACTCAGCGATTTTCGATCTTAACCGGTCTCTTTTGCGTATCGAGTCGGCCAGATGTTCATCAGTTTTGGCAGTCTCGGCAAGATTAATCCGGTAGACCTTTTCTTCCTCGTCGTTCAGTTCTGAAATTGCGTCCTTCTCCGCAATTCGGGCGTCTCTGCCTTGATCGTGAAATAGTTTGGCCTGATCGCGCTTCAGATTAACTATACGATCAAGGGTAACCCTGGGGCCGGCGTCCTCGATGATCTTCTGCAAGAGGTGATACTCCGATTCTGCGCGTGGGTAGTCTCCCTGCTCATAACGCACCTGGGCCAGCCGTTCCACCGCTGGCGCAATAGCCAGGTCAGTTTCACCAAATATTGATTTTTGTTTCTTGATTGCTTGTTCATACGCATCACTGGCTTTCTCGTAATTCTTAGCTTGACGTTGGGCCCTACCAAAGTTGTATGAGGCCCACGTCCATGCAATCGCTTCCGCACCCCTCCCATCATTTTTATACCTTCCCAGTAAATCTCCGAATTTCTCTATCGCCAGATCAGTTTCGCCTTTTTCCAGGTTCTCAAAACCTTCGCGTTCGAGATCGAGCGTTTCGCGGGCTGCCTTTAAATTGTTGAGAGAAGTTGCGAGTTCTAAAGCTTGAGCTTCAGCTCTTGCGGTTGCCTCGTTTGCACGCAACTTTTCACGTTCAGCGACATTTCGCGCTAACTCTGCTTTCCGCTTTTCCTGTTGAGCGCGTAGCTTCTCTGTTTGTGCCACTCTATTTGCTGCTTCCGCAGTCTTTTGAGCTTCATTTGCCTTTGCGTTCTCATTTTCGGCCCGCAGGTAGAGATCCTGAGAGGTATTAAGCGATTCACTTAAGGATTTACTGAGGTCGGTTGCCCGTTCATATGCCTTGTCTAACTGCGCATACGCGACGTCCGCACGCTTCTTTTGGAAAACTGCAAGAGCTGTAGCCACTAAGGCGGCCAGTAACATGATTATTAAGGCAACTACAGCCACCGTTAGCCGGCGTGCGAATTTAGCTTGCTCCTCAGCCCTGCGGCGTTCTGTATTCGCATTTTCATGTTCAGCAGCTTCACGTAGCTGCGCCTCTTTAGCGCGCTCTCGCTCGGCCTCGGCGATTTTTTGTTGTGCAACAAGTGCCTCTTGAGCGGCAGTCAGTTCGCGTTGACGCTCGCGCTCTTTTCGTTCCTCCTCGGCGCGCAGCTCTTCTTCCTCGATCTGAATCTCACGTTCGTGCTCAGCCTTGCTCTCGTCGAGAAAAGCCATCGCTTCTTTAAAATGAGAGTCATATCTTTTTGCCCAATCTTCATTAGGATGCTCGCGTTCGAACCAGTCGATCGCAAACTTCAAATCAGGGTCGCGCCAGAGACTGGCGCCTTCAGATTCGTCGTAGCGTCTCTTGCCGGCATCCGCCAAACGCTGGTACATCGCTTTTGACCGAGCCTCTTCTTCAACCCACTGCTTTAGTTGAGTCCAAGACCTGATTAGACTCTCGTGTGAGACATCGATGACTGTATCCTTAGCTAATCGTTGATCTGGCGGCGGCATGAGAAACGAGCGGCCAGGCGCGCGGAAATGATTAATTACCGCCGTTACCGTTTCGATGTCAGCTACGGCTATGTCGCAAATCTCCTGCAACTCTGCGGGCCGGCGAATTTCACGGTTATTGACTACGGTTTCAGTAAGAGCCCTGAAAAGTTGCTCGGCAATTTTTTGATGACGCAGATCGGGCAGTGCGTCGTAGGTTTCTTCGGCGTGTTTTGATAACGCCTCCTGCATCGTGGTACCGATCGACTCATAGTCACTGAGATCGATAGGGCCTTCTCCCGGTCCGGCAGCCCACTGATCCCAGATACGCATAAGTGTGTGTTGTAACAAAGGCAGATGATCGGGATTGTCACCCATATCGTTCAACAGGCGTTGGACCAACCTTGGCGTCATCTCCCCATTGAGCAGGGCTGCCGGTTGCGTAATAGCCGCACGCTGTTCGTCTCGCGTCATGCGCGGAATCAAGTATTGACCCCGGTTGATGGCTTCGGGCAGATCGCGGAATTGCGCGCAGTCTCCCAGAAAATCGGAACGCATTGTTACGAGCACATATGCTGACACGCTATTGTCGTACGTGGCTTCGAGTAACAGTTTGACGAAAGCTGCCGCTTCATCTTCCGGATGACTTCCTTGTGACTGTTCCTTGAATCTGAAAAGCTCTTCAAACTGATCGATGAAGATTAAGAAACGTTCTCGTCTGTCAGATTGCCAACGCTTGAGGTAATCGGCCAAACCGATTGCGCTTCGTCTTAAAGTGGTTTCAATGACTGTCGCTTTCAACTGACCATCGTCTGTCTCCAGTGATGGTCCTTCAACCTGGGCGCCAACATTGTCGAGGCGCGCCGGCCTCGTCAGCGCTGCCGCCATGTTGTAGATGGGATCTTTGCCGGGACGAAAATGAGCTACCGTCCAGGGTGCGTCAACATCAGCATCCAAACCCCTCGAGATAAGTGGTAACAATCCAGCTCGTACGAGGGAGGACTTGCCGCTGCCTGAAGTGCCGACGACCGCCAAAAACCGATTGCGCCTCAGCCTGCGCAGGAGTTCTTCGCTTTGCTTTTCGCGACCGAAGAACAATTCTCGATCGGCAAAGCCGAACGCACGCAAACCCGGATAAGGATTATTTGCCGAATTCCTTTCACTCATGATGCCTGTCCTCCTTTCATCTCTGAGCCATACAATTTGTCGATGAAGGGTCGTAGGAGGGTCGTCGGAATTGGACCAAGAAGAGCCGCGGGAGCGTCCTCAAAGTTTTTTATGACGGTAGCATTTCGGGTGCGAAAACGTTCTTTCTCGTCCGTTCTCTTCCCACCTACGTAGACAGCTACATCTTTAAAGGTCTTTCCGGATTGTTGTTCGAGAGCGATCAGTTCCTGAAGACGACTCTGCACCCAAAACAACGGTGCGTTGTCGATGTAGATGATGATCCCGTCGCAACCGCGTATGCTGCTGATTTGATCGTACGTTAGACTGGGAGCGCCAGGTTCAACAGTTGCGACAACAACGTCGCAATGCTGTGCGTAAATACAATCGTCAAGACGTTGGACCAGGTCCTTATCCAGACTTTCGCAAAGTATGCCTACTGTAGGGGCGCCAGAATCCACACCCGGTTGCCGCGGCGTGTTGCCCTGGAGGATGGCGATTTTGTCTTGAATCGTCGTCTTGAACTCTTCCAGCGATCCGCGCAGCAATTCCGTATTGGGGTTGTAGTTCGAATCTAGCAGGCCCGTAATGAACCGGCGTTGGCTGTGATGCTGTGGTTTGACGTTAGCCGGAATCCAAATCAGACGTTGAAAACTCGGTTGCTGGTCAGCCCATAAGGCCGCCTGTGAATCCTGAAGTTCGACAAACGATGCGATCCCGTGTGAAGGAATAGCGCCAAACTCGTTCCCGACCAAATGAATCGAGAACATACTGGTTTTCAAAGCCTGCTCGATCCCTTCCTGCAATTTCATGGGATCCGCGTGCTTAAGCTCATCAGACAGTTGCAACACCTTGTACCCGCGTTGCAAAAGATCTCGCAGAACATTGTCGCGCTGGATGTTCAGGTCAGGAGTGGTTTCCGCAAGATACACCATCACTGCGGGTTCTGGCGGTTTTGTGTCCGGCGGTTTCGTCTCATCGTCCGGGTCGGGATCGAGGTCTTCAATGAGCTCCAGAACCTCGATCACTTCGTGAGCCACATCTCCGACCTTGTCATGAAACAGTTGCTTTGCTTCGGGGCTTGATTCTACTTCGAACAGAAACGGTCGACTGTCCTTGTCCTTTATCTGATAAAACTCAAAACCCATCGAATGAGTGAAGACTGGATCCAACTGTCCACCTTTTCTGAGAGGCACCTTAAGCACTTTGAAGATGCGCGACTTATTGCGAACCTGGATGCCAGGATGCGATCGCGTTGCAGCGTCGCAGAATTTTTCGAGCTCCAGGGTGCACCATTCGGATCGGATGTAGTTTGGCGACACGATCGCAATCAAGATTGCGGCACGCGGAAGGGGCGTAAGAATAGTGTCGGCGATCACGTCGCTGCCGCCCACCTTGTTATCGCGCCAGATTGCCGGAGCCCCGCGCAGTGTGCGGATGTAGTATTCCAAAAACTGGTCGAAGTGAGTTACCCAGCCTTGTTTGCCTTCCGGCGGCACCAAATTGTCTTCGTGGCAATAACTAATGAAGATATCGTAGCGATCTACTTCGGGGGGTAGTTGATCCATGAGGAACTCTCCAATCTAAATCCAAAAGGGAAGCAACCACTTCCATCCCCAAGGGCGAAGGACCTGGCAGGAATGGACGATGGGAAAACGGCTAGGACTGAGAAATTACTTGAAAAGCTCTGGACTACGGCAGCGCTTATTATCTCACAAGATTAAATCAGTTGTGAGCAAAAATAAGTTTAAGCTTTGGGGAACTGTGCCGGCCTCGTTTAGCTTTGTCGATGGAACGTCATGTGCCAGTTCCATTCCCATGTTTTGCCATTGTCAGCGGAGAATGCCTGGCGCCAGAGCGGAATTAGCTGCGTCAATCCAACATTACAAAAAATGTTGACAGCTGGTCCAAGTGGAGCTAAAGTACGGCGCGTTCATCCCCCTTCGTTAAAAACCCATGCAGCTTGCACCTCGCAATGCGAGCTCGAACCATTGCCATAGCCCAGTTCAGACTTTGCATTCAGAAGCGGTAAGACTGTCTCCTCAAACAAAAAAGTAAGTCCACGCAATAACAACTAGCCCGACCTACATAACTTTGCAAGCCGCACGGAGTACGCAATGAAACACGATAGAGATCTACAAACGTCAGGCAACGTTTTCTTTCGGGTGTCGATCACGGTAGGAAGACATTTGTCGCTCTCACTGATTGGGCTGGTCTTGTTGTGCATGCCGATCTATACCGCAGCACAAAATGTTCAGTACAACAACAAGGGTACGGACCTGGGTATGCGTAGCTCGCGTAAAGTAAACCCGAGTACGCGCGGTATGGAAATACAAATACCATTGGGCCACTACCCAGGACGCAATGGCCTCGATGTACCAGTCACGCTTTCATATTCGTCAAAATTGTGGGGAGTTGAATTTCAGGGCTATAACACGGGAGCACCACCACCGCACCAGCCACCACCGTTCACCATCGTTACGGCTGATTATGCCAAACATTCGGTGCGTGGTTGGACCACAACGATTGGCATGCCGGTAGTCGACTTACAGCCGGGAAATCGCATTTACGATCAATTTGGCAGTCCGAACGTCACCGGCAATTGTACCAACGGTTGTTGGGTGGTTGACCGCTTAATGGTGTGGATGGCTGACGGGTCAGGGCACGAAATGCGCGCCAGTGATCAGCCACGCCAGACAACAGCACCGGTTCCCGACGAATACTACGCTGTAGATGGTTCGCGCATGCGCTATCAGAAGTCAACGCAGACGCTCTTCATGCCTGACGGATCGCGCTACCTGATAAGCGCCGGGAAGTATATCGACCGCAACGGCAACACGCTGACCTGGAACGGCGGCAGCTGGACCGACACGCTCAATCGAACGATCAATACTCCGCTTCCTTACAATGCCGGCTCTGGTCCGTTGTCGCCAGTAGATCAAAGCGTTTCCCTTCCTGGGGTCGGGGGCACGCTGAACTATACCTTGAAGTGGCGCAATCTCGCCGATGTCTTAACGACGCCGCAGACGTTGCGCTATACCGCCAGTGGCGGTTGTCCTCCAGGTACGGGAGGCGCTTACAGCCCTTACCTTTTTGGGTCTGACTCCGGCAGCAGCACTTGCTTCGGGAATGCGGGTGTGCTCTTCAATCCCGTCGTGCTGTGGCAGATCGTTCTTCCGAACGGACAAAATTACACCTTCAGTTACGACATCTACGGGACCATCGAGAAGATAGTGCTGCCAACAGGCGGTTACGAGAGATTTGAACACGGGGCCATTCCCCCTCTTAGCTCGCCGACAAATTACAAGTGGGTGTATGGCCAAGCCAATCGTGGAGTCTCTCGACATGTGATAAGTGCGACTGGTTTGGCTGGCGACGAGGTGGAGTGGGTGTATACAGGCACCAACAACTCCGTCAGTGTGACGGCGCCGGATGGTTCACGAAGCGAGCGCTTCATATGGGTTGACGGTAATTCTGGTTGGACTTACAGCCAGGATGCCGCACGGGCAGGGATGACCTACGACGAACGCGTCTATGCACCGTCGGGCCAAATGATCAGGCGCAAGTTGACGGACTGGGTGATGACGCCGTCGAACGCCGGCGGTTTTCCATCAGGCGCGGAGATCGCCACTCGCAATCCGCGCATCGCCCGGGAGGTGGAGTTCCTCCTGGATACGAGCGGCCCCGCGCTCGCTAGAAGCCGGACCTATGGCTACGACACGACGTATCAATGGACTGTCGGCGTCGAGCAGACTGCGGTTAACGAATTCGCCTACCTGCAAGTTGATTTGAACACGGCCCAAACAATTCCGATTACCTCATTGGGTTCGATTCCAAACGGCACGCTGCTGCGGACCACAGAAACGGACTATCTGACCGGCGATATCAACTACCGCTCCCGCAACATACTCGGGACACCGACTGCGACGCGTATCAAAAATGGCGCGGGTACCGTTGTGGCCCAGAGTACGCTGAGTTACGACGAGGCTTCCTTTCCGCTGCTCCTGTATGCGAGCGTCGTTGGCTGGACTGATCCGGCCACGCCTTATCGTGCCAACGCAACTTCATTTACAAGCTGGTTGAACTTTAACGGCTCCA
>Ga0209215_1000020_pt1 | contig 179056 bp, 133 predicted proteins | sample TexAe_OM2H0_M2_FD_187938 | JGI IMG/M metagenome (GOLD analysis project Ga0209215, IMG submission 187938) | Forest soil microbial communities from Davy Crockett National Forest, Groveton, Texas, USA - Texas A ecozone_OM2H0_M2 (SPAdes) (version 2) | ecosystem: Environmental > Terrestrial > Soil... | reverse complement strand
CGCTTCTACCAACCTGCTCTTCTACCCGGTCGAGAACGCATTGATAGGCGGAGAGTTCATCTGGGGTCGGCGGGAGAACTTCCTTGATGGTTTCAAGTCTGACGATTTCCGCATCCAGTTTGCGTTCAAATACAACTTTTCGAAGAAGTGGGCCTTTTGAGGGAAAATATTTGATGGTCTAAAACCAATACGAACCCTTCTGGAAGCTGTTATCTCCAGATGCGAGTGAGAAAGTGCGCAAAGAAAACTACGAAAGAATCTTTGATGAGGCAAGAAGCAAGGTGCGTACCTGGGAGGCAGCGCATGTGAAGTGATTCAACTTGAAATCTCTACGTCGGCTCTGCATCGCCAGCGCAAAAGAATTTGATCGGCATTTGGCGAAGAGAATAGAGAAGACAGAGATTGCACGGCATAACCCCACGCGAAGGATGTGCGGGTACAACGTTATTAAGAGCCGATCAGGAGGCTTGAAATGAAAATGAAATTACTACGAGCAGACAGCTCATTAACGATCGTTCGCTGCATTGGGCTAATCACCTGCGCGGCTCTGATCCTAACCGGAACACCACTGACGCGCATCGGACATGCGCAAACGCAAGAGGGTGATCAGCCGGCAGTGAAAATACCCGCAGATCAACTCGATGCCCTCGTGGCGCCCATCGCGCTCTATCCCGATAACCTGCTTAGCCAAACACTTGTGGCTTCCACTTATCCGCTTGAGCTTATTCAACTTCAGCAGTGGTTGGAAAAGAACCAAAACTTGGCAAAAGACCAGAAGAAACTAGCGGACGCAGTTCAGAAACAGCCGTGGGATCCGAGTATTCAGGCCATGGCACCGTTACCAGATGTCGTGAAACGTCTGGCCGACGACATTCAGTGGACCACTGACCTCGGGAACGCCTTTCTCGCTCAGCAGAGCGACGTGATGGATTCTATTCAGCGCATGCGCGCTAAGGCCAAAGGAACCGGTGCGCTCGCCGACAACCAACAGCAGAATGTCGAAACAAAAACCGTGGAGAGCAAGCAGGTGATCGTGATCGAGCAGGCGAATCCGGAAGTCATCTATGTGCCCTCTTACAACCCAACGGTTGTTTACGGATCTCCCATTTATCCGTATCCGCCAATCTATTACCCGCCGTATCCGGCGGGGGGCGTAATTGCGGCGAGCGCGATCTCTTTTGGCGTCGGTTTGGCTATGGGCGCTGCCTGGGGCGGCGGTTGGGGGTGGGGCTGCGGCTGGGGTGGCAACGACATCAACATCAACACCAATAACAATTTCAATCGCAACACAAACATCAGCGGCGGTAATCGTGTCAACAACATTCAGGGGGGCAACCGCGTTAACGGCGGTAACAAGTGGCAACACAACCCTTCACACCGGGGAGGTGCGCCGTATGGCGATCGAGGTACGGCGAACAGATTTGGAGGAACTGCCCGAGGAGATTCGCTACAGAACCGACAACGAGCTGCACAAAGAGACGTCGGACGACAAGGTGGAAATCTCGGCAGCACCACGCGACCCGGCGGTGTCGGTGATCGTGGTGGTGTCGGTGATCGTGGTGGTGCTGGTAACCGTGGTGGTGTCGGTGATCGCGGCGGTGTCGGTGATCGCGGTGGCGCTGGTAACCGTGGTGGTGTCAGTGACCGCAGCGGTGTCGGTGATCGCGGAAGTGCCGGCAATCGTGGTGGCGTTGGCGATCGCGGCGGCGTTGGCGATCGCGGAGGCGCGTCAAATCGCGGTGGTGTGAGTGATCGGTCGAGCCCCGGATCAAATCGAGGCGGCAGTAGCAGCATCGGTGGAGGCTCGGGAAACCGTGGAGGCTTCGGCAGCTCAGGAGGTTTCAATGGAGCGAGCACCCGTGCCAGCAGTAGCCGCGGGTCGTCCAGTATGGGCGGCGGTGGATTCGGAGGTGGTGGTGGCGGCCGTGGCGGCGGTGGATTCGGAGGTGGTGGTGGCGGCCGTGGCGGCGGTGGCGGGGGTCGTGGTGGCGGTGGAGGAAGGAGGTAGCGAGTTATGAATCGGAGCAAAACTATGACATTGAAAACAGGTGTATCGATATTACTGCTTGCTGGAAATTTGATGACAGCTGTCACACTGGTTGTGATAGCAAGTGCGCGGGTGACAACCGGGCAGACTGTTGCTGTTTCCAAGGCGAAACCTTTTGCCACAGCCCAAGACGCTGCAAATGCTCTCATCGATGCAGCAGAAAAAACCGATGATTTGGCGCTTGCAGAGATTCTTGGTCCTGAGAGTTACGACATTATCCACACGGGTGAGCCAGCCCGGGACAGGGAAGTGCTGAAAGAGTTTGCCGCAAGGGCTCGGACGAAAACCAACATCTCGTTGCAGCCTAAGAACCCGCGGCGAGCCATACTTGAGATCGGCGATGAGAACTGGCCGTTTGCCGTTCCTATCGTCAAAGTTGGTTCGACGTGGTCATTTGATACGCGGGCCGGGCGAGAGGAACTTCTCTATCGCAGAATCGGTGGCAATGAGATCTCAACGATTCAGACCTGTCGGAACTACGTTCAAGCTCAAAACGATTACGCATTGCTGAAGCATGGCAACTCGGCAGTCAATCAGTACGCACAGTACATCATCGCACCGGCTGGAACACAGGACGGTCTAGCGTGGCGAAAGGCCGACGGTACCTGGGATGGTCCAATTGGCGAAGAAGTAGCGGAAGCGATCAGTAAAGGTTACTCGTTAAAGACAGAGCCATTTCACGGGTACTTTTTCAAGGTCCTTAAGGGACAAGGGCCGGCAGCACCACTAGGCCAACTGGACTACGTCGTAAAGGACGTAATGATCGGCGGTTTCGCACTGATTGCCTTTCCGGCGCAGTACCGCCTTACCGGTGTGCAAACTTTCATAGTCAGTCAGGATGGCGTGGTCTATCAGAAGGATCTCGGTCCGAAAACTCTGGAGCTTGCTGGAGCGATCGATCGGTTTAATCCGGACAGGTCCTGGACTCCGGTGCCGAACGATCAGTGAAAGACCTTCTCTATGGATCTAAGTTTATCGAGACGCAGTGGCAACGTAGTCATTACCACAACGCGGTAGCGTGTGGGTTCACTCGCCTTACTGTTCGCTCGATTTATGCAGAGAGCCTCGACGCCGTGATAACTGAGCCGAACCCGCACGCTACCGCGTTGTGGTACTGACCTCGAGATCTCAACGAACACTGAGATTGGAGTTGTGTTTATGAAAAGACTCGTATCCTACATCACACTCATTTGCCTGGTGTTTGTACCGGTGGTTAACGCGCAGCAAACACGCACGGAAAAAGATCTGCTCGGCGAAAAGCAGATTCCTGCCGATGCTTACTACGGCGTGCAGACCGCACGTGCTCTCGAGAACTTTAAACTCTCTGGCGTACTCATCAATCACTATCCCGGCTTTGTCGAGGCGTGGGCCATAGTCAAACTCGCCGCTGCCAGGGCAAACACCGAAGTCGGAGCGATGAAGCCGGATCGCTTAGCCGCGATTGAGAAGGCGTGCGCCGCAGTGATCGATGGAAGGTATCACGATCAGTTTGTCGTGGATTGGTATCAGGGTGGCGCCGGTACTTCCACGAACATGAATGCCAACGAAGTTCTCGCCAATATCGGGCTCGAACTGACAGGTCACAAGAAAGGTGAGTATCAGTTTCTAGAGCCGCATGACGATCTCAATATGTCGCAGTCAACTAACGACTCGTACCCGACTGCACTCAAGGTGGCGTTTTTGCTTCGGAACGACAAGCTAATAGCAGAGTTGCAAAAACTCGTTGCGTCGTTTCGCATGAAAGGCGCAGCGTTTCTCGAGATTGTGAAAATGGGTCGCACCGAAATGCAGGACGCAGTACCGATGACTGTCGGACAGGAATTCTATGCATTCGCTGCGAGCCTCGAAGACGAGATCAAATTGCTGCGAGATGCAGAAAAGTATCTGTACGCAGTCAACATGGGAGCAACGGCAATCGGTACCGGCCTAAATGTTCCGAAAGGCTATCCGGAGAAATGTGCATTCAACCTTGCGCAGCTCACCGGAAAACCGATTGTTCCTGCGACCGACATGTTGTCGGCAACCTGGGACCAGCAGGGCTTTGTAGTTTATTCAGCCGCGCTAAAGAGTTTGGCGATCAAACTCTCGAAGATCTCCAGCGATCTAATTTTGCTCACCTCAGGACCACGCGCTGGTCTAGCTGAGATTAACCTACCGGCATTACAACCTGGTTCATCAATCATGCCGGGCAAAGTCAATCCTGTTATTCCGGAGGTTATGAATATCGTCGCCTTTCGCGTAATGGGCAACGACTTCAGCGTAACGCTTGCAGCCCATAGCGGACAGTTACAGCTGAATGCTTATGAACCGCTTGCCGGCATCGCTGTTATGGAGTCGCAGGCTCTCCTCTACAACACGTCTAGCGTGTTCCGCACGAAATGCATAGACGGCATAACGGTTAACGAAAGAGTACTCAGTCGTTACATGGAAACAACCGTGGGGATTGTCACCGCGCTCAATCCGATTCTCGGTTATGAGAAGGCAACCGAGCTTGCTGTCGAGGCCTATAAGTCTGGCCGCGGAATCCTCGAAATCATTCGTGAGAAGAAGCTTCTAACTGAGGCGCAGATCAAGGAACTACTCGATCCGGTAAAGCTTACCGGATTGGACAAGAGCAAGTATCAGAAAAAGTAGCGGGCTGAGTAGGTAAGGGTCGCGTTAGGAATCTTCAGAACAATACGTTGATGGGGTTAAACAAAAATGGCCCAGGCCACCACTAGTTCTGTAAGCAAGGTGCAGAAGTCTACGGGCGTCAGAATGGCCACGGTTGCCTGGATACTGACGGCGGTTTACTACTTCTATCAGTATGCGCTCCGTTCGGCTCCAGCTGTAATGATGCCGGAGCTCAGCAGCGCCTTCAATATAAGTACACTCGCTGTCGCTTCAATTGTCGGCCTTTTCTACTACGGATACTCGCCTTTCAGTTTAGTTGCTGGCGCAGCGATGGATCGGATTGGTCCTCGCCGCCTTCTGCCTGGCGCGGCCGCAGCAGTTGGTCTCGGGGCGTTGATGTTCTCTACGGGTAATAAGGAGCTCGCCAGTGTCGGCAGATTTATTCAGGGTGCAGGTGGTGTGTTTGCTCTTGTCGGTGCGATTTACATCGCAACGAAGAATTTCCCACCGTCGAAAGCAGCCACCCTGATTGGCGCAACACAGATGTTTGGAATGGCTGGTGGTTCTGCTGGGCAGTTTGTTGTTGGTCCGCTTATTGGTGGCGGCCTTGCATGGAACCATTTTTGGATCGGAATGGGTATCGCAGGTCTGCTAATCGGTGTAGTGCTCTATTTTTTGATACCGATTGAGGAAGCGCCTGAGCAGCCTGCTGGCGGGCTTAAGGGCATCGCCACAGCCTTCGGTACCGTTTTCAAAAACCCGCAGTCGATCCTGTGTGGCTTGATCGCTGGATTGATGTTCATCCCGACAACCATCTTCGACATGATCTGGGGTGTCCGCTATCTCCAGGAAGCACATGGTATGGACTATGGTGCAGCGGTGATGCGATCGTCCACGGTTCCCTTCGGTTGGATCATTGGCTGCCCACTACTAGGTCTCATTTCGGATCGCATAGGCAGAAGAAAACCTGTGATCGCAGTTGCCGGTGTGGTCCTATTCGCCTGTCTCGCTTGGATCCTTTACGGCACACCGGGAACGCTCCCACCTTACGTGATTGGTCTCGTCGCCGGTATCGCTTCGGGTGCTGCCATGTTGCCGTACACAGTCATAAAAGAAGCTAACCCACCGCAGTTTGGTGGCACCGCAACTGGTGTCGTCAACTTTTTGAATTTCACTTTTAGCGCGCTACTCGGTCCGGTGTTCGGCTGGCTCTTACTGAAAGCGTCAGGCGGAGCTGCGCGAATGGAACTGCAGCATTACCAAGAAACGTTTGTACCGCTTCTTTATGGAGTGGCAATTGCGATTTTGCTGACGCTTTTGTTGAAGGAGACCGGCCCAGCTGTTCGCGGAGCACGTGCGAATGGGGTCACTACGAATTCATCGTAGTAGCTCTCTATACACAGTGGTGGATACAACTCGGTGAGTTCATCGGCCAAGGAGATTCTTGAAATGAAACAAGCAACTGGAACTGGGAAGTACGAACGACTACTGGCGCGGTGCGAAAGCTTGGCACCGGTCCCAACCGCAGTGGCCCATCCTTGTGAAGCATCGGCTTTGACAGGGGCGATCGAAGCCGCAAAGCTCGGATTGATTGTGCCATTGCTGGTTGGACCGGCTGCCAAGATCGCAGAGACAGCAGCTTCAGCAGGAATTGATCTCGACACGTTTCAGATCATCGACGCACCGCATAGCAATGCCGCGGCCGCGAAAGCTGTCGAACTCGTTCGCGAAGGAAAAGCGGAAATTTTGATGAAAGGCAGCTTACACACAGACGAGTTGATGGCGGCGGTCGTTTCGCGCGAGCGTGGGTTGCGTACCGAACGTCGTATTAGCCACGTGTTTGTGATGGACGTTCCGACGTATCACAAAGTGCTCATTATTACCGATGCGGCAATCAATATCGCACCAACCCTCGAAGACAAAGTTGATATTTGTCAGAACGCTATCGACCTCGCCGTTTCACTTGGTCTTGAGAAACCGAAGGTCGCCATTCTTGCCGCAGTTGAAACTGTTACTTCAAAGATGCCCGCGACTATCGACGCGGCCGCCCTTTGCAAGATGGCGGAACGTGGACAGATCAACGGCGGGATCCTTGATGGACCACTGGCCTTCGATAATGCCATCAGCAAACAAGCGGCAGAAACAAAAGGAATAAAGTCGGCAGTTGCGGGCGATCCAGACATCCTTCTGGCACCTGACCTCGAAGCCGGCAACATCCTCGCTAAGCAGTTGACCTTTCTCGCAAACGCAGACAGCGCAGGTATGGTTCTTGGCGCAAGAGTTCCCGTGGTCCTGACAAGCCGCGCTGATAGTGTTCGCGCAAAGATAGCAAGTTGCGCAGTGGCAAAGCTGGTGGCCCATGCACGGCGCGCCAAACATTTAGGAGCTTGATATGGACGACTATGCTCTCGTGCTAAATGCCGGCTCATCGAGTCTGAAGTTTTGTGTTTACCAGCGACCAGCAGGTGAGGGTTGGCGATTGGAAGCGAGGGGCCAGATAGAAGGCATTGGTACCTCGCCTCGGTTGTCAGCCAAGGATGCCAGCGGCAAGATCCTAGCAAAGGAAGAACTCGCCGGGGTGGACGATGGACGTAACGCGGTGGACGCGCTTGCCTCGTGGCTGAGAGACAACTACGGGGGGTCTCGCGTTTTAGGCGTGGGACATCGTGTGGTTCACGGCGGTTCGCGTTTCGACGGGCCAACCGTTCTGAATCCAGAGGTGCTCGCAGAGTTACAGAAACTCGTTCCCCTGGCTCCGCTTCATCAGCCTTATAACCTTGCCGCTATCGACGCAGCTTTCGAGCGTTTACCTGGTGTGCCGCAAGTCGCCTGCTTCGACACCAGTTTTCATCGTGGACAACCGGCTGTTGCCGAACTTATTCCGCTGCCGCTTGAGTACCGCAAAGCCGGTCTCCAGCGATATGGATTCCATGGTTTGTCATACGAGTACATTGCCTCAGTCTTGCCTGAAGTGGCTCCTGAGATCGCGACAGGTCGTGTGATCGTCGCACATCTGGGGAGTGGCGCTAGCTTGTGTGCGTTGAAGAATGGGAAGAGTGTGGATAGCACGCTCGGTTTTACGGCGCTTGATGGTCTATGTATGGGCACGCGGCCGGGTGCAATTGATCCAGGCGTTGTCTTGCACCTCTTCCAAGGTCTGAATCTGTCGGCGAAAGAAGTCGAAACACTCCTCTACAAGAAATCTGGACTGCTCGGAATCTCAGGAATCAGCAACGACATGCGCGACTTGCTCGGCCGACCTGAACCTGAGGCACACCTCGCGGTGGATTACTTCGTCTATCGTGCCGCAAAGGAAATAGGCGCACTCACTGCAGTGCTTGGTGGAATCGACGGGTTTGTGTTCACCGCCGGTATTGGAGAAAACTCAGCAGAGATCCGCCAGCGAATCTGTGAGTCCTCGAAGTGGTTAGGTATTGAACTGGATGAAGTGGCGAACACTAATCGCAGTTCAATGATCTCAACTTCCCGTAGCAAGGTCCCTGTGTGGGTGATTCCGACCAACGAAGAGCTGATGATCGCGCGACATACAAGTTCGCTGCTTGGACTAGCAAAAGCAGCTGCATAAACGATTGAGTGCATAGGAGAAATTCGATGTCAACGACTGCGGTTAAGGAAACTACAAGCGAGTCCGCATGGGACGGATTCAACATTGGTCTATGGCAAAGCGAGATCAATGTGCGCGACTTTATTCAACAGAACTACGACGAATACGATGGCGACGAGTCGTTCCTTGCTCCGGCGACGGAACGAACTAAGAAGATCTGGGATCGGCTGAATGAACTATTTCTTGAAGAGCGAAAAAAAGGTGTTCTCGACATTTCGCAGATCCCCAGTTCTATAACAGCTCATGGTCCAGGCTATATCGATAAGGACAACGAGATCATCGTCGGGCTGCAAACCGAAGCGCCGCTCAAGCGAGCCATCATGCCAAATGGTGGCTTCCGCATGGTTACGACGGCACTGAAGACTTACGGTCATGAACCCGATCCTCACGTAGTCGAAGCCTTCACTAAATATCGCAAGACACATAACGAGGGGGTCTTCGATGCTTATACCGCAGACATCCGACGCTGCCGCAGTTCACATATTCTGACCGGACTCCCCGATGCGTACGGACGAGGTCGCATCATCGGTGATTATCGGCGCGTGGCACTTTACGGAGTAACGCGGCTGATCGAGCAAAAGGAAGTGGAAAAACTCAGCCTCGATTCAGTCATGTCAACCGCGGATGTCATTCGCGATCGCGAAGAGCTCAGCGAACAAACTCGAGCGCTGAAAGAACTTCAAGAGATGGCGGCCAACTATGGATTCGACATCTCGAAGCCGGCTAGCAACGCGCGCGAGGCAGTGCAATGGCTCTATTTCGCTTATTTAGGTGCAGTGAAGGAGCAGAATGGCGCGGCGATGTCGCTGGGTCGAACCTCGACGTTCCTTGATAGCTACTTCCAACGCGATTTGAAGTTGGGAACAATTACCGAGGAGCAAGCGCAGGAAATCATCGATGACTTCGTCATCAAACTTCGTATCATTCGTTTTCTGCGCACTCCCGAATACGATGAACTCTTTGCCGGCGACCCGACGTGGATAACTGAATCGATTGGTGGCATGGGTGACGATGGCCGATCACTAGTCACCAAAACGAGTTTTCGTTTCTTGCAAACCCTCTACAATCTTGGCCCAGCACCGGAGCCCAATCTTACGATCTGGTACTCAGCGCGTATGCCTGAAGGGTTTCGCAGTTTCTCTTCAAAAGTAGCGATAGACACTAGTTCAATTCAATTCGAAAGCGACGAAATCATGCGTCGCAGTCTCGGTGACGACGGGTCAATTGCCTGTTGTGTTTCACCAATGATCACCGGCAAGCAAATGCAGTTTTTTGGTGCCCGGGCAAATTTGGCCAAATGTCTGCTGTATGCAATTAACGGCGGGAGAGATGAGATCACAGGTAAACAGATAGGGCCCAAGTTTAATCCAGTTGAGGGAGATTATCTTGACTTTGATGACGTTAGAACTAAGTACGAAGGAATGATGGATTGGCTTGCCGGCGTCTATGTCAATGCGATGAATGTGATTCATTACATGCATGACAAGTATGCCTACGAGCGTCTCGAAATGGCCCTGCACGACTATCCGCTGCTCAGGACCATGGCCTTTGGCATCGCTGGTCTGTCTGTCGTTGCCGATAGCCTATCAGCAATTCGATACGCAAAGGTCCGCGTCATTCGCAATGAGACTGGTCTGGTAACTGACTATCAAATCGAAGGTGACTTTCCAACTTTTGGCAACAACGACAATCGCGTTGACCAACTCGCTTCATGGCTTGTCACTACTTTCATGGGCAAGCTTAGAAAGCATCCCACCTATCGCGGGGCCGTGCACACTCAATCAGTGCTGACAATCACTTCAAATGTTGTCTATGGCAAGAGTACGGGAAACACCCCTGACGGCAGACGTCTGGGAGAGCCGTTTGCTCCCGGTGCAAATCCGATGCACGGGCGCGATTCACACGGCATCCATGCTTCCGCAGCATCGGTCGCCAAGATTCCTTTCCGCGATGCTGCTGATGGAATTTCACTGACTGCTTCATTGGTTCCTGAAGGTCTTGGGAGAGTCGGTGTAGATCGGGTTGTCAATCTTCGTGGCATGCTCGACGCGTTTTTCAGTTCGACCGGGTTTCACATGAATGTAAACGTTCTGAACCGCGAACTGCTCATGGATGCCATGGATCATCCGGAAAAGTATCCGCAGTTAACGATACGGGTCTCAGGGTACGCGGTGAATTTCGTGCGCCTGAGTCGCGAGCAACAAATGGATGTCATTAACCGAACGTTCCATGGAGCGTAAGGAGATGTCGGAATATTTCAATAGTGTATTAAAGAAAGTGGATCCATGGACGCACAGAAACCAATGCAATCAACTTCACTCGAAGCGAAGAGTCCTTTCGAGCTTCGGGTAAACCTTTCGAGCGGCGTGCAGGAATCGGTTGTCAAAACAGCACTCAGAACAGGAGACATGGGTTTCTTGCATTCGTTCACAACTGGCTCGACTGTTGATGGTCCAGGTGTGCGACTCGTTGCGTGGACTGCCGGTTGTCACTGGCGTTGCTTGTACTGCCATAACCCCGACACGTGGAGCATGATGAACGGAATGCCGATAACCCTGGACCAAGCAACGGAGGAGCTCGGCAAGTATCGTCACGGACTCAAAATCATGTCGGGCGGTTTGACACTGAGTGGTGGGGAACCGTTGATGCAGGATCGCTTTGTAATCAGACTTATTACGGCTGCTAAGGCGATGGGAGTTCACACCGCGATCGAAACTAACGGGCACCTGGGTGAACGCCTGACTGACGAAGAAATCCAGCAGATCGACTTAGTGCTTCTTGGTCTGAAAGCCACTCCGGCACGCCACGCCTATCTAACTGGAAAAGACATGGAGCCGACTCTAACGTTCGCACGCCGGATCGCCCGTCTGAAGCGAAAAATCTGGGTTCGCTTTGTATTAGTACCAGGGTTGACGGACGACCCAAAGGACATCGAGCAGATCGCAAAGTTTGCCGCAGAGCTCGACGCTGTTGAAAGGGTTGAGGTGCTCCCGTTTCATCAGATGGGGCGCTTCAAATGGAACGAACTAGGACTCGATTACAAGCTCAGCGATATTAAACCACCGTCGCCTGAGGTAGTTGAACGTACGTGTGAGCAGTTTCGAGAGGTTGGGCTCAAGGCTTACTGAGTATCGCTCTCTAAAGCAGGCACCCGCAATCCATTCTGAAATTCACATAGACAAGGAGTCAACATGAAACTGCGCTTCAAACCTCAAATCTTGCTTGTCGCTGTCCTGACACTATTAAACTGCCAGTATTCAATTGCGCAAAGTAAGAAGCCAAACATCGTTATTCTCGCGACGGGTGGAACTATCGCAGGCGCTGCGGCGACAGGTACTCAAGCCGGATACACCTCGGGTGCCGTAACCATTGACGCGATGATCAACGCTGTCCCCGGGATCAAGGACCTGGCGAACATCAAAGGCGAGCAAATTTCGAACGTCGGATCTCAAGACATGTCATTTGAAATAATGCTTAACTTGGCCAAACGCATCAATGAACTCGCGCCCAAGACTGATGTGGATGGCATCGTCATCACTCATGGCACAGATACCATGGAGGAGACTGCCTATTTCCTTAATCTTGTTGTTAAGACCGATAAGCCAGTTGTCATGGTAGGTTCGATGCGGCCTTCGACAGCCGTCAGCGCCGATGGGCCTCTTAACCTATTCAACGCAGTTGGCGTCGCTATCGATCCACAGGCCAAAGGTCGAGGCGTGCTTGTTGTCATGAACGATTGGATTCACGCCGCACACTCTCTGACAAAGACAAGCACCACCGCAATCCAAACATTCATGTCGCCGCTGCGCGGTCTTGTGGGCGTCGCAAGTTATGGCAAGAATGACTTCTTCAATATGCCGGCATGGAAACATACCAGTGGCAGCGAATTCGATACTTCAGGGGTAACCAAACTTCCGCGCGTCGATATCATCTTTGGTTGTGCTGATATGTCACCAGATTTGATCGATTCTGCGGTGGCCAACGGTGCTAAAGGAATTGTGATCGCCGGCGTGGGCAACGGCAACATGAACAAAGTGTCGGTTGACGCTGCCGCTAACGCGGTGAAGAAGGGCGTGATAGTTGTAAGGAGCACACGCGTTGTAACGGGAATAGTGGGGCGAAACGTGGAATTGAATGACGATCAGTTGGGCTTCATCGCGTCCGATGAACTCAATCCTCAGAAGGCGCGCATTCTCCTAACGTTGGCGTTGTTAAAGCCACGATCGAAGGCTGACATGCAGACGTTGTTTACTAGTTATTGAGACTGATCTGGTTTTTGTGTTTAGTGCTTTGTGCTTGGTTTTGGTCTTCCGACTTAGGTCTTGGCAGATATACCGAAGGTCGAAGGCCAAAGTACAAAGCACCAAGTACAAAGTACAAAGCATAGAGTCCGAGGTCCTTTATGATCTGGATCGAACTGCTCATTCTGCTCCTATGCATCGTAATTGGTGCGCGCATCGGCGGAATGGCGCTAGGTACGGTCGCCGGTATAGGTCTCCTCGTTTTCGTCTTTTTGTTTGGCCTGCCGCCGGGTGGTCCACCGCAAACAGTTCTCGGAATGATCATCGCAGTGATCACCGCACTGGCCACAATGCAAGCGGCTGGTGGACTCGACTATCTCGTCTCAATTGCCGAAAAGGTCATGCGCAGGCGTCCGCAATACATCACCTTTGTGGCTCCAGTTGTAACGTATCTCTTAGTTCTCGCTTCAGGTACCACGCACGTCATCTACGCACTCTTACCGGTGATCGCGGAGGTTTCGCGCAATGGCAAGGTTCGGCCAGAGCGACCGATTTCCATCAGTGTGATCGCTGGGTTCCAGGGCGTGATTGCGTCACCAATCTCAGCAGCGACAGTGGCAATGCTCGGGTTTCTGCTGGTGCAAGGATTTTCACTTCCACGCATGCTGGCGATCACCATCCCCTCAACTTTTCTGGGGGTGCTAATTGGCTCGTTGTCGGTAGCCTGGAGAGGGAAGGACTTAGACAAAGATTCCGAATACCGGGTGCGACTCGCTAAGGGTGAGGTCAAAGAGCCAACACCATCGCCGCCATTGAAAGGTAAGGATTTGTTTCGCGCTCGCGGTTCAATGTTGTTCTTCATGTTGGGAATCCTGCTGGTTGTTTTGATCGGTATGTTCCCAAACCTGAGACCGGCTTATGAAGTTGTTGGCAAGGGTGTGACTGAAACTGATCAAGTAGGCATGGGCATGGCAATCATGATCGTGATGCTCGCCATCGCCGGCTTAATCATGATTGTGTTCAAAGCCTCGCCTGAGGTCGCTCTCAAGGGAACGATCATGCGCAGCGGGATCACGGCGATCATTTGCATACTCGGAATTTCGTGGCTGGGCTCTTCTTTCTTCGAAGGCAATCGCGGTTTCATTATTGGAAGTATCGAAAATATTCTGCAGGCATACCCATGGACATTCGCTGTCGGCATGTTCCTGCTGTCGTCGATGCTTTTTAGCCAGGCAGCGACGGTTGCGATATTGATGCCGGTGGGCGTTGCGCTGAAGTTACCGGCGCTGACGCTGGTAGCGCTATATCCTGCTGCTAACGGTCTCTTCTTTCTGCCGACGTACGGCACTCTGCTCGCAGCGGTTTCATTTGATCAGACGGGCACAACGAAGATTGGAAAGTATTTGGTCAACCACAGTTTTATGTTGCCTGGTTTGGTCACGATCGTTTCCACCGTCATCTTTGCATTGCTGCTGAGTAGCGTTTTGAAATGAGAATTCACGACGGAAGAGCGATCCACGAAATCACAGGAAACGCCAACGAAAAATTCCTTGTGTTAGTTCGTGTTATTTCGTGGATGGTTTGTTAGTTCGGGAAGTGAGTCAAGTAGCTGACCGTTGAATCGGTTCAACTGTCGAAGGGCTGATCCTGGGCACCGAGTTCAAGCCCTGAGAATGAGAGAAAGAATTATGACTGATGCCGAACCCAAGATCTCTGCAGAGCAGGCGCTGAAACGTCTTATTGAAGGCAACGAAAGGTTCCTTCGAGGCGAACTCCGGTTGCCTGGTCTAGTGAGGGAAACATTAAAGGGCCTCAAGCATAACCAGCGTCCCTTCGCAACCATCCTTGGCTGCAGCGACTCGCGTGTTCCTCCCGAAATTGTTTTTGATAGTGGCCTCGGTGATCTATTCGTAATCCGCGTTGCCGGCAATGTGTTTTCACATGAGATTGCTGGCAGCCTGCAATACGCAGGCGCACACTTGCATACGCCGCTGTTCGTTGTACTCGGCCACCAGGGTTGTGGAGCGGTAAACGCTGCATTGATGACGCGAGATCGAGGCGACCAGCACCGATCACGAATTCAAGTATTGGTAGACAACATCCTTGCGGGGCTACCGCCATTCGATCCGGATCTCTCACCTGGCGCCCGAACAGCTCAGGCCGTGGAATGCAACATTCTCTGGACAATTAAGCAGATCAAAGAAACCCCAGAGGCCCAACTTCGACTGGCCGAGGGAAATGTAAAAATCCTGGGTGCCCTCTTCGAGATCACAACTGGGCGCGTGAGGTTCCTCGATTCGTGACAACTGCTGCGTGGACAACCCTGGCACTGCTGGTTGCCATGTTTGTGTTCCTGGTTTGGAACAAGTTACCAATCTGGCTGGTGTTTATCGGCACTCTAACTGCGGCAATGACGTTGAAGCTTGCACCTGCAGCAGGACTGCTAAAGGGTTACAGCAACACGGGTGTTGTAACCGTCGCCGCACTTTACCCGGTTGCCGCAGGCATGTACTCGACCGGAGCAATCTCGCTTTTGTCTGAGCGACTCATAGGCTTGCCAAAATCCCTAGCCGCAGCTCAGCTAAAGATCTTTGGCCCGGTCTCGCTTGCGAGTGGCTTCCTCTATAACACTCCATTGGTGGCGATGATGATTCCCGCCGTGCGCGACGTTACGCGTCGCACCGGACTGAAGGGTTCCAAGCTGTTCATGGGTCTAAGTTACGTCACCTTGTTGGGAGGCACGATGACGCTAATCGGGACTTCGGTAAATCTAATCATTGCCGGACTGGTTGCCGATGCCGTCGCAAAAGGTGAGTTGCCCCCAATGAAACCCATTGGACTGTTTGATCCAATGTGGGTTGGTTTGCCTGCAACCCTTACCGGCCTCGCCTACATGATTTTGATTGGTTCTCGCTTGTTACCGGATAGAAGCGGAGTTGACACCGGAGGTGAAAAACGCGCTTACCGTACAGAATTTCGCATTGAAGAATCGTCAAAGCTGGTAGGCAAGACACTTGAACAGGTTGGGTTCGCCAATCCCATCGGATTCACGTTGGAGCTGCTAACGAGAAATGAAGCACCGATAGAAATAACTCCTACGCTCAAATTGGAGTCGGGAGACTTATTAACGTTCTTTGCTCCTGCTGATGTATTGCCGGGTTTGTGGATGACGATTGGTCTCGTTCCTGCTTATGCAACAAAGATGGAGACCAGACGACATGAACATCAGCTCGTTGAAGTTGTGTTGTCACCACTTTCGCCAGCCAACGGTCACAAAGTCGGCGACCTGCCGCTTCCAAACAGTCCGTATGAATTGATGCTGGTAGGTGTTTCTCGAAATGGTCAAGCTCCCCGGGAGCCGCTCAAGAATTTCCGACTCGAAGCCGGGGACGCAGGTGTGGTCGAAGTCAACGATGCATTCTTCTACGAGAATCGACGGGAGACAGACTTCCTCTTAACGAAGAGGCTGGAAGGATTTCGTGTACAGCGAATTGATCGGGCTGTAGTTGCGATGGTGATTACTATCGGCATGGTTGTGTTGGCTGCAACTGGTGTAACGAGCATGCTCAATGCGGCGCTCTTAGCAACTATGGCGATGCTGCTGAGTGGATGCTTGACGATCGATCGTTTATGGCGAAGCGTCGATTGGCAAACCATCGTGGTAATCGGTGCGGCCATTGGATTAGAGGCGGCAGTTACTGGGAGCGGACTCGCAAAGCACGCGGCAGACATGTTCGCGAGAGTTGGGGGCGGAAGTCCGATGATGGCGTTGGCAGCGGTCTACCTGGGAACGATACTTCTAACTAATGTTATTTCAAATGTTGCCGCGGCGGTGCTGATGTTCTCGGTAGCCGTGTCGTTGTCAAACAGTCTTGGCGTCAGCTTTCTCCCGTTTGCCATCATTTTGATGAGTGGGGCTTCTACAGCTTTCATCAATCCGGCTGGATTCCAAACAAACCTGATGGTCCAAAAACCCGGCGGCTATACCTTTTCAGATTTCGCCAGGGTCGGAATTCCACTTACGGTGATCGTGGGAATTGTCGTGCTCTGGCTCGCACCACTCATGTACGGTTTTTAGTAAAGGGACGCAAATATGTCTACCGCAGCACAACATGCTGTTGATGGCTTGACTGATGTTGGATCGACACGACCGCAGACTCCGTTCGGCCAGTTCATTCGGAAACCAATGAATTGGTTCCTGGTGTTCATCCCCATCACTGTTGCTCTGGAACATCTCGCTCACGTCCGGGCACCTGTACTATTTTTCATGGCAGCTCTGGCGATTATTCCAATCGCTGCACAGATAGTGAGCGCTACCGAACAGATAGCATCGCGTACGGGAGATGCAATTGGAGGATTGTTGAATGCAACTTTTGGCAACGCGCCTGAATTAATCATTGCGTTGGTTGCATTGAAGGCTGGTTATTTAGATATGGTGCGAGCGTCATTGGTTGGGGCCATACTCGCCAATTTATTACTAGCGCTTGGCGTTGCCTTTCTAACGGGAGGGCTTCGGTTTCACGACCAGAAATTTAACCCGGTAGCCGCGCGCGCTTACAGCACGATGATGTTTCTTGCCGCTGTCAGTTTGACGGTGCCAAGTGCCTTCAGTCGTGTCTTTGCCCCCACTGGAGTGATCAGGGCGGAGGCGCAACTGAATCTCGGTATCGCCATCCTATTGCTTCTCGCTTATGGTCTCTACATTTTGTATTCGCTGAAAACTCACACCAGCGCATTTGCTAGTTCAGAAACCGCCGAACATTCAGATCACCATGAACAGTGGAGCGTGTCACGCGCGGTGATCACTTTGCTTGCCGCGTCTGTCTTCGCAGCTTGGATGAGCGAGATTCTTGTTGGTGCTGCAGAAGAAACCGGAAAAGCACTGGGCATGTCGCAAGTATTTATTGGCATCGTGTTTGTGGCCATCGTAGGTGGCGCAGCGGAAAGCGGATCTGCCATAGCGATGGCGCGCAAGAACAAGATGGATCTGTCAGTGGGAATTGCGCTCGGCAGTTGTATACAGATCGCGTTGTTCGTCGCCCCGTTACTTGTACTCGCCAGTTATTTCATCGCACCGCAACCACTCGAGCTCGCATTCGGTCGCGCTGAAATTGGTTCGTTATTGATGGCAGTATTGATCGGCGCATTGGTTTGCGGCGATGGTCAGTCAAATTGGTTTAAGGGCGTACAGCTGATCACGGTTTATGTGATCGTTGCGCTGATGTTCTATCTGATGCCGACTTTGGCTGGTTAGCTTCTCCCGCGACTAGCGTTGCACCCAAAGTTCAAAATCCCACCTATGGACGTGGGTGGTTCGTTCAGATCCTTTCTACGAAATGCCTTTCATGGTCGTCACTCTCAAATCCCACCAACGGCAGTTGGTGAATGGTTCAGATCCCTTCTACGAAATGCCTTTCATGGTCGTCACTCTCAAATCCCACCAACGGCAGTTGGTGGATGGTTCAGATCCTTTCTAAGAAATGCCTTTCATGGTCGTCACTCTCAAATCCCACCAACGGCAGTTGGTGAATGGTTCAGATCCCTTCTAGTGAGACGGTATCCCCTCAATGCTGCGCGCGCAGCGCGCCGGAGGATAGAGAACGAGCCAATTGGTAGAAAGGATCTGAACCAACCACCAACCGCCGTTGGGATTAGAAGGTCACGTCGCTGCAAGCTCGATAGAAAGGATTTGAAAGTATCCACACCCGTGGGTGGGATTTTGAACTTTTTGTGCAAAACCCCCGCGACCCTGATCAGCTTCCACGCAAGGAACCCAACCTAAGCCTCACGCTGCTTTAAGCACCTGTCAATTCTACGAGTATGAAAGTTCCCAATGCAGCATAAGACTTGTTAACTCGATGCTGGCAAGTTCAATTGCTGCGCAATTCGAACCCTGAATGATTGTGATTCAAATGTGTAAAGGAGAATAGCTAATGGAGATCAAGCCGCAAGCAATGGCAATACCCAAAGAGACCGCACACCTGCAACAAGGTAAGTATGGCCCTATCTACCCGAAGACTCCTGCGTGCCACGGATTCACGATCATCGCGAAAATAATCCCTGGACGAGAGCCGGTCTTTCACCAGTACGCAGCGAACATCGAAAAGGCAGTAGCCAGCCAACCTGACTGCCTTGCCCCTCTACAACTGCATTACCTGCGTTGGGTACTTTTCCCCATCAAAGGTGAGACGTATTTCATGTACCAGGGCATTTTCGATACAGACTTTGACAAATACACCGCGGATGCTGTCGCTCTTTTTACAAGCTTAGGAGTCAAGACCGTTTTCGAAAACCTCGAAGGCTTTCCCGAAGATTGGCAAACCAACCCTGAGGCGTTCATCAAGTTTGTTCGCGATCATCAGTGCCCGAGCTTTTTGGAATACGGAGAATATCCATTCTTCAGTGCCGATGAAATCAAGAAAGCGTTGATGGTCAAGGCGTCCTTATCTTCAATGCTTGATCAAATGCAGTAATGGTTTCCAGGATTCGGAGACCAAACGAGAAAGGCCTTACTATGGGCGCAAAACAACCAGCACGTACTTACAACCAAAACCATATCCCTCGTAAATACACACCGGGCAAACGGCGCGTGAGTATCTATTGGTCCTGGAGTTATCCGTGGGAAACACAACGCGATCCAGCCGCAATGGAAAACCGTTTTTCCACAATGACTGAAGTTCGCAATGTGCTCTGGCCGTCCTATGAGACGCCGGAGTGGAGCGCAGACAACTTTCTTCAAGGCATAGCCGGTACGCTCGAGTTGTTTCACCGCTCCGCGCTCGCATTCCAACAGGTTGCCGGTGAAGTCAGTGGTCATCCAGTCGCGGTATTCCAGCGTGTTGACCAGGCCGGATACAAACTACCAGTTGATGAACGCATCCTCGCTGATACTGACACGCTGCTGATATTCGGTCTGGACCACCTTCTCTCAGAACAGGAAGCGGAGCCGGAAGAGATTGAGGCACTGCATGAGTGGCTCAAACGTGAGGGCACTTGCCTGATGATTGGTCCGCATCATGATGTTGGCTTCACCGATGATTTTGAACAGCGTCAGATGGAATACAAGCATCATGGCGACAGGCTTGTCCCGCGCCAACAGCGATTCAGTCAATACACGCGCTCGCTGCTTAAGGCGTTCGACGTTCCAGTAATCAATCAATGGGGACTTCGCCCGGCGCTCGTCAAAGGCACAAAGGACATTGCTCCGCTAACCGCCTTTCGCGATCTCGACAAACTTGGGTTGCTCGAGAATGTTCCGACGCTCAATTTCCATCCACACCTGCCGCACTACGCTCTTACAAACGACGACGGAAAAACTGTGCAAGTGCTCGCGCGTCAGCTCGTCGATCCTGATCGACCACATCCGTTCACTGCAGCAGGCAATACCGAATTCAACTGCCTGCTTTGGCTGCCGCCGAATGAAAAGCGCGCAGGTGACATCGTAATGGTCGACTCGACGAACTTCACTACGCTCTTTGGCGGCACAGAGAGCTTGCAAAACTTCTGGAAGAATATCGCCACAACGTAAGGAGTGATTAAGGAAGCGAACGTCATGCTCGAGCTAGACGACATTCAAAGTGGTGTATTGCGTCCGCGGCCTGGTCCATATGCAGCGACTTATATCGCGTTGCGCATCGATGATCGGAGAGCCGGCCGAGAGCTGATGAGCAGGGTTTCAAGAGTTGTAACTTCAGCTGCCAACCCGACCAGTCCTTTAGCAGATACATGGGTAAGCGTTGCTCTGACATATCAGGGACTCAAAGCGCTTGGTGTCCCGCAACAATCACTCGACAGCTTCGCATGGGAGTTTCGTCAGGGAATGGCATCGCGGGCCAAAGAGTTGGGAGACCTCGGAGAAAACAGTCCAGAGAATTGGGAGAAGCCACTTGGAACTCCTGATGTTCACGTGATTATCGTGGCTGTTTCACCTGATGAGGAGCGACTGGAGGCAGCGCTTGCTCCAGCAAGAAAGACATACCAGAGCATGACTGGAATTGAAGCAATCTGGCGCCAGAACTGTCAGGCATTACCTGATGACAAAGAACCTTTTGGATTTAGAGATGGCATTAGTCATCCCGCCATTGAAGGAAGCGGGATTCCAGGAAGCAATCCGAAAGAACAACCACTCAAGGCCGGCGAGTTTGTTCTCGGCTACCCGGATGAAATGGGTGGAGTTCAGAAAACTGAGCCTGAACTACTCGGGCGAAATGGGACCTACGTAGTTTTCCGTAAGCTTCATCAACGAGTGGCCGACTTCCGTCGCTACTTAAACACAAACTCAAAGAGTTCCGAAGAAGAGGAATTATTGGCAGCGAAAATGATGGGTCGCTGGCGTAGCGGCGCGCCGTTAGCTTTGTGCCCATTTCATGACGATCCGGAACTTGGTGCCGATCCGAAACGGAATAACGATTTTCTATTTGAAGCGGACGATTCGGCAGGATTCAAAACTCCTGGTGGTTCGCACATTCGTCGCACAAATCCGCGCGATGCTGCGATTGCTGGAGTAGCCCGGATTCATCGAATGATTCGCCGTGGAACTGCGTATGGTCCACTACTCCCGGAAGGCGTTCTAGACGATGACGGCGCTGATCGCGGATTGATCTTCGCATTTGTCGGCGCACACATTGGCCGACAGTTTGAGTTCGTCCAATCGCAATGGGTGAACGATGGGATCTTTTTTGGAGCGGGCGAAGACAAGGATCCCGTTATCGGTTCAGGTAGCAGCGGCAACAATTTCACAGTACCGCGTCGGCCTGTTCGCAGACGTTGCCAGGAAATCCCGCAGTTCGTAAAGACGCTTGGTGGTGAGTACTGTTTCATGCCGGGCTTGCGTGCGTTGCGATGGCTCGCCGAGCTGGAAACAGAGAATGTGGTTTAATGACATGTCGTTGTAAATGGATCAGTACAGCCGGTTTGGCTGTCGTCGTTTGCGCCTTGGGCCTTGGGCAGGCGCAAGGTCAGGTCAGAGGTGTGTATCCACTTGGAATGAGCGCAACTAATTCAGGAGTCACTCCGCAACCAGGCTTTACTTACGTGAACCAACTGCTGATCTACTCGCGCAATCAAGTCAAAGACTCTGCTGGCCGTGTAATTGCCACGGGAAATAATTCAGTAATAATGGACATGAACACTCTGGCTTGGGTAAGCAAGAAAGAGGTCTTAGGTGGCGCGAAGTTTTCGCTGTCAGCTACTTTTCCGATTGCCAACAACTCTCTCACGTCAGACGTTACCGGTCCGATCAGTGGCGGTGGTGGGTTTGCGGATTCTTATTATCAGCCATTCATACTTGGTTGGGACAAGAAACGCATCGCCGTGCGAACGATTTACGGGTTTCTCGCGCCAACAGGTCGGTTCAGATCGGACGCTAACGACAATGTTGGTTCGGGTTATTGGACACACACACTGTCTTCGGGTCAAACGATCTACTTAACTGAAAACAAGGCGACTTCGCTCTCTGCTTTCGAGTTGTATGAAATCCACACCACTCAAAAGGGGACCAATATTCATCCAGGCCAAAACATGAATCTGGATTATTCACTGACTCACTCTATTCAGCTCGGAAGTGGCATGCGTTTGCAAGTGGGGCTCGTTGGTTATAACCAGTGGCAGACAACTGACAAGAGTGGTCCAACCATTACGCCGCAACAGGCAACGGCGCATTACAGGGTAAATGCACTTGGCGTAGTGTCGAACGTGACGTTACCGGTTCGGCAATTGAGCATGGGTTTTAAATATTTCAAGGAGTTTTCGAATAGGTCGACGTTTCAGGGGCATTCATTTCAAGTATCGGCATCGATTCACTTCTAAGCCTGGTTGGCAAACCTGATTGGAGACGAATGGAAGAAATGTTGGCTCGAATCTGGGACGGTCTTTTGGCACGCGTTGGTGGGCCAATGACGTTTCGAATCATCCTCCAGCCAACGATGGCAGCCCTGTTGGCAATTCGCGCAGGGTTGAAAGATGCTCGTGAAGGTAGACCGCCCTACTTTTGGACCATACTGAGCAGTCCAGAGCATCGGGCTGATTTGTTGCGAGAAGGATGGAAGGCGACCGCCAGGGTCTTTGTCCTGGCCGTTGTCATGGACATCATTTACCAGTGGATCGTCCAGCGCTGGATCTATCCCGGAGAAGTTGTAATCGTTGCGATTTTGCTGGCCATGGTCCCTTATCTGTTGATTCGAGGTCCGGTGACTCGCATTGCTCGACGTTGGAATCGCGCATCCGAGTAGAGAAACCGGAAAAGAGGTATCCGCAGATTTCACAGATTACGCCGATTTAGAAAAAGTTCGACTGAGCTATTAAGGCTCTACTCTGTGTAATCCTACGTAATCGGTGGATGGTTTACATGCTAGACGTCATCGTAATCGGGGCTGGTCCTGCCGGCGTGCTAGCCGCACTTCGTGCTGGAGATCTGGGCGCGAAGACTGCGCTGGTCACTCATGATCAGTTTGGCGGCATGGCTGCTAATGATGGGCCGGTTCCAGTTCGAACACTGGCGCACGCGGCGCGACTGATCCGTGATGCGCGCCAGTTGGGCCGTTACGGTATTCGCATCGGCGAACCATCTCTTGATTACACACTTTTGCTTGAGCGCGTGCGCGAGGTGACAAGTGATGTCCGTGCGCATTCGGCGCTTCGAAAACAAATCGATCAGGCAGGAGTAACTGTCCACGAGCGAGCAGGCACAGTGCGTTTTGTCGATGAACACACGATCGCAACTGCCAGTGGATTGCAGCTTCAGGGCAAAAACATCATCGTCTGCACGGGTGGGGCGAGTCGCACACTGTCTGTCCCAGGATTTGAACTCACCGCAACTCACAGCGATGCGTGGCAACTCCAGACAGTTCCACCGTCGATGCTTGTGATCGGAGGTGGAGCGACTGGCGCCCAGGTGGCTTCGATCTTCAACGCGTTTGGCTCCAAAATTCAACTCTTCCATACAGGACGGCGAATACTGCCTAGTGAAGATGAAGATGTATCTGAGGAGGTAGCCAGTGCGTTTCGCAAATCTGGAATCGAGGTCCGGGAAGATTTCGGAGTCATAGAGAAGTTTGAAAAGACAACGATGGGTGTGCGAATGGTTTTCTCGAAAGACGACGAAAGACAGAGTGCTGAGGCAACACTTGCCGTAATTGCAATCGGCTGGGTGGCAAAAACTGCAGCATTAGATCTTCACAATGCAGGTATTGACACCGACCCCAGGGGATTCATCTGTGTCGATGAGTTTCTCCGAACTTCTGCGCCAAATGTCTTCGCTGCCGGTGACGTTACTGGTCGATTGATGCTGGTGCCGCAGGCTATTCACGACGGCTTCACCGCAGCCACTAATGCAGTCCGGGGAGCCACCTTGACAGTTCCTGACCAGAGTGCGGCTCCGATTGGAAGTTTTACCGATCCAGAATACGCACAAGTTGGCTTAACTGAGGCAAAGGCGCGGGCGTTACAGGATGTCGTGGTGGCCAGTATTCGTTTCGACTCAACCACTCGCACGATAATCGACGGTCGTACGGATGGCTTTTGTAAACTAATTGTTGACCGGCAGACGCGAAAGATTTTGGGTTGTCATGTGGTTGGTGAACGAGCGGTTGAAATCACTCAAATTGCAGCAGTTACTATGGCGTCGGGTATGCGAGTTGATGAGCTTGCGCAAGTCCCACTGTCGTTTCCTACTTACGCCGGGGTCCTTGGTCGGGTCGCGGCCACTGTAACCCGCCAGCTCAACCTGAATCTGCCTTGGCAGATAAGTCAGGTTGAAGCCTAGCGGTTTCGCTAGGTCTTGGACCGCATCCCGACGGGTGTGCAGTTTTCACCCTGTCATTTCTGACAGTGCAAAACTTCCCCAGCAAAAGATATAGAAAGTAATCCGCCGCAATGTGAGTCAAGAATGAATTTAGTTGAGCTGTCCATAAGGACGGGACGAGTTTAAGAGAGGCAGCAAACAGGAGGGTTTCATGATTCCATCCAGGTCAGTCGTCAACGACTTGAGTGCTTTCGGAGTCGCTCGCTCAACGATCCAAAGCAAACCACTGAATGAAGAAGAGGCGCGTAAGACTCACGCGTTTTGGCGTGCCTGCAATTACCTGGCTTTAGGGATGATTTATCTGCAGGCAAACCCGCTCCTGCGGAAGCCTTTAGAGCCAGAACACATCAAAAATCGGATGCTGGGACACTGGGGCGCCAGCCCCGCTCTGTCCTTTATATATACGCACCTGAATCGGGTCATTAAATCCTTCGACGCGGACATGATTTACATGGCCGGCCCCGGGCATGGAGCCCCAGGCGTTTTAGGGCCAGTTTATTTGGAGGGTTCTTATTCGGAAGTCCATCCGGAGAAGAGCCAGGACGAAGAAGGCTTGATGCGTTTCTTCAAGGAGTTCTCATTTCCTGGGGGTATTGGCAGTCATTGCACACCGGAAACTCCGGGCTCGATTCATGAGGGTGGTGAGCTTGGCTACGTCTTGTCGCACGCCTGCGGAGCCGCTTTCGACAATCCCAATCTGATCGTGGCTGCTGTGGTCGGCGACGGTGAGGCGGAAACAGGGCCACTTGCAACGTCGTGGCACATCAATAAGTTTCTCAATCCTATTCGTGACGGCGCTGTACTTCCAATCCTCAATCTGAATGGTTACAAGATCAACAATCCAACGTTGCTTGCACGTATTACTCACCAGGAGCTGGAAGATCTATTCAAGGGTTATGGCTACACGCCTCTCTTCGTCGAAGGTTCGGATTTCGAATCGATGCATCAGGCGATGGCCGCGACGTTGGACCACTGCATGAAGTCCATTCGAACCCTGCAACAAGAAGCGCGAAGTTCGGGTGAGGGCACACGACCACGTTGGCCGATGATTGTCCTTCGTTCACCAAAAGGCTGGACCGCACCTGCAGAAGTTGATGGGCATAAAGTGGAAGGCTTGTGGCGATCGCATCAAGTTCCACTCGCTGGCGTGAAGAAGAATCCCGAACATCTAAAACTGCTCGACGAGTGGATGCGCGGCTACAAACCGGAAGAACTGTTTGACGAGGACGGCCGGCTGGTTGCCGAACTTCGGGACTTAGCCCCAGAGGGCAACCGTCGCATGGGCGCCAATCCACATGCGAACGGAGGTCAACTAAAAAAGAGCCTTCGCCTGCCAAACTTCAGAACCTATGGAGTTAAGTTCGATAAACCTGGTCAGATAGAAGTCGGAAATACAAAACCACTAGGGCAGTTTCTGCGCGACGTTATGAAGGTGAACATGGAGTCGTTCAGAGTTTTTGGTCCGGATGAAAATACTTCGAACAAACTCGATGCGATTTACGAGGTCAGTAAGAAACTTTGGCTGGCTGAATATTTCCCGGAGGACAGTGATGGCGGCGAACTCTCCACCGATGGGCGCGTCGTTGAAATGCTCAGCGAACACACCCTGGAAGGAATGCTGGAAGGATATCTGCTGACTGGCCGGCATGGTTTCTTTTCCACTTATGAAGCCTTCGCGCACGTGATTGATTCGATGTTCAATCAACACGCGAAGTGGTTGTCGATCTGTAACGAGCTGCCGTGGCGTCGGAATATTGCGTCACTGAACTTGCTGATCACTTCTACTGTATGGCGTCAGGATCACAATGGCTTTACCCATCAGGACCCAGGGTTTTTGGATGTAGTCGTAAACAAACGCGCCGAAGTCACGCGCATCTATTTGCCGCCCGACGTGAACAGTTTGCTATCCGTTGCAGATCATTGTCTGCGTAGCGAGAACTACATCAACGTAATCGTCAGCGACAAACAGATGCACTTGCAATACCTGGACATGGACGCCGCAATCACACACTGCACGAAAGGAATCAGTATTTGGAGTCAGGCCAGCAACGATCAAGGACTCGAACCCGACGCTGTGATTGCATGCGCGGGGGACATACCCACAAAAGAGGCGCTTGCGGCAACCGCGATGCTGCGCGCGGAATTTCCCGATCTCAAACTCAGATTCATCAATGTAGTGGATTTGTTCAAGCTACAATCGGACCGCGAACATCCACACGGCCTGAGTAAACGCGACTTTGATGGCTTGTTCACAACGGACAAGCCCGTAATCTTCAATTTCCACGGTTACCCATGGTTGATTCATCGACTAACTTACAACAGGACCAACCATGAAAACATGCACGTGCGTGGTTATAAGGAGCGGGGAAACATAAATACGCCAATGGAGTTAGCGATTGAGAATGAAATCGATCGCTTCACGCTGGCAATCGATGTGATTGATCGTGTGCCAAAGCTTCAGGTTATCGGTGCCCATGCCAAAGAGAAGTTTAGAAACATGCAGATCGCGTGTCGACACTACGCACACGAATACGGGGTCGATCGACCAGATGTAGTTGAGTGGCGTTGGCCATATTGAGTATTGCCGTTAGCCGATCAGCTGTGCCGCTCCAAAGTCAATAAGCATTTGGCAGTCGGCAATCATAGGAAGGACTAATGAAGATTCATTTTCACGGGGCAGCCGGTGATGTTACCGGGTCTGCTTATCACGTTGTTACAAAGGACGCGAGCATCCTGGTTGATTGCGGCTTTTTTCAGGGACGAAAAGAAGAGAGTGCAAAGAACCGGCGTAAGGCGCGGCTCGAGGGCGGCAAGCTCGACGCTGTATTGCTGACGCACGGACATTTGGATCATATCGGTCGCTTACCTTTGTTGACGCGCAATGGTTACAAAGGACCAATTTATGCAACTCGACCGACTCTCGACATAGCGACTTTGATCCTCAAAGACTCGCTTTCCCTGCAAAAGCAAGATCTAAAACGACAGAACCAAAAGCGTGCGCGCCAGAAGTTACCACCACTCGAACCCTTATTTGAAGAAGCGGATGTTCGCAAGCTCAAGCCACTCGCCTTTCCGGTTAAATACAACCGTCCTTTTACCGTTGCTCCAGGAATACAAGCTCGTTTCGTTGATGCGGGGCACGTCATTGGGTCAGCAAGTATTGAACTGACCGTGACCGAGAACGGACATAAGAAGGTCGTCGTCTTCTCGGGTGATCTTGGACCACGTGGTGCTCCGCTACTCAATGATCCCGTGCCGTTCAAAGAAGCCGACGTTGTCATCATGGAATCCACTTACGGTGATCGAAATCATCGTTCATTGCACGAGACCGCGATCGAAGGCCGTCAGATAATTGCGAGAGCGATTGAGAACAAGGCAAAGGTCCTGGTGCCTGTCTTTGCGGTTGGCCGAACCCAGTTACTCCTTTATTTACTCGCCGGCGCCTTTCAAAGAAAAACCCTGCCTAAGTTTCCAATCTATCTCGACAGTCCAATGGCGATCGAGGCGACCAAGATCTATGGACGGAACAATGAACTGTTCGACCAGGAGGCACTGGATATGGTCGAATCGGGTGAACTGCGACGCAATCTTGCCGCCACTGTTCCTTGTGCAAAGCCTGGCGAATCCAAGGCGCTGAATGATGTTAAAGGGCCTTGCTTGATTATGGCAGGCAGCGGCATGTGTAACGGGGGTCGGATCATGCATCACCTGAAGCAAAACCTACCGATACCCGAGACAGCTGTGTTGATTGTTGGCTTTCAGTCGCAGGGATCGCTGGGCCGGAAGCTGGTTGATGGTGCTAAGTCAGTAATCGTGTTCGGTGAAGAAGTTCCAGTGCGGGCTTCAGTACACACGATGGGTGGCTTCAGTGCGCATGCTGATCAGAACGATTTACTTCACTGGTATAGCAAAGTAGCACCATCCAAACCGCGAACAATCATTACGCACGGTGAAAACAGGGCACGTGAAGCCGTTTGCAACCTAATCAAGTCACGTTTTGGGCTAGAGGCGGAGCGACCGTCACTGGGTGACGTAATCGAGATCTAATTTGTACGGGCCGCCCTCCGTGGCCGCCCTCCGCTGTTCCTATCAGACTCGGCACCAATTGCATTACCGGAGGGCGGCCACGGAGGGCAGCCCCCTACAAATGGAGGAGATATGAGCACAACCGACGCCACATTCGAAAGAACTAATGCTGTAAGCCTTGCAAACGAGGAAGCTGTTAAGAAAGTGCTGACCGATTCAGTGTTGGGCCTATGGGATGTAGTCAACAACTTGACGCGCCTGCGACCTTCGAAACGTGATCGTTATCGAGTGACTATCTTTGGCTCCGCACGAGCTAAGCCTGGAACTGTTGCCTATGACGAAACGAAGCGAGCTGCGAAGGCGTTAGCAGAAATTGACTGCGACATTATTACTGGTGGTGGACCGGGTTTGATGCAGGCCGCAAATGAAGGAGTAGAAACGGCAAGCGGAGCCAAGTCTATGGGCATCCGAGTTGACCTACCGTTCGAGCAGGAAGTAAATCCCTTTGTCGAATTAGCGTTCGAACATCGCACTTTCTTTACTCGACTACATCACTTTGTACTTGCATCTGACGCGTTTATCGTTGCTCCTGGAGGCATTGGCACGGTTCTGGAAACCGTGATGATCTGGCAGTTGCTTCAAGTTCGCCACCTCGAAAACACTCCGCTCATCCTAGTTGGCAAACTTTGGCCAGGTTTCGTTGAATGGGTGCGCGATTCGATGCTGTCGTTTGAAACACCGCTGATCAATCCCGAGGATGTCGATATTCCTGTTTGTGTAGCGAACGCCGACGAGGCAATTGCGATCATTCGTGAGCACCGCAAACAGTGGGCCATCCGCAATGAGTCAGAGACGAGGCCGGCGGTGCCTTAAATCTTGATTGGCATTCATTTATTTGATCCTTACTGAACTTGTCTCGTGTCTCAGTGGTCACCCGCGGCAGGATTCCGCCTTAGTACTACGGCAGTCAGATCATCCTTTTGTTCTGTGCCCTCACAAAAACTCTCCACGGCTGAACGTAAGCGAGCGATTACTTCCTCAGCTCTGCAGTCATGCGACTCAAAGATCACCGATTCCAACCTCTTCATTCCAAACTCTTCTCCTTGCGGATTCTCCCATTCATAGAAACCATCGGTAACCATCACAATCATGTCACCTGGAAGGAGAGGTTTAGCCTGAGCTTTTTCATAGTTGACTCCCGCAATCATGCCGAGAGGAATCCCCTGAGCCTTCATACTCTCCAAGTCATTTGTAGCTGACTTATACAAGAGAATTGGACCATGACCAGCGGAGAGCACTTCGACCTCTGAATTTGACGGATCGAGCAACAGCCCAGCAAAAGTCACAAAATGGTTTGCAGCTAGATCATCAGTCAGCAAACTATTGAGCCGCCCAAGCATCTGATCATGGTTGCCGTTTGCCGCGAAACTTGCCCGAGCATAAGCACGACACGACGAGCTAATGAGCGCTGGACCAATGCCATGACCGGTCGCATCTCCAAGGCTGATAGCAATACGACCATCAGGTAACGATTGCCAGTCGAAGTAGTCACCTCCAGTTTGGTCCGCAGGCTGGTTCCAACCCGCAATATCGAAATCGTCGAGCTTGGGTGACGTAGCAGGTAGTAGTCCCTGCTGAATAGAGCGTGCAATCTCGAGGTCGTGATTCATTGCCTTTATTTCGTTTTGCAAGTCCGCTTCTCGAAGAGCTGCCTCGACGTAAACTCCAATCCGCGCTGACACAACTGCAGCAATGATGCTTGCGGTCAATATGAGGCAGGCACCGATAACATAGCTGCTCAAAGGAAGCGCGCCCAATTCGACCCGCGAACCCTGAAACTTTCCCTCGATATAAAAGATTACCGAGAGATAGCCCAACGCTGACATCAGGCCTGTCAAAACCGTCATGCTAGGACTCAAACGCAACGTTGACAGGATGATGAACAGAAAGTATAGGAGCATCGCGGGGGCGACCAGTACCTGGTACGGATTCATCCATTTGCTCGCCAGCAACAGCAAAAGCGCCAGCGTCGGAAGCTGGCTCTCGACCACAACGTTAATGGTCCATAGTGCAGCTGGTACGTCTTTCTTATGCTGCTGCGCTCTTTTGACTGCGCGCAAGAGGTGGGTCTCGTGCGCAATAACGAGCGCAAGCACTGCGCTCTGAACCCACAACACTCGAAGGCCGCCCCACATGATCCCGCGGGCGAGCGTAAAAACCAGCAAAGCGCCCAATACTACCAACAGCCCTGCGATTCGATACCACTCGCTGTTGAGCGTAGCTCGATAGAAAGCGTCACCTTCACGCTGATCAATGCTCATGCGTTCACCGGGATCGAAATGATCTCCAAACATCCGACTACGAAGAACACGACTGCCCAGAACTCAACATCAGACTGCGATCCAGGCAGTGTTTTCGACATCGGCTGATTAAGTTGATCGTATTTTGGCTGATGAGAGCCTAGTACTGTCAAAAATACTAGCTCGAAAGGTTCGAGCGGTTCTAGGTGAAACTCGATTGAGGACCGGCAGTTGTGTCGGTGCGTTTGTTTGCGTCACGCCGTTCGAAATCCTCGACCACCTGGTCGACTGTTCGAAACCGGTCGATGCCGCCCAGCTTTTCGTCGAGCCCTTCCGCGCGCAATCGATCCCTTACCGAAGCGCGAGCCTCGACTACTTGCATCCGGATTCCGCCGATGGCCAATTCATCCGCCAGACCACCTAGCGCCTCGGCGCTCTGCAAGTCCACATGCGGCGATGCTGAGAGATCACAAACGACGAGTTTGGGGGACGGAGACGCACTGCTTACACGGTCTAGCACCGTATCGCAGACGTAGCCCATGTTGAAATAAAGCAGGCTGGATTCGACACGAAAGATCAAGACTCCTGGGATCGCAACATTGCCGGGGTTCCGAGCCAGATCCGAGAATCGTTGGGTGCCGGGGATTCGGGCGAGCGATGCTATGTGAGGCTGAGATCCACGACGCAGCAGTTGGACCAGCGAGATCAACGCGCCAATCAAAACACCGCGCAACAGGCCTGAGCCGAGAACGCCAGCCAATGCTGCGGCGGCGACAACGAACTCGGACCGGTCCGCTCGCCAGAGGTGCCGAAACTCAGATACTTTGAATAATCCTGCCACTGCCGCCAACACTATGGCAGCCAGCACAGGCTGCGGCAGATTACGAAGCGAACCTGAAAGAAAGATGCTTACTATCAGGATGATTCCGGCAGCTACGAGACCGGAGAGTGGCGTGCGAGCCCCGCCGCTTTCGTTAACTAGCGATTGCGACATGCCGCCGCTAACAGGAAAGGCCTGGCCCAGTCCGGCTACAAGGTTAGCACTCGCCAGCCCGAGGAACTCCTGGTTGCTGTCAAAACGCCCACCGTGTTTAGCGGTGAACATTCGTCCAATTGCTGCAGTTTCAACCGCGCCCAGCATGAAGCAGGCGATTGCCAAAGGTAAGAGCTCGTTCAGATCGGACCAATAGACGGCTGGCAAACCTAAGGGGGGCAGTCCTTGCGGGACCTCTCCGAGCATTTTCACACCGCGTGCATCGAGATGTAGGAAGGAAGCAATGATGATGCCTCCGACAACCACTAACAGCCCCACCGGTCTGTTTTTTAAGAACATCTTGCCGAGCACAAGCACTGCGAGCGCTCCCAGACCGACAGTCAACGCAGTCAGGTTTGTCTCACTGAGATGAGAGATAAAGTACGCACTACGCCTCCAGAAACTACCCTCGCCACCTTTAAAGCCAAATAACTTTGGCAGCTGCGTGCTTGCCAGGTGGAGAGCCACGCCCGCTTTGAATCCCGTCAAGACAGTTTCGGATATGAAGTTGACGATTGCGCCGGCTCTTACGAGCCACGCTATGAACGCAATAACCGCAACGAGCAGTGCAGTACCTGCGGCAAGTGCGCCGAAGCGCGAGGTGTCACCACCGGCGAGTCCAGCCAGCGAGGAGCCAACCAAAAGCGAGATAGCCGAGGTTACACTGATGGCTGTGTAGCGTGAGCTACAAAAGAGCCAGAAGACCAGTCCCGAAAACAGGACAGCGTAAATCCCCGCTTGTGGAGGCAAGCCGGCCAGGGAAGCGTCGCCTATACCTGACGGTAACAGATATGCCGCCAGCGTTAGGCCGGCGACCAAGTCTGGGCGAAGCCAGCTGCGTTCATAAGATCGCAGTAAGCTTATTCCTGGAGCAAAGCTCGAGAGCCTGCTGAAGAGCGTTGGTGAATTGGCGCCGGGTGTGGTCATGTTTAGGCAACACAGCAAACGTGCACTCAATGATTATTTTGAAGCCATCAGCGAGTGTCGGACCGCTTCAAGTTCCTTTAACTTTTGCTTGTCTACTTTTGGGTACTCAAGATCAAGCGACGCCAGGGCATCAATCGTAGCTGCTGCGACAACCACGCGCGTGAACCATTTGTTGTCGGCGGGTACCACGTACCACGGCGCCTCATCTGACGCTGTGTTACGGATCATATCCTCGTAAGCTTTCATGTAGTCGTCCCAAAACTCGCGTTCCTTTGCGTCATTGGCCGAAAACTTCCACTTCTTTTCCGGGTCGTCGAGTCGTGCGAGAAAGCGACGCTTCTGTTCATCCTTAGATACGTGCAGAAAAAATTTGCGGATAATAACTCCGTTGCGCGTGAGGTAGCGCTCGAAGTTGCGTATGTCCTTAAAGCGTCCCTTCCAGATATCGTTATTGACAAGCTTCGGTGGTAGCTTCGCATTCTCAAGAATTGCGGGATGTACTCGGACAACCAGAGTCTCTTCGTAATAGCTGCGGTTGAAGATACCGATCCGTCCGCGCTCGGGAAGGCACTTCATACAGCGCCACAGATAATCGTGATCAAGATCTTCGCTCGTGGGGGCCTTGAAGGAATAGACTTGACAGCCCTGCGGGTTAACCCCGGACATAACATGCTTGATGGCACCATCCTTGCCGGCAGCGTCCATTGCTTGAAAGATAAGCAGCATGGCCCATCGATCTTGCGCGTACAGCATGTCTTGCAGTTCGGTAAGCGCTTGTACGCCCATGGCTAGTGCCTCTTTAGCGCGCGGTTTGTCTTCAGAACTCAGTTCGAGTGTGTCACCGGGATCGACTTCCTTGAGGCGGAAACTGGATCCGTCGAACACTCGAAAGGGCTCCGCGAAATTTTTGGATCTCTTGATGATGTCCTTTGTATTCATGATTCCTCAATTCTCACTGATGCCAGCCACGCAGAGCTTTGTACAGTCGCACGACGGACAAGAAGTTCATCGCCGTGCACCTGTCCCAGGCCCAAATCGGCGTTAAAAGACTGATAATCGGCGAGGGAGTTTGGATTCTCCACCGTTCTCACTAAGTGGAGAGCACACTAATCCTTCAGCGTTGCCAGCGAATAGCACGCAAATTGAATAACGACAGGAATTGTATTTACGCCTCAGCGGTGGTCGTACTGGCAAAATTAACAGTACCGCAAGGTTCTTCCAGTCCCTATTCTCGTTGAAATCATGAGTCTCCTCAGATCTTTACGATGGTTGTCTTGAGAGGAGAAGTTCGCAAGGCACCGTATTTGGCACCGGGCTGGTAGTTTTTACAGTTTCAAATCTCGAGGATCGTCGTCATCTTTGCATGCGGGCTGAGATCCAGGTCGCACAAAGTCCACCGATGAGTGGCGGACCGGTAAGTCGGTTTGACTGTAAGGCGCCGATGTCGCTTTCGCTTTCGAAAATCAGAAATGCTGCAGCTGACCGCTACTTTTGAGCTTAGCGATGGAGAGTCACGGATGAAATCGAGTGTGAAAAATAGACGCGTCTTAAACGCAACCATCTTGAGTCTGGTTGGATTTCTCATTTCCTCATGTGGTGGAAAGAAAGATGCGGAGCACAGTGCATCTGCCGCAACTGCTCCGCCGCCGACTGTCGTGGTCGCCCAGGTTACTCAAAAGACTGTTCCAATCTACAGTGAGTTCGTGGGCCAGACAGCGGCCAGCCACACTGTTGAGGTCCGCGCACGAGCACAGGGCATGCTTGAGAAGGTTTTCTTTACCGAAGGGGCCCCTGTAAGGAAAGGGCAGCTCCTTTTCCAGATTCAAAGGAATGAGTATGAGGCCAGGGTATTAGCAGCGAAAGCAGCTTTGTCGAAGGCCCAGGCTGATCTGGCCCAGTCGAAAGAACGCACCGATGTGATTCAGGCCGAAGAATTGTTGGCACGAGCCCAAACTGCGCTCAGTCTGGCGAACTCAAACCTTGCCCGATATTCGCCGCTCGCTAAAGAGAATGCCGTCACCCAAATAGACTTGGACGCTGCTCGCGCAGCGCAAGAATCAGCGAAATCTGAGGTGGCTGCCGCACAAGCCACTTTGAAGAATCGGACAGACGCGGTTAAGTACAACATTGAAAAAGCAACTGGAGCGGTGGCTGCGGCGAATGCCGATCTAATACTGGCTCAGATAAATCTGACCTATTGCCAGATCTATTCCCCGATCAGCGGAATCATTGGTCTCCAGGAGGTCAACGTGGGCAACTTGGTTGGCAAGAATGACGCCACGCTGCTCGCTACTATCTCGTCCTCAAGTAGTCTGGACGTTGACTTCAACATCAGTGAAGCCTACATGCTCCAACTAACAAAGTCAGGTACTTCCGGTTCGAGAAGAGGCGTGTCGTTTCAGTTGCTCCTGGCCGACAACAGCGTTTACGGTCAGGAAGGACGCTTCTCTGTAGTTGATCGAACTGTCGATCCCAAGACGGGTACTCTCAAGGTCCGAGCTTCCTTTCCTAACGCTGCCAATCAGCTTCGTCCAGGTCAATTCGCTCGTGTGCGTGTTGCGGCCGATGAACGCGCAGATGCGATTCTCGTGCCTCAAATCGCAGTTCAAGAGTTGCAGAGCTCAAAGTATGTGATGGTTGTTGGACCAGACAATAAGGTGTCTCAACGAACCATAAAAGTTGGCGAACGGTATGAAGACTCATACATCGTGCTCGAGGGGCTCAAAGCGGGTGAACGCGTAGTGACGGAAGGTGTTCAGAAAGTTCGCCCCGAAATGTTGGTCAAGCCGTCTACAGCTGCTGGAGGTGCGTAAGCGATGGGGAAATTCTTTATCAATCGGCCCATCGTCGCCATCGTAATATCGATCCTGATTGTCATGATCGGGGTGGCCACGGTCTTTACGCTATCGGTCGAACAGTATCCGTTCCTGGCCCCACCGAACATTCGTGTGACTGCTAACTATCCCGGCGCATCTGCTGAAGCCGTAGAGGGATCGGTGGCCACACCAATCGAGCAGGAGGTCAACGGCGTCGATGCGTTGATCTACATGAAGTCGTCGAACACCAGCGACGGCCGCATGCTGCTTGACGTCAACTTTGAGGTCGGGACGGACCAGGACACTGCCAACGTGCTCACCCAGAACCGGGTGTCGACGGCGCAATCTCGCTTGCCGGCCTCGGTCACACAACAGGGCGTCACCGTCAAGAAGCAGAGCCCCAGCATCCTGATGCTGATCTCGCTCTACTCTCCTAAAGACTCGTACGACGCCAACTTTCTTATCAACTACGCCAGCATCAACATCCGTGATCAGTTGCTTCGCATTCCCGGGATTGCCCAAGTCGATCTCTTCGGAGGCTCCGACTACGGCATGCGGGTCTGGATGGACCCGGACAAGCTGGGCAAACTCGGGATCACTTCGTCGGATGTCATCTCTGCCATCAACGAGCAGAACATCCAGGCGCCGGCCGGGAAGATCGGAGGCGCGCCAGCGCCTAAAGATCAACAGTTCACCTACACAGTTAGCGCTCCGGGTCGCCTGATTACGGCTGAGGAATTCGAAAACATCATAGTCCGTCAGAGTCCAAGTGGTGCTGTAGTCCGGATCAGTGACATCGGGCACGCCGAACTCGGCTCGCAGGATTACAACTCCTTTGGCAGGCTGAACGGAAAGCCAGGCGGTTCACTGGCAGTCTATCTCCTGCCCGGAGCGAACCAGCTCAAGGCCTCAGAGAAGATTTACGAGACCATGGACCACGCCAAGAGCCTGTTCCCACCAGATCTGGATTACAAGATCGTCTACGACACGACGCCCGCGGTCGAGGCTTCTATCGAAGCAATCGTTCACACATTCGTCGAGGCGCTCATCCTCGTGACTCTCGTGGTTTTCATCTTCCTGCAGAATATTCGGGCCACAATCATTCCTCTGATCACTGTTCCGGTTTCGCTCATCGGAACTTTCATCTTCTTTCCGTTGCTCGGCTTCTCGCTCAACACTCTCTCAATGTTTGGCCTCGTGCTGGCGATCGGTATCGTGGTGGATGATGCGATCGTGGTGGTCGAGGCGGTTATTCATCACATAGAGCACGGATTGGCTCCGAGAGAAGCCACCATCAAAGCCATCGAGGAGGTAACTCAACCCGTCATCGGGATTGCCCTGATTCTCTGTGCGGTGTTCGTGCCCGTGGCTTTCGTTGGCGGCCTAACCGGACGAATGTATAAACAATTCGCGCTCACCATTGCGATCTCGGTTCTGATCTCGGCATTTAACGCTCTATCACTGACGCCTGCGCTCTGCGCCATGATGCTTAAACCCTCAAAACCCATGAGGGGACCGTTGGGCATTTTCTTCCGTGGCTTTAACAAGGTGTTCGACGTTGCGACCAAGGGCTACGTGAAGACCTCAGGCATCCTTGTACGGAAGGCGATCCTCTCGCTCATCGTGGTCGGGGTGGTGGTGGTGGGTGCAGGCCTCCTTGGCAGCAGGATCCCGGCCGGATTTGTACCTGAGGAAGATCAGGGAATCGTCGGTGTCGGAGTTCAACTCCCGCCTGGTGCGTCGCTGGAGCGCACGGACGAGGTCATGAAGAAGGTGGAAGCGATCGTTGCCAAAACCGAGGGCATGGATTCCTACCAGACGATTGTTGGCTTAGGTATTGTCACCAACACCTACCAACCGAACTACGGCACGATCTTCATGCGCTTAAAGCCATGGGATGAGCGCAAGGATCCAAAGGAAAAGCTAAAGGGCATCATGGCGTCGCTGCAGAGTCAGTTTACTTCTATTCCAGAAGCGGTGGTCTTTCCCTTCAATATCCCGACCTTATCCGGTTTTGGCGCCTCAGCGGGATTCAATTTCCTGCTACAGGATCGTAGCGGCACCATGACGATTCAGCAGATGGGCGAGCAAACGCAAAAGTTCATCGCCGCCGGCCGACAGCGGCCAGAGCTCGCCAATCTCTTCACCTCTTTTGATCCAAACTATCCGCAGATCAAGGTGACCCTCGATCGTGAGAAGGCGCGCACGCTGGGTGTGCCGGTAAATGAAGTCTTCCAGTCGATGTCCTCCTTCCTCGGGGGAGCATTCGTCAACGACTTCAATCGCTTCGGGCGTCTGTACCGCGTCTACGTCCAGGCTGACGCTAAGGACCGGCTGAAGCCGGAGGACATCGGTAATATCTATGTGCGGTCGAAAACTACCAGCGAAATGATCCCGCTCTCCACCATGGTCACCGTCACTGAAGTTCCGGGCACAGAGATCACGACCCGATTCAACCTGCTGCGCTCTGTGGAGATCAGTGGCGTGCCCGGACGCGGGTATACATCCGGTCAGGCGCTGAAGACGCTCGAGGAAGTCTTCGCCCAGACGATGCCAAAAGAGATGAGCTTTGCGTACACCCAACTCTCATATCAAGAGAAAGTCGCGCCGCCTGCTGCGCCTACTTTGATTCTCGCTATCGTGGCCGTCTTCTTACTGCTGGCTGCTTTGTACGAGAGTTGGAAGTTGCCATGGGCGGTATTGTTGGGCTCACCTTTAGTCGCACTCGGCGCCTTCTTTGGTGTCTGGTTGATGGGCTACGACAACAATGTCTACGTGCAGGTCGGCCTGATCATGCTAATCGGTCTGGCAGCCAAGAACGCAATTCTTATTGTGGAGTTCGCCAAAGCGAAGCAAGACGAGGGTATGGCAATTCCGGACGCCGCTCTCGAGTCGGCACGCCTGCGCTTCCGTCCCATTCTGATGACAGCGTTTGCGTTCATCCTGGGGGTCGTACCGCTGATGCTTTCCAGCGGCGCGGGCTCGGGAGCGCAAAACGTCATGGGCACTGCTGTGTTCTGGGGCATGCTTGTAGCCACTTTCCTCGGCGTGTTCATCATTCCCGGCAACTTTACGTTCATGCAAAATTTCAACCTTCGTTTTTGGTCCAAGTCCAAGAAACCGGTTGTAGAAGTGATTCCTAAACCAGTGGCCGAAGAAGGGGGTGCACACTAGTGAAACGTTCACTTTCAGTTTCGGCACTCATCATCGTCCTGCTCGGCAATCCTACGCTGGGCCAAAAGAAGATCGATCAGCAGGCTCCAATGCAAAAGCCGGCTGTCTTTCGCGCTTCCGAAACAACTCCTCAGCCTGGAGAGAAATCTTTCGGCGATCTTCAGTGGTTCGAAGTCTTCCAGGATGATCAGTTGCAAGGTTTGATTCGTACGGCAGTTGTGCAGAACTATGACGTCCGTCAGGCCATGGCGAGGATCAATGCAGCGCGCGCCCAACTCGGTCTAGCCCGTGCTGATCAGTTTCCCAATTTTGTTGGTACTGCCGGTCTGACTACTCAACGAGTGCCACAGGACGGTTCGCTTGGCGAACTGACAAATGGAACAAAGCAAAACACCACGTTTGGCCAGGTGCTGCTAAACATGCTCAACTTCGAGATCGATATTTGGGGTCGTGTACGAAAGATAAAGAACGCTCGAAACGCCGACCTTAAGGCAGCTGAAGAGGATCGGAATGACGTGTTAGCTACGGTAGTGAGCACGGTTGCGACTGCCTACTTTCAGTTACGAGAGTTAGACCTTGAGTTAGAAATCTCTAGACGAACACTGGCCACGCGTTTGGAATCATTGAGAATCATCAAGCTGCGTGCGGCCACAGGAGTGGCGACCGCGCTGGAACTACACGAGGCTGAACAGCTAGTCTATTCAGCGCGGGCCACGATTCCGGATCTACAACGAGCGATCGAACAACAGGAAAACCTGATCAATTTATTGCTGGGCCAGAATCCAGCCACAGTTCCTCGTGGTAGAGAGCTGATTGCCCAGGGACTCATTCCTACTGTGCCTCCCGGCCTGCCGTCAGATTTGTTACACCGTCGACCCGACATTCGCTCCGCTGAACAGACTCTGGTGTCGACAAACTACAGCGTTGAAGCAGCCCGGGCAGCATACTTTCCACGCATCTCGCTGAGTGGTTTCTTAGGAGGAGATAGCACTGCGCTATCAAGTTTGTTTACCAGCTCCGGAACTGTTTGGGGGTTGGGTACACAAGTGGCCCAGCCGATCTTTACTGCTGGAAGACTAAAGTCAAATGTGAAGTTGAATAAGGCGCAACAGGAATCAGCCATAGTTAGCTATCAAAGCACAGTACAAGGCGCTTTTCGTGAAGTCTCGGATGCGCTCATCGCTTATCGCCGAAATGTTGAAGTGCGGACAGAACAAGAACTGCTCGTCCAGGCGCTGCAAGAGCGCTCACGTCTTGCCTATCTCCGGTATCAAGGTGGTGTGGATTCACTGCTCAACGCGCTGGATGCAGACCGCGATCTGTTTGAGGCGCAGCTTACGCTGGCCCAGGTTAGGCTCAATGAACTTACTGCGGTGGTCCAACTTTACCGCGCACTTGGCGGTGGCTGGCAACAGTAAAAGGGAGTGACTGAGACCAGGCATGGCCCAGATCTGGCAGCGTAACAGCGCGGTGGGGACGTTTTCGCAGATACTCGACATTCAATGCTCCTCCGAATGCGGTGACCCCGGACCTAAGGAAGCACGTACCGATATGAGAACTTCATGATACGTGAACTGTTCTTCGCATTCATCATCATCGCGTTTTGTGTGGTTATGCACACCACTTGTTTGGTCATCTTTTTTGACTGGCTGCTCAGGCAGCGCCCAATGATTGAGAAACATTCGAGCATGATGACCTATGCGTTACTGCTCATTGTGCTTTTTGCGGGAGTCATCCTCCTGCATCTGGGTGAGACAGGTATTTGGGCTTGGTTTTATCACCAGCGTGGTCTTTTCGCAGATTACGAAACAGCCTTCTATTTTTCGCTCGGGAGCTATACGACCATCGGTTACGGAGATGTGGTGCTGCCTCAACGGTGGCGGCTACTTGGCGGGCTAGAGGGACTCTCAGGCGTGCTGCTATGCGGACTTTCAACCGCTTTTATTTTTGCTATCGTCTATGCCTTATTTCAAATCCGAATACAAAAGCAATCCCGATCGGGTAAGCCGACGGTAGCTGAGCGAGTACTGTCGAAAATACCTGCTATTCGCCGTTCCCGAGAAGGTTAGACGGATAAAGCCATGTTTGAGTTTGTGTTTGATCTTCCTTTGTTGATTGTCGGGGCAGGGATAGTAGCAACGCTCTGCATCTTCGCTGTGGTTGGGTTAATTGTTGTCCGCCGCCTGGTACTGCCACGCTTGACTGTTCACGCGGCGGATTCCGAATTCACAGGCGCCATGTTGCAGTCGGTGATGGTGTTCTACGGTCTGGCAGTAGCACTTATCGCGGTTAGTGTCTGGCAAACCTACTCGGATGTTTCCAAAGTAGTATCCGAAGAGGCTACGGCCATAGCAGCGCTTTACCGTGACGTAAGTGGTTATCCCGATTCCGTTCGCCCAACACTACAGAACGAACTTCGCGACTATATTCAAGACATCATTCATGAAGCCTGGCCGGTACAGCAGCAGCGGCAAGTGCCGAAAGGTGGCGTTGCTCTAATGAACACTTTTCAGGGAACACTCTTTTCGTTTGAACCGACCACCGAGAGTCAGAAACTGTTACACGCAGAAACCCTGAGTGCTTACACCCACATGATCCAGGCTCGTAATCTCCGACTGGATGCAGTGCACACCGGTTTGCCTGGCGTAATGTGGGCGGTGATCATCTTGGGTGCATTCATTGGCTTGAGTGCTTCATTCTTTTTTAGGGTTCAAGATGCGCGGTTGCACATAATCGAGGCATTACTACTCGCGGTGTTCATCGGTCTCATAGTATTTATGATCTTGGCCCTGGACCGTCCGTTCCGTGGTGATCTGGGAATACCTTCCGACTCCTATCAGTTGATTTACGATCAGTTGATGAAACCTTGATCCAAATTAGCGAGATGCAGAAGATTCGGAGCTTCTTCTCTGTAGAAAAGGGATGTCGGTAGGCTGTTAACACTCTGACCGGCAACATCGTGATTAGTCCGAAAGGGGAACACAAAAATGCGGTGTAGCCGAGCCGTCGTTCTTGCTTCGTTGCTTCTGTTCGCTGCTCCACTCTTCGCGAATGAAAAGACGGACATCGTGGTCATGAAGAACGGGGATCACTTGACCGGTGAGGTTATCGGACTTGACGCTGGTGTGCTTTACATCAAGCTTGATTACGTTGACGGTACCCTGGCAGTGCAATGGTCGAAAGTGTCTCGCCTGGAAAGCAACCGTCTACTCTTTGTAAAGACACAGAACGGCTCTGTCTACACCGGGCAGGTTTCCACTGCTGCTGCGACTAAAGACCAGACAATGAGAATTCAGATCACAGAATCGACTTCCAATAAGGTAACACTCGATAAATCGCAGATCGTCACAATGGACCGCACCTCCGAGAAGTTCTGGCAACGATTCAATGGCGACGTAAGTTTTGGGGTAACTTTCTCAAAAGGGAATCAATCGACCCAATACAATCTTGGTTCAACCCTCGAATACCCGCGCGAACGTTGGGGAGCTCAGGTGGCCCTTAATTCCACCTTGACGTCGAGTACTGGAGCAGATGCCTCAACTAGAAATGATCTAACGTTCAGCGGTAATCGTTTGTTGCGCTGGAACAATTACTTCTACACTGGCTTCGCCAGCTTTTTGGAAAGCACCGAGCAAGGAATTAACCTTCAGACAAGCGTGGGTGGTGGCATTGGTCGTTACATAAAGAACACCAACCGTTCTAAGATCGCGCTTATCGGCGGCTTGGCGTGGCAGCGCACTCACTACCAAGGCGCCAACGTTGACTTGGGAACTCAAAACGTGGCTGCGGGAATGTTGGGTGCCGAGGTGAGAGTATTCAAGTTCAAGAAAACGAGGCTAAACATGACAGCTTCGCTTTTCCCCGCAATCTCTGAGCCCGGGCGCGTCTTCTTCAGAACCAACCAGAGCTATTACATCAAACTCTTCGGCGACGTTAACTGGAATGTTTCCTTCTATGGTAACTGGGATTCTCGGCCTCCGCTCGGACTATCCGGAAGCGATTACGGTTCAAGCGCTGGTCTAAGCTGGTCCTTTGGTAATAAGTGACCGCATGGTCGCACAGGGAAACATGGATCGCAGTGGCAAGAGGTCAGTACCGTCACGCGGTAGCGTCGGTCCGTGATCCATATCTTGGTCCATGAAACGCAATTGACCCGACGCTACCGCGTGACGGTACTGACTTCTCTTTACACGGCCTCTACCGCGTCTCGGTACTGACCTGCGCCTGCGTCTCATCATCGCTAAACTGATTCGCTGGCGCCGCGTACCATTTGTCTTTTGGGACAACTGCAGGAGCGGCGCGGTCACCTTCGTAGTTCGGTGTCATGATCTGGACCTCATACTCATTGAAGTTATCAAGAATATTCTTGTGCAGGTCGGAATACGTCCGCCCCATCACCTGCGCATTATCTGTAAAAGCATTCAGCTCATAGGTTACGCAGAAGTCACCGAGGGATTTCTGGAACACAAATGGGGCGGGTTCTTTCAGCACTCCAGACGTCTTGTCCGCCGCCAGCAACAACAATGCTCGCACTTGGCGCCAGGGCGCGTCGTATCCAATTCCCACCGTCGTATGAAGAATCAGTCCTTTGTCTCGTGCCAAAGCACTGTAGTTAATCACGTGGCTGTTGATGATCTTCGAATTTGGCACGCTGATGATCTCGTTCTTGGGCGTCTTGAGATGTGTCACTTGAAGGCTTGTCTCTACGACGTCGCCTGTGAAGTCTTCAATCATGACCCGGTCGCCGATCTTAAAGGCTCTCATGTAAGTCATCGTCAGACCGGCAATGACGTTTCCAATAAAGGTGCTTGAGCCAAGCGAAACGAGCAGTCCCAGGAATAGCGAAACTCCTTTAAAAGCGTCAGAGCCGGAACCGGGAATGTATGGGTAAGCAACCGTAAGGGCAAAGAGAATAACCAGTATTTTTACCAGCTTAAAAGTGGGCATGGCCCATTCAGGATAGAACCCGGAGATCTCAATCGTCCCGGCTTCGATCCCGCGAAAGAACACGTGCAATAGCTTCACTATATATCTGGCGACCAGAACAAGAACCAAAATAAAGAAAAGTTTTGGGATTTCCAGTCGTACTGCTTTCCACATCAGGCTTAAAGGGCCCGTTACGTAATGCAGTAGTTGGCCGGCTACATTTCGAGTGCCGGGAAAAAAGCTGAACACAATCCCAACGTAAAAATAGAGCAGGAGCAGCACGACTCCAAACTTCAATAGCTTTAAGAATCCCAGCATTGCCGCTTCGATTTGCTGGGAATGAAGTATTTCGTATTTCCTGAGGAGCGCGCGTGAATCTTTATTAATCCAATGGACCAGGCGAGATTTGGAAAACTGGTGAGATTTTTGAATGAGGAAGAGAAGTGTCAGAAAAACGATGGTGGTCAACAGAGCTAAACCAGACGCCTGCAAAATGTTTTGCGTACTATGGTCTCGTCGATACTGTTGGATGGCAGCCTTGATCTGTTGGGCACGTTCGGCCGCAAGCTCTTGCCGTCTGCGACCCTCGGCCTGCGCGTCGTCGTCAAATACCAACGTGATGATGCTATCACCCGCCACGATATCGCTACTGATATCCGTGTCAACGACAGCGACTGTGTTCGGGTCAAAGTAACGATCCGATGCAAGTCTTTGCATACGCTCGGCAATGCCCATTGCCCGCGCTTCAGGGGTGATTTGCTTAACGGTAGTTCGAACGTAAAAGACAGTTCGTCCATCGAGTTGGACTGGTGCAGGTTGATCGGGCGGATTCGACTGTGCAAAGACTGTCGCAGCGCTGATCACAAGAATACTTACAACCACATGAGCTAACTTATGTTCGATGGTCCTTAACATGATTTTTCTGGTTTCTATGGAAAAAGGAATTCGACTCGCACTGTTAATTTTGACAGTGTCACGTATTCCAGGGACTTACTAGGATTTTGCCACGGTCACGAGCTGAGAGAGTGACCCGAAAGAACATTGTGTTATTCGAAGCGGAGGGAATCGGTCCATAAAGAATTGCCCCATAAGACATCATCCATCCCTATTTCTAACCTGTTCGGCCTGAAGCTGGCCGAAGAGTCTTGCACCCTTTTGAGCGGATGTCGATTATGCAACTCACTAAATCAGAGAAAGGTGTTCGTCGCCGATGATTAACGGGCGATTTGGTTCTAAGCGTTCAGCGCGTCTGGTCGGGCCCACGATGCTTCGACAGTGATCCTTAAGTATGCTTCGCCGTGCCCGACGCCCCCGACGGTCGCAACAGAAAGACCATGTACGCTGTCGTCCTTATCGCAGATCGATTGATTCGCTACTTCACTCGGAATAGCACCCGTACAAGAATTCGTGACCGATTGAGCCTACGATGCGGACAACGAGAATCAGGCAATTCGACAAGTATACTTAAAGCGAGTTTTGTTCGTTCTACAACGATTGTATTGATTGCGGTCGTTCGATCTGTTGCCTTAGCCCAGGAGATGGAACCTAGAGCCTATTCACGTGCTCCCGTAGGCACTCAATTTGTTCTCTTTTCTTTTTCCCATCAGACTGGGGATGTTTTGTTGGACGCATCGCTTCCATTGCGTGATGTTAGCGTCAAGTTCAATGGCGTATCGGTCGCTTATGGGCGCACTTTTGATCTCGCCGGAAACCAGGCAAACATCGCCATCGCGCTCCCTTACATTAAAGGCAGTGCAAAGGGCACTTTATTTGAAGAGCAACAGGAAGCAAGGCGTTCGGGCCTTGGAGACGCACGACTCCGGTTCTCAACGAATCTTATCGGCGGACCTGCGCTCAATCCAAAAGAATTTGCGGCCTATAAGGCAAAAGCATTGCTGGGTGTAAGCTTATCCGTCGTGGCTCCGACTGGCCAATACGATCCTCGTCGACTGATTAATCCTGGTTCAAATCGCTGGGCGTTTAAGCCTGAGATGGGCCTTTCGAAACCTTTTGGACGTTGGACCCTCGAACTGGTTGGTGGCATTTGGTTTTTTAAGAGCAACAACAATTTTTTTGGAGGTGTGAAGCGCGAGCAAAAGCCTTTGACCTCGTTACAGGCCCATTTGCTATACACGCTGCGTCCCAGGATGTGGTTGTCAGTGAACGGAACCTATTACGCCGGTGGTCGCACAGTTGTCGATGGAGTGATTAACGAGGACGTGCAAAGAAACTCCCGTATTGGCGCGACGTTCTCATTGCCAGTAACCCAGCGCCAATCGATCAAAGTGGTCTGGGCCAATGGTCTCACCGCACGTTTTGGTGGCGACCTGACTACTATCGGGGTCGCCTGGCAATACACATGGTTTTAATAACCCTCCAGCTTGGGAGCTTGGGCGCTCTTTTCCTGTCAAAACTACCAGTTCCTCGCAACTATCAGCACGATAGACTTCACTCCGGACGGTGAATGATAAAGAAACGAGATCAACTCATGACCAAGGCTAACGGCCTGTTGGCGAGATCGCAAGTAGGCTGGATCTTGTTGGTGGAAGGAACGACCGCAATCCTCCTGAGTCTATTGCTTATGATTCTGAGGAAGTTCTGATGAATTGGCTTTTGCGGCACCGCCTCAAGCTCTACGTTCAAAATTCGATCTGGCTCTTCCCAGTGCTGAGCATCGGTGTGGCGCTGTTAGCGGTCAGGTTCCTGACGCAGTACGAGCGCGCCCTAGGGTGGCAGCTTAAGCTCAGTCCTGACACCGGGCTCCTGCTCATGAGTACGATTGCGGCGTCGTTATTCACCTTAGTCGTCGTGAGTTCATCCGCAGTACTGCTTGCGGTGCAACTTGCAAGCGCGCAGCTTACGCCACGAATCATTACTTTTGTCTATCGGAGCCGCATCAGGAAATTCACGCTCGCAGCGTTTGTTTTCACTTTTACGTTTTCCATGGCTGTATTGATCCGGATCCAAGACTCAGTGCCGTGGTTGGCGAGTTATTTTGCAGCCTACGGTTTCCTTGTGAGTCTGTCGCTATTTCTATACTTCATCGATGGCATGGGTAAGACACTTCGACCGAGTACAGCCTTGCGAGCTGTAGCCCTGGTCGGCCGCGAAGTCATCCAAACTGTCTACCCAAATATGCTCGACAATGATCAAGCAGCGCCGATTAATGCTCCTAAGCGTCTCGAGGGAATTCCGCGACGAATCGTTCTTAACCAGGAGGATGGCGTGGTATTGGCTTTTGATTCGATTGGACTACTGTCCCTCGCTCAGCGATCGGACTGTGTCATCGAGTTGGTGCCTGAGGTCGGTGACTTTATCGCGGCAGGCGATCCATTGTTCAGGATTTTTGAAGGTGGAGATCACCTCCCGGACCGCGCACTGAGAAATTCAGTTGCTTTGGGCCTGGAACGTACTCTGGAGCAGGACCCAATGTTTGCTTTCCGTATAATTGTGGACATCGCCTCCAAAGCATTGTCGCCGGCTGTGAACGATCCTACTACCGCTGTTCTGGCGATAGACCAGATACATCACCTCCTGCGAGAGGTCGGTAGTCGGTCTCTGGCTGAAGGTCGGGAAAGGGATCGTACGGGCCGATTGAGGCTCGCCTATCGCACTCCGAACTGGGAAGACTTTGTGAAGCTGGCTATTACCGAAGTTCGACAATATGGTCGCGATAGCATTCAGGTTATGCGCCGCTCGCGGGCTATGTTGGAGAACCTGCTAGAAACGCTTCCCGACCGACGCAAGCCGTTGCTTATGCAAGAAATGCGACTTCTGGACAGTTCAGCTGCGCGGACGTTTCCGGATCTGGACGACCAAACACTGGCAAAAATAAGCGATTTACAAGGAATGGGAGGTTGAGCAGTTTCAACCAGAGACCGTGGAACCCGGAGCGAGCTCGATCACGGCGAAGTGACAACGCATGAGAGCGCAATTGCGATTGGCGCTTCATTAAGATCCAAGTTGAAGTCCTGGGATCCACTCGAAGTAAATGGAGGGCAAAATGAGAGCGACTTTGAATCCCATCTCTACTCCTTTCTTAATTCTCCTGGTGTGGTTGGCAATGGTTGACGTGGCCATCCCACAGGAGCGCAGTCCTCGACAGATCGTCGGAGATGGAAAAGGCACGATCCACGTAGGTCGGGAACGATTCGACTTGCACTCAGTAATAGTAAAGCTGTTAGAAGATGGCAAAGCAGAGATAATTCTAGTATCAGACATCACCTTCTTTCTTAAGGGGACTTGGGCCAGAAATGAAAAAGTGCCTCAAGAGATCGACTTAAACATCACGGGGAGCGTCACGTCCGGTGGCGTGCAAGGTAACGGGAAACTTATTCTCCGCGGTGCCGAGTCAATGGACCGTTTGACACTCGAAGGCAGCAGCAGCACAAGCAGCCGAAAGGTCAAAGTAAGCTTTGTGGCGCGGTAGGCACCAACCTGCAAAAAGTAACAGTTATGTCTCACCCGGCAATAGCTACGATCAAGTCCAGCGACGTCTAGTCGTTGTTGGGATTACGGCAGGAGAGTATCGATATGCAGCAGACTACCGATTCGTTGATCCTTGTTTTAGTAGTATGTCTTTCACTTTCAATGCTCTTACCTACCTCGACCCTCGCACGGTCGGGAGCAGTTGATACAACACAATCGGCGCAGACCCAAGCAGCGCAGGAACCCACCGATCGAGGCTGGCCGCGTGGCTACAGCCTACCCAGCGAAGCCCAGGTCGTTCTCTTTCAACCTCAAGTCGCAAGCTGGGAGAATCAAAAGCACATGGTCGCGCTGGCTGCAGTTTCCTATGTGGCAAAGGGCGAGAAAAAGCCGACGTTGGGCACCATTAAGATTGAGGCTGACACGCTGGTCTCACTGGAGAAGCGGCTGGTGAAGTTCTCTACGTTAAAGATCACAGAGTCGAATTTTCAGACACTCTCAAAAGAACAAACACGCGAGATCGTTAGCGAGATTGAGAAGACGATTCCTGATGAAGATCGAGTTATTGATCTTAACCGAGTATTGGTCCAGGTAGACAAAAGTCAGATCATTCCGAAGAACGTAGATGGGCTGAAGAGCGATCCTCCGACAATATTTCTCAGCCGGACACCCGCGATACTCCTGAGTTTTGATGGTGATCCGATTTGGAGTCCCATCAAGGAGAACGAGCTGAAGTTCGCCGTCAATACCAATTGGGATCTTTTCCAGCACGGACCAACCAGTCTTTACTACTTGCGTAACGGCGACACCTGGCTGAGAGCTACTGATTTGAAAGGACCCTGGTCCTACGCGGCCAAACTGCCGGACAGTTTCAACAAACTCCCGGCCGACGACAACTGGAAGGATGTTAAGGCCAACTTACCGGGGAAACCTGTGACTGAAGCGCCGACGGTTTACTTCAGTACCGTGCCAGCAGAACTCATCGTGATTGAAGGCAAGCCGAAGTTTGTTCCGGTTCCGAACACTCGACTACTTTGGGTAAGTAACACGGAGAGTGACCTGTTTGCTATGGGGCCAGATGGCCCACTTTATTATCTTGTAGCGGGCAGATGGTTCAGGGCTCCAAATTTCAATGGAAACTGGACCTTCGCGACGCCGACACTCCCTGAGGACTTCAGAAGAATTTCGCTTGAGCATCCGCGTTCACGGGTGCTGGCTTCAGTTCCCGGAACCCAGCAGGCGGCAGAAGCCGTTCTACTAGCCCAGGTGCCGCAGATTGCGCGCGTTAATAAGAAGGAGATCAAAGCCCCGGACGTGATCTATCAGGGCGAGCCGCAGTACGAAAACATCCAGACGACCAACCTGCAACGCGCCGTAAATACGGACAAGGACATCATCAAGGTCGGCGACTTGTACTACATGTGCTTTCAGGGCATCTGGTTTATGTCCAGTAGTCCGAATGGTCCATGGACCATTGCCACTTCAGTTCCCAAGGAGATATACCAAATACCGGCCAGCTCTGCGGCGCACAACGTTACCTATGTGACGGTCGAAGAGGACGATGACAGCAACGACGATTGGGTAACGTATGCCGCAGTCGCCGGTTACAGCGGAATGATGATCGGTTGGGGTTGCGCCGTCTGGGGCACGGGTTGGTATTACCCACCTTATTATTGGGGCGGCGGTTATTACCCGATTTATTACCCATATTGGCGAACCTACGGATACGGCTCATGGTACAACCCGTACACCGGCATCTATGGCACCGCAGGCAGGATCTATGGACCATACGGCGGTGTTGGATATGGTGCGAGGTACAACCCGAGTACTGGCACCTACGCTCGTGGCGCTTTTGCATATGGACCATACGGTGCACGGGGTGCGGCACAGGCTTATAACCCACGCACCGGTGCTTACGCTCAGACGCGGCAAGGTTCAGGTGTGTATGGAAGTTGGGGCTCAACTCAAGTTCAGCGTGGAGACGACTGGGCCAGTACTAAGCGTTTCACTAATCGCAACACTGGTAACACCACTCGCCTTACGCAGGGCGATCAGGGCGCAATGATTAGACGCAAAGGATCGGAAGGCAGCGGATTTGTCGGCGGACGTAACGACAACGTATATGCCGGACGCGACGGCAATGTATACCGTCGCGACCAGAGTGGTAGTTGGAGCAAGTGGGACAATGGGAGTTGGAACCAGGTTCAAAAACCAGGCGGCAGTGTCTCTCCGCGGGATAACATGTTGAACGAAGGCGCCAAACAAAGAGAGAGGCAAATGGACCGCTCGACGTACAGCAATCTCGAACGCGATCGATCTTCACGTGCACAAGGTGCGCAGCGCACGCGGGACTCAGGCAATTACAACAGAGGAGGAGGGGGCAACGCTGGAAGCTATCGTTCACCAGGAATGTCTAGAGGAGGAGGAGGATTCTCCAGAGGCGGCGGCGGTGGCAGAGGAGGAGGTCGACGCTGATAGTTTTGACCTGTTGTTGAGGTAGCGCATCCTGTAACAGCTGGGCCGATTCGTGATTGGTGGATTTAATTTTGTAGAAAGAATCTGAACCAACCACCAACTGCCGTTGGTGGGATTAAGAATCTAACTGCAGAAGTGCTTGGTGTAGAAAGGATCTGAACGCCCACCACCAACTGCGGTGGGTGGGATTAAGAATCTAACCTGCAGAAGCCCTTGCTGTAGACTGGAACTGAACCATCCACCAAATACCGTGGGTAAGATTTCACAATAGCCTCTGAAGAGACGTTTCGATAAAGTATCTGAACCTACCTCGCCTATTCCGACCCAATCGTATGTACGGATTCTTGCTTGTGAGTATATACTCTGCAAAACAGTCGCTGGCTTGTGTCAGTGAATCAATCGCGAACTCTCTCTCTTTCTCGCCGTAGTGGTTCCCCCAAGGACACGCTAAAGAGTTGGGTAGTTCCCCTTAAGAGCGTTGGCTAGTGTGGAGCCATGAGATTCCCCCTCCGAACCGATAGGGTGTTGGAGTTTGCCCGCCCGGAGCGTTCGCTTAGAAAGCGTTCCGCGACCTCAGCAGTGCTTGTGCATGCGTCAAACGCAGTCAGACAAGTGCTGCGTTTGTTGATCGCCTCACCTCAGATTTCCGCAGAGTTTGAGATGCGTTTCCCCCATCAGACTACTACTAGTGTTTCTGGAGATCACGTCAGAGATTTCCGTGGGTCTCAAATCGACGCTACACAACTCAATATCATAACTTCTTTCAAACGGCGTTCTTGCTTCCTGGCTGTGTTGGTTACGTTTTTGATCTGCATTGACGGTGTCGCGTTAGGTCAGGCGGATGTTGCACACTCGACCCTAAAAGGCAATGTAACCGATCAGTTTGGCGCTGCAGTGCAGGGCGCGAATGTGACCGTCATCAGGGTCGGGCGGGGCGTCAAGCGAAGCGTCGTGACGGGTGAGGACGGAGCCTACCAGGTGCCCCTTTTGCAGCCTGGCACCTACGAGCTTCACGTTGAGGCCGCTGGATTCAAGCCGCAGGTTTTGGAAGCGCTAGGCCTGACTGTGGGGCAGATTGCCGTCTATAACATCAGGCTACAGATCGGACCGATCGATGAAGAGGTGAGCGTCGGCGTTGCACCTGTTCTCGTCGAAACCGAGCGTACGCAGCAGTCCGACACCATCGAGCGCGGACAAATCGAAAATCTACCGAACCTGTCGCGTAATTTCACTTCCTACGTTTTCACTCTGCCAGGCATCGCTGACGTCGCTGCGGCACGCGTGCAGCAGTCGCGTGTGCTTTTCGTTTCTACCTCTGGTTTTTCCGTCGGCGCCGCTAATGGTCGAAGCAATTACATCTCGATCGACGGGGGCGAGAACGATTCGGGGACCGGCAGTCTTAGAATCAGAAACCTGAGTGTGGAAGCGGTGCAGGAATTTCAGGTCAATCGCAACGCCTACGCCGCCGAGTATGGCTTCACCGCGAGTACAGCACTCAACGTTGTCACGCGTGGCGGCACCAATTCGTTTCATGGATCGGGCTACTTGTTCTATCGATCTCAGGAAACATCGGCTCGTGATCCATTGAATTCGACAGGCAAGGAAGCGTTCGAACAGAGAATCTCTCCGGGGTTTAGCCTGGGCGGACCATTGGTCAAAAACAAAGCCTTCTTCTTTACTTCATTCGAGGCTCTCAAGTACGACATCGCTAGGTTCCGTTCTTACACAAGTAATGCATCTCTGCTGATGCCGACTGCGGCGCAGTCGGCATATCTGCAAACTCTAACGCTGGGGCCAAACGCTTCTGATACGACTCGGCGAATTGCCGGCCAGCTGCAGACGACACTTAGCTCCTCGAATTACCCAATCACGATGAAACTCCTGCGGGAGAGTGAAGGCGAATTTACTGCGCCGAGCCGTAAATACAATTGGACCACCCGGCTCGATTACAACCGAAGTGAACGCGACTTAATCAGCGGGCGTTTCACCATGGCGCTGGAGGACAACGACCAACTCCGCATGGATAACGTGGAGGCTCCGACCAACGGAATCATCGAAGCCGCTGACGATTACACCACAGTCGCAACGTGGAATCACATCTTCAGCAACAGTGTCGTGAACGAACTGCGAGGCCAGTTTGCCTATGACAATTACAGGCAAGTTTCACGCGCTCCCGGAGGCTCGCAAATTGTTATCGGGGGCCTGCTGAATTACGGGAGCTTCAGCACTGTTCCTTTCATCATCAAGCAGAAGCGCTACCAGTTTGAAGACATCTTGAGTTGGAATCGCGGTTCAAACGATTTCAAATTTGGCGCCTCCTACAGACCTGTTGACGCGCTGATGGTCACCGAGATAGGGTTTCCAGGCACTTACCAATTCTCCGCTGGCCTCCCTCTTTCTCGCGCTCTCTCTTCAACCGACTTAGCCCTGTTGACCGGTCCGCTGATACCACCGTCAGACACAACGTTGACCTCGCTTCAGGCCTTCAACCTGGGCCTTCCGTCGTCCTGGACGCAAGGATTCGGAAACCCGGCCTTTCAAGCCTGGCAGCATAATCTTGGCACTTTTGGACAGGTGTCCTGGAAGGCAGCTCCGCGACTAACTCTCAATCTGGGTGCGCGGCTCAACTATGATGGAGAACCCGAGCCCTTTGATCGGAATATTAGCGTCTCTCCGCGTGTTGGCTTTGCGTGGGATCCCTTCGGCAAGGGTCAGACGGTGATCCGCGGCGGTTTCGGCACCTTCTACGCTTCAGTCGGCCTTCATGTTCTACTCTCAGCTACGCTCCTAGGCGATAACGGGCAGTTTATTCGTTCTCAATCGCGCTCGCTGCAAGACGGCGCACAATCAGCTCCAGCATTGTGGGCCTACGGCGTCGGCCTCGGAAAACTCCCTTTCGGGAGGCTGACCGAAGCGGATATTCGCGCCTTCGGAATAATCCCCGAAACCGGCCAGCCTAACCGACGTGTAACCGCAGCGGCCGAGGACTATGACGATCCTTACACGGTTCAAGCCAGCCTTGGTCTGTCGCAGCAACTGGGGCGAGACCTCGCGCTCGAAATCGCTTTTCAGATGTACCACGGAGTTCACCTGCCCATCGCTCTGGAAGGGAATTACCGAGAGAGCGGTCAGTTAGTAACAGTTCCGGGTATGCCTGGCAGCGATCTTTTTGGCCCACAGCTCGAGCGCATTGACCCTTCAATTGCTCAAGAGATTGTTCATTCATCCGAGGGCAATTCGATTTATTACGGGATGACTACTTCCCTGATAAAGCGGTTTCGCAAGCGCTCGCAGTTTCGGGCCAGCTACACTTACAGCAAGGCGCTTGACGATGTGACCGACTCCAACGGCGGCCTGACTCCGTACCTGCCCACTCGGCGCTATCTTGAGAGGGGTCTCTCGGCCTACGATCTCCGCCATAGTTTCGTGGCTAGCGGAACTTTTGAAAGCCCGTTTAAGTCTGGCGCTGGACACCACTGGACCTCGCGTGCGCTGGCGGACATTACGCTGAGCCCGATCGTCGCTCTGCGCAGCGGCTTTCCGTTCACTCTATTCATAGGCCGAGACGTAAATGGGGATTTGAATACCACCGATCGGCCGTTTCACGCCCCACGTAATTCGGGGGTTGGTGAGAACTCTTACAGCCTTGATCTTAGATTTAGTAAGCAATTTTATTTACGTTCAAAATCCGAAGGACCGAGCGTGGAGTTCATCGTGGAGGCGACGAACCTCTTTAATCATGTCAACTTTTTGCGCGTGAACGACATCGTCTGCGGAACCACGGCTCAGCCGGGGTTCATCAATGGGTGCGACCCGAAGTTCCTGACTGGGCCGTTCGATTTCAGAGGAGTTCCCGGTTTGCCACCGACGGCGCCGCTCGGATTTGTCGCGGCGGCCTCACCGCGACAATTTCAGTTCGGGCTGAAAGTTGAGTTCTAACGTGCGAATCCGAAAAGGCCAAGGTCACTTGTTGATTCGAACACTGCTGCAAGGCATATGGCTGGCGGTACTGATGGCGGCGCCCTGCTTAGTTCCAGCGGAAGCTCAGGGCGCGGGCCAAAATAAAAGGGTGCTTGTAGTACTAAGCAGTGATTCCTTAACAGCCACGCAAACCACAATCCAACGAGCCTTGCGTAAAACTCTCAATGACAGCTCGCCTGATGCCCTCGAGATCTATTCAGAATATGTGGGTAACACGCGCGCGGGCACTGATTACGAGAAAGAGTTCGTCGCCCTGGTTAAGCGAAAATACGAGGGAAAGAAGTTTGACCTAATCTTTACCATCGGCCAATTCCCGACAAGAGTTTTCTTGAGAAACCGGGCTGAACTCTTTCCTGGTACTCCGATCGTTTTTGTAGCTATTGATCAACGTCTCGTTGCCGATCTCTATCCCGCCCTGGGTTTGACCGGGGTTTGGGGCGAGATCGATCTTAAGCCGAATCTGGAGCTGGCCCTTTCGTTGCATCCCGGAACGAGGCGAGTGGTAATGATCCAAGGGACTTCTGAGGATGACAAGAGTTGGGCAGCCCGTGCGCAAGAGGATTTTCGCGCCTACCAATCCAGCGTTGAGTTCACACAGCTCACCGGTTTGAGCATTGCAGAAATGCAAAAGGCATTGAGTGGGTTGCCGCAAAACACGATCGTATTTTTCGTCTCGAACATCCGCGATAACAGCGGCAATACTTATGAAAGTCCCGATTACCTGAGACAGGTCTCACCCGGATCAGCTGCCCCCCTCTATGGAACTACTGAGGCTCATCTGGGGGCTGGAATCGTAGGCGGAAGACTGCTCAGCTTTGAAGCGCTCGGTGTCGAAGGAGCAAGAGTAGGCTTACGTGTGCTGGCAGGCGAAAAGCCGGAGACCATCGCCCCTCACGCTGTACCAAGCGTCTTAATGTTCGACTGGCGCGAACTTCAACGCTGGGGCATCCGCGAGCAAAGCCTTCCACCCGGTAGCATCGTGAGGTTCAAACAACCGTCATTCTGGGAATTGTACAAATGGTATGTAATCGGCCTCGTGGGTGCGGTCGTCGTCGAAGCTCTGCTCATCGCATGGCTATTGTTCACGCAGATCAGGCGTCGGCAAGCCGAACAGGAAGGCAAGCGTCTATCGCTAGTTGTTGCTCAGCAACACAAGCATTTGGATGAAATAGTGTCCAACATTCCTGGTGTTGTGTGGGAGATTCGGATAGACCCCGTCACTGGGACGCGCAAATTCACCTTCGTCAGTGATTACGTTGAACAGATGTTGGGCTACAGCCAAGCACTGTTTTTGTCGAACTGGGAGTTTGGGTTCGAGCTTATCCATGAAGTAGATCGTGAAAGAGCGGTCCGTGAATTTGAAGAGACGCTTGCAAGTGGTGGAGGGTCAATTCAATTTCGCTGGGTGGCGAAGGACGGGCACGTAGTTTGGGCCGAGGCGCATATCGCTCCAATTCTTAACGAGGAAGCGAAGATCATCGGCATTCGCGGGGTTACCCTCGACACAACCGAGCAGAAGCTCGCAGAGCACGCCCGCAGGCAAAGCGAAGAACGGAATCGTGCGATCTTCCAGGCAATCCCTGACCAGATGTTCCTGCAAACTCGCGACGGTGTATTTCTTGACTATCGTGGGGAAACGCTCGTTCCGTCAGAAATGCTTCTGGGCAAGAACATTCGAGACGTTTTTCCGGCGGAAGTATCCAGCGATTTCTTGCACCGTTTTCAACACGTGGGGAAGGACCAGACGGAGGTCTTTGAGTATCAGCTTCCATTCAACGGAAGTTCGAAATGGTTTGAGGCGCGTGTTGTGCAAAGCGGCGAAGACATTCTCACGGTGGTGCGCGACGTTACATCGCGCAAGACCATTGAAGATGCGCTGAGACAGAATCAGGCTCAGTTGGCCGGAATAATTGGATCGGCGATGGATGGCATCGTCACTATCAATGAACAACAGCAAATAATGCTTTTCAATACTGCGGCTGAAAAGATGTTTGATATATCGGCTGCTGGCGCGATAAATCAAACAATCGACCGATTCATACCTGAGGGATTTCAACTTGCGCATTGGGAACATGTCAGTGCGTTTGATCAGGAGAACATCACTCAGCGGACGACGGGATTACCGGGTGACCTGTTTGGCCTCCGGAACACAGGCGAGGAGTTTCCGATAGAAGCGTCGATTTCACCGCTGGAATTGAACGGCCAGAAGTTTTACACCTTGATTTTGCGCGACATCACCGAGCGTAAGAAGGCCCAAGAGGCATTGCTTCAGAGCGAAGCGCGATTTAGGGAAATGGCCGATACAGCTCCAGTCATGGTCTGGGTATCGGATTCGGACAAGCTCTGCACCTACGTCAATCAGAATTGGCTGAAATTCTCGGGTCGCAGTATGGAACTTGAATTGGGCATTGGTTGGACGGAGGGGATCCACAAGGATGATTACGACAGATGTCTGACAGTCTATGACTCAGCTTTCGCCAAACGCCACGGTTTTGAGGTGGAATATCGCCTGCGGCGCGAAGACGGTGAATATCGCTGGGTGTTAGACCATGGCGCTCCCCGATTTTCGTCCGACGGAGAGTTCCTCGGATTCATTGGATCCTGTATCGACATTACTGAACGGAAGCAGGGGGAAGAGGCTCTGCGAACAGCCTTGGGCGAACTGGCCCAGCTTAAGACGAATCTTGAAATCGAGAACATCTCTCTTCACGAAACGCTCAGGCTAGACCAAACATCAGGGGAGATTGTGGGCCATAGCGATGCCATCAAGTACGTATTGTTCACAATTAGCCAGGTAGCCCCTACCGATTCAACTGTTCTGATCATGGGTGATACTGGCACCGGAAAGGAGCTCGTAGCTCACGCGATACATGACGGTAGTTCTCGAAAGGACCGACCACTTATAAAAGTAAATTGCGCAGCTCTGTCAGAGTCCTTAATCGAGAGTGAATTGTTCGGCCACGAGAAGGGTGCTTTTACTGGCGCGACGTCGCGCAAGCTTGGCCGTTTCGAATTGGCAAACGGCGGCACACTTTTTTTGGACGAGATTGGCGAACTTCCGTTGCAGCTTCAGGTGAAGTTACTTAGGGTGATCCAGGAAGGGGAGTTTGAAAGGCTCGGTGGTACAAAAACGATCAAGGTGGATGTTCGGATTGTTGCTGCTACCAACCGGGACTTAAAAGCTGAAGTTGAGAAAGGAACCTTCCGTCAGGATCTCTGGTATCGATTGAACGTCTTGCCGGTCACCACTCCACCACTCTCCGAGCGCAGGGAAGACATTCCCTTGCTAGTGGAACATTTCGTGGCCAAGTATTCGAAGAAGGTTGGCAAGACAATAACCTCGGTATCCGCAAATGCCATGCGGAGTCTGCAGGAACACTCGTGGCCGGGAAATGTGAGGGAGCTAGCAAATGTGATCGAACGGGCAGTCATTTATAGCCAGGGCCGTGTTCTTCAGGTTATCGATCGTTTTGAACAGGTTTCGGGAGATCTGTCATCTGAGGCCAAGACGCTGGAAGAAATGGAGCGGGAGCATATTACGCACACGCTCGAGATTACCGGGTGGCGAATCGAAGGAGCACATGGAGCTGCGAAAGTTCTGGGTCTAAACCCCAGTACACTCCGTGCGCGAATGAACAAACTTCAAATACAGAGACCCGGTCAGTTGCATGTCAGTAACCGAACGCATTAAGTGATGTCTCCCACACCACCATCACCTGAGGCGGATTCCGCAAAATATGGTGGCCGAGATCGGTCAGAATCCATCCTCTGATCATACCTCCGACTCACAATAAACCCTTCAAACTGAAGAGATTAAGGTGGAAATGGGCATTCCGCCGCTTTTGTGCACGACGCTTGCACTAGAGTTAAGTACACACTTAGGTATCGCTTCTTTGGATTCGAAGGCAGCAGGGAATTAAGGGTACCGACATCTTTCGGAATAGGTGGAGCTGATGATTGTTAGTACTTCGAGAATTACCTTACGCCCGGGTAAACGGAAGGAGTTCTTTCAAACAATCGGAAGATTGCTCGATCCGATCAAGAGTACGAAAGGCTGCTTGACCTTCGGCTGTTACGTTGATTCAAACGACGAATACTTGTCGTTGCTGATAGGAGAATGGGAAACGGAGTCAGACCTAGACCGTTATCTACATTCGAGTGATTTTGCGATTCTACAGGGCGCGATCAAGGTCCTTAGCATACAGAGCACTGATTACAAGGCGCTCATCACACAAGTGCTCTGTCGTCACGTTGCGGAGGCCAGATTCCCTCCAGAGAGCGGAAACGGCCCGCACGCAGTGAGTGACTCTTAAGACAAACGGGAAGCTTGTTATCGAGAAGAGTGACAACGGTAACGTTCAATGCCGGGTGGTTTATCAATCTCCCCAATCGACTGGTTTCACATCTTGCTTTTCGAAGTTAGGAGGTCAACGTTTTGGCTTCAGCGTCCCCAATAAAATATCTGCAAGATAACCGTAAGCTGTCGCTTCAGACGGGTCGGAGCTGGCCTACCGGAACGTTTTTTACTCCGGAGAAAGAGTTAGTCCAGGCGTTTTCGCCAATGCCAGGCGAGGATTCGGACAAGTTCTTGCGAGCGGTTGTAGATGCCTGCGCTTCAAACGTCGCAGTGCTAGACGAATCGGGGAACATGCTCTACGCAAGCAGGGCCTGGTACCTTTTTGAAAAGACTAACAGATTGAGTCGCCACAAGCTGGACACCTCGCTCAATTATTTCGAAAACTGCAGGAGGTTAGACGACGACTTTGGATCTGAACTGACAACCTCGACTCTTCGCGATGATATTCATCGAATTCTGGTTGGCGAAGAAAAGGAGTTTCACCGGAGGTACTGTTACTACAACCTTGACGGACCACGGTATTTTTTTACGCACGCCGCTCGGCTTGACCTCCCAGGTTCCGCATTCAGAGTTTTGGTAAATCATGACGATGTCGTCAATGCAAAAGAAGCGCTCCGAAAAAGTGAGGAGCGTCTTGGTCAACTACTAGAGACAACGAAGATATTAGTTTGGGAAGCTGAGCCTTCTACCTGGAGGTTCACCTATGTAAGTAAACAAGCAGTCGAAATGCTTGGTTACCCGATTGCGCAGTGGTACAAGCCGGACTTTCTGTCTTCACACATTCACCGCAGTGACGAACAGCGGGCACTATCATTTTGCCAGAAGCCTCCTCACCCGGCCGATCACCACGAGCTAACGTTTCGCATGCTGGCCCGGGACGGGCGCGTTGTGTGGTTACAGAATGTCATCAGTGTGAAGCATGAAAATGGCAAGCCAACACGAATGGGCGGTTTCATGATTGACATCTCTGAGCGAAAGCGAGCGGAGGAAGCTCTACAAGAAATCAGCGGACGTCTAATCGCTGCTCAGGAAGAGGAGCGTAGTCGCGTCGCCCGTGAACTTCACGACGACTTGAGCCAGAAGATGGCACTCATGTCGTTCGAGTTGGAGCAACTGTCACAAGAAACCCAAAAGACAGTCAGCTTGCGTCCGCGTTTCCGGAAGTTACAAAAGCAAGCAATTGAAATCTCCGCCAGCATTCACCAGCTTGCATATAAGCTCCATCCCTCAAAGCTGGACCACCTGGGCCTGGCAGCGGCAGTCAAGGGATTATGCAAACAACCATCAGAGCGCCGAAATCTCAGAATTGAATTTAAGCAAAATGGATTTCCCGCAACGCTTTCCAAGGAAGTGACCTTGTGCGCTTATAGGGTCGTGCAGGAAGCCTTGCGGAATTGCGTCAAGCATAGCGGAGCACAGTCGGTTCAGGTTGTGCTAGATAAGACTGATGATGTTCTTCAACTCTCTATCTCAGATGACGGCTGTGGCTTTGATATGAAGTCCGACGCTCTCAAGAAAGGGTTGGGCTTTGTCAGTATGAAAGAACGGCTGCACTTAGTAGGTGGAGAAATTGAGATAACCTCGCGACCTCTGCGAGGCACATGCATAAGTGTCTCAATACCGCTGGTTGACGAAACCGATCCCAGTAAATTGTTAACGGTTACTGTTCCCGACTCAGCTCGACAAAATCCTCTTGCACTCGGTTTTGATTGAAAGAAGGAAAAATTATGAAACGCCCTCGCGTTATCCTCGCAGACGATCACACGATGATTTTAGAAGCTTTGAAGAGCCTCCTTGAACCCGAATTCGAAGTAGTTGGTATTTTCTCTGACGGCCTTTCGCTAATTGACGCCGCGGCCGCGCTTCAGCCAAATGTCATCATACTCGACATAGGTATGCCGAAAATGAACGGCCTGAGCGCGGGCCTTCGTCTCAAAGAAATGCTGCCATTAGTGAAACTCGTTTATCTGACAATGAATGCTGATCCGGATATTGCCGGGGAAGCTTTTCGATTGGGAGCCTCGGGCTATCTGCTCAAGAACTCAGCTGCCGCGGAGCTAGTTCACGCCGTACGCAGAGTCATAAGAGGCGGATTCTACGTGACATCGCTTATGACAAAAGACATGGACGGGTCATTTGTTCAGAATTTCAAACGCCGCAAGAGCACGAATCATTTGACACCGCGTCAAAAAGAGGTTCTGCAACTGTTGGCTGAAGGTTGGTCGATGAAAGAAGCTGCTTTTATTCTTAAAGTCTCTCCGCGCACAGTGGCTTTCCACAAATACGCGATGATGGAGCATCTAAGTATTAAGAGCAGTGCCGAACTCATCGAATATGCAATGATGAATTCGCTTGCCCCCAGCGCTACGGCATCTGTAGCAGCCACTGCATAGGGCAAGGGAAATGGCTTTACCAAAAGTCGAAATACCACCTACGGGAGTGGGTGGATACTTTCAAATCCTTTCTATCATGCTTGCAGCGACGTGAGATCCATAATCCAACTGACGGCAGTTGGTGGATTGTTGTCTCCCTACAGGAGAGTACCGCGTAGGAACAAAACGGCTACGCTGAAATAGATCACCAATCCGGTAACGTCAACGAGCGTCGCCACGAATGGAGCCGACGAGGTTGCCGGGTCGAAACCCAATCGCCGTAACGCGAACGGCAACATCGAACCGCTGAGTGTGCCCCATAGAACGATGCCAATAAGCGCTACTCCAACTGTAAAGGCTACTAACAGCCAATGGACGCCATAGATTTTTGAAAAGGCTGACCAGACAGTAATGCGCAGAAAGCCGATCGTACCGAGAATCAAACCCAAGCCTAGCCCGGAAAGAATCTCGCGGCGCATCACGCGCCACCAGTCACGCAATGTAACTTCACCAAGCGCCAGCGCGCGAATTACCAGCGTGGAAGCCTGAGAGCCTGAATTGCCCCCGGACGAGATGATCAACGGTACAAAGAGTGCTAAGACCACGGCTTTTTCGATCTCCTTCTCAAAAAAGCCCATCGCCGTGGCAGTTAGCATCTCTCCCAAAAACAGGATGACCAACCAGCCGGCACGCTTCCGGATCATTACCGGCAGTGGAGTCTGCATATAAGGCTTGTCCAGGGCACCAGGCTCGACCGCGCCCATACGCAAGATGTCTTCTGTTTCTTCTTCGATTAGGACGTCAATCACGTCATCGACCGTGACGAAGCCAACGACACTGCCGTCCTGTTCTAACACTGGCACCGCTAGCAAATTGTATTTGCTGATCTTCTTTGCAACCACCTCCTGATCATCCAACGCATTAACGGTTATTGGCTTGAGCTTCATCACCTTGTTAATGGAAGCATCAAGCTCAGCCATTACCAGATCGCGGAGCGAAACGGCGCCGAGCAATTTGTCACTGACGGGATCTAGAACGTAACAGGCATAAATTGATTCCTTCTCACGGGCAACTGAGCGTATGTGTTTGAGCGCTTCTCCAACTGTTATTCCCGGATCGAGTCTGACAAACTCTGTCGTCATGATCCCGCCAGCGGTGTGATCCGGATACTGCAAAAGATCCTCCAACTCTTCACGAATCTCCGGGCTGAGTTTCGGGAAAATGCGGTGACATTGGTGTGGCCCCATCTTCTGAACGACATCGGTGCGCTCGTCGGCAGCAAGCCCGACCAAAATCTCTGCAACCCGGGACGGTTCGAGTTGTTCCAGAATTGCTGCACGTCGGCGCAGCGTTGGTTGATCGTAGAGCTCGATTGCCCTGGCAATAGGAAGCATCGAGATCACCGTAGCCGCTTCAACCAGTGTCAATTCATTGAGGAGTTCGGCCAGGTCCTCTACGGGCAAATCAGCCACCTGCGCCCCGATACCAACAAAGCTCTCATCGAGCCGAAGCTGGATGCGTTGCAGAAGTTGCTTCAGATCTTTTGCCATTGAATGTTCATGCTCCTTTTCCGGAGTAGTGTAACTTACGATTGCAAGGTCCTCGGACTGGTTCCAATTCGAACAGATGAAGGCCTGGGCTGCAGGTAGACCATATTTATTGAGGATTGTAGGAGGTAGTTGCGCCGTCAAGAAGACCCTTGCGCAAAAAACGAAGGCGAGTTACGAGTGTCGCTCAGCAGATTTTCCGACCCCCGAGCGTCAATCAGCAATGACGCGACGGCCAACGCGGCTGCGGTCCGAACCGTATTCTAAAAATTTGGTTCTTATTCAATCGTTAAATTCCGCACGACTTCGTTGCGCAAACTTTATTGACCCCTGAACCCGGTCGCTACCCCTCCCGGTACTGACCTCATTCCACTCTGGACCAGCCATCGACGAGTGCAAGCCGAAGTTTCAGCAAACGCCGAAAAAGCAGCGCAAGTTAATGAAGAAAGACCTGTGATTCAAGCAATCTCAGCTGGCACTCGGCGTGCAATCCCTCCAAGTGTGGAAGCTAGACAGAACGAAAACGACTTTAAGGATCAAGAGGTCGGTCTCATGAAGAAGAGAGTTGTTTTGATTACAGGCGCGCTGACAGGTATTGGCCGAGCCACCGCACTTGCCTTTGCGCAAGAAGGCGCGCGGATTGTCATATCAGGGCGACACGATGAAGAAGGCGAGAAGCTGGTTAGCGAGCTCGGCAAACTCGGCGCGGAAGCTGAATTTGTGCGATCCGATGTACGCCACGAAAGCGATGTACGCAGCTTGGTCGATAAGACAGTCGCAAAGTTTGGTCGGCTGGATGTAGCCGTCAATACCGCGGGCACCGAAGGCAAGCCTGGTTTAGTAACGGAGCAATCTGCGGAAAGCTACGCGGCAACCTTCGACACCAACGTCCTCGGCACATTGCTGAGCATGAAGCATGAACTTCGCGTGATGCTGGTCCAAGGTTTTGGCAGCATCATCAACGTGTCGTCTACCTTTGGCCATGCCGGTGGAGCCGGCGCGTCAGTTTACGTGGCCAGTAAGCACGCGGTCGAAGGCCTAACGAAATCAGCAGCGCTTGAGGCCTCCGAGTTTGGCGTCCGAGTTAACGCTGTTGCCCCGGGTCCCGTTGATACTGACATGCTCAACAGGTTCGCAGGTAGTGACGAAAGGAAGGCTGGCTTAATCGCGGGAGTGCCGCTCAAACGTCTCGGCAAGCCCGAAGAGATAGCCGAGTCGATCGTGTTTCTATCATCCGATCAGGCGTCCTTCATCACGGGTGCGACGATAGCTGTCGATGGTGGCAAAACGGCTCTCTGATCGCTTGGCCCAGAAAATATTTTGGAGAGGGGGGAGAATAGAAATGAGTGAGACGACTGAATCGAAAAACAAAGCGCTCGTCCTTGAAGCTTTTGACACGCTGTTCAATAAGCGTGACTACACAGGGGCAAAACGTTTTTGGTCCCCTGACTACATTCAGCACAGCACGCACATTGAACCAGGCAGGGAAGGGCTCTTCAATCTCATCAAGAGTCTTCCATCCACGCTACGGTACGAACCGGGAACGATTGTAGCTGAACGTGACTTTGTAATTGTGCACGGGCGATTTAGCGGGTTCGGTGCTCCTGTCAATTGGATCGCCGCAGATATTGTGCGCATCCATGACGGAGTGCTTGTAGAGCATTGGGATGTCATTCAGGACGAAGTCACCGAAGAACAGTCGAAGAGTAAAGCCCCGATGTTCGGAACAAGTTTTCCTAAAGATTCCGCTTCAACAACAACCGCAAGTATAGAAAGGCAAAAACATGAGTAACAACAACGAAGGAGAACTGACAGGCAAGGTCGCGCTCGTCACGGGCGGTTCACGCGGCATCGGTGCCGCAATCGCCAAGCGTCTGGCTGCGAATGGGGCGGATGTGGCTATCACATACACGAAAGGTGTAGACGCGGCCGAATCTGTCCTCAAGGATATTAAACGCGTGGGTCGAAAGGCGATCGCAATTCAGGCGGACGCCAGTGACGCCGCCGCTGTCGAAGCCGCCGTCGAACAGACCGTCTGGACATTCGGACGACTGGACATTCTGGTGAATAACGCCGGCACGGCCATTCCGAAGACATTCGAGGAGACCACGCTGCAGGAGTTGGACCAGGTGATTGCCATCAACGTCCGCGGCACACTGGTCGCGACCCAGGCGGCACTGAAGCACATGAAGAGCGGCGGCCGCATCATCATGATCGGGTCGTCTGTGGGCGAGCGTGTCCTGGTGCCAGGCCTGGTGCCCTACTCGGCCACGAAGGGAGCTGTGAAGATATTTTCTCAGGCGCTGTCCAGAGAGGTCGGAAGCCGTGGCATTACTGTCAACAACGTGCAGCCGGGTCCGATCGACACGGATTTGAATCCCGCCGTGAGCGACTGGGCCGTACCGCAGAAGGCAGCCACAGCACTCGACCGCTTCGGGCGAGTTGATGAGGTCGCTGCCTTGGTGGCGTTCGTCGCCGGCCCTGAGTCTTCATACATTACCGGGGCGAATCTTACTGTTGATGGTGGAATGAATGCCTAAGGGGGATAGAACCAGTAGTAGACAATTATCTGGCTTCATTCATGCTTTGGCGTAAATCGACCAGCACCTGGTCGTATCTTGTCTCGACGGTGAGCACGCCCATACGCGGATACTCGATCTCGAGGATGACAAAAACGGTAAACACCGCAATCATTGTGAACGCAAAGATATGCAACCAACTGTGACGCTTGCTGACGGCCATTCCGTAACCGGCCAACAGAGAACAAACCAGCGCCACCAAGAACAATAAACCAAAGATGATTGGCGGAGGATGAATTCTCTCGGCCATCGTTCGCGTTGTCGTGATATTAATCATGTCGTTCAGCGCCGGAAGCAGGAGCTTACCTGCTTCGGGATGTGGTCCCGTCGAACGAGTTGCCTCTACGGCATGGGTCCAGATCTCGTACTGAAGTTGAGTGGACTTTACGTATTCGCTCATGGCTGCCGGAAGGTCTCGGAACTCGTGAAAGATCTTTAGTCGCGAATCTAAATAATCGCGGAGTAGTTGTCGCATCAACGGTTGTTGATCAGCATGTAATAGATCCAATCGTAAGTAGACAGTTTTGATGGCATTTGCTTCCTGCCCGATCAACTCGCGTCGTGTGTTCAATCGCGTTGGAGCACCAGAAAAAGTGAATGCCAGCAGCAGACCGTACAGAGCGAAGGCCGCGCTGTCTACCGAAGTGTGAGTGGACATCAGCAGCGGATCCTTCGCCAGATGGCGTTTGCCTATGAGTCGACCCAGCGCGATGCAGATCAACATGCCAGCGAACATGGCGACAGCGAAGGAAAAGGATGGGATCACATAATCCATGGGCAAGTTTTTCTGATGCTTGATATCTGAGCGCAGAGCCCCACCGCCGTATGCTGGACCATGATCGCCACGTACAACGGCCCCCAAGGGCGTGTCCGGGGACCCGGCATATTTCGCCACTGCAGTGTCTCAAGGACGGTGCTGGACTCGACGCTCACGCGGGCATACTACTTCACGCTGCGCGTGGCGCCTTCGGCAGGCGCACCGACCGGCACTATTTGCGCAAAATGGTCTCGGACGGCGAACACACGGAAGAGGAACCCCGTCATGATCGAGACCATTGTGAGTGGGAAGAAAGTCAAGCTCCCCTGCGCCAGCACCGCGACCGTCGCATAGATAGCGGCGGTCAACACTGCCGTCGTAACGATATGCTCTGTCGGCCTCACGATTTCGGGTGTGACTCCGGAGAACAGGTCGATGAGCACGCCGCCTGCAGTAGTGGCGATGACGCCGACTACAATCGCCGCGAAGATGCCTAGATTGTGCTCGAGTGCTTTGTGCGCGCCGAGGACCGCGAACCAGGGTAGTGAGAAGGACTTGCAGTAGGCCAGTATCCTCGTACGAAACTGCTCTTCCCTCGATGCGGCGTAATGCCAGATCGCGATCCCCAGCAAGCCCATTAAAACGCAGACCACAAGATAGATTGGATCCTTAATCGGCGACGGGATATCGTTGAGCAGCAAATCGCGGCTAACACCGCCGCCGATGCCGCCGAAGAAGGCCATGATCAGCAGCCCGAAAAGCGTATAGCCGCGATTGTGCGACGGACCTTGCGCGACGAGTGCTCCGTTCAGGGCGTTTACGCCGGCAGAAAACAAATCAATGTGTGGAAAGCTTGGTAGATCCATGGCGCGTTTACTCCTCAAAGCGACTCGCGACACGAGTCGTCATATTCAGAACTGGGTCACTAAATCGGCGAAAGCGAACAGACCGAGCAGGCTCAGCAACAGTGCGACGCCAAACGCGAGACGTGGCTGGCGTTTCAATCCTCGCCGGACGAGGGCCTTCATCTCGATTCTGAACTGGATGGAGGCGAAAACCAGTAACACTGTCCCGAGGATCACGAGGAAATAGGCGACGCCCATAACATCCGTCGTGCGTCCGAAGAGCAGCTTCACCTCACCGGATCCAAGCGCGTCTCGCAGTTTGCCCATGGTGAAGCCAAAGCTGATCATGGCTATACACGTCCGGATCCAAGCCATCAGTGTGCGTTCGGTGGCCATGCCGCTCCGCTCCAGCGCAAGGTCAGTGGTCAGTCGGTTACTGCGGCTGCGCGGGAACTGATGATCGGTCTGGTGCAGGGAACGTGTCTCGTCGTCATTGCCGACTAATGATTGGTCTTTCTTCAAAGTTTGTTTCACGTCGTTGTCGGCGGTTTTGGAGTCATCCATATTCCTCGATGATTCGATCTCGTTTTCAATTTAAGGTTCCCGTTGATACTGACTCAGTCACTTCGGATACCGACCGCTGAATGTCTGTAACGACGGCCCATTCGGCCCAGAGTGTAAGTCTACTACTGTCTTTAGTTTCAACTCGCGGGTCGAGGTAACTTTGTGGAAAGAGACCTCTGATCCAGACTCTCGCGGCCAGTTTCGTTTCGCGAGTCAGAACACCTGTGCTCAGTTTATTCATAATTGAGTGGGTTCGGTAACTGTCAGTGTTGACAGTCTTGTTTCCCGCCACGTCAAGGCCGGCATAGTGCGGTCAGGTCCACGCATTTGGTTTGTAGAGAGAGTGGGGACTTTTTGGTCTTCCCGAGGCTTAACAAGATAAAAGTGGTGATTGTTTTTTCGAAAACTATCCAGGCAGATCCGCCAAATCCGCCAACATTCCGTCAAGAGACACTTAGGTAAGAGATTAGCGCTTGCCCGAGGACATAGCTGAAACAACCCTTGGGACTGGTGCTAAGGTGAACTCTCGGCTTCCTGGTCCAACGCGATCTGAGGGTTCGGAACTTTTCTCCTGCAGTTAGCACACGAACGGCCCGTTGAGGAAATGAGGAAACTATTCCTTGAAAAGCCTCGCCCTTCATCTCTAATCAAAAGATTCATACAGCCTGAAGAAGTGGCCTCTCTGTTGCCTACGTGTGCAATCCGTTATCGGCAGCACAAAATGGTGCACCAAGAGTAGGATGGTCTGGTCCAATCACGCTTCCAGGAAGCGATTGTTTGGTGACTACCTGGTCCTGCCGGGCGTAACGACTGTGAAGTATTCAACATTAATGGTGCGGCCGACTACGACCCCACTTGATTGAAGACGGGCCAATGAGTTTTGTTTTATCGTTCGTGGTTTATTCCCGGTGGTTGAATTGAAACGGAACTTTGTCGGAATTGCAACGTCTTTTCCAAATCTGAAGCGGATCATTGGCGAAGACAAAGCGATTAATCTGAAAGCGGCAACGCTGGTGGATCGAGAGGCGGTGACACTCCCCAGAAGGTCAGTTCGGTAGCATTTCTGCAGCAAGACCCCCTTCTTAGTTCAATTGTGTTAGGTAAACAGATCTACATGACCAGAAGAGTTCTTGATTTCAAGATCCGTCAAATTGCATCCGTCTCAGGGTTACTGCACAAGGCACTCTGCCTTAAGTGAAAATCCATGCAGGGTCATTAACAGCGACGCTTGTAGACACCAGTATTGAGATTGGAAATGAAGATGGAAGACGTCAGCGGGAGCAAAAGGGAAACTGGCGAGATAACGTCGAAGGTTAATAAAGACGAAAAAAAAGAGGTCAATCTCATGCGATTAAGAACCTTGTCCCGAAAGCAGAAGCTATGGGCCAGCGCGGCTGGCTGCGTCCTTCTTTTGGGTGTTATCGCGCTCTTTGCCGCTTCGCGCCCGAAGAAGCCGCTGGTACCCCCTCCCACTGAGGTTGAAGTGGTTCAAGTTGAACAGAGGGATGTACCCATCTATGGCGAATGGATTGGCACTACCGAGGGAATGGTAAACGCAGATATTCATGCACAGGTCGCAGGCTATTTGTTGAAGCAGAATTACGTCGATGGCTCCTTCGTCACAAAGGGACAGCTGTTGTTCGAGATCGACCCGAGACCCTTTCAGGCCTCGCTCGAACAAGCCAAGGGAAAGCTGGCCCAGGCCCAGGGCCAACTCGGGCAGGCCACTTCTCAGCTCGCGCAGAACGAGGCGCAGGTCGGACAGAACCAGGCCCAAGTCTCGCAGAACCAGGCCCAACTGGCCCAAGCAGTGGCTAACCAGCTTAAGAGTCAGCTTGATGTAGACAAATATAAACCGCTCAGGGAGCGGAAGGCCGTCACGCAGCAGGATCTGGACAATGCTGTCCAAGCTAACGTAGCGGCCCTCGCTGAAGTAGATGCAGCCAAAGCAGGAGTACAAACGGCGCAGGCTCAAGTACGGGCTGCAGTCGCTCAAGTGGGAACGGCCAAGGCCTCGATTGCCTCAGCCAAGGCTGCAGTTGAGTCCGCCAGCGCTGATGTTGAGACGGCTCAACTGAATCTCGGCTTCACCAAAATCGCTTCTCCCATCGATGGCATTGCGGGCATCGCCCAGGCTCAAGTGGGTAATCTTGTTGGCCCAACAACTACTGTGCTTACCACTGTCTCGACAGTTGATCCGATCAAGGTCTATTTCACGGCCAGTGAACAAGAGTACCTCGACTATGCGAGGCTCCACCCAACCCAGTCTGAGCGCGACGAGGCGGCGAGTCAGCTCGAGCTGCAGTTGATTCTCTCCAACGGAACAACATATCCGCACACGGGAAGATTCTTCGTCGCTGATCGACAGGTGGACCAAGCGACCGGGGCCATTCGCCTGGCGGGCATCTTTCCCAATCCTAACAATACGCTTCGTCCTGGCCAGTACGGTCGCGTTCGCGCCGAGACAAGTCTGAGAGAGGGCGCGTTGCTTGTGCCTCAGCGGGCGGTGAGCGAGTTGCAAGGCGGCTATCAAGTCGCCGTCGTCGGAGCCGATAACAAGGTGAGCATTCGCCAGGTCAAAGTCGGTGAACGCGTCGGGACGGACTGGATCATCGAAGACGGACTGAAGCCTGGCGAAAGGGTGGTGGTAGAAGGTACGCAGAAAGTTAGACCGGATATGGTCGTCAAACCGAAGCCGTTTGTCGCGAGCTCAGCAACTCCAGCGCAATAGCGAAGGACGTGATCCATGATTTCCAACTTTTTCATTAATCGGCCGATAGTTGCGATGGTCATCGCCATTCTAACCGTCGTTGTCGGTGTGATCGCGATGCGTAGTCTGCCATTGGCCCAGTTCCCGGATATCGTGCCACCCCAGATCATCGCTTCCACTACCTTCACCGGAGCCGACGCGATTACCATCGAGCAGTCGGTCGCCACGCCGATGGAACAGCAGATGAACGGCGTGGACAATATGCTCTATATGCAGTCGACCAATGCAAACGACGGGAGCATGCAGTTGACAGTGACGTTCGGCATTGAGACCGACGTCAACACGGATCAGGTGAACGTCCAGAACCGCATAGCGCAAGCGCAACCGAACCTTCCGAGCGATGTTAACCAGTTTGGTATCAGCCTGCGCAAGTCGACTGGACTTCCGATGCTCGTGATTTCGATCGTCTCACCAAAAAAGACCCACGACTCTTTGTTTCTTGCGAACTACGCGAACATCAACCTCAACGATGCGCTCTACAGAGTTCGCGGTGTTGGGCAGGTGCAACTTTTTGGCGCTACGGACTATGCGATGAGGATCTGGGTCAAGCCAGATGTATTGGCAAAGCTTGGTCTAACGGTTCCCGATCTGGCCAACGCGGTTCAGCAGCAGAGCACGGTCAATCCCTCCGGCCGGCTGGGTGCTGAGCCTCTGCCGGAGAAAATGGAGAAGACCTACACCGTTCGAGCGCAGGGGCGACTGCAAACGCCCGAAGAGTTTGGCCAAATCGTCGTCCGGTCCAACCCCAACGGCTCTGTCGTGCGTTTGAAGGATGTCGCGAGGATAGAACTCGGAGCACTCAATTATCAGCAGACCTCGCGCGCTAATGGTCAGCCTGCCGCCATCATTGCGGTCTTTCAGGTGCCAGGCTCCAATGCGCTGGAGGTCGCTGATGGAGTCAAAAAGGCGATTGCGGAACTGAAGGGACGCTTTCCACCCGACCTCGATTACGTAATCTCGCTCGACACCACTCTGCCAGTAAGCGAGGGTATCCGCGAGATCGTTCAAACGCTCTTCGAAGCGTTAATTCTCGTCATCATCGTCGTCTTCATCTTCCTACAGAATTGGCGGGCGACCCTCATCCCTGCGATTGCTGTCCCCGTATCTCTCATTGGTACGTTTGCTGTATTTCCCTTGTTGGGTTTCTCGATTAATACGTTGTCACTCTTCGGTCTTGTACTCGCTATAGGTCTCGTCGTTGACGATGCAATTGTAGTTGTCGAAGCGGTCGAACATCACATCGAGGAGGGGATGTCTCCACGAGACGCTACGATCGCGGCGATGACGGAGGTATCGGGGCCAGTGGTTGGCATTGCACTGATCCTCTCTTCGGTCTTCCTGCCGGTGGCCTTTATGGGTGGCATCCAGGGTCGACTAAACAATCAGTTTGCCGTGACGATTGCGATCTCTGTGCTCATCTCCGCTTTCAACGCTTTGACCCTCTCGCCTGCACTTGCTGCACTCCTGCTCAAACCGCGAAAGCAGTCTGGTGGCATTCTCGCCCGCTTTTATGGTGGCTTTAACCGAGTATTTGCGACGGCGACGCACGGATACGTTAACTGGAGTCACGCGCTGATTCGCAAGGCAGTTGTGGCGATGTTGATTCTCGCGGGCTTCGGTGTTTTGGACGCACTAATTGGCAGACAGCTTCCGACGGGCTTTCTACCTGAGGAAGACTATGGCTACGCTTTCTTGAACGTCCAGCTTCCAGCCGCAGCGTCTCTCTCGCGGACTGATGAAGTGTTGACAAAGATCGAGGGGATTCTGGGAAAGACTGAAGGAGTGCAGTACTACAACACGATTGGCGGCTTCAGTCTCCTGACTCGCACCTCAGCCACTTATCAGGGCTTCTTCTTCGTTGCGTTCAAGCCCTGGGATGAGCGCACGAAGTCGGAACTCGGAGCAAGAGCAATTGTTGATCGCTTGAACGGGGCTCTGGTGACGCAGGTGCCCGAGGCAGTTGCCTTTGCGTTCATGCCACCTTCGATTCCCGGACTTGGCAGTGCTGGCGGGTTTTCGATTTGGCTGCAGGATCGCAGCGGCGGAACGGTTGAATTCCTTGACCAGAATCTGCAGAAGTTTCTTGCCGCCTGCCGCCGGCGTCCGGAGCTGGCCGGAGTCGCTTCACAGTTCTCCGCCTCTGTTCCCCAAGTCTACGCCGATGTAGATCGCGACAAAGTCTTGAAACAGGGAGTTCTCGTCGCGGACGTCTACCAGACGCTGCAAGCTTACTTAGGTGGCCTATTTCTAAACCAGTTCAACCGCTTCGGCCGGCAGTGGCGCGTATTCCTCCAGGCCGAAGGTGAGGAGCGGCGGACCAATCAGGACATCCGCAATTACTATGTGCGGAATAATAGCGGCGAGATGGTTCCGCTCACTGCGCTGGTGACCACGCGCAATATCAGTGGCCCTGAATACACCAATCGTTTCAATCTCTATCGAGCCGCCCAGATTATCGGTGGACCAGCACCCGGTTACAGTTCCGGTCAGGCCATGGCAGCACTCGAAGAGGTAGCGAAGGAAGTGTTGCCACCTGAGATGGGTTACGACTGGAGTGATCTCTCTTACCAGGAGAGGCAAACTTCAGGGGCTGCGTTGACGTCGTTCGCCCTGTCGCTGGTCTTCGTCTTCTTAATCTTGGCGGCTCTTTACGAGAGCTGGTCGCTGCCGTTCTCTGTGTTGCTGACAGTGCCCATTGCCGTCTTCGGTGCCTTCATCGGTCTCCTGCTGCGCGGATACGAACTGAACGTCTACGCACAGATAGGTCTGATTGTCCTCATAGGCCTTGCGGCAAAGAATGCGATCCTGATCGTGGAATTCGCGCGGGCCGAGCTGGAAAAGGGTCGCGACTTGGTTGACGCTGCGCTCGAAGGTGCACGCCTTCGCCTGCGACCAATCCTCATGACCTCGTTCGCGTTCATTGGAGGCTGCGTGCCTTTGTGGATCGCATCGGGGTCGGGCGCAGCTGGACGGCGGATCCTCGGGACCGTCGTGATCTTCGGAATGCTTACTGCTACGTTGATCGCCATCTTTATTATTCCGGCAACCTTTTATGTAGTTGAGAAGCTGTCAATGAGGTTTGGCAGAAAACACGAGCCAGTGACTAGTGCTCCGCCAACACCGGAGCCAGAAGCAGGAGATTGAGATGAGGAAACAATTCATTGCTGCAGCCTGTTTGTTGAGCGTGTTGACAGGACCAATCGTCGCACAGAACCAGTACCCGAAACAGGGGGTCCAAACACCAGATACCTTCCGCGCGGGTGAATCATATGGGCGTGACCAAACCTCCATCGGTGATCTCAAGTGGTTTGAAGTTTTTAAGGACGAAGAACTACAAAAACTTATCCACACCGCGTTGGTCCAGAATTACGATCTGCGAGAGGCTGCGGCGCGAATCGATGCGGCGCGTGCAAATGTGGGTCTTGCGCGTTCAGATCAGTTTCCGCAGTTCGAAGTGTCCGCTGACAACACCGTTGAGCGCTTTTCCCAAAACAGCTTCAATCCTGGCGGAGTGGGCCAACCGTTAAATAAGACGCTCTCGATCGGTGAGGTATTGCTGAATTTACTCTCCTTTGAGATAGACATTTGGGGGCGACTGCGCAACCGAACGAAAGCGTTCCGGGCTGAGTTAAAGGCTTCGGAGGAAGACCGAAGGGCCGCAATGACCACTGTCATCAGCGATGTCGCAACTGGCTATTTCAACTTGCTGGAACTGGATAGGGAACTGGACATTGCGAAGCGCACGCTAGCGACGAGGCAGGAAAGTTTACGGCTAATTAAGACCAGGGAACAGGGTGGCGTCGCGACAATGTTGGACGTGCGCCAGGGAGAGCAGTTGGTATACCAGGCGGCCGAAACGATCCCCTCCACCGAGCAGTCGATAGAGCAGACTGAAAATCTTATTAGCCTGCTGATTGGCAACAAGCCGGGGCCTATTCGACGCGGTCGTACATTAACGCAGCAGGAGGAATTACCCAGTGTGCCTCCAGGGTTGCCGTCTTCATTGCTTGAGCGACGGCCGGACATCCGTTCCGCCGAGCAGATTCTGATATCGCGAAATGCGTTTATCAAAGCGGCCAGGGCGTCATACTTCCCGACAATAAGTTTGACGGGGTTTCTAGGCTTTCAAAGCGATCAACTTTCCAACTTGTTCTCAGGCGGAAGCAAAAGCTGGAATTTCGTACCACAGGTTGCTCAACCCATCTTTACCGCCGGGCGACTTAAATCGAATGTGCGGTCTGCACGGGCGGACCAGGAGTTAGCGCTCGCCGACTATCAGCAAACGATAGAAACTGCCTTTCGTGAGGTCTCGGACGCGTTAATCGCATATCGCAAAGTGAAAGAGGTTCGCACCCAACAGGAACTCCTCGTGACAACATTGAAAGACCGCTCCGAGCTCGCTTATCTGCGGTATGAGGGCGGAGTTGATTCGCTACTTAATGCGCTGGATGCTGACCGCGACCTGTTCCAAGCCGAGTTGGATCTGACCGTGACCAGGCGCAACGAATTGTTGTCGCTGGTCCAACTCTATAAAGCCCTGGGCGGCGGTTGGCAACAGTAGGAAGTGCCGAAACGAGTGACCCGCGGATTTGGTCAAATCGTTGTGTGGAAGCGCTTTCCCTCAACGGTTGTGACATGGACCACGTCAGGCCTACTGGCCTTCATCAAGTGCTAGGTAGTTAGATGGATGATACGGCTTCAAATACTCGACAGAAGGCATTGATGCTTAACCTCGAGGCGACGACGTACGGAACGTTCGCCGAGATCGGTGCGGGTCAGGAGGTCGCCCGCTGGTTCTTTTCTGTCGGTGGCGCGGCTGGAACCGTAGCGAAGAGCATCTCGGCATACGACATGGAGGTCAGTAGCGGGCTCTACGGTACGACGCAGCGTTACGTCAGCCGACAGCGACTGGAGGCAATGCTTGATCAGGAATTCGCTCAACTCCTGGAGCGACTGGCAAGCCGGCGCGGTGATTCCAAAAAATTCTTCGTCTTCGCAGACACTGCAGCGATGCGCAGTTACGGCAAGCCTGGAAGTGGGCGTGGTTGGCTCGGCGTTCGTTTCCAAGCCCAGCCTCGCCAGGAACCATCTGAGATCATCGTTCATGCCCACCTCTCCGACTCCACTCCAGCTCGCGAGCAAGAGGCGTTGGGCATCCTTGGAGTCAATCTGGTCCACGGCGCCTTTTATCGAAGAAATCCTGTTGAGGATTTGCTTGCTGCGTTAATGGATGGATTATCACCTGAGCAGGTTGAGATCGATATGATCAAGCTCTCGGGCCCGGCGTTCGCCGACGTGGACAACCGGCTCATGAGTCTCCAACTGGTTGAGCGCGGGCTGACCGATGCCGCTATGTTCACCGCAAACGGGCAGGTTGTGCAGCCGTCGGAAATCTTGTACAAGCGGCCGATCCTGGTCGAGCGCGGCAGTTTCCGGCCCGCTACAAAGCTGACGCTTGATCTGCTGGACCGAGCCCGAGAACAGTTTCTCGAAGAGCCAGGCGTGGTCGGGGAGAACCCGGTAGTATTGGCGGAGATGACGTTGCGTGGCCTCAACTCCACCCCCGATTTTGGTCATCCTGATTTTCTTGAACGCGCGGACATCCTGGGTGCTCTTGGCTATGACGTGTTGATTTCGCGCTTCGAGCCGTACTACCAATTGGCTGAATACCTCGCGCGCTACACGGATGGATTGATCGGCTTAGCAGTCGGGCTGCCGAGCATTCGGGACATTGCCGATGAGAAATACTATCCGACCTTGCCCGGCGGCGTTCTTGAATCCGTTGGTCGTTTGTTCAAGCGATCCGTGAAAATGTATGTGTACCCTACTCGCGATCCGGTTTCCGGTTTGATCCAGACGTTGGAGCAAACGGATGTACCGGCTCCATGGCACCACCTGAACAAAATGCTGCTAGAGATTGGACGCGTTGTGCCGATTCGATCATACGATGAGTCCTACCTTTCGATTCACACTCTCGATGTCCTGGCCATGATTAAGCGGGGGGATCCCGCTTGGGAGTCGATGGTGCCGGCGGTTGTAGTTGAGATGATCAAGGCCAAACATCTCTTTGGCTGGCAGACTGCAGGAGCCCATCATTGAAGTGGAGCGACGTGATAACTGCCACTACAAGCTGTTCTAAAGAAGCGGGTACTTGTAGCTAAATCGCAACAGAGGACTCCCTTTCAAGGCCGACGCAATGATCCTGCCAATTGTGAAGATATCGAGATTTACAAAACGAATCTTGTATCGACTGCTATTGCCAGTCATCGTACTGACAATCGTTGGTGGCCCTTTCTCTGCACTTCCATCGCAGGCACAGTCCAAGGATGAAAAACCGAAGCTCAAGAAATTCGGATCAAGTCTCGAGCGACTTAAGTGGGACCCTGCAAAGCAGGCGGCTGTTGAGACGGCTGGCCCACAGGCAGCTGATGGCATTCCCGTAGAAGATGTCTTTCGCATTACGACTGACCTGGTCGTTTGCGACGTCAAGGTATTGGACCCACAAGGACGCGTCGTCGCCGGATTAACCAAGAATGACTTTGAGATAAGCGAAGACGATCAACTCGAGGAAATTGGACACTTCTCGCTCGGCAGCGACAGTGGCATCCAGCGATCAATTGTCCTCATTATTGATTACAGCGGCAGCTTGCTCCCGTACATTAACTGGACAGTAGAGGCGGCGAAGACACTGGTCGACAAACTCGGTCCCAAAGACCGGATGGCCCTCGTCACCGACGACGTAGAGTTACTCGTGGACTTTACGACTGATAGAACAATGCTTAAGAAGGCCTTGGACAAACTAAGAAGCCGGGCGCTAGTGCAAAATCACATGGGCAAGAGCGAACAATTTAGCGCGTTGATGGCAGCTGCAAGAGAACTATTTGATGAGGAAGATATACGTCCCATCATCATTTTCCAGACGGACGGCGATCAGATTGTTTTCCTGCAGCCACCCGATCCTATCGAAGTTCTTCCAATCAAGCGTAGACGAGCGCTCATCAAACAATTCAGTCTTGATGATGTGTATGTCGCTGCAGAGAAATCGCGCGCGACTGTTTACACAGTAATACCGGGTCAGCGACTAATTGCAGTGCCGGAGAAAGAACAAATGGAACGCACTCGCACTTATTTACGAAGGAGTTTGGAAGCAATGTCGGGTTGGAGTGATGACCTGAAACGCAATTACCGTCCCGACGACAGACTTGTTGCGACAACGCTGAGATTCATTCTGCAGGGCCAGGTGGCAGCCGCGGGAGTCGCAAAGTTAACCGGCGGTTGGACCACTTTCCTGGAACAACCTGACCAAGCTGAAGCAATCTACTCCGGTATATTATCTGACCTGAACGATCGGTATGTACTTGGGTATTACCCCAGCAACAAAGTACATGATGGCAAGCGTCGAAAAGTGTTAGTAACAGTGCGCAATCATCCTGAGTACACAGTCTGGGGCCGCAAATCGTACTTCGCTCCACCGCCGGAGCCGCATCAGTAGGTTTCACTCGCCTCAGGGCCGGTGATGTTCTTGTTGGGCCATACGCGATTGACGCTACCGCGTTACAATACTGACTTCAGTGCGGCGCCAAAGAGAGGCATGAGGTCAAGAATTATTATTGAAGGATGAAAAAGTCCGCGAGGCTTGTCTGGCAGCGACGCCCGAGCGGCTTTGTGATAGTAAAAGATGTGCTTGGCGAACGTCTTCTTATATTTGGTCCGGAGATTACGCGGATAATGTGCCGCCTTACGAGTGCGATCCTTTTGCTTCTATTGTCGGGCGGCGTCACACAATCTTACTCGGCTGCGCAGATCATCATCCGACAGACGCTCGACAGCCCACGTCTCGTGGCGCTCAAAAAGGGGCTTGAGTCCGGTAGTGCTGACACCCTCGCTGAGTTCTGGCGGGAGGTAGCTCGCCAGGGAGCACCGCTCGTCGAGCCTATTAAGGGCGATGACCAGAACCTCTTAGTGACTTTCCTTTGGCGCGACGGCGCGGCCCAGAAATTCGTGGCCGTGTTCCCGTTTGCCAGAGTCAACCCGCTCCCACATCTCATGGCCCACCTGGAGGGAAGCGACGTCTGGTACAAGAGCTATAGGCTCAGACGCGACGCACACTTTGAGTACCTCGTCTCTGCTAACGACTCGCTGACTCCGTTCGCCGTCCAGGAACCCACGGACGAGGGTGGGTGGATGGCGTCGTTGCAGCCCGACCCGCTCAACCCGCACAAACTAGTCGAGCCGAAGGACCAGGAATCCCCGGATAGTCGGGAAGATGTCAGCTCGGTGGTCGAACTACCGGGCACTCCGCCGCAGCCTTTTGTCGCGTCACGGCCCGGAGTGTTGAAGGGGAGGGTACAGTTGATTCGTTATGAGAGCCGTGCGTTGAAGGACACGAGGCGGGTCTGGGTTTACACGCCGCCGGGCTACAAACCAGAGGGGAGGCCATACAGGCTGCTAGTCTTTTTTGACGGCTGGCAGTACACGCACCAGATACCGACCCCTACAATTCTCGACAACATGATCGCCGAGGGGGCCATCCCTCCCATGGTGGCGGTCATGATCGATCATCTAGATAGGGTCAAGGAGTTGTACCTCAATCAGTCCTTCGCGGATTTCGTCGCAGGAGAACTTGTGCCCTGGGTACGTCGGGAGTATCACGTAACGAGGTCGCCCAGCGAGTCGGTTATCGCGGGACTCAGCCTCGGTGGGGTCGCTGCCTCGTACACGGCGATGCGCCATCCGGAAGTCTTCGGCAACGTCCTCTCACAATCCGGCTCCTACCAGTACATGCCCAACGACCCCGAAGGCCTCATCCGTCAGTTCGTCGCGCGCGCGAGGTTGCCGATCCGGTTCTACCTGGAGGCGGGGCTGATGGAGGTGAACGAATCGCCGTCACTATTGCACTCGAACCGCCACTTGCGAGACGTGCTGGAGGCGAAGGGCTATGAAGTCATCTACTCGGAGTTCAACGGGCGGCACGACTCCATCTGTTGGAGGGGGTCGTTATCTCAAGGGCTGGTTGCGCTGACACGCTACGACCGACCTGTAACGGCAGGCACTCAACGACCCGGCACGAGTGGACTGTTTTCAGATCGGCTTCTGGGAATACAGAACCGTTCGGGAGCTTCTGATTTTTACAACTCTACGCCTAGGTAGAAAGGATCTGAACCATCCACCAACTGCCGTTGGTGGGATTTCAGAGTGACAACCATCAAACGCGTTTGCGTAGAGAGGATCTGAACGAACTACCCACTTCGTTGGGTGGTATCTTGAACTTTTTGTGCAAAGCAAGCTCTTGTGGTAGCCCTTTCCGGATAGTAAACTGAACCTCGTAAATCCCCTCTAATATCCCCTAAATTTAAGTGACATTGGTCATGCCGAAATCTGTGGATTTCATGTCCACGATCTGAGGCTTGGCGTCTGGTCGTCAGTCTGATTGGTGAGGCTAGTCAGCGGAACTCATTCTGCTGCACGACTGACCGCAGTCATAGAACAGGAACCCAATGAAGAGTGTTTACAGGAACGCTGGTCTAGAAGAGACACTGAATCTTGGACCAGGTAGAGACTTCTAGAAGGAGACAACATGCAAAAGATCACCCCATTCTTATGGTTCGACAATCAGGCCGAAGAGGCGGCGAAGTTTTACGTGTCGCTTTTCAAGAATTCGAAGATTGGCGACATTACTCGATCATCAACAAAAGAATCAGGAAGGCCAGTAGGATCGGTACTTGTCGTTGACTTCCAACTCGAGGGGCAGGAATTTGCAGCCATAAACGGTGGTCCAGCCTTCAAATTCACGGAGGCTGTTTCGTTCGTCGTAAATTGCGAGACCCAGGAAGAAGTAGATTATTTTTGGAACAAGCTCGTTGAAGGCGGACAGGAATCGCAATGCGGTTGGCTCAAAGACAAATTTGGATTGTCGTGGCAGATCACCCCAACGATTCTGCTCCAGTTTATAAAAGACAAAGACACGGCGAAAGTGCAGCGAGTCTTTGAAGCAATGCTGAAAATGAAGAAGATTGACATCGCCGCCTTGAAGCAAGCTGCTGAGCAAGGGTGATTGGACCAGTAAAGCAGTAATTCGTGGATTACCAGAATCTGCGTGGAGTGAGGTCAGTTACCGAAACGCGGTAGCGTCGGGTAGGCCGTTCCAATTAAGCCTCTGTCATTGGATCGCCGACCCGACGCTAACTACCAGATAAATGGTATAAGCCGATACCTTACTTTGGCCTTGTAATCCGCATATCCTGTGGAAAACATCTTTGAATGACGGTATGAGTCCAAAGGCAATCCGTTGCGCACCTCACATTCGTATTTGTGGTGGGAATGATTTGGGCTCGCGAAACTTTATTAAGGTTTAACGCGCCAAGGAAATAGCAATGGATAGGCGACGGAATTTGTTGATTGGAATTGTTGTAGGCGTAATTGTGGTTGGCGCGTCAGTGGTCGCTTCAGGTTACTCAAAGCGATTGCTGCGTGAATTGCGAATATTCCCACTTCACAGGCTCTCGGAATCTGCTACTGCTCCAGAACTGGCCGCCGGTGAGTGGATAAACTCAAAACCGTTGACGCTAAAGGATCTACGCGGGCGCGTCGTGCTAATCGATTTCTGGACTTTCGGATGCTACAACTGCCGTAACACTTTGCCGTTCATAAAAAGTTGGCACGATCGCTATAGCGAAAAAGGGTTGACAGTCATAGGTGTACACTCGCCTGAGTTTGATTACGAAAAGGAAGTCGACAATCTGCGCAATGAAGTCGCTTCACTCGAGATTCATTACGCAGTCCTGTCGGATAACGACTTCAAAACATGGGACGCTTACCGCGTCGGAGCGTGGCCAACTGTCTTTCTAATAGATAAGCAAGGGCGAGTTCGCTGGATGCACGTTGGTGAAGGTCATTATGCCGAAGCAGAACGAGTGATTCAGACCTTACTGGCGGAAGAATAGTAGGTCTGGGTGCGTCTCTCGAAATCGCGCACATCTCGTCATCTTAACGACATCCTCGCCACGTCTAGATATTCAGGTTCCGCAGTGGATACTTCTCAACCTCCCAAAATTAGCTAGCAAACTAAATACTAACCTCCGCGTTTTTCAGCTAAGGAAACTATTCCGACTCTGCGGTAAATCGGGTATAAAGTACCTGAAACTTCAACATTAGACTTTTCACGTCAAACGGAGGCTCATATGTCAGACGACGATCCCCGATCGTGTCCGTCAGATCCCACCCGCCGTAAGTTTCTTGTGACCACAGGAAGTAGTGTGGCAGCAAGCTTAGTCGCGGGGTACGTCCCGGCGCTGGCGAATAGTGGTGCCGGAGAGAGCGACTCGACTTCGACTGGTGCCAGCCCAAGTATCGAGGGCGCCGTCCCGATCACGCTGCGCATTAATGGCAAGGACCACAAACTAAGCATCGATCCACGGACGACGCTACTGGACTTTATTCGTGAGACGATTGTGCTCACCGGAACGAAGAAGGGCTGTGACCACGGTCAGTGCGGCGCATGTACAGTACATGTGAACGGCAAGCGCGTGCTGTCGTGCCTGAACCTGGCGTTGATGCACGATGGCGAAGAGATCACCACTGTTGAAGGATTGGGCACGCCGGAAGCAATGCATCCTATGCAAGCGGCATTCGTGGAGTACGACGCTTATCAGTGCGGTTATTGCACGTCCGGTCAAATCATGTCTGCCGTCGCATTGCTCAAAGAGCCTTGTGGTCCTGACGACGCAGCCGTAAAGGAACTGATGAGCGGCAACATCTGCCGTTGCGGCGCCTACGCCAATATTGTCGCCGCGATCCAACAGGTTCGAAAACGCACTTAAAACTCAGAGCAGGAGGGGATATGCATACCTTCGAATTCATCCGGCCAACAGATTCCGCGGCAGCGATCGCCACTGCCGCACAATCAAAGACGGCGCAACAGGGCGCGGACGTGCGATTCATGGGTGGCGGCACAACGCTGATCGACCTGATGAAGCTGAACGTGGAGACTCCTGCACGCGTGCTCGATATTAATCGGCTGCCATTCGACAAGATTGAGCTCATGCCTGATGGCGGAATGAAGATCGGCGCCACAGTTCGCAACTCGGACCTAGCGTATGACGCCCGTGTGCAACGTGATTATCTCGTGCTGTCGCAGGCGATCCTAAATGGCGCGTCGGCCCAGGTTCGGAACATGGCCACCATTGCCGGGAACCTGCTGCAGCGGACACGATGCATGTACTTCCGCGACACCGCGATGCCGTGCAACAAACGTGAACCCAACAGCGGATGCCCAGCCATCACCGGCAGCAACCGTACTCTTGCCATCCTTGGTGCAAGCGAGAACTGCATCGCCACCAATCCATCAGATATGGGCGTGGCCATGGCTGCACTGGACGCAAAAATCTACGTCCAAGGTCCAAAAGGGCAACGCGCAATCGCATTCGGCGATTTTCATCTCTTGCCCGGTAGCACGCCACATCGCGAAACCGTGCTGGAGCCTGGCGACCTTATCACCCACGTCACGCTCCCGCCGCCAACCGCCGGAAGCAAGCAGCTCTATCTCAAGCTACGCGATCGCGCGTCTTACGAATTCGCTCTAGCATCGGCTGCCGTAGTGCTCAACATTAGCAACGGCAAAATCACGCGAGCCCGTATCGCGCTCGGCGGGGTGGGTACAAAACCATGGCGGTCACCGGAAGCGGAAGCTGCGCTTACCAGCAAGGCCGCAAACGAGACGACTTTCCGCCAAGCTGCAGAAGCAGCGTTGCGAGGTGCCAAGCCTCAGAGTGAGAACGGTTTCAAGATCGAACTAACCAAACGGTGTCTGACGCACGCCCTGCGCACGGCCGCTGCTAGCTAAATTCCCAGGAGCAATTATGGCGACAACACAGCAATCAACTTCTCCGATCGGACGCGACACACAGCGCATCGATGGCCCGCGCAAAGTAACAGGCCTGGCGCAGTACTCCTCAGATTTCAATTTCCCGGGAATGTTGTATGCCGTGCCGGTGGAAGCCACGATCGCGAATGGCAAATTGCTCACGCTGGATACTTCGACAGCGGAGAAGATGTCGGGCGCACGTGCCGTCTTTCATCGCGGGAACATCGGCAAAATCTTTCGTTCCACTCCTGCGGCGGGCTTTGAGCGCGTCTGCCTGGAGCGCCGGCCCCCCTTCGAAGATGATGTGATCCGATACTACGGCCAGTACATCGCACTCGCTGTCGGCGATACTTTCGAGGTAGCCAAGGCGATGGCCGATGCTGTACGTGCGACGTACTCCAAAGAAAAACCCAATGTGGATAACCGCCTCGAAGCGGGCAACGATCCCGACGTCGTCCTTACTGCTTATGGACCAATGGAGCGACTCCAGAGCCACCGGGGCGACGCCGCAGCCGCGCTCGCCAGTGCGCCCGTCAAGCTCGACGAAACTTACGTCACACCAGCCGAAACGCACAATCCGCTCGAACTGCATTCGACCACCGCAATCTGGAATGGACAGATGCTGACGCTGTACGACTCAACGCAAGGAGTGGTCAACCTGCGCGGCGTTCTGGCGCAGATGTTCGGGTTGCCTAAGGAAAATGTGCGCGTCATCGCAAAGTTCCTTGGCTCTGGATTTGGTGGAAAGCTCTATCCGTGGACGCACGTTTCACTCGCCGCCGCTGCCGCACGTGAGTTAGACAAACCGGTGAAGCTGGTCGTTAGTCGCAAGATGATGTTCCAGACCGTGGGGCATCGCGCGCGCACGCAACAGCGCGTCCGCCTGGGTGCAACGAGTGAAGGCAAACTAGTCTCGCTGCAACACGATTACATCTATCACACGTCGATGCTCGACTATTATCACGAGGACTGCGGTGAAGCCACGCCGTTCCATTACAGCGTTCCCAACCTTCGCGTGACTTTCGGACGGGCGCAGCGCAACATCGGCGCCACCGCCGATATGCGTGGCCCCGGAGCTGTACCAGGACTTTACGCTACCGAATCAGCGATGAACGAGATGGCCGATCGACTGAAGATCGATCCGGTGCGCTTTCGCCTCCTCAATGAGCCCAAAATCGACGAGTCACTCAATCTGCCATTTTCATCACGCCACTACGTGGAGTGCTTGAATCTCGGCTCGGAGAAATTCGGCTGGTCCAAACGCAACCCGGCCGTCGGCTCGATGAAGAGAGATGGCCTTACGCTGGGTTGGGGCATGGCGGGTGCGGCGTGGATAGCTGGACGATTCGCAGCTGAAGCGAGCATGCAATTGCGTGACGATGGCACCGTGCGCGTTGCCTGCGCCACGCAGGACATCGGCACCGGCACTTATACGATCCTGGCCCAACTCGCGTCAGAGAAGACCGGGGTGCCAGTCAACAAGATCGAAGTTGACCTGGGGGACAGCGCGCTTCCAGATGGTCCAATCTCGGGTGGTTCGCTGGCTACCAGTTCAGTGATCCCAGCCGTCTTTAAGGCCGCCGACCAGGCGATCACATCGCTAATGATTGTAGCCGTCACAACTCCCGGCTCACCTTTCCTCGGACACAAACCTGAAGATCTCGCGCTTGAAGGTGGTCGCATCTTTGTAAAGGCCGAAGGAGTCGCGAAAGGAGTTGCGTTCGGTGATGTGCTCCGCCGAGGGAATGCACGGCTGGTTACAGGCAGCGGCAGTTCTGAACAGACGGCTTTTGCTCCGGACCCGAAGTTCTCCAAGCACTCGTACGGCTGCCACTTTGTAGAGGTCACGTGGCAGCCAGAGATCGCTCGTTTGCGCGTGAGCCGCGTTGTTTCAGTGATGGATGCCGGTCGCATCTTGAATCCGCTCACGGGCCGGAATCAAATTCAAGGCGCAGTCGTGATGGGAATGGGCATGGCACTTTTTGAGCACACAACTTACGACCCTCAGACTGGCGCGCCCATCAACAGCAACCTCGCCGATTACGTGATGACCGTAAATGCGGATGCGCCTCCGATCGACGTGCACTTCCTCGACTACCCGGACAAAGAGATCAATGAGCTGGGTGCGCGCGGGATCGGCGAGATCGGGCTAGCTGGCATTGCCGCAGCTATCACCGAAGCAGTGCACCACGCCACCGGTGTCCGTGTTCGCGAACTGCCGGTGAAAATTGAAGACTTGCTTGCGTGAGCTACTCAAACTGGCGTTGATGCGATGTGAGGAACGTCCTTGTTTAATCATATCTTGCACAAACTAACAGTTTGCTCTTTCACTCCGTAGGAGTGAGATGTTTAGAGACCAGAGCCTGAAAAGTACCAGGCGCGGTTCGGCGGGGCGGAATGAACCTAGACTGGTACTGGCAAGGTTGAGTTCCGCCCCGCCGAACCGCGCCGGAGGAGTCTCGTACCAACTATAAACATGTCACTCCTACGGAGTGAAACCCGTCATGACGATACTTGACGGCGCTTCAACGCGTTGGATAGGAACGGTCAACGACATAGCAACAGACAGTTCTTATTCGCAAACAATAGCAATACCTCACCGCTGTCTCTTGTAATCCTCTCTTGATGATTGAAGAGACTGGCATTACTTCAGACGCAAAGAAACTGACGTTAGCATCTGCTTGGCAGACACTTGCCGGAACGCCAATCACTGACGAATTCCTCGACTGGCCCGCCGATTTGTTTGCGCTTACAGACGTGATCCTCGAGCGCTCAGAGGCGTATCGGTTCGTCTTTTCTCAGCACAACGGTCTGGTTTGGCCGCCGCCGCGGTTTGCTGACTGGTCCGACGCGGTTGAGCAGGCGGGCCGGGAGTGGAGCGTTTGGCTGGAAGATCGGGACAGCGCATTCCCCGACCTTCTGATTGAGGAGTGGAGCCTCTTTCGCGAGCGAGTTGGTAGGCCGCTCGAAGACTTGTCCGAAGGGCACGACTGCCGCATGGTTGAGGCTCTTCTGACGCTTCATGCGATTGCGGATGAAGCGTGCGCCGGCCTCGGTATGGCATTAGATAGGCCTGATGGAAAGGGCTGCGTATACCGCGGCCGTGGCCGCGAGTTGTTGGCGAGAACTGGATCGCTGGCTCGAATACCATCGCACTTTCTGCGGGTATTGCCCAAGGTCCGTACTCCTGCGAATGGAACCTCGGTGCGCTCGTTCTCACGCTACGCCTGCGTTCGTCGTCCAACTGTCGAAGCTCGGTGGCACAAGGTGCCTGCACGTCGCAGTGGTACGGACCCTCGGGCCAGGCACGCCAACTTGCTGTTGCTGCCCTGGCCGCTACGAGTGCGAGAGTCCGACTTCCATCCTGTTGAGGGCTCTGTTCAGAGGCTGGCCAAGGAGCCATTCGGTCTTTTCGAGTTCGCCCCTTCGGAGAAACTGGACCTGGATCTCTTGAGCCGCGTGATTGTCGCGGCGCGCGACGAGGTAGACAGCGTTGATGTCGTTGTCCTACCGGAGAGCGCTGTCGACGAAAGCGTTATCAACGATCTCGAGGCCCTCTTGGATCATCACGGGGTGACTAGTCTCATTACCGGGGTTCGTCAACGGTCAATGCAACCAGGGCAGCTTCCTGGCAACTGGGTGCACATTGGCATTAGCTCCAGACTTGAAAAGGCTGCACCACTTTCGGGCTTGACGGGAGAACAGTGGTTTCACATCCGCCAGGACAAACACCACCGGTGGTCTCTCGATGAAAGACAGATCTACCAGTACCACCTGGGCGGCGCCCTTCACCCTCACGTCCGCTGGTGGGAAGCAATGGACGTCCCTCGCCGAGCGATTCAGTTCATTGAACTCGGTGACGAGATCACACTGGTGTCCCTAGTCTGCGAGGATCTCGCGCAGATCGATGATGTGGGCGAGATCATAAGATCTGTTGGCCCAACGGCCGTTATTACTCCCTTGCTCGACGGGCCACAACTCGGCTCGCGTTGGGCATCACGATATGCCAGCGTCCTGGCCGACGATCCCGGCTCGGCCGTACTGACGCTGACGTCGTATGGGATGGTTCAGCGCTCTCGACCTCTCGGACGAGATTCGTCCGCCATTGTCGCGTTATGGAAGGATCCCGTGCGGGGCACTCGCGAGATTCCGCTCGAACCGGGAGCCCAGGGTGTTCTTCTCACCCTTTGCGGAGATCGTGCAACGCGGCGCAGCGCTGACGGACGACGACCCATTGACAACGTGACTGAACATTTCGATGTGGCAATCCATCAGGTGCGTGCAGGAAGTACAGGCTCGGCGCCGCTAAATTTCCAAGCCAAGAAGCCCGCTCCGTTACTGGAAGTCGATGAACTCACCATACTCACAGGTTGGGCACAGGCGTTGGCGGAAGCCGTAGCCTATGCTCCGGAGTCCGTTGAACTCCTGTTGGCCGACGCACATCCCGGCGCTCCATGGCGCGCTGCGTTGGGGATCGCTGGGCCATCTCAGCAACTCAGTGAAGCGATTTCCTTCATGGATCTAGCCATCCAGAAGATTACGCCGGCAGACAACGCGTCGAAAGTCGACGCGTTGCTTAGTTGGTGTCAGGATCAGCACGAACATGGACTCGACGGCTTGGTTCGCCGAGTCATGCGCTCGACGCTCGAACAACTGCTAACTCGACAAGCGAGCGAGCCGAAACTTATTTGATCCCGGTTTTTTTATCTTGTCGCCCAGGGTTTTGCCGCAAAAGTCATGGCCCAAGCGCCAAAGGCGGGGAATAAGAAAGCCAGGGGCAATCCCGATTCATCGGGAGTCGCCCCTGGACAGCTCGCAGCAATTAAGAAGCACTGAAAGTGCGAGATACCATATGACAGTTGGCGGCGTGCTGAACACGTATGTTCGCAACAATGCGAAAGTCTTTTCACCAGATGGCTTTTAAGCGGTACGACCTCTAAAGGAGGCATGCTGGACAAGTATCGTGATCAAGTCCTCCAGTGGCCCCTTTTCAGAGCTGGCTCTTGAATTTGTGGGCCATCGGCTACAAATGCAACTAGGACCTTGGAGTTACTCTTCGACCAATCAGTATGTTTTCAAGAGCCTCATCCTCAGTATAACCAGCAAGCACAATGTCCTCCATAACATAGTACACTCGGCCATTCTCGCCGATTGCCAAATAGTACATAGCGTCCTCCGCCTCACCTACTGGATATAGCCGCGTATCAACCATACTGCCGCGGTCCTTAAACAAATCACTCTGGTAAGGTGCCAAGGTTGGATCGATTTTGAATGGCGACCGGGCTAAGGTCACTCCTGGCCCAGACTGGGTTACTGTAATCCCGCCAAACTCTAACAAAAAGCGCTCAGCAGTCTCGAACATCTCAAGGTCGGCTATAGATGGGTGGCTCTTCCACGTGGATACCAATTCGGGAACCTGCCTCCCAGGATGCCAGCCGGCTTGCCTCAATAAACGTTCGGATTGTCTACTGAACCTAGTCATCTAAATAGCTCCGCTGCTGTAGGTATCTTTAGTTAAGTTACCAGCCGAATCGTATTGGATAATTCCGCTCCCGCCTTGAGGAACCATCAACTGATTTTTCGTTACATTCATACCAAAGAGTTGATGGGTAATGTTGGAAGTCGTCTGATTCTGGTCAATCGTCCGATTTGTCCCAGCGATCAAAAACAAATGCCCTGCTTCCACGATTGAGGCCGCGCCTCGCATGTTGCATCGTCGACGTCACTAGAATAGAAGCGTTTGTCGTCGATGTTTCTGAGTTGTTGTTCCATTTTCGGGTGACGCGATTAAGGGCGTCAAATGCAAGTGGGTCCAAGGACCACAGGTAAACGCAGTTATTTCGCTCTTTCAGAGCTAGGTAATCACGTTACCCGCACCAGGGGCGACTCCCGAAGAATCGGGATTGCGCCTGGCTTTCTTATTCCGCGCCTTTGGCGCTGTTGTTTTCAATTCAGACTTTTGAGGCAAAGCCGTCGCGTAGCGTTCGAAGGCGCGAGCCGATCTCTTGTTTGGTAGTAAGCCAATATTTCAGTAGTCGCCTTGGAGTGTAACGAACATCAGTTTTCCCGCGCGCTCGATCTGGAGGGCTACGGAAGTATTTGGTTTTAATTGATCCAGAGACGACCGAAGGCCGGCGATGGTCTCAACTGGCGCGCCGTTGATCGCGTGGATCACATCTCCAGTAGCCAGCGAAGTATCAACATTCGAATCGGCCGCTTTGGCAACGACGATCACTCCCGACGGTATTCGCAGTCCAGCCATAATCGCGGCAATTTTTGAATCGATTTCAATTCCAATAACCCCAAGCTTCGAAACAAGGTTCTTCTCAGGATCAATAAGACCAGCCAGGCGGTCGAAGTCGTGTGGAGTTTCGACTACCAGCACTTCCAAAGACAATTTTTCAGAACCACGAAGCACTCCAAGTTTGATTCGCTCACCGCCAGCTCGCATGAAAAGTTGTGTTCCGACCGACGGAAGACTTTCAACCGGTTTACCATCAATGCTCGTGATGATGTCTTTAACTTTCAGGCCGGCTGCATCAGCCGGGCTATCTGGTACAACATCCGATACGATCACTCCCCAATCGGTGGAAAGGTTGAGGCCGGCAGCTAAGCCCGCAGTAATTGCTTGAACTCCAATTCCAGTTTCGCCGCGATGCACGTGACCATACTTTTTGAGTTGCGGGTATACCAAAGCAACAACAGCACTTGGAATCGCGAAGCCAACGCCTTCGTTCCCGCCGCTCGAAGTTAGGATATAGGTGTTGATGCCTACCACTTCACCGTTAACGCTAACCAACGGTCCCCCGCTATTACCTGGATTAATTGGCGCGTCGGTTTGTACGAAAACCATCGGGCTGTCCGCATCGGGTTGACGCGCTGCGGCACTGATCACTCCCATAGTGACTGAGTTTGGCAATCCGTCAGGACTACCGAAAGCAAAGACGACTTCACCCTGACGCAACTTGCTGTAATCAGCCAGCGGAAGCGCTGGCAGACCCGTGGCTTCGACCTTTAGCAGAGCGAGATCCATTGTTGCGTCGGAACCGACGACTCGCGCTTCCTTCGTGAGCCCTCTTGCGCTTGCCATTGAACTCTCGGGCGATCCGTTCGTATTCGCTGCAGGAATGATTACGCGAACGCGTTGAGACCCACTCACCACGTGAGCGTTGGTTACAATCCAACCGTTAGGATCGATGATCACGCCCGATCCAATACTCTGTTGTTTGCCAACGACGAGACTGGTGTTGTTGCGGCTATTCTCTATTGGGCCATATCCGGTCACCATTACTTGGACCACGCTGGGTCTTACTCTCGTGACCAGCGTTTGGATAGACTTGTCAAACTGATTCAGTGCATCGGAAGCCCCGCTTTCACGCGGCGACTGAGCCAAGACTGTCGGCACGAGCAGAAGGGACGTGACGAAGCAGGCAAAGGTCCAGGAACACCATTTAGGGATATTTATCGTCTCAAGTCGTACGTGTTTTGCGTTCACTCCCAACTCCTCATTCATACAGTTACTTCACTCTTGCATGTGAAGAGTAAAGAATGAACGACACGATCTCTTGCGAATAATTGCTCTAAGAAGCGGTGTGTTGCCGAAATCGGCGTTCAAGCCCCCGCAAAGAGCTGATAAACCGAGCAAGTAGCGGAAAGAAAGCTGTCCGGACTCAAATGACTTTTATGGAAACTCCTGATGAGCTTTTGCACAAAAAGTTCGCGAAAATCCCACCAACGGCAGTTGGTGGATACGTTCAGATCCTTTCTACGAAGAGGTAACCACACTCCTGCTTCGCGCGGAGCGCGCCGGAGGCAAGAGGAGAATCGCTGTAGAAAGGATCTGAACTATCCACCAACTGCCGTTGGTGGGATTCCGCGAACTTCGAACAGTGCTTGATTCCGCGAACTTCGAACAGTGCTTGATGTAGAAAGGATCTGAACGCTATTCGCTAGTGCTTACACCGTTACGACCCATTTCCTTTGCTCGGTACAGTGCTTGATCAGCAGAACGAAATAATTCCTCACCGGCCCCTGAAGGCTCGGCATCTTTCCCGATGAGACGACTTGCTGTTCCTACGCTGATCGACAGCGTGCCTGAAGGGAAAGGGTGTGTCGCTAGAACTGGCTCTGCAGTAGAAACTGAGAGGCGCAGCCGTTCCGCGATCTGTACAGCTTCTTCCGTCCGACAATCAGGAACAGCAACGACAAATTCGTCTCCACCGTAGCGGCACGCCACGGCCCGTGCGGGCAGATGCTGCGCGATCAGCTGTCCAACAATTCGTACGGCATCAGCTCCGACGAGATGACCGTAGTTATCATTAAGCGATTTTAGACGGTCAACATCGAGCACTAATACCGACAGAACAGATCCATCCAACTTCGCTTGGCTCACTAAGCGCATCAGGTGTGATTCGAACGAGCGAAGGTTATGCAAGCCTGTCAGGTCGTCAGTAATCGATAACAAGCGCAAACGGCTCGCGTCGTCGCTCAGCTTTGCGGCCACTAATCCGACACTGAAGAAAAGAACTATTTGCACTAAATCGCCCTGGCGAAACTCTTGAAGCGAGAGGAGTCCTGGGTTTGCGAGATGGTAAAGCAACACCGATAACAGCGATGTCAGCAATCCGCCAGTGAACCCGAACTCAGTCGCGGCAAGAATAATCGGAAGATAATAGAGGTGCTGAAACGGCACGTCACCGGTTTCGCGATCCAGCAGTGCTATCAGGATGAGTGCCGCTGCGATTAAGGCCAGATAGTGAATTCGCTTCGACGATCCAGCACTCACATGAAGAATTTCTCTACTGGTAATTCGCATCGGTTACACAACTAATTTACCAATTGCGATCATGCGCATGGGTTTGCCCAATATCTTTCACGGGTTTGCGGTCTTCACCCTTCATGAAGCACTGCACTGCAACTTGCAATTCCCATGCAACCGCCTCTTGTTGAGAAGCCTTTTTGAACCAACTTGATTGCTTCATACATGATCGCAGGCAACACCTTCAGCTTTAATATTACTGTGCTTGAGATTGTCGAATCCTCAGCGATGAAGGTCTCGTTGTGATGTGTGTGGCTCAAAGCTTTCAATTTCGAAAAAGCCACGGCGCAGCCCCCTTTCATGCGACGAGATGAAAGCGCAACTTACTGATAAAACAGGCAAGAATTTGAAAGAAATGAGATTTCGGTTGATTTAATCTATTTAAGCTGAAGAGCAAGTTAAGCATGGACAATCTTCAAGCAGAACACAGGGTTTGGTTGTTAGGGGGCTCCCTGTGTTTAATGTGTGGGTGGACCAGACTACGGTCAGGGGCGGTCCACCCACATTTTCTTTGAGTACCCACCAAGTCCGATGTCCTCACAACCTCAGATGCGCAACCGACTGACAAGCCGAGCAAACAGCTAGAAGAACCTGGTATCGACCTTCCCTAACATAAACGCGAATTCCAACAGTGAGCTTCGTTTGTGGGGAACTCTGTCAGGAGATTGTTTGCGCATGGATGAAACTATGGACGAGCCCGTTGTGGAGGAGAGTGAACCCAGTCAGGACGGATCGCCCCAAGCTACGCGAGGCTCCACGAGAAGACCCAAACGTTTGCTCCTGGTTGTTCTGCTTCTCGTTGGTGTTGTTATCGGGTTTCTTATTTTCCAACGTCGGGAGAAGGGTAAAGCCGCAACAGCCAAACCTCCTTCAGGGCCAGTCGGCGTCTCAATCTCCACGGCGGCTGCAGAGAAGGGAAGTATTGGGGTTTACATCAATGCCTTGGGTTCCGTGACGCCGCTAAATACGGTGACGGTCAAGAGTCGAGTGGACGGACAGCTGATGAGCGTCAACTATCGAGAAGGTCAGATGGTCCACGAGGGTGACGTGTTGGCAGAAATCGACCCACGTCCCTTTCAGGCGCTGCTGACGCAAGCCGAAGGTCAGTATCAGCGAGACAAAGCCCTGCTCGAGAACGCGTACGTTGATCTGAACCGCTTTCAAACGGCTTATAGCAAGAACGCAATTCCTAAACAGCAACTCGACACCCAGGTGGCCACGGTCCATCAGGATGAGGGTATCGTCAAGAACGATCAAGGCGTGCTCGACAACGCCAAGGTGCAGCTAGCCTACTGCAGGATTACATCGCCTATTTCCGGCCGCGTCGGCTTGCGCCTGGTCGATCCAGGAAACATTGTTCACGCAACCGACACCACTGGATTGTTAGTCATTACTCAACTACAACCGATCAGTGTGATCTTCAGCGTTGCCGAAGATTATCTGCCTCAAATCATGCAGCAATTGCGCCGGGGCACAAGACTCTCGGTTGATGCATATGACCGCGCCCAGCAGAAGAAGATCGCTTCGGGGAGTCTGCTTACACTCGACAATCAGATCGATACAACTACCGGCACCGTCAAACTAAAGGCGACCTTCCCGAATAACGACAACTCACTTTTTCCAAATCAGTTTGTGAATGCGAGGCTGTTAGTCAGTACTGAACGCGACGTGATTCTCGTTCCTGCGTCGGCAATTCAGCGCAACGCACAGAATTCCTTCGTGTATCTCGTGAAACCTGATCAAACAGTCGCTGTTCAAACCGTTACAGTCGGCACGACTGACGGCAATGTCACAGCGGTCCAAGGAGTGAACGCCGGCGATACGATTGCGATCGACGGTTTCGACAAGCTACAGAACGGAGTCAAAGTAGTCGTGCGCAAAGCATCGGATGGCGGCACCAGGAGGGCAATCAAGTGAGTCCGTCTGGGCCCTTTATCCAGCGTCCTGTCGCGACATCTCTATTGATGGCGGCAATTCTCCTGGCAGGGATCGTTGCGTACCGGCAACTCCCGGTCTCCGCGCTGCCGGAGGTCGATTACCCAACTATTCAGGTGATTACCTTCTATCCCGGCGCCAGTCCGGATGTGATGGCAACAGCCGTTACTGCGCCGCTCGAAAGGCAGTTTGGACAAGTGCCCGGTCTGAATCAGATGACCTCGACCAGCTCGGGCGGCAGTTCAATCATAACTCTGCAGTTTGATCTTAATCTCAACATTGACGTTGCCGAGCAGGAGGTACAAGCGGCGATCAATGCGGCACAAACATTTCTTCCGGTTGATCTCCCGACTCCTCCCATTTACAGCAAGTCGAATCCCGCCGACACGCCGGTAATGACGTTAGCACTGACGTCCAATTCGATCCCGCTGACGCAAGTTGAGGATCTGGCCGACACGCGGCTCGCGCAGAAGATCTCGCAATTGTCAGGCGTAGGATTGGTAACTATCAGTGGCGGCCAGAAGCCTGCGGTGCGCATTCAGGCTAATCCTACCTCGCTTTCCTCCTATGGTATCAGCCTCGAGGATGTGCGCTTAGCGCTCCAACAGACTAGTGTCAACCAGGCCAAGGGCAACTTTGATGGACCAAAGCAGTCGTATCAGATCGACGCCAACGATCAGATTCTCACGAGCAAGGACTATAAGCCACTGATTGTTGCGTACCGCAACGGCGCGCCCGTAGTTCTGTCGGAGGTGGCCACGGTCATTGATGGCGCGGAGAACATAAAGCAAGCAGCGTGGATGAACGACGTGCCCGCAGTTATCGTCAATATTCAGCGGCAGCCGGGCGCAAATATCATCCAGGTCGTGGACAGCATTAAAGCGCTCATGCCGCAACTGCAGACCGCGTTACCGCCTTCCATTCAGGTCTCAGTCTTGACGGACCGCACCGTAACAATTCGCGCTTCAGTAAAAGACGTTCAGTTCTCGCTGATGTTGACCATAGCGTTGGTGGTGATGGTGATTTTTCTCTTCCTGCGAAATCTGGCGGCGACGATTATTCCCAGTGTCGCGGTGCCGCTTTCCCTGGTCGGAACGCTCGCCGTGATGTATCTGGTCGGCTATAGCCTGAACAACCTCACTTTGATGGCCCTGACGATTTCCACGGGTTTTGTAGTGGACGACGCAATCGTGATGATCGAGAACATCGTTCGCTATCTCGAAGAAGGAGAGAAGCCCCTCCAAGCGGCGTTAAAAGGCGCCGAGCAAATTGGTTTTACGATTGTCTCGTTGACAATTTCACTGATCGCAGTGCTGATCCCGCTCTTGTTTATGGGAGACATCGTAGGCCGCTTGTTTCGCGAGTTCGCCATTACTTTGAGCGTAACAATTTTGGTCTCCGCAGTTGTCTCACTGACGCTCACGCCGATGATGTGCTCGCGGTTGCTGCGCGAAAAATCCACGGCCCAGGAGGGACGGTTTTATCGAGCCTCGGAACGTGTGTTTCAGAAAGTCATCGACTTTTACGGCGAAACATTGCGCTGGGTCCTCAGGTATCGCGCCGTGACTCTGCTAGTCGCAGCGGCGACCCTGGTTCTTACAGTTTGGCTCTATGCCATCGTGCCAAAAGGATTCTTTCCGGTGGAGGATACCGGCGTTATCCAGGGCATCACTGAAGCCTCGCAGAGAATTTCATTTCCCGCGATGGCCCAACAGCAGCAGGCTCTCGCCCAGGTCGTTCTCAAAGATCCTGCGGTAGAGAGTCTTTCCTCGTTTATCGGAGTCGACGGAACAAATACAACGCTGAACAGTGGACGCATTCTGATCAATCTCAAGCCGCTCGCCGAGCGGAAGATTAGTGCCACGGAGGTCATGAGACGTTTGCAGCCTGCGCTGGCGAAAGTTGATGGAATCACTCTTTACATGCAACCAGTTCAGGATTTGACTGTCGAGGATCGCGTCAGTCGAACGCAGTACCAATACAGTCTGGAAGATCCTAACGAGGACGAGTTGAACACTTGGACCACCCGCTTCGTGGACAGGCTGAAGACGCTGCCGCAACTCCAGGACGTTGCGACCGATCAGCAATCGATGGGAGCACAGACTACCCTTGTCATTGATCGCGTCACGGCGTCGCGACTGGGCATCACGCCGCAAGTCATCGACCAGACACTTTACGACGCGTTCGGCCAACGTCAGGTCTCGACGCTCTTTACACAGTCCAATCAATATCACGTTGTTCTCGAGACCCTGCCAGACTTTCAAAAGCATCCAGGTAAGTTGCAAGACATTTACGTTCAGTCGACGAGTGGTGGCGCGGTGCCGCTCAGCACATTCACGCATTTTGAATCAGGAACTGCGCCATTGTCGGTGAACCGCCAGGGACAGTTTCCTGTCGTTACCATCTCGTTCAATCTCACCGATGGCGCATCTCTAGGGGATGCCACAGCCGCAATTGAGAAAGCGCAAAAGGATCTGAATATGCCCGCCAGTATTCAGGCGTCATTTCAGGGTACAGCTCAGGCCTTCAAAGCTTCGTTGACAAACGAACCCTTACTGATTCTGGCCGCGATAATTACTGTTTACATCGTGCTCGGTGTTCTCTATGAAAGCTATATTCACCCTCTGACGATCTTGTCGACGTTGCCCTCGGCCGGAGTGGGAGCGATTCTCGCGCTCTTACTCTTCCGATCAGAACTGACGGTGGTTGCGATCATCGGCATCATCCTGCTGATCGGCATCGTTAAGAAGAACGCCATAATGATGATTGATTTCGCTCTTGATGCCGAGCGCAATCACGGCAAGAGTCCTGAGGAGGCGATCTTTCAAGCCTGTCTGTTGCGTTTCCGTCCCATCATGATGACAACGATGGCCGCGTTGCTCGGTGCTTTGCCGTTGGCGTTGGGCACGGGAACCGGTGCGGAGCTACGACGTCCGCTAGGCATCACGCTCGTTGGTGGCCTGATGATGAGCCAGCTGCTCACCTTGTACACCACCCCGGTGATCTATCTCTTCTTTGACGCCATTGCCCGCAAGGTCTCTTCGTTCCGCGGCAAACGCGAGAGCGCCGCCACATTTCCCGCGGAGTCGACATGAGTCTTTCGTCGCCATTCATTCATCGGCCGGTAGCCACCGTGTTGCTGACGGTGGCGATTGCCCTGGCGGGGGCGGTGGCGTTCAAGTTGTTGCCTGTGTCACCGTTGCCACAAATTGATTTTCCCACCATTTCGGTCCAGGCAAATTTGCCCGGGGCGAGTCCTGAGATCATGGCTTCCTCGGTCGCAACGCCACTCGAGCGCCAATTGGGTCACATCGCTGGCGTAACGGAAATGACATCTGCGAGTTACCTCGGTTCAACAAGCGTTACCTTGCAGTTCGAGCTGAACCGCGACATCGACGCCGCTGCCAGGGACGTTCAAGCGGCAATTAATGCCGCGCGCGGTTACCTGCCAGCTAACCTGCCGAATAACCCAACTTATCGAAAAGTGAATCCCGCTGATGCTCCCATCATGATCGTGGCGTTGACCTCAGATGTATACGATCAAGGTCAACTCTACGACGCCGCATCGACCATTCTTCAACAAAAGCTTTCACAGATTCAGGGAGTGGGCCAGGTAGTGGTTGGTGGGAGTTCACTGCCGGCGGTAAGGGTGGACGTGAACCCAACTCAGCTTAACGCAACCGGGCTTGGTCTCGAAGACGTTCGCAATATGCTAAGCCAACAGAATGCAAACCTGGCAAAGGGGCAGATCGGAGATGACGCCACTACCTCTGACTTGGCGGCGAATGATCAGCTCCTCAAGGCCGAGTACTACCGACCTTTGATCGTCGGTTTCACCAACGGCGCGGCGATCAGGCTATCAGACATCGCCAATGTGCAGGATAACGTCGAAAACATAAGGTCCGCAGGACTGACAAACGGAAAGCCTTGTGCGCTGATCATAGTTTTTCGCGAGCCAGGGGCCAACATTATCGACACAGTCGACGGTGTCCGCGCGGCATTGCCGCAATTGGCAGCATCGATTCCGAGCGCCATTGGGCTCACCATCGTGATGGACCAAACAACCACCATCCGAGCTTCCGTTAATGATGTGGAACGAACGTTGGTCATCTCGATTGCCCTCGTTATCCTGGTGGTCTTTCTTTTCCTGAGGAACGGTCGCGCGACATTCATTCCCGCTGTGGTGGTGCCCGTCTCATTAATTGGCACCTTCGGCGTGATGTACTTGTGTCACTACAGCATCGACAATCTGTCGCTGATGGCTTTGACGATTTCGACAGGCTTCGTTGTAGACGACGCAATCGTGGTTATCGAAAACGTGACGCGTCACCTCGAGCAAGGAATGCGGCCCATGGAAGCAGCATTGCTTGGCGCTAAAGAAATTGGTTTTACGGTCCTCTCGATCAGCATTTCATTGGTCGCAGTGTTTACCCCGTTGCTATTGATGGGTGGACTAGTCGGTCGTTTGTTTCGCGAGTTCGCCGTAACTCTTTCGGTAGCAATTCTCGTTTCGCTCGTCGTTTCTTTGACCACCACTCCGATGATGTGTTCGCGTCTTCTGCGGGCCACGCGACCTGAAGATCACGGACGTCTCTATCGTGCCAGCGAAAGAGTGTTCGCCGGCGTCTTGCGGCTCTATGAGATTAGCCTCACCTGGGTATTGAGGCACCCGGCGCCAACGTTGGTCCTGCTGCTGATCACGATTGGAGTGAATGCCTATTTGCTGATTATTGTGCCAAAGGGATTCTTCCCACAGCAGGACACAGGGCGCATGGCCGGCGCCATTCAGGGAGCGCAGGATTCCTCGTTCGTCGCAATGAAGGAAAGGATGAGTCGTTTTGTAGATATCGTAAAGGCCGATCCGGCTATAGCCAACGTGGTCGCTTTTACAGGCAGCGGCGGTGGCACCACGACGAATACCGGAAGAATGTTTATTGCATTGAAGCCGCTTGAGGAACGGAAGGTGAGCGCGGATGAAGTGATTGGTCGTTTGCGACGACAACTCGCAGTAGTAGAAGGAGCGTCGCTCTTCCTACAGTCAACCCAGGATCTGCGCGTCGGTGGTCGGGGTGGCAACGCGCAATACCAGTACACGATTCAGAGCGACAACCTTGAGGACCTCAACAAGTGGGGGCCCATTCTGCTCGAGCAAATGAAAAAGGAACCAGAGTTAGCTGACGTCAACAGCGACCAGCAGAACAGTGGTTTGCAGGCATCGCTTGCTTATGATCGAGCGACTGCATCGAGGCTGGGAATTACTCCGCAGATGATTGATGACACTCTTTATGACGCCTTCGGCCAACGGCAGGTGTCGACTATGTTCACGCAGTTGAATCAGTACCACGTCGTGATGGAAGTCGAGCCGCAGTTTTGGGAAAGTCCGGAAGGGTTGAAGGAGATTTACCTCCATCCGACGAATGGTGGCGTCGTGCCCCTGAGCGCCATCGCGCATTACGAACCATCGACGGCGCCTTTGGCAGTAAACCATCAAGGGCAGCTTCCAGCGGTAACACTCTCATTCAATCTTAAGCCAGGTGTGGCACTCAGCGATGCCGTTCAGGCGATCAATGAAACGGAACAAAGCATCGGCATGCCATCGACAATTCACGGCAGCTTTTCCGGAACGGCGCAGGCGTATCAATCGTCGCTGGCAAGCGAGCCGTTTCTGATCGTGGTGGCGCTGCTTGCGGTCTACATTGTGCTGGGGATCCTGTACGAAAGCTACATTCATCCGATCACCATTCTGTCGACGTTGCCATCAGCAGGGGTGGGCGCTGTGCTTGCATTGCTGATCACACGAACGGATCTCAGCCTGATCGCATTGATTGGAATCATTCTGTTAATCGGTATTGTGAAGAAGAACGCGATCATGATGATCGACTTTGCGCTGGCGGCCGAGCGCAGCGAAGGCAAGAGTTCGCGTGATGCGATCTTTCAGGCTTGCATGTTGAGGTTTCGTCCAATCCTGATGACCACAATGGCGGCGCTGTTGGGTGCATTGCCGCTCGCGCTGGGCACTGGGACAGGCTCCGAGCTCAGACGACCGCTCGGAATTTCGATCATCGGTGGACTGATTGTGAGCCAAATGCTCACGCTTTTTACAACGCCGGTGGTCTACCTTTATCTCGATCGATTGGGGCTGGCGTGGCAACGGCTGCGGCGGAAAGCGGCGAATGACACTACGGAGCAGGCAACGGTATGAAGCACGAAGATTTCCGTGGGGTTTGAATCGCTAAGAGTACTCATATTCAATGTCTAGCCATTTTCAAATTCTGGCCATTTCGCTCATCGGGCTGATTCTATTCAAAGGCTGCGACAAGGCGCCGAAGTATGCGAAGCCCACGGCGCCAACCGCTCCGAGTTACAAAGAAATCACACCTGAGAATTTCAAAGAAACCGACAATTGGAAATTCGCACGGCCGAAGGATGATGTGATTCGCGGCAAATGGTGGGAAATATTCAACGACCCGCAATTGAATGCTCTCGAAGAACAGGTAAACATTTCCAATCAGAGCGTTGCGCTTGCTGATGCAAACTTTCGTGCGGCGCGCGCCGTGGTTAAGCAATCGCGTTCGCAATACTTCCCCACGGTGACGACGGGCCCTTCAATCACATATTCGCAGCAGTCAGCGGCCACAAGCCAATCCAACTTCGCCAGCGGTCGTAGGTTCCCTCTCTATTCGCTTCCGTTTGATGCCTCGTGGGAACCGGATTTTTGGGGGCGCATAAGAAACACGGTGAAGGCCAGCGCGTCCGAAGCGCAAGCGACCGCCGGCGATCTTGAAAATGTTCGATTGAGTATCGAAGCGGAACTCGCATTTGACTATTATCAGCTACGTGCGCTAGACGCTGAAAAAGCGCTCCTCGATTCAACGGTCGTGGCTTTTCAACAGCAACTCGATTTGACGCGCGTTCGTTTTCAAACCGGCATCGCCTCGGACGAAGATGTGGCGTTGGCGGAAACTCAGCTAGAGACTACGAAAGCGCAAGCCACCGATCTCGAGATTCTGCGCGCTCAGCTCGAACACGCGATTGCAATGTTAACGGGTCAGCCGGCGTCGACGTTTTCGCTTCCGTTCGCACCAATGAAAGCCGCGCCACCGCCAATTCCTATTGGTGTTCCCTCTCAACTCCTCGAGCGGCGACCAGACATCGCGGCGGCCGAACGCCGAGTGGCCGAAGCCAACGCGCAGATTGGCGTGGCGAAAGCCGCGTTCTTCCCGACGTTAACGTTGAGCGGAACGGCGGGGCTTGAGAGTATTTCGCTCGCGACCTGGTTCACCTGGCCCGCCCGATTCTTTTCGGTTGGTCCAACACTGACTCAAACACTATTTGATAAAGGAAGGCGCTCAGCTGTCACCGAACAAGCTCGCGCAGAATACGACGGCACCGTCGCGAACTATCGTCAAACTGTATTGACTGCTTTTCAGGAAGTTGAAGACAACCTTGCCGCTTTGCGCATCCTTTCACGTGAACTGGACCAACAGAACGCCGCGGTAGCCTCAGCTCAGAGAACCCTGATGCTCGCCACCGAGCGTTACAAATCCGGAATCGATAGTTATCTCAATGTCATCACGGCGCAGACCACGCTCTTAACGAATCAACGTACCGCGGTGAACCTGCAGATGGAACAGATGACCGCCAGTGTTCAATTGATTAAGGCGCTTGGAGGTGGTTGGAATGTGGCGCAACTTCCGACACCAAAGGAGTTGCTCGCGAAACCCCAGCCGAGTCCAAAACCAAGTCCGTAAGCATTGATCCTCTGAGAATTCCGAAAGCCGGTTTCACCCGCTTGATGATTCCGACACAATCGTACCGTTCGCGGTTCCGCCTTGTAATCCCACTGAAACATTTCGAGCAAAGCCGGTCTGTTTTGAGCAAAAGATTGTAATAACTGGCTCCCACTCTTGTGCAAAATAAACGACGGAAAACGTCTCCCCGTAATCCAAAAGTTTCTGCGGACCACCGCTAGACGCTTAAGAATCTTCTTGAGCGGCTAATTCACGTCAAGCAGGTACGCAATACGGTTCAGAAGGGTGGATCATATGGTAGTGAATCTTCGTAAGTTAAGTCATCTAGTGCAGGCAGCTGTGACGATCGTAGTGCTCGCCTGCGGAATCTCAACACATGCACAAGTAACCACAGGCACCGTACGAGGTGTGGTCACAGATCAAACAGGGGCTGTGATTCCTGGCGCATCAGTTACGATCACGGATCCAAGAACAAAGACCTCACAAAGTGTCGAAAGCGGTAACGGAGGCGAATATCAGTTCAACAATCTGCTGGTTGGCACGTACGAAATGACGGTCGCACCTCCGGCGGGATCGAACTTTAGTACGCTAACTTTGAAAGATGTGCGGGTAAAGTTGAATGAGGTCTCGGACGTAACGACCGTGTTGCAGCCGGGAGAGGCTACGGCGTCAGTCACAGTATCCGCCGGCGGAGCCGAGTTGGTTGATACAACCACGCTCAATCTATCGAAAGACTTCTCTGAGCGTCAGGTTGTCGATCTTGCACAAACTGCAAACGTAGCCGGCGCTAACAATGGTGGCATCTACAATCTGGCCCTGATCTCTCCAAACGTGGTGAGCTCCGGTGGCGTAGGCCTGGGCACGGGTGGTTCCGTAGGCGGTCAGCGACCACGCGACAACGATTTCATCGTCGATGGTATTGACAACAACGACAAGACCGTTTCTGGTCCACAGATCTATATCTCTCCAGAATCTGTGGCCGAGTTCAATATCTTGACCAATCAGGCATCGGCGGAATTCGCCCGTTCGACCGGTGGACAGTTTGTTACTGTCACCAAGTCAGGCAGTAATGACTTTCATGGCACGGCTTACGAATTTTTCCGCAATAGAAAATTGAATAGCTTGGATAATCTGCAAACGCTAGCAGGTGATACCAGGCAAACAAACCCCCGCTTTGATCAAAACCGATATGGGTTCAACATTGGTGGCCCAGTTTACATTCCACGGTTTGGTGAAGGTGGCCGTCGTACCTATCCCTGGAGTGGTAAGAACAAACTCTTCTTCTTTTTCCAAATGGAGAACATAGGTCTGGGGCAGGCATCCTCGCCGGGCAACGTTTCGTCGCCGACTGCGGCAGGGCTTGCGACGCTGCAGGGACTCTCTGGACTTTCGCAAACTAACCTGGGCGTTTTTACGCAATTCGTTCCTATAGCACCAGTCAACAATGCGGGAACAATTCCCATCTGCTCGGTTTCTCGCGACGCAGCTGGTGCTTGCCCGGCTGCTAACTTACTGAATGTGCCGATAGGGAACATCTCTTTTGCGGCACCTAATTTCCAAAATAACCGAAACATTGTCTTCAATTTGGATTTCACTCAAAGCGACAAGACGGCGCATCACGCTCGCTTCATCTACAATCGCCAGCACTTGATCGATAATGCGGCCACGTTTCCGGAGTTCTTTGCCCTGGTTCCAGTGGATGGACGATTGTTCTCCTACACGTTGATTCACAACTTCACTCCCAAGCTAACCAACGAAACTCGCCTGGCTTACCGGCGCTTTGTGCAGACTTTTCCGGTTCCCAACGTAACCTTTCCGGGCTTGGACCAATTCCCGAATATTGCCCTGGACGATCTAGGAATAAATATTGGTCCAGACCAAAATGCGCCGCAGTTTACGATTGAGAACAGTTATCAGATAGTTGATCAGGCGACCTACTCTACGGGCAGGCACTCGTTGAAGTTTGGTGTTGATTGGCGCAATATCATTTCACCGCAGTCGTTTGTTCAACGCCAGAGAGGTGACTACCAGTATCCAAATCTCGATCTCTATTTGCGCGACGTTCAACCGAGCTTTGGAGAGCGTACAGTGGGCGTCTCTAATTACTTTGGCAACCAACATCTCTTATATCTGTTTGCTCAAGACGATTGGAAGGTCAAACCAAATTTGACCCTCAACCTGGGTGTGAACTACGTCTACCAACAGGTTCCGCTCACGGCGCGGCAACAAACGCTCAACTCGATCGCGAATGTGCCCGGCTTGCTTGAATTTAACGAGCCCAAGACGCAGAAGAAAAACTTCGCGCCGCGAATTGGCGTTGCATTTGCGCCGAATTTCAAGACCGGAGTCATGCATCGAATCTTCGGTGATCCAGATCAAAGCTCGATTCGCGCGAGCTTTGCGATGGCCTACGACACGATTGTTGACAACCTCTACATCCTGTCGTTGCCGCCGCAGTTCAATCAGACAATCGACGTTGGTACTAACTTTCCGGGCACACCATTGGTGACGCCAAACTTTCTGGCCAATGGAGGTATTCCACCAACCGTTCTTCCAGGTGCCTCAACAGACCCCGTAGCAGCACGAGCGGCAACCTCGGCCTTCATTCCCGATCAACAGGTTCCGTACTCGATCTCGTGGGGGCTTACTTACCAGCGTGAGTTTCGCAAGAACTTCGCACTGGAGGTAAGGTATCTTGGCAGCCGCGGCATTCATCTGCTGACTCAGAATCGCATCAACATCCAGAATGCCGTTTCCGACGGAGTTGGAGGTTCTTTGCCGACGTTCTTCTCGACGCCAGCGCAGGCGGATATCGACAATCTGCAGACCAGTCTGGCTGATATTCAGGCCCGGTCAAACATTCTTCCGCAATTCCTCGCGGCGGGATTTACGTCGCCTATCGCCGCCTTCCTGTCGGATGGTAATTCAACCTATCATTCCGGATCAGCTTCACTCACAAAACGCTTGAGCAGCGGCGTGCAATTCACGGCTGCTTATACCTGGAGTCACTTAATCGACGACAGCACCGCCGAGGTTTTCAGCACGGTGCTTACACCGAGGCGGGCTGAGGATTTTCAGAATATGACGCGAGAGAAGTCTGATTCCGCGCTTGATCATCGTCAGCGATTCGTGGCTGCGGCTCTTTACGATTTACCATTCTTCAAAAACAGCAACGGCTTTGCGCGGACCCTTCTTGGAGGTTTCAGCGTGGCAGGGACGGTGAGCTTTGAAAAAGGTGCGAAGGCAACTGTCTTGAGCAACATTGATTCGAACTTGAATGGTGATCCTGCAGGCGATCGTTCGATCATTAACGTAGATGGCATTGCAAATACATCGAGCCTGGTGACACCTTTGTTGAGAAGTTGCACGGTCTTGAATCCAGATGGAAGTTGTGCAACTCCTGACGCTTCGCGAATCGTTGGCTATGTCGCTAACATTCCAAACGCGCAGTACATTCAGGCGGGACTGGGTGCACTGACAAACTCCGGTAGGAACACACTTCAGTTATCGCCGATTCAGAATGTGGACCTATCGATATTCAAGAACTTTGCGATCGGTGAAGGCAGCAAGAAAATCCAGGTACGCGCGGATTTCTATAACGCCTTCAATCATCCGCAATACGTTCCCGGTTCGGTCAACGGCGTGGAGCCAATCGCGACAACGGGCGTGAGTCAGATCAACACCGTGGGCCAAACGGACTTTAATGTTCCGTCTCACGTGTTCAGCAGTCACCCACGGGTCATTCAGTTGGCCGTGAGGTACAACTTCTAATTGGCGTTGGGATTTGGCGCCACGCGCCTTGTGGAGGTAGTCGAAAACCGGCTACCTCTTTTTTTTAGTTCGCATCTCACATCGTCGTGGTATGAGTGTGGTGCCCGCTCACGTTCTGGGTCGCGGCGGCGCATCGAGACCCGACGCTACCGACGCCGTGTGAAGACCAACCTCACATTCTCCCCAACCTTTAGGTTGGGGATCAGTTCCCACAGACATTCCGTGTTTTTCTTGACAGGCTGGGTTGGTGAGACTTACATTGGCCTCGTCAATCACATCGCGTTTTATTCGTAGTCATTCCACCAACCAAAGCTAACATTCCAGCAACGCTGGATCACGCGGCAAAACGAAAACCGAATCCGAAGAGGCGCGGCAACTCGCTCAGAGGTGCCGTGCAGGCGAAAGGAATTCATTCAATGCAAGTCGAGCGCCTAGCTTGTCACTTCGCTGCACTTGTAGTTGTCTTGTTTTTGGGACTTTCCGCACCTCTTTTTGCTCAGGTCGGCGGGCGGCATTCCTCCCTTAATCCGAACACTCCGGCGCAGCGCGAAATGCAGTCGCGAGAATGGGCACTTACTCATATCCCCGAAGAAGTTAACAAACATTTCAAAAAAGAACAGATATCATTGTTTGCGGAGATCAGAGAGGACTTCACACGGCTCCAAATTATCAATAACGAGATGATGCAAACGGTCTTTGTCAAAGGCAATGTTGATCGCGAACTGATTGCGGCGACAACTGCGGAAATCAATAAGCGGGCAATGAGGCTTGACGCAAACCTGGCGCTTCCGAAAATTGACGACAAGGTGAAGAATCGGAAACCTGATGAGGCACAAGGCGCAAGTAGCCTACAAGTAAGTTTGCTCACGCTCGATCGTCACATCATGAGTTTTGTAACGAACCCACTTTTTAAACAGCCGAAGGTGGTCGACGCTCAGAATGCCTTAAAGGCGCGCGACGATCTCAACCTGATTATCAGATTGAGCGAACGGTTGAAATCAAGTCACGCTAACCAGCCTACGGAGCCCAAGGTTCCTGCCGGCGCTCCTTAACTCGCAGCCTTGATGAGTTAAGCCTCTCGATACCAGTGAACTCTCAAACAGTGGACGTCAGAGAATGCGTATCAACCCGCTGTTGTTGACCGGTTCGCGTAATCATTGCTCGTAACATCGCCCTTCCTTTGTGCAATTGCGACTTGGATGTCCCAACCGATCTGCGCCTCAATTCCGCTATCTCACTATGCTGCATGCCCTGAATGTCGTGCAGGATAACTGCCTCGCGATATCCTTCGGGTAGTTTCGCAATTACTTCTGATAACAGAATGTGATCTACAACTCTCATTCGCATCGGATCTCTAGTGCCTGCTTCAACTTGGACCGGCAGCTCTCCACTCTCAGAGGTGAGTTCGGCTCGTACTTTGCGCTTCCGGAAATGCATTAGGACATGATTGACAGTTAGACGATGGAGCCAGGTTGTGAACGCGGATTCACCGCGGAAGCTTCCAAGTGCGCGAAACAGGTGAATGAAGACTTCTTGAGTAAGGTCTTCAGCTTCTGAAAAATTTTGGGTCATGCGAAGACAGTTAGAAAAGACGCGGCCATGATGCTCCTGGTAGAGATCTTGGAAAACCTGCCTGTCACTTTCGGTTAACGGCTGTCTTTGGTCTATGTTGTTCATACGCGTCCTCCTCCTGAACAAAAGCCCACACCCTTAAAGTGCGGGGCTGATCAATTTCTCAATGGAGGCCTATCTGACATTCTATTGAGGGAGTTAAGGAGGGTCTTACCTAATTTTGCTCAAAATGTCCGTAGCTTGCTCGATCCCCCTCCTTCCACCTGAAATCGATCGCTCAATCTGTGGCTTTTTGCTTCGAGAAGGAAGAAAGTGCCTCACCCTAAACGCGTCTGGCATCCCAGTCCGCTTGTCTTGAATAGAATCGGCCTTGATGTTGTGGCATGCGAATTTCAAGTGAAGTCGGGTGTCCGGGAACCGAGACAGTTCAGGACAAAAAGTGATGAGTAATACAAGAACAGTGGCGAGGCAGTTGGCAATAAAGAGCTGGCTACACTTCAGAAAACGGAGAACGACAGCCTCGGTCGTTGGTCCATCAAAGGAAAGATGATGAATAAGCAGATTTTCAGCAGCCTCGCGACAGGCTGTCTCCTGGTATTGATGATCGCAGTACCGACCCATGCGCAAATGCCGGGAACTAGAATGCGGGTAACTATTCCATTTGACTTCATGGTAAGGGGAAAGGAACTGCCCGCGGGCAATTACGAGATCAGGCGAATCGGTGATTCACCGCGAGGACTTGTCATTCAAAGCGTCTATCACAATCACGATCACGTGATTTTCGAAACGGAAGACGTTGAGACAAGACAAGTACCTAATAGAAGTGAAATTGTCTTCCATCGTTATGGAGGCACTTACTTCCTTTCTGAGGTCTTGACTGCCGGTGAGGAAACGGCCGAAGAGCTAGATCCTTCTCACGCGGAACGTCAGCTAAGACGTGAGTTAGCGAGCAGTAACGCGGAGGCAGAGACGGTATCGCTGGCAGTGTACTGAGGGTTAAGCAACCACGGTGGTTGCTCTTTTCTGAGTGTCATGAAGTCAGTACGGAAACGCGGTAGCGTCGGGTCGGCTATACCATTCACAAGTCGTAGTTGTTTATCGGACCCGACGCTACCGCGTTTCGGTACTGACTTCATGACACTCAGAGAGATGGCGTTAAGGAAGGTTCCTGCAGAGGCAAGTCCAGAATGATTGGGCTATGGTCCGAGATGCGATCTGGAATACTTTCGTTCAATTCTTTAAGCGTGCGTCCAAAATGAGGCGCAAAGCGATACGACTGCGTTTTGTCGTGCGGGTCGGTTAGAGCGGCCGGTCGAACGAAGATCCAGTCGAGTTTGTATTTTCCGATTGGGCCAAAGCTACGGCCCAACCCACTCGTCGGAGTGAACCCTTTTTCACTCCGCTCATTGGAGTCTGCGAGATTACCTGACCGACCGTTGCTCGTCCGCTCCTGCTCGCCTCTGAAATCGAAAGCGCTGCCGTCGGTGAAACGATACGTTTCCAAGGACTTGAAAAATGCGGCTTCGGAGTTCTTTCCTAGGAGTGGGATGCTACGAACCGTAGGGTCATTCACTCCACGTCCGAATCCGATTAGCCGATGCGAAACTTGATAGGCCCATCCGACTGGAGTCACATTCGTAATCGCTGCTGGAGCTACGTCTTCGGCCCACCACTTCCCGCTGCCGAACCGCTTTTTCAACGCCCGCGTTACGCTTACAGGTGCGGCATCATGTGTAGAGGTGTTCATATCACCGGCGAATATTACGGGGTTGCCTATGCTCTTAATCTGATCGAGCACTTCTCCTAATTGCTTTCTGCGGTTGGCCGGCGTGGTCATGTCTTCAAGATGTGTAGCCACGACCGTTATTCGTCCAGTTGGTAACTCGGGATCCACGATGTCGGCGAGTAACATCATGCGTCCGCCTCGCCGAACCTGCCTCACCAGTTGTTCCTTGAAGACCTCCATACTGATTTTGTCTTCGGTCTTGGCAACTGCAGACGTTTTCCTCTTTTCATCTTCGTACCAGTCGTGCCCTTGGAATCTAAACGGAATCAGACGCACATTCAGAAGAGGAAATCGACTCAAAATCGCGGTTCCATGCAGACCGCGATAACGCGTTGGATCAGGCGTCATGATTTGCCTGACGTAGGCCAACATTTCGTTCTTACTCTCACCCGGCTCGGTATAAGCTTCTTCTACCTCGCGCATCACGACCTGCTGATCGATGCCCATCGTCACCGGGTCGACTTCAACAAACTCCACGCCGTACGCATAGTTCATTCCCAAGCCCTCCGCAAGTTCAGCAGCCACATTGCGAAAGAGCGTGCGGTTCACGCCCCAATCAACTTCATTGAGCACCACCAGATCTGCCTGTCGAAGCAACTGAACCTGGTCCAGTATGCGCGACCGCTCTTCCGAGGTAGCCTTCGAGCCTTTGAGGTCCATCAAGTCGGCAAACCTTTTCGGATCGCTGAATGCTAGTTTGACCGCATCAAATTCGAGTCCTCGTTCGATATTCCATTCCGCAACACGCAAGAACTTTCCAATTTGAGCTGAGCTTGGGTTAAAGGGCCGAATGCCTGTGGACGTCGCTCTGTTGCTTACGAACGGAGTGGTCAGCAATCTATTCAACTTCTTGCCTAGTTGTTCGCTCGGGACATCCTGCTGGTAGAGTTCGATCAGCTCGTTGTAAGTCAGGACTTCCGGTCCTGTTGGAGCGTCTCTTTCCCCGGCAGGCGAACCCGATGGTTTGGTAAAGCCATCGCGAGTCTGAGATCGTCCGGTGTTCACTGGTGGCAGGCAAGCCAACACAGAGAAAAGAACCACCGATACAACTGCTACGTTGATCATTTGTTGTCGCCGGTATTCAACTCGATGTGGAGTGTCGCTCATCTTTTAGCTTCCTGACCTTTCACGTGTTGATGATCGACGGCGCATGAACCATGGTCCCTATTGGCCGATTGGGTGAATTCATCCCCGCAAGAAAAACCTGGTAAAGACTGTTCAGGCGACGTATTGCCCGCGCCTGACCCACGATGCGATGCGCTAGTTTTTGCTCAGACTCTTCCGCTCGCGGACCTTTTTGATCTGGATTGAGGAGGACCGTCTGCCTAAAGTTGGTCTGTGTTTTCATCTCTGTTGCAATCATGACTGTGCTCCTCGCTCCTATCAGTTTCGATCGAGGGTAAGCCTATTCGGTACTTAACGTGGGTATCTATTGGAATGTGAGGCAATAGAGTAGGGAGTTTAGGTCAGTGTATTGGACGTTCACGTAAGGAGGTTGGAGTAACTGCGAAGTCTCGCCATGAATTGACTAGCATCCTAATTGAGACTGCCGGCGTATAAACAAGTAGGAAGAAGGAGGTAGATCATGAACAGAAAACACTTCCTACGTAGCATTGGTAAATTGGTTTTGGGGGCGTCGTTAGTATTCGGCGCGGCAGTAATGTCCAGCACTACTGTTAATGCACAAGGCCGCGGTGGATTCCACGGCGGTGGCGGTGGCTTCCACGGTGGTGGTGGCTTCCACGGTGGTGGACATACTCGCGTATTCATTGGCCCGAGGTTCGGTTGGGGGTACCCTTACGGGGACTACGGGTATCCATACGGCTACTACAGCCAGTATGTCTTCGGTGACAGCGAAGGGGCGGATGCCCAGGGTCACGAGGATGGTCTAAAGACCGGTTCTAATGATGCACGTCGTGGTCAAAGCTACAATCCTGAGAGATCGCATTACTTCAAGGATTCCGGCTTTGGTAACTTTGCGCAGGACTACAGAGAAGGCTTCTTACGTGGTTACGAAGAAGGTTTTCGCGCCTGAGCATAAACGACTGGGTCTTCCAGCAGAATGCCGCGATGCAAGTCGCGGCATTCTCTTTTAAGGGACGATAGAGCAACAAGTAGACTATTTCAGCAAGGCGCCGATAGCCGATGTTGGTCGCCTTTTGTAATCTCAATGTGATGGATCCTGAGAAGGAGATAGAGGCAACGGTCTTCGTCATTGATGATGACCAGTCTATGCGCGCGGCCCTTAAGACTCTCATAAGCTCCGTGGGACTGCGCGTTGAGACATTCGCGTCGGCGCAGGAGTTTCTGCAATGTTGCTCCGCTGTGCCCGGCTGCCTGGTGCTTGACGTAAGGCTACCTGGTTTAAGTGGCCTCGACCTGCAGCGAGAAATGGCAGAAGCGAACATACACACACCGATTATCTTCATCACAGGATACGGCGACATCCCAATGACTGTGCACGCAATGAAAGCCGGAGCGGTGGAGTTTCTGACGAAACCTTTTCGCGACCAGGATCTGCTCGATGCGATTTATCAGGCACTTGACCGCGACGCCGTTGCGCGCAAAGAGCGAGCTGAGAGCGAGGAGCTACGCATCAGGTTTGAGTCACTAACACCGCGCGAACGTGAAGTCCTCGGCCTTGTCGTCACAGGTTTACTAAATAAGCAGATCGCAGCACAGTTAGGTACCAGCGAAATCACCATCAAGCAGCATCGCCATCAAGTCATGCAAAAAATGCGGGCCGACTCTCTGGCGGATCTGGTGAGGATGGCCGAAAAGCTGGGAGTTCCCGGCAAAGATTAGTAAGCAACCCCTACTAAGGTATGACACCTGCCACCCATATGTATGGCATCCAGATTTAAGCTGCCCGCGTCTCAACATCGGGAGTTGGTAAGCCAACTCTTGAGAAGGAGGCAAATTATGAAAGGCAAAAACCTACTACGCAGAATTGGCGGATTCGTCCTGGGAGCGTCGTTATTATTCGGCGTTGCAACAATGTCCAGCACTGCTATCCAAGCACAAGGGCGCGGCGGTGGGTTTCACGGCGGCGGAGGATTCCACGGTGGTGGGTTCCACGGTGGCGGCTTCCACGGCGGTGGCTTCCACGGCGGTGGCTTCCACGGTGGCGGTTTCCACGGGGGCCATTCACGCGTAATCATTAGCCCAAGGTTCGGTTTCGGATTTAACCGTTATGGATACTATGGGTATCCGTACGGGTACTACGGGTATCCTTACGGGAATTACGGCCGCTACTACTTTGGTGACAGTGAAGCTTCTGACGCTCAGGGTTACCAGGATGGGCTAAAGACCGGTGCTAATGATGCGCATCGGCATCAGAGTTACGATCCCGAGAGATCGCATTATTACAAGGACGCCGGCTTTGGTAATTTTGCACAGGACTACAGAGAAGGCTTCTTGCGTGGTTACAGCGACGGATTCCGTAGCTAAACTCGCGCTGAAAAGTCATTCGATTCGAATGCCGCGATGGAAGTCGCGGCATTCTTTTTTAAGAGAATAAGTCAGCAAGAAAAATACATTTTCGGCAAAGCCAGAACGCCAGCAAGACTGCGTACTTTTTAGCAACTAGAAACAAGACCGAAGAAACAGCGCCTTCTAGACTCAAACGTGAATATGACAACTCAACTCTGGAACATTCCAGTCAGGTTCTTAATCCGCCGCAGCGTGCGGTATCTGCTGCTCTCGCATGGCTTTCGAATCATCCAGGCGATAGTTGTTTTTGCCGCGTTGGCTTTCATCCTGACGGGGAGTCGTATCGCAGCCATCGATCACTATGGCAATCGAGCGGACATCGTCGCTTCCATCTTCGTCACTATCACAACAGTTGTTCTCTTAACCAGGCTAAATCGGCGCGTGATGACAGCCATTGATCGACGCTTCTTCCGAGAGGCATACAACGCCAAGCAAATTTTGACCGAACTAGGCGAGGCGATACCTACGCTCTCGAAAACCAAACAACTGGTCGAATTAGTGGCCAACAAGATCAGCGACGCGCTGCATCCGGAAAATGTAACCATTTTTCTGGACGACGAGGACACTGGCGCTTACGTCGTTGCATTTTCGTCCGATACGTCAAAGGCGGGCGTCGCATCGCCATCTCGCCTTCGCGATGTTGTGTTGCGCTATGACGAAGGGCTCGTTAACCGGTTAAGAAACTCGACGCTTCTAACTCCGGTAGAACTTACCGAGGCTGATTTCTTGTTCCAGGGCACGGGCTTTGAGGAGGTCAGTGCACTGTCCGATCATGAGAAGAGAACGCTGAAAGCAGTAGGCTCGTCACTTTTGATTCCAATTGGTTCTCATGGTCGTCTACTAGGACTCATTTCATTAGGCCGGCGACTTTCCGATCTTCCTTATGTCAAGGAAGACACTCTGCTGTTGGTTGTCGTTGCCAACCAGATAGCTACGTTCATTGAAAACATGAAGACGATAAGCCGCATGGCCCAGGAAGAGCGCGTTGCGCGCGAACTCGAGTTGGCCGCTGAGGTCCAACGACACCTTTTTCCTGCTGATGGGCTCGAGGATGACGCCCTGGAGATTTACGGAACTTGCCCCGGCTCAAGGAGTTGGCGGTGACTATTACGATTATTTTGCGATGGACGAATACCGCACCGGTATAGCTATCGCTGATGTCGCGGGAAAGGGAATCGCCGCCGCGCTGCTCATGTCTACCGTGCAAGCTTCGCTGCGCTGCCAACTTAATTCCCGTTCCAGGTCTTTGGCCGATGTCGTCTCTTCGATGAATCGCCTGCTTCAACGATCCACAGGCGACGGAAGTTATGCAACGTTCTTTCTTGCAGAGTTTAATCGAGCAACCCGTGGCTTGACTTATGTCAACGCCGGGCACAACCCGCCAATGCTCGTACGAGGTGCGCAGGGTGAAATCGACCAGGCTCTCGAGTTTCCCGCAACTACTCGATACTTTTCAAATCAAGCGGTTGGAACCAGCGCTCTCGCTGTTTGTACTGCGGAGAAACCTATCGTCAGACTGCTGACGACTGGAGGCCCGATCATTGGTACGTTCCTCAATGATCCTTACGAGCAGGAAACTATTCAGCTGCATACCGGCGATATTCTTGCTGTTTACACTGACGGCGTGACAGAAGCAGTGAACCCGGCGGGTGTAGAATTCGGCGAAGAGAGACTGAGATCGACCCTCGTTAAATCCCTGCGGTTGTCTGCGCGCGAATCGGCAGAAAAGATCATTGCCCAGGTATTGGAGTGGCAGGGCCAAGCCGCACAGCACGATGACATCACCTTGATCGTAGTGAAGATTAAGTAGACTTACAATCGTGTCCTATCGGTAGGTCTTTACCGCCGGAACGTTCCTCTCATGCGCGGCAGGCGCACTCCATTCATCGGCGATGCAGGCAATGAAAAGCCAGGCGTACCAAACTAGGAAGCTGAACATAACGACAATCACAACCACACCCAGAACTTCCGGGTTTAAGGTCCTCATCCTAGTACTCTGATATTCTGCTTTCATGCTAAGCGGTGCACGTTCAGCACCCAAGAACGATTTAACTTCTTTCCACTCTTTTGCTGGGCTCATTAGTCGCTCTAACTGTTCTGGCTCGCAGTGGCTACATTGAAAGGTGGGAAAGAACGGTCCTGGGCCCGCTTCCTTTCTTGTAATTCGACAATCCAGCTCTTGACAGTGCTCACTATTTCGGACGTGCTTCGCTCCACAGACATCTGGGTCTCAGGTTTAGATTCGTTTGAATCCTCGCCCAGATTGTGACGCTCGTCTCGCCGACGCTTTACGATCTTTATTGACGCCTTCATATTTCGCGTACCTACTATTTGGGGTTGTTAGACCTTATGCTGAGAATTAACACCCTCGTAGGGCGAAAATAATACAAATGGCTTAACTCGTCTTGCTTGTGGTTGCTCAAAATTGCGGCGAGTTGCTGGAGTTTCGCCGCTCATACAGGCCGCAGTTAGCGCAAGAAAGTGATAATTGGAGCAAAAAAAGAGAAGAGGGTTGCTTGGCCTTCATCGCTTAATGTGGTAGGTGGGGAGTCTGTAAGGGGAATTCGAACGATGTTGTATCTCAGTAAGCGCTTTGACGTTGGCAGGCTGGCAGCCCTAACTGCCTTAATGCTCGTTGTCAGCGCCTGTTTGGAACCTACTCCGGCTCAACAACGGAGTCATACCACCCTCGCGTCTACTCGTGAAGCCAGCAAGGCTGACATGGTCCGTCGGATCAGAAGAAACGAACTTGCAGCGATTCAATTGTGTAGCGACAGCGCAGTATTTGTCCTGGCTGTGCAGTTGTTTGGCCCGACGCTGCCATCGAAGAATGCTGGAGACAAAGCAAAAGAGACGATTGAACCGCAGTCGGTTGACGGTTACTACTACCGCATCCTTACGAGGCAGGGAACACATGCGCCTGGCGGCGCAAGGGATTACATACTCAACGGCATGATGACTGGTGGCTTCGCTCTGGTGGCCTATCCTGCGAAATACGGATCCTCTGGACTTATGACTTTTATCGTCAATCTGGATGTGGTAGTGCATCAAAAAGACCTTGGTCCAGGAACTGTTGAAATCGCTAAGAGCATGACCGAGTATGATCCGGATGCCACGTGGAAGAAAGTAAATTAGAAATTCTCGGCTGAGCTGTTTGGAGACAAACGCATGTTGAATTCTCCGTCGTTCGAACGACTAGGATCTCCTGTTTTCCGTCACGGACTAGACCTTGAGATAATAAACTTGCTCGACCTCATCCACGATATTGTCTCTGCGCGTGATCAGGAAAAAGTAACTCTGGCGAGATCTCGTGACAGTGCGTGACACTGGTCGTGAGATTGATCCCGATTATGCTGATCGAATCTTCGACCCGTTTTTTAGTACCAAAGCAGGAGATATGGATCCGAGACTTTCAATTAGTTGAACGATCATCGAAGCACATGGAAGGATGGCTCTGAACTACACAGAACGAAGACAAAGGAGCGACAATGGAGTTTACCTTCCTGCCAGGCAGGGGGATGAATTGTGAGCAAAACGTTCCGGCAGGAGCCACCTATGCCAGAGCCGAAAGTAGTCTCTATTGATGTCGCTAGACTCATCATCGACACAATACCCGCGCTCGCCTGGAGCACGTTGCCGGATGGCTCTGTCGATTTCCTAAATCAACGTTGGCTGGACTACACGGGCCTCTCTTTGGAGCAAGGCCGCGGCCGCGGCTGGCAGGTTGCGGTTCATCCCGAAGACCTTCCACGATTAGCGGAGGAGTGGAGAGCAGCCCTGGCGGGTGGGAAACAGTTGGAAACTGAAGCGCGGGTGCGGCGGACGGATGGAGAATTTCGCTGGTTCTTAATCCGTGCCGTGCCGCTGCGTGACGAGAGTGGAAACATCGTCAAGTGGTATGGAACGAATACCGACATCGAGGATCGGAAACAAGTCGAGGAGATTCGAAAGGCGCGGGCACGTCAAGCGAGCGTTCGTGCTGATGTGAGCGCTGCTCTTTCAAAGTCGGCCCACTTGAGAGAAATCTTGCGCGGATCAGCGGAGGCGATCGTTCGGCACCTCGACGCGGCCTTCGCGCGAATTTGGACGCTGGACGAAGAGAGCAACACGTTGGAATTGCAGGCGAGTGCGGGGATGTACACACATCTCAATGGCCCACACAGTCGAATCCCGGTCGGGAAGCTGAAGATCGGGCTGATCGCTGAAGAGAAGAAACCGCACTTGACTAATAACGTCCTAAACGATCCGCGCGTCAGTGATAAGAACTGGGCACAAACTGAGGGAATCGTTTCCTTCGCTGGCTATCCGCTAATCGTCGACAAGCGCGTGGTCGGAGTCATGGCCATGTTCGCTCGTCGATGGCTTTCACCGTCCACACTCGACACACTAGCTTCGGTCGCTGACTCGATCGCCCAGGGCATCGAGCGAAAGCGGACGGACGAGAAGATCCGGCGGAGCGAAGCTTATTTATCCGAAGCACAGCGATTAAGTCATACGGGTTCGTTCGGCTGGAAGGTTTCCACGAGTGAAATCGTCTGGTCAGAGGAAACCTTTAGAATCTTTCAATACGACCAAACGACGAAACCGAGCGGCGACCTTGTTCTTAAACGGCTGCATCCGGAGGACCTGCCCCTCGTGAAAGAGACATGGGCGGACGCGTGCAACAAAGACAGTGATGTTGATTTTGAACATCGATTGCTGATGCCGGATGGTTCCGTCAAGTACGTTCACGTTTTTGCTCATGCGATGCGTGACGATTCAGGCGACACCGAGTACGTTGGCGCAATTATGGACGTGACCGCATCGCGGCGAGCGGAGGACGAACTGCGCAAAAGCGAAGAGAAGTATCGAGATCTGGTCGATCTATCGCCAGATGCGATTTATTTGATGGACCAAGACACAAATATAGTCTCCACGAACCCCGCCGGTCTCGAACTATTGCGATGCACGGCTCAAGAAGCTGTCGGTATGTCGATGGTCGAAACCTATCGGCCCGAAGAGCGATCAGTTTTCCGCGAGCGGCTGGAGAAAGCTGCGGCAGGCACCACTCTGCGATATGAGCGAACGTTCGTGCGTAAAGATGCCACGCGAGTTCCGGTCGAAGTTGCAGGAACTTTTCTAAACTATGGTTATTTTCTTGGTGTCATACGAGATATCAGTGAACGCAAACGTGCCGAGGTGAATTTACGACGCAGCGAAGCATATTTAGCTGAAGCGCAAAAGTTGAGCCGTACAGGTAGTTGGGCTGGGCGTTCGGATCTTGAGGCGTCGACTTACTGGTCTGAAGAGATGTTTCGGATGTATGGATTACCGGTAGGAGACACTCCGCCTTCAAACGAAGAGTTGCGCAAGTTCTTTGGTCCCGAGGTGTGGGACAAAATAATGAAACTGTTCGAAACCATTCGTCGGAAGAAAACTACCTGCGACGGCGAATTCTCGATGGTCTTACCGGACGGATCGCAGCGAACGATTCGCATCGTGGGACATCCTGTGCTCGATGCCTCCGGAAATATCGTTGAGTTCGTTGGGACAACGATCGACATCACTGAGCAACGTCAGGCTAGAGCTGACTTGGAGAAAGCATTGGCCAAGATCAGGAAATCGGAAGATCGCCTCCGAGTCATCATTGACACAATCCCCACCATGGCATGGACCACCCAGCCCGAAGGCTCCGCTGAATTCCTTAGCCGCAGCTGGCTTGACTATACCGGTCTCTCAATGGAGGAGGCACGCAATTGGGGGTGGAGAGTCGTACTTCACGATGAAGACTCAACCGGTTTGATGGACAAGTGGCTAGCGTCTGTGGCAACCGGGCAACCCTTCGAGGCTGAAGCACGCTTTTTGAGGGCTGATGGGGAGTATCGCTGGTGTCTCTGCCGTGCTGTGCCTCTGCGAGATGAAACCGGGAAGATTATTAAATGGTTTGGAACAACTACCGATATTGAAGACCGTAAGCGAGCCGAGGAATTTGCGCGCAAGGCCCAGGTAGAGTTGGCCCACGTCACGCGAGTGATGACCATGGGAGAACTGGTAGCCTCGATAGCGCATGAAGTGAACCAACCACTGGGTGCCATAGTTACAAATGGCCATGCATGTGTGCGCCTGCTTTCACGCGACGTGCCGGACCTTGATAAGTCGCGCGAAGTTGTTGAGCGGATGATCAAAGATGGCATGCGAGCAAGCGAAGTGATTAAGCGCATCCGAGATCTGCTACACAAGACACCTGTTGAAAAGTCACCGGTAAATATCAATGAGACGATTCAGGAGGCGATCGCGCTGGTGAGTAGCGACCTGCTCAGGAGTAAGATTGAGTTGAAGGTTGAACTCGCAGCTGGTCTGACGCCGGTGTTAGCAGATCGAATTCAATTGCAGCAAGTAATTCTGAATCTGATTCTGAATGCGAGAGATGCAATGATCGGTGAGCACCCCGGCAAGCTGCGAATTACCTCTGGAAGAAATAGCGCTGGCCTGGTCGAAGTTGCGGTGCATGACAATGGTCAGGGGTTGAAGGCTACAGATCCGGAGCAAATTTTCGACCCGTTTTTTAGTACCAAGCCGGAAGGCATGGGCTTAGGACTTTCAATTAGTCGAACGATTATCGATTCACTTGGGGGTAAGCTCTGGGCTACACAGAACGAGGACAAAGGAGCGACAATACAGTTTACCCTACCCCCAGCGGCCAGCGGCGGTGCATTGTGACGAAAGCCGCGCAAGTAGTGTTGCAGGTGATCAATTCTTAAGATCGAGAGAGGCAAGGGTATGTCAGACTCCCACACATTCGCCCGCGCACTCCCTGTTGCCTTGAGGTACGGCTTGGCCGTATCAAGTGTGGCCGTCGCGCTCATCATTTCGTTGCTCCTGCATCCTGATGTGCTTGTCTCACCGGTCTTCTTCCTGGCTATCATGCTGAGCGCCTGGTTTGGCGGCATAGGACCGGGCCTGCTTGCCGCCCTCTTGTCTACGCTGTCAATTGCTTACTTCTTCCTCCCCCCTTTGTATAGCTTGAGGTTTGACCTCTCCCACGCGCCTCATCTTCTCGTCTTTTTTGTTTCGGCCTTGCTCGTCAGCTCGTGGAGTGCCGTGCGGCGCCGCGCCGAGACGTTGCTTCGACAAGCCCGTGATCAGATGGACCTCAAAGTTCAAGAGCGAACAGCCGACCTTAAGAAGTCCAACGAGCAATTACAGGACGAAATTGCCGAACGTAAACGAGCCGACGAGGCGCTGCAAAAGCAAGCCTTCGAGTTGCGAGACCAAGCCCAACTGCTAGAACTCGCTCACGATGCGATCCTCGTACGCGACCTGACAAGTAGGATCACCTTTTGGAACCGTGGCGCGGAGAAACTGTATGGCTGGCCGCGAGACGAAGCTCAGGGCCAGATCTCTCATGGATTTTTACAGACAGTCTTTCCGACCTCATGCCAGACGGTCGACACTGAACTCCTGGGCAGGGGGTACTGGGAAGGTGAACTCCTCCATATGACGCGCGACGGCACCCAACTTGTGGTAGCAAGTCGTCAGGTTATGCAGCGGGACAACAGTGGAAATCCAATTGCGATTCTCGAGATCAACAACGACATCACTGAGCGCAAGCGGGCTGAAGAGTCGATGCGTGAACAGGCTAGTCTTCTCGACCTAACGCACGACACAATCTTTGTGCGCGGTATGAACGACGCAATCACCTACTGGAATCGTGGTGCAGAGGAGTTATACGGTTGGAAAAAGAAGGAGGCCATCGGGCAGATCAGTCACCAGCTGATGCAAACGATCTTTCCCTCACCCTTGGAAAGGATTTATGAGGAACTGCGAAGCTCGGGTCATTGGGAGGGAGAGCTAATACACACGAAGCGAGACTGCTCGCAGGTCGTAGTGGCTAGTCGTTGGTCGTTGCAGTGCGACGAGGAGGGAAACCCCTTTGCAATTCTCGAGACTAACAATGACATCACTGAGCGAAAGAGTGCATCGGATGCGTTACAAAGAGCGCAGGCTGAGTTAGCGCACGCCACACGAGTCATGACCATGGGGGAACTGGCGGCTTCGATAGCGCATGAAGTTAATCAACCACTTGGCGCGATAGTTACAAACGGCCACGCATGTGTACACCTTCTCTCTCAGGCGATCCCAGATCTTAATAAGTCGCGCGAAGTTGTCGGACGCATGATCAGGGATGGTATGCGTGCGAGCGAAGTGACCAAACGCATTCGCGACCTCTTGCACAAGGCTCCTCCAAAAAAATCACCATTGAATATCAATGAAGCCATCCATGAAGTGATTGCCCTCGTAAACAGCGACGTGGTTAGGAGTAACGTGCAGTTGAAAACCGAATTAGTAGCCGATCCCCCGTCAATCGTCGGAGACCGGATTCAGCTGCAGCAAGTAATCCTTAATCTGATTCTAAACGGGAAAGATGCTATGAGCTCCGTACAAAACCATCCGCGTGAGCTGGTGATTACATCACGAGAAGGGAAGGCTGGTGAACTATTAGTTGCAGTGCGTGATTCAGGTAAGGGCCTGGACCCCAAGAACGTCGAGCGGATCTTCGACCCTTTTTTTACGACCAAGGCGGAAGGCATGGGCTTGGGACTTTCAATAAGTCGAACGATCATCGAGGCGCACGGGGGAACGCTTTGGGCGACACTAAACGAGGACAGGGGAGCTACAATACAGTTTATACTTCCACCGAGCACGCAAGGGGTATGAAATGCGCGACCAGTTCAGTCAAAACGTTCTGGGTGTTTTGTCGCCGCCCTTCTCGCCAGTGCCGCCCTTAAACGAAGAGGCTCCCAGTAATTAAAAGGAGGGTTTATGAGTCTCGCCACACGGACAACTCCACTCATCAATGCGCTCGAACAAATCGGTCCGCACGACCATTTCTGCTCGATATACGAGAGCCCCGAAGAGCATTACGCAGTCGCAATTCCGTTCATACAGATCGGGCTCGATCGTGGCGAAAAATGCATTTACATAGCCGACGATGGCACGGTAGGCGACGTTCGCGACGCCTTGCAGGCAGAAGGAATTGATGTAGATCGTGCGACTGCAGCCAATGCGCTCGTTCTGGCAACCAAAGAAGATGCCTATCTTGAACACGGATCTTTTCAGCCCGATTGGATGTTTACCTTCTGGAAGGAAGCCACCCAGTTGGCGATGAGCGAAGGGTTCTCGGCGCTGCGCGCTACTGGCGAGACAGAGTGGGTTCTGAGAGGGGGACATGGACTTGAGCGTTGGATGGAATACGAAAGCAGATTGACCCACACGTTATTGGAGAACAACTGTTCCGCTCTTTGCCAGTACAATCGACGACTCTTTCCGCCCGAACTTATTCTCGACGTCATCCGCACTCATCCTACGGTGGTTTATGGCGGCACGGTTTGCCGAAATCTTTACTACGTGCCACCGGATGAATTCCTGGGAACAAACCAAACGGCGCGTGAAGTGGAGAGGCTGTTGACCAATATCCGGGAACGCGAGCGTGTAGAGGAAGCTCTCAGAGAACAGCTCACGGAGCGACGGCGAGCCGAAGAGGACCTGCGCCGCAGTGAAGCTTACCTCGTGGAAGGTCAGAGAATAAGTCACACAGGGAGTTGGAGTTGGAAAGTTAACTCCGGGGAGCTCTTCTGGTCGCAGGAGACCTTTCGCATCTTTGGCTTCCATCCCGAGACGGTCAAACCGTCTTATGACATGTTCCTAAAAAGCATTCACCCCGAGGATCGAACTTTCGTCGAGCAGAAAATCGATAAGGCAGTTCGCGATAGATGTGATCTTGAAATGGACTATCGAATCGTTCTCACGGACGGATCGATAAAGTACGTCCGAGGTCTCTGCCATCCGCTCATCGGGGAGCATGATGGCTTCATCGGGTTTATTGGAACGATCATGGATGTGACTGACCGCAAGCTTGCGGAGGATGCGTTGCATAAGGCACAGGCAGAGCTTGCACATGTCACGCGACTAATGACGATGGGGGAACTGGTCGCGTCGATAGCTCATGAAGTCAATCAACCGCTTGGTGCCATAGTTACCAACGGCCATGCTTGTGTTCATTTGCTTTCGCTCGACGTGCCGGATCTTGTTAAATCACGCGAAGTTGTTGGGAGGATAATCAGAGACGGCATGCGTGCGAGCGAAGTGATTAAGCGAATTCGCGATCTCTTGCACAAGACTCCTTTCGAGAAGGAACGCTTGAATCTTAATGAGACAATTCAGGAGGTTGTGGCTCTGATAAGCAGTGACGTGTCGAGGAGTAAAATTGAGTTGCAGGTAAACCTACAAGCTGACTTGCCTGAGGTCTTAGGAGATCGGATTCAGTTACAACAAGTGGTTCTGAATCTGATTCTGAATGCCAAAGACGCAATGAGCGGCGTTAAAACCTGTCCACGCGTGTTGCAGATCACCTCGGAAAGGAATGGCTCAGATGCGGTAGAGGTTACGGTGCGTGACACTGGTCATGGGCTCGAAGCAAAGAACGTCGAGCGAATCTTTGACCCGTTTTTCACCACCAAGTCAGAAGGCATGGGCCTGGGGCTTTCAATTAGTCGAACGATCATTGAGACGCATGGGGGAACGCTTTGCGCTACGGTGAACGAGGACCAGGGAGCGACAATGCGGTTTATCCTTCCTGCGGTCACCGGGAGTAGCTAATGAAGAAGGCGGACCAACTTGTATTCGTGATCGACGACGACGCGTCAATGCGTACGGCTATCAAGGAGCTCATCGAAGCTGTGGGACTCAGTTGCCAAACGTTTGAGTCAGGACAAGAGTTTCTTGATGCAAAACTTCCGGATCTACCCAGTTGCCTGGTTCTCGACGTGCGTCTTCCGGGGCTGAGCGGTCTCAATCTTCAGCGAGAACTGACCGAGAGGGGGATTCATATTCCTGTGATCTTCATTACTGGACACGGTGACATCCCGATGTCTGTCCAGGCCATGAAAGCTGGGGCAATGGAGTTTCTCACCAAGCCTTTTAGAGATCAGGATTTGCTTGACGCAATTGAGCAGGCCACAGAACGTGACCGCGCGGCGCGCCGGCAGCGCACGGAAATGGTCGAGTTAGTTAACCGCTCTGGGACTCTTACACCGCGTGAGCATGACGTGCTGCGACTAGTGGTTGCCGGAATGCTTAACAAACAGATTGCCTCGGAACTTGGCATCAGCGAGAAGACAGTAAACGTTCATCGAAGCCAGGTTATGCAGAAAATGAGGGCTGACTCTTTGGCCGAATTGGTTCGGATGGCGGAAAAACTACACCTAACTCCTCCCGAAACACAATTGCATTAGAGTTTTCTCCAATAAGACTTCCATAACTTCCCAAATTATTACCTCAAGTTCCAATAGTCATCCGATCACTTACCCAATAGTCTTTTGCGGTAGAGACTTCCAATAGATACGGTTTTGATAGCAATTACTGGATCTGCTCGCCATGGCCGTCTCTGACGAGGGTCGATCAGCCCTGGTTTTGTCGAGAAAACATATGCACGAGAACACGATGGCCAAGAGTACAAGGATTTCAATAGTGGACGATGACGCGTCGATGCGGGAAGCGATCAACACGCTTATCAGCTCCATTGGGCTAAACGTGGATGAGTTCTTATCAGCCGAAGACTTCCTGAAGTCGGGCCAGTTTCATGTCTTCGACTGCTTAATTCTAGACGTGAAGATGCCTGGGTTAGATGGGCTTGAGCTTCAGCGCCGATTGATTGCGTCCAGTATCAACATACCAATCGTCTTTATAACCGCCCACTACAGTGAAGATCAGCGAAGGATAGCAATGGAAGCCGGGGCCGTTGCCTTTTTGCGGAAGCCATTCACAGAGCAAGAGTTGCTCAATGCTATCGACGCTTGTTTAGCAATCCGAAACAGAAGTGTTGATGGCGCTGATCAAGAGCGCCATTAGACTCGGTTTCACAAGCAGAGGGGAAGATTATGTTGCAAAGCCTTAAGACTTCAGAACAGACATTTTGGTCTACAGCACTAGTCGATCCAATTGTAAATAGATCTGAAACTTGGAAGGAAAGGCCTCACCATCTGCGAGTACCAGACGGGCAAGGAAAATCAGTCAATGATGTTGCATCTCTGTATCCTGAAGCAGTCGTGGCGTCCAGTGATGCTTTGGCCTGGCAGGACATCCGCCTCATACATATGCGTTCCAGCTTGAAAGAAATGGTTGTACCGCCTTCCGATAGTCACTGCTTGATACTTAACCTTAGCTCAACTTTTGATCTGCACGCGCGTCACGGTAAACATAGTTTCGAAGGGGAGGTGATGGGAGGCGAGGTAGCAATTCTTCCGGCGGGTACATCATGGTCTTGTCAGTCTCACAGTTCGCACTTAGGCAACATTCTACTTCTTTTCTTTCGCCCTCTTTTTGTCCGAAGCGTGTTAGAGGGAATTGACTTCTCTCACGGAGAACTCGTACTTACGCCGCAGATCGGGTTCCAAAGCAAACATATCCGGCACATCGCTATGTCGCTTGTTGGCGAGTTGAACGAAGCGAATGTTGTGGGGCGCCTTTACGCCGATTCGCTAGCCATTGGTCTGGCGATGCAGTTGATCAGGCGCTATAGCTCTTTGAGGGATGTTCAGGTTGGCCCGGGAGGAATGGCGCCACACAGGTTGAGAAAGGCTATCGGACTGATAGACCATCATTTGACGGGCGAAGAGGAAGGAAGGGTAGCGCTTCGAACGGTAGCAAAAGACGTGGGGATGAGCTACTTCCACTTTTCTCGAGCGTTCAAGCAGTCGATGGGAATGACTCCGACCAATTATATTGCTGAGCGACGGATTGAACGCGCCAAAAAATTAATGCAAGAAACAGACTTGCCGATTGCTGAGATTGCGCTCCGATCAGGGTTTTCCAGCCAGAGCCACTTTACAACCTCTTTTCGTCGTTTGGCTGGAATCACACCGAGATGTTTCCGAAAAGGAATGTAGGATTCTTTTAGAAAACGACCACCTAATGAAGTTCATCAGTTAAGATCATTGAGTGTAGCAGCTACTTCTCACCGCGGATTCAGTTCAGGAGATCCCAGACGCTCTACGCGCAAGGAGATCGCCATGAAAGTGTAGAGAAATGATCATGTGGTGGAAAGTTAAGTGCACAACTTTGAAAGCACCTCCCGCAACCACCAGTCAGCAAGTACAAGTTGAACGAGCTTTCGACCACAATCTGCAAGCTCCAGCAGGCACTTGATGCTTTGCGATTTTATTACACGGCTTTACTTCAACACGACTTTACCCGCTTATTGATGAAGCAGATCTGAGATATTTCTTCCTCGCCGGTCCGTACCTGGTCCAACCTAAAAAAAATCTTCTGAGCAAGAGATCGAAGTTTAGAGCAAATATCGGGAAGCCGCTGGAAGAAGCGAAGCTTACGATGCAAACATTCCCCACGTCTTAGTGTTCAGTTGAGATGGTGTTGACGTGGACGTTAGTGACTTTACCGAGACCAACACCACTGACGTCGGCTTCAATCAGGGCACGTATCAAGGAGGGAAGAAAATGAAGTTCGCTGCTCAAATCCACTTTGCGTTTCTCATGATCGCAATCGTCGCCCCAACAATTCTTGCACAAACGTCAGCAGAAAAAGAGCAAACAGCGGGGGTGGCAAGTCTCTTGCCAGCAAATATTCGAGTGCCAAAGGCGGACTCGACGGATGGTCTACTCGATCCAGCGCCGAGTATTGAAACTTCTGTAAAAGAAGAACTTGGACCGGGTTTTGTCAAATCTGCACAGAACTATTTCAACGCGGGCGTTGCCCGTCTAAAAGGGGGCCACTACAAAGAAGCAATAGCTTCGCTCGAAGTCGCCGGGCAGCGCGCTCCGAACTCAAGTCCGGTGTTTGAAGAACTCGGCTATGCTTACTTTCACCTGGGCGAGTATGAACGCTCCATCAAAGCTTACAACCGCGCAGTGTCACTCGGCCCAACCTCGTTCGCGACTCGAAGGTCACTAGCTATCGTATATATAACTTCGAAGAAACCTGAGCAAGCCATTCCTTATTTACAAGAGGCTGCACGTCTCGAACCGGAAAACGCTATCAATCACTACCTGATGGCAGTGGCTTACGATGACGCAGAGCAATTGAACGAGGCTATTGATCAGTACTTGCATAGCCTTGCGCTTGATCCTAACCAGTTTCGTTCTTACTTTGGCCTGGCGGCGGTTTACGCCACACAATCGCGCACTGAAGAGGCAATCGGTCTATTTAAGAAAGTGGTTCAAATGAAGCCAGACTTTGGGGATGGCTACGTTGGACTCGCCAATGTATTGAGCTCGACAGGAAACTACAAGGAAGCAATTCCTCACTACGTGTCGGCGATTAAGTTGAACCCGAAGGACCCGGTTGCCCAAAACAATCTGGGAGTCGCTTACCTGAATGCGGGCAAGCCCAAAGAGGGCCTGGCAGCTTTCAAGAATGCTGTCACGTTGAGTCGGGAAGTCGGGCAGATTCATGTGAACTTAGCCCGTGCGTATCTCCACGTGCGAGATAAGGATGGTGCGCTCGCAGAGTATGGTGTGCTAAAGACGATCGACTCGGCGCTGGCCCAGACAATATACGCCGAGATCTTTCATAGCCGAATCTTAAAGGTCCGTGACTGAGCACTGTTTTGGCTCAAGGGGTAATGAATCTCTTCTCTAGCCGCTTTGTTGATTTTGTTTGTTAGGATCGATTACGTTTTGGCGCAGTGCTGGGAACTTCCCTGGATGTGTCCAACTTCCGGGGCTGCGCTCCCCCTTTTCTATGAAGGAGATCCGACGCACTGGGTACTCCCCGCAGATATGAAAGATGCCGTTGTTCCCGCAAACTACAAGATGCGTAAAACAATGAGACTTATGTGAACGAAACCAGCTTACCGGCCATAAGACTTCTGGAGTCTCTTGCTCATTGTAATGAAGCGTTAATTGAGTTATGTCTATCGCTCCGATCTTCCCCACATGTTACGAATGTGCAGCGCCGGTTCGATTGTCGAGCATATGAGACGGGGGTAATGATCGAAGCCTACGCCGAAGCTGAACTGACAAACGGCAACAGCATATGCTGGTGGCTCGAGTTGAATTGGAACGAACCGAATTGGCTCATCGAAGCCTCTGTTTTGGTAAACGATAATCAGGGCCAAATGACACTGAAGGAGTTCCAGGACAAGACCGCAAACAGTGTGGACGATCTCGTGGTGCAGTTGAGGAATGCAATATCCGAATTAGTAGCATCAGCAGATGCAATTGATCTCAAAGCTGTATAAAGTTGCAAGGCTATTTGTCCACGTCGGCCTGATTCTTTGTAAACATCTTTTCTTGATTCTCACATCAAAATTAAATAAGAGGTCGCGATTTCAACGAGCAACTCAACCTGTCATTTCGTCAAGTCATTGGTAATCCCCGCCAGTTCGATGAATATGAGGTGCTCATCCGTAGTCACTATCTAACATTCCAGTTTTTCCGTGATTTTCGAATCAGATTTCACTCCGAGCGTCTTCTGCGATGCTGTCTGTACTCTTTCATGGCGAATATGGATGGCAAGGGTTTGTTTTTGCAGTCTTGCTCACGGTGGCGTTTGTAGTGTCGGTCAATTTACTCGCATCTGGGACTCTAAATCGCCTCAAAAAACTCAATCGGACACATCGAAAGAAGAAAGAGCGTCGCGAATAGAGAAGCAAATGTGCTGCTATTGCTTATCGCGAGCTCCAATTCAATGAGACCTGCATTCGCCACTTAATTCTCTGTAGCTTAACAAACCAAGATCCTTCCCGATTGCTATATACGAAGCAGTCCTTCTCGCAAGACGCGAGACTGAAGTCGACTGGCCTGTAGCTTTTGACCATTTTTGAGCGTTATGACGAAGGTGCCACCAGGCATCGGACTCACGCGCGAGATCATTTCGATGTTGACGATCGCGCCGCGCGACAATCGGGTAAACTTTGCCGGATCTAGTCTTGTTTCGAGTTCTTTAAGGCGGTAGTTGATGGAATAACGTTCGTCCGCTGCGGTGGTAATATGCAGTAATTCGCCATCGGCGATTATGGAAGCGATGCTGCCAACGGACAGGAGAATGATTTCGCTCCGCTCGCGAACAGGGATTCGCTCAATGTAGTCGGGCTTGGTCGCAGCATCGTAATCATCCGCTGCAGCGCGTAAATGCGACACTTCATCCGACCTAAAATCGGCCTGATCGAGTCGCTCTTGCGCGCGATTCAAAGTCTCACGAAGACGCACGCTATCTACGGGTTTCAATAAATAATCCACTGCATTCAAGTCAAATGCGCGGACGGCATACTCGTCATAGGCGGTAACAAAAGCGACTAGTGGGGTCGCCTCTTTTCTGAGCAGTCTCACAACGCTTAGACCGTCAAGTTCGGGCATCTGCAAATCAAGGAGCGCCAGGTCTGGTTTCTCACGTTCAATGATCTCGACTGCTTCGCTGCCGTTAGTAGCTTCGCCGACGATTTCCACATCCTCAAAACTCCGCAACAAGGCCGCCAGAAACGACCTCGCCGGTCTCTCGTCATCCGCGATCATGACTCGCAACTTCGTGGTCACGCTCCTCGCTTCTCCTGCATGTGGGTGAGAGATCCGACAGCTGGTTGAGTGGCCGAATCTGACGTGAGGGGTAATCTGAGTTCCACCGAGGTTCCTTTTCCCGGGATGCTACTAATAGTAAGCGTGGCTGATGGTCCACCGTAAGAGCGAAGTCGTTCCTCAATATTACTCAATCCGACTCCGCGTCGCCGACCACGTGCCAGCTCAATTTCACTTGCGCCTACGCCCGTGTCGCAAACCGATATACCGAGTACTTCAATGGCGCGATCATTTGCATCGAAGTCTTTTTCAAGCTTAGCCCGGATCGTTACCTCACCACCGAATTTGGCGGGCGTTATGCCATGTTTGATTGCATTTTCGACTAGCGGTTGAACAAGTAGCGAAGGCACGCGCACCCCAAGTAGTTCTTGAGGCACATCGATTGACACGCGTAGGCGCTCCTCAAAACGTGCGCGTTCAATATCGAGATAAGACGCAATAAGCTGCAACTCCTGTTCAAGGGTCACGAACTCACCATCAGTTCGTAAGACTGCCCTCAACAAGCTGGTTAGTTTCATGAGGGTTTCGAAAGCACGATCCGGTGCAGTTTGTACGAGATAACCAATTGTAGTAAGCGCATTAAAAAGAAAGTGAGGATTGACTTGAGCACGCAACGCCTTCAGCTGAGCTTCAGTGGCCAGTTTATTAATTTCCTGTTCGCGTAAACTCTGTTCGCATCTTTCATGAGTGACACGCAGTGCGTCGATTCGTCGGGCTACCATTATGGCAATCGCATCGAGCATTGCGATGTCGTCCGATAGTAGACGTCGCCCACCAGCAAGTATGCCAATCTCAAATCTATAGTACGGAGCTTCGGCACTTGGGATAAAAACCAATGCGCCTTTACTACCTGAGCGTTCCACCAAGGTAACGTTATGCTCGTGAATTGAGAGCGGCTGAGTTTGGTTGAGGAATCCAAGTTCGACAGTTTGAACTTTCTTAAGGTGTTTAGGCTCCGACGTAATGATGGGTGTGTCTGTTTTGGAACTGATTTCAATCCATCGAACTTCGCGAGCCGAGATCGCAGGCTGTAGCAGAACACAAACGTGGTCCAAAATTTCGTGAGGTGTATCCATTTGCGCAAGATGCTGCGCGACTTCAACTCGCAAGCTCGCATAATCTACTCGTCTCAGGATTACGCTATCGACAAACCGAACGACCACGCGACTAAGCCATGGGTACAAAAGTGCGGTAACAATCCAAAGCCCTAGCAATATCGCCACCGATCGTGGATCGAATTGATTGCCGACGCCGCGCTCTGTCAGAAGTGGAGAAGCGACGCCGATGTAAAGTCCGAAAACCACGGCAACTAACACCAGCAGGGCAAGTGCGCGTTTTAGAAAAATGTCAGCAAAGGCAAAACGGTAGTCTTCATAAAGAATCGCTAGGACCAGTGGCAGAGACGCATGATGGCCTGTTAGTTCAATGTACCAAGCGTCAGTGGTGCCGGCGCGATGATGGCTGAGGTGCAATGCAGAGACGGCGAAGACGGCGAGTGCGGTGGCCCAGATCGTTCGTTTCCAACCTTGTTGACGTCGAGTCGACAAAAACAGAACTGCGAGTAAGCCCAGATAACCAAAAGTCAAGAGGCGTAAAGCCCAAAGAGACGGACTGAGACCTCTGACAAGACCGTCATAGAAATGAAATGCTCCGGCGGTTCCGCTTAGGACGTAAGCCGACACAGCGATAAATTGTGACACTCGCTGACTACCGGTAGGGCGGCCTCGTAGTACCGAGTGGACTACGACAGCTGGGAGGAATCCGAGAGCCGTAAATGAAACGGCTGAAACCAGTGGACTTCCGACATATCCAATTTCCTTTAGCCCATACATCGCGACCGCGCCGAGGTTCCATAGCAGGCCGAGCACAGCGGTAATCAGCAACAGTCCATTGGTGGATAGACTGCTTGAAAAATTGGCTGTAATTAACTCTCTCGCACTGGTTGATGCTGGCTGGTGTTTCAGAACCATCACCAACAGCATTACGTAGAGCGCAATGCCAATCGCATATCCCAATAGATTAATAAGACTGGCTAAATTGATGGCGGTCATAAGCTCTCGGATGGAACGTCGCTATGCTCTTACAACTGTAAAATGCAGCACTCGCGATTGCAAAGGAGGTGTCTACTTTACGGACTGTTTCTGTCGGTAAGTCACCAATTTCTAACTAACGGGTATTTCAGGCACATGAACAGAAGAATCTGACTAATAATCGGCGCTTCGAGAGTCCCCGTCTCTGATCCTCGGGGCAGCGTTTAGATTGCGAAAGGACTCTTACCGCGCAGACGCCGACGACGAGGCACAAAGTCTGAAGCCGACATAACGCGGGAGTTGTCTCTGATAAGCGTACAATAGAACTTCTGCTTACAGTCGGCAGCGATCACTATCGTAATCAAAGCGGAGAACTCGGCTATGTCGAAAAGACTCTGCAGAACACGCATCTTCGGCGTCGTTCTGCTAATTGCTGGTCTATCATTAATGTCTGGCTGCACGACCAATGGTCAAACCTCATCGATGGGCCGGCGGGAGACACCTAATAACGAATACCAAATTGGCGCGATTCTTTGGACGCAATCATCCGCCGAGTACCGCGCACTCGCATATCAGTCATTTAGTTTGGCTCGGTTGCGCCTTGATCAGGCTGAACATTTTAACAGTCGAGCACATCCAAGAGCCGTTATTGTTGATTTTGATGAGACCGTGCTCGACAACAGTCGTTTTCAGGCCGAACTTGTCCTACGTGGCATTCCTTATTCGGCGCAGTTATGGAACGAGTGGTGTGATCGCGCGGAGGCTGGTGCAGTTCCTGGTGCAGTGGATTTGCTTAAGTATGCCTCTGGTCGTGGAGTGCACGTTTTTTACATAACCAATCGTCGCGAATCTGAAAAGCGCGGGACGATTGCAAATCTTCAGAAGCTTGGGTTCCCAGAAGTGAGCGAGAAGAGTGTTATGGTCCGGCAGCAGGGAAGTAATGCTAGCAAAGAATCCAGGCGCCAGGAAGTTCGTTCGCGTTATCGAGTGTTGCTATTGATAGGCGACAACCTGAACGACTTCAACGACGACTTCACTGGAAAATCGGTGGCTGCTAGGAAAGCAAAAGTTGATATGGAGCGAACGGAGTTTGGAGTCCATTACATATTGATACCGAACCCAATGTATGGCGATTGGGAGAATGCAGTTAACGAGAACAAGACGAATCTAACGGAGGATGAACGACAAAGACTCAGACTCGCTGCTATGAAGGGAGTAACGGTTCAACCGGGGCCGTAATAGCACCAACGTTTGTTTTCTTCTCCGCATTACGTGTTTACTTTTGAACACAACTTGTTATCCCGTTGTACACGTACCATTCAACACCTCGAATGAGCCGTTCATTTAAAAGTTGTACGAAGCCAGTTAGGTTGGACTGTATTTTTCGGAGCTCTCAGGATTAAGCCTCCTAGAGAAGGCGGCCGATACGCGTAACTGATTCGGAATTTGCAGAGCGGACTCAAAATGCGAAGGCGAGTTCTTCATGGGCTATTCGGATCGGCCGTCGCCATAAACGGACTCGCGGAGACAATGTTTGGAATTAATAACCCTCACCCTTCAGCCTTAGTGCTTAGAATTTGTTCTGCGCTACCCAAATAAATGTCGCCGCGGCTCATCCTCTTTAATCGACTGTTCATCTTCTAACTCCGCAGTCCCATTCAAAATCATTAGCCGTTCGACCGAGTCTTAGCATCATCATCATTTGAATCTCCGGGGCCTGACGACGCCGCCGCGAACGAAATGCGTCACAGGTAGCTGGCCCAGAGAGAATGCTGCAATAAAACCGAAGGGCCTTTTAATCATGTTGGTTCGCTTTTCCCGCTTCCTTCTTACTCTTGTTCTTGCCTTAAACCTGGCTACAAGCAGCGCGATGCTTACCGCTTATGGCCAGACAGGGCAGACCGCTTCGCCAACCAACGATCAAGAGCAGTTGAAGAAGCCTGCAACCACGAATCAACCTGTCGTCAGTCCTTATACGAATTCGAAGCCACTTAGTACGGATGAAGATCCGTCAATGATAGGGAAACGCAAACTAAACGGCGGGCTCATTTCTAAGATGAGCATGTCAGTTGAGAAGGAGGTTGCACTCGGAAGGCAATTAGCTGCTGAAGTCGATCGCCAGGCGAAATTCGTCGACGATCCAATCACTACTGAATACGTCAATCGAGTTGCCCAGAATCTCGTTCTTCACTCGGATGCAAAAGTGCCATTCACTGTGAAAGTGATTGATTCCGATGAAGTAAATGCTTTCGCTCTGCCTGGCGGTTTCTTTTATGTGAACAAAGGCTTAATTCTAGCCGCCGATAACGAAGCTGAGCTGGCAGGTGTCATGGCCCATGAGATAAGTCACGTCATAGCGCGGCACGCCGTTGAGAATCAAACCAGAGCGAATCTGATGCAGTACGGAACGCTTGCGGGAATCATTCTCCTCGGTGGCATTCCAGGAATGGTGTTACAGAACACTGCCGGTCTGGGAATGATGACGGCCTTTATGAAATTCAGTCGGAACGCGGAAGCCGAAGCTGACAAACTGGGTACCGAATATCTCTATGCGGCTGGTTACGACCCAACGGCGCTGGCCACAATGTTTGAAAAGCTGGAAGCCAAGAACACAAAGAAACCCGGAACGATCGCAAAGATTTTCGCGGACCATCCAGCGCCTGCCGATCGTCGAACTGCGTCCCTGATGTTGGCGGCTCGTTTTCCCGAGCATGAGGAATACGTCATCAATACTTCTGAATTCAATCGAGTTAAGGCGCGTCTCTTACGTCTATCTAACGCGAAGGCATCAACCGCAGGTGAAATCAAAGGATCGGAGGATGGCAGGCCTGGTCGACCCACTCTGAAAAGAAGACAACCGACACCTGAGGATTCGACAGAGCCTGAAGGTACGGATCAGAAACCAACTGAGACGAAGCCGAACGAACCACCTAAGTTGAAGCGTAATCCTGGCGAGACTTAAGTTGAGAGTAGTAACGTCAATGGCAAAGCCTATCCATTCGTTTGCGCGATTCGCCCACTCGTCCGTGCTGAGAAACAGCTCACTAAGTATTAAGTGTTGCTAGCATTCTGCTGGTCTAACATGCGCGCTCTTGTTCCGAATTCCCCAGGAAGCCACCAGTTTCATAGTAAAGGATTGCTCTCGTACAAAATTCATAAGAGGCCAACCAATGTTTCGTTTGATTAGAGAAAACAGCCGCACAGTTATTCTTAGACTTTCATTCCTTAGTATAGTGCTTTCGATATTTGCTCTATCGGTTTTCGGACAGTCCCCAAGCACCTTGCGAGGTACCGTCAGTCTTAGCGACAGTGGTAAACCTATCCACAACGTACTTGTCACCATCCTCCAGCTAAAACGAACGGTCGGTACGGACGATAATGGAAAATATGAATTCCAGAATGTGCCTGCGGGAAAGTATGACGTGGTTGCTCACCTGGATCGAGTGCCTGACTCAGTTAAAAGTGTAAACCTGTCCGGCGCTGATACCACCCTTGATTTTCAGGTCGAAATATCGGGAGTGAGTGAGCAAGTTACGGTTACGGCAACTGGTTCGGAGCAAGCTTTATCCAGCTCAATTCAATCAGTGGAAGTAATCGGCTCGGTGGATCTGGCAAAGAAGAGTCCGGTTTCGCTCGGCGAGGCACTCGATGGTGAACTTGGAGTGGCGAAGAGAAGCTTTGGTCCCGGGACCGCGCGACCTGTAATTCGAGGTTTTGATGGCGATCGCGTGCTCGTGCTACAGGACGGCAACCGTATTGGGGGACTCGGTTTCGAATCGGGTGATCACGCGGAACCGGTAGATGTCTTGACAGTTGAAAAGGTCGAGATAGTTAAAGGTCCAGCTACGCTACTTTACGGCAGCAGTGCCATCGGAGGTGTTGTCAACACTATCTCCGGTCATGACTCTGCCCATCCGGGGTTCAATGGTTACTTAACTGGCATCGGCAGCACCAACGGACCTCAGGGAGGTGGCAGTGGAGGTTTCGAATACGGTACGGGCAGGTGGCTGATTTGGGGCAACGGCGGTGGCCAGGGATCTGGTGACTACAACACGCCGATAGGACACGTGCCGAATTCGTTCTCGCGGGAAACGAGTGCAGCGGCTGGCTTTGGCTACTATCCGGAAAAGGGATTCTTTAGCTTCAACTACAATTTTGATAAGAGACGCTACGGGATTCCCTTCGATCCAGCAGAGACGGATCCGGAGGTAGTGTTTCTAAATCCAAAGCGCAACAGTTTTGAATTCAGAGGCGGCTTTCGAGAAAATAAATCGTTTGTTGAGGCGGGGACGTTTACGGTCCAATACAACCACTACACTCACGGGGAAATCAACTCGTTCACTAACGAGGTAAATACAGCTTTCACTAACAAGACATTTCTCTACCAAGGCGTCTTCGATCAAAAAAAACAAGGACGGCTTTCCGGTCGGTTCGGGTTCTGGGGATTACATCGGGATTTTGCAGCCACAGGCGAAGAGGCACTCGCGCCGCCTACGAAGGGGAACGCGCTTGCTGTCTTCGGTCTTGAGACGTTGGATTTTGAGCGGTTGTCGTTGCAGTTTGGCGGCCGCGTTGAGAACAACCGCTACAACCCGGAGGAAACAGTGCAACGAGGCGTCCTCCCAAATCGCAGCTTTACCGGATTTTCAGGAGCGGTTGGCATTCGGATTCCAACCTGGGAAGGTGGTGCCCTGGTCGCCAACTACTCCCATTCTTATCGAGCACCAGCGCTTGAGGAACTCTATAACAATGGTCCACACCCTGGGAACCTGGCTTTTGAAATCGGTGATCCAAATCTCAACCGAGAACTCGGAGATGGTTTCGATTTCGGTGTGCGTCACTCATCGAAGCGATTGCGGTTCGAAGCGAATGGTTTTTATTACCACCTCAAGGACTTCATCTTCCTGGCCCCGACCGGAAACATTGTTGACGATCTGACCGAAGCGGAATACGTTCAGGGAACCACTCGGTACGCTGGAACAGAGGCGCGCTTTGACGCCGCCCTTCATCCTGCTATCTGGCTCAACCTGGGCCTCGACTATGTTAAGGCCCATCTTACGGAGACCGACACACCGTTGCCACGGATTCCGCCACTGCGCGGCCGAGTCGGACTCGAACTGAGATACAAAGGCCTGCTGGTAAATCCGGAAATGGTGATGGCGAATCACCAGGACGAGGTTTTCCCGACGGAAACACCAACTGCCGGCTATGCGGTCTTTAACCTTTCTGGTTCGTACCTGATCGCGCAACAACATGCTGCGCACATCATTTCGTTCAACTTTTTCAATGTCGGTGACGCTCTGTATCGCAACCATCTGTCCTTTATTAAAGAGTTCGCTCCAGAGATGGGACGCGGATTTCGGGTTACTTACACGTTCCGGTTCTATTGAGATCTCGATAGTCACAAACTCGCACTCGGCCGTCAGAGCAAACATCTGGCTCGCTAATTAAGAACGCCATTATGTTGGGACTACGCCCAAGGATGGCGCTAGAAAATGCTTGCCAGCGTTTGATCAAAGCGTCGCCTGGCCCATCCGCGTCGCCACTTCTTCAGCCGCGTGCCGCTTGCGCCCCTTTAACTTTAGTTCCATAGTCGAGCGATGCCACCCAATTCCCGCGTCCCAGCGGCGTCAGGTCCAGCACATTCCAAATTGGATTAAACTCATCAATGCCGCGCTGTTGGATGTCTTCTGCGAGCCTTGGATGAACACTGTAAAAATGGCGCAACGTGCCATCACTGTCTCGTGTAAAAACCGAAATCGTGGAGTCCTGATTTCCGGCCGCGTCCTCGCTGCCGAGATCGTACTTAAAAGTACTTTTGCCGGCGCTCAACAGACGCAGTTTGTCCCAACCTCTTGTTCGAGCAAACGCGCGAAACGAAGACGGCTCGGCCGCAGCGACGACCGCCACATCAATATTTTGCGCAAGATGATGAGCAACTCCATTCCAGGTATCGATCCAGGCGGTGCACATTGGGCATGGATTAGTTTGTTGCTTCCCGTACATCATCTGATAGATCACGAGCGAACGATCCGGCGCGGCGAACAGTTCGCTCAGCCTTACCTTCTGCACCGGCTCATCGCCTTTGTCGAGAGAAGCTGGCCCTTCAAGAAATTCGTAATCACGGATCGTCGCACCTTTTGGCAAGCCTCGCCGCAATTCCGCGCACCGCTCGCGTTGTTTCCTTAACTCAATTTCTGCCCACCGCAGCTCCTCGCGCTTTGCAAGATATTCGGGTGACTCATTCGGCAGATTAGTTTGACGATACGTTCCATCAATCATTTCATGAACCATTAGTTTCACCTCCGATACACAACATAGCTCTGCCGCTTTCCAATCAATCGAGGGCATCGAAGGAAATCAGAAGACAAGTTTGGAGGGGAACGAAAGAAATATTACCACGAACTCGATATGGGGCTGCTTGAAAGCCTGGGCTTGGACTCTACATGCCTTGACGCGTATATGCCCTCCAGAGTATATTAGACGCATGGAATCTGTCTTTGAAATCATTGCGGAGCCGAACCGCCGCGCGATATTGAGCCTCCTGGTGTCGTCAGAACAATCGGTTGGGGAGATTGAGCGTCAACTTCAAATGCCGCAGCCGACCGTGTCAAAACACCTGCGTGTACTGCGCGAGGCTGGTTTCGTTGAGTGCACTGTGGACGCACAGCGCCGGCTCTACGGGCTGAGGCCAGAACCGCTTCAGGAGGTGGATGCCTGGTTGGCGCCGTTCCGTCAGTTCTGGTCCGCTCACGTGGATGCTCTCGAACGCCACCTGGACCGCATGGATCAATCAACACCAAAGAAAAGGAAAGCAAGGAGAAGAAGATGACCGATCGCGAGCAGTACATGCCTGGTCCGGCCAGCGGAGCGCAGGTACAAAAGGACGGAGAAAAGTGGACGCTCATTCTCGTCAGAGAACTGCGCCACCCGCCGGAAAAAGTTTGGCAGGCGATTACCGACCCGGTGCATCTACGCGAGTGGGCTCCCTTTGACGCCGATGGCAGCTTGGATACGGTTGGGACCACCGTGAAGCTCACCACGGTAGGAGCGCCCACGCCTCAGGTTTCCGAAACAAGAGTGACGCGAGCCGATGCTCCCAACGTGCTTGAGTACAACTGGGGTGGCTTCGACATGCGGTGGGAACTCGAAGGCTTTAACGGTGGTACTCGCCTGACGCTGTGGACCAACATCGATCGCCGCTTCATCTCAATGGGTGCTGCCGGGTGGCACATTTGTTTAGATGTTCTGGACCACCTTCTCAGCGGAACTCCCATCGGCCGCATCGTTGGCCCCGAGGCTATGAAGTTTGGCGGCTGGCAGCGATTGAACGCGGAGTATGCTAAGCAGTTTGGTCTTGAAACACCCAACTGGCCGCCTCCAGCGGCTCAAAAGTCATGAATCGAGGGGATCGCAAAACCATATCGGATACCGCTGCATTTCGTCAGCTCGGCGCGCAGGAAGCTCTTGCCGAGGACGATTGTACGTGTACCTGATCCGAATCGGGCTCGTCTTCAGAGGAGGTCACAATGAACTGGAACAAATGGATTCGGCAAGTCCACCGCTGGCTGTCCATTGCCTTTACGTTGACCGTTATCGCAAACTTCATCGCTCTAGCACAGGGAGGTGGCATGCCTCCGCCGTGGGTGACCTACTCGCCGCTGCTCCCCCTCGCCTTGCTCCTGTTCACCGGTCTGTACTTGTTCGTGCTGCCATACGTCACCAGGTGGCGCAGCGGACGACGCATTGACTGAAACGGGCTGACGGCGTAACGAGCCACGTGTCGCTTGGGACCAGCGAACGAGTTCTCGGGGGGCGATTGTTCTGGTACTCAACGGGCGGCAGGATCTGGTGTACTTAGAAAATGCTGATCGAAGGTTTCTCAGAATCAAAAAGATTCTCGACCCACAAAAGCTAACGCGAGAATGTGCGTTGGTCGATGTAGGATCTCACGCAGGCACTTGCGGTGGCCCTATCGTGCATGAAGGCAGTTATGCCGGCCACCTATTCAACGGAGCTAACGTAAAAGTATGAAGAACACTACTAGCAATAAAAAGAAGTTGTCACCAGAGCAACGCGAAGAACTACTCAGAACATTGAAAGCCCGTTTTGAAAAAAACATGAACCGCCATAAAAGTGTTGACTGGGCCAAAGTACAAGCAAAGCTGGCAGCTAATAGCGAAAAACTGTGGTCACTCAATGAAATGGAAAGAACTGGCGGTGAACCGGATGTTGTTGCGTTTGATAAAAAGACGGGTGAGTACATTTTTTTTGATTGTTCTGCGGAAAGTCCAAAGGGGCGTAGAAGCCTTTGCTACGATCGCCAAGCGCTCGAGTCAAGGAAGGAACATAAACCGCAAAACAGTGTTGTCGATATGGCTGCCGCCATGGACATTGAACTTCTAACGGAAGAACAATATCGAGAACTGCAGAAACTTGGAGATTTCGATACGAAAACATCGAGCTGGATACAGACACCTTCTGATATTAGAAAACTTGGTGGTGCCCTCTTTGCAGATTTTCGCTACGGTAATGTCTTCGTGTATCACAACGGAGCAGAGTCTTACTATGCGGCCAGAGCGTTTCGTGGCTCGCTCAGGGTCTAAAGTTTGCACACACAGCAAATTTGATTTTGAGCGCCGCGGTTTGAAAATGGATTTTAGAAAGAATGCCGCATAGCTCTAAACCCTCGCCATATGTCCTCTCGATAAACTTAGACGAGTTCTGAGTTTCTCATTCAACGGCTATTTATTGAATGTGGAATAGGCGCGTGTATAAGATGGTCGCGCCAGGTAGTCGGGGCGCCGAGCCAACAGGCGCGTCAAGCGGCTTAACCTTTCGTCAGCCTTGTTGAGACCATGCGACACTTAGTCATCTGCACACTCCTTTTCATTCTGCCGATACCAGTAGTCGCGCAAACCGCGCGTTCACTCCCTCAGTCGCACCAATCCAAGCGTCCGGATCTTTCCAAGAACTCCGCCCTGGTGAATGACTGGGCAAATCGCGTGATGGCCAATGACCCGAAGGTCCGGGCAGTCGCCGTGGCCGCCCTGGTCCAAGGTTCGGGACGTTCGCTGCCTTTGTTGAGACGATTCCTCATTCGTCGCAATGAAGACCTGCACCAAGAGACTTTTGAAATCATCCGGCGGATCGGTCCACCGGCCATTCCGTTGCTGGTGGAACTGCTTCGCGACAAGCGAGTCTCCTTCCGGCGCAGCGCGGCTGATGCCTTGATTGACCTGGCGCCCGAAACAGAATCGATCCAACCGGCGTTGAGACGGGCACTGAGAGATGAGGATTCCATGGTCGCGGGCGACGCCGCGCGTGCCCTGGGCGCTTTGGGCAAGATGGCCAGTCCTTCAGTTGGCGCTCTAGTCAAGACTCTTTCCTCGCATGAGGATCCACACGTCCGCGTCTACGCGGCGGAGGCGTTGGCGTCCATTGGTCCAAAGGCGGGCGTTGCGACCAGCGCCCTCGCCAGAGCCCTGGGCGATCCGATTCCCGGCGTCCGATGGGCGGCGTCTGAGGCGCTCGCAAGCATCGGCCCAGCCGCGCAGTCAGCGGTGCCGCAGTTGATCGATGCGCTAAAGGATAAATTTCTCTATGTTCGCATCTGCGCGGCGAGGGCGCTGGGAAGTATCGGGCCAAAGGCACTGACGGCCCGGGAGGCGCTTAGAACTGCCGCAAACGATCCTGCACTGCGTACTGAAGCTGAGTGGGCATTGAATCGAATCGCTGGCATCGAGTCTCGGGAGCCTGTCGTCTCATCCCCTGTCTCCACGCTTTCCGTCGCGTCCCAAGCCGAGACGACGTTGACTCAAACGAGCAATCCTCCGGTTGACTGGAACACGACCACTGGACGGAACATCGTCTGGAGTGTCGAGTTGGGAAACGAGACCTTTGGCCGTCCCGTGGTCGCCGGCGATGCGGTCTATGTGGGCACCAACAACGCCGGGCACATGAATCCCAGCTGCCAGGAAGAATGCGGTGTGCTCATGGCCTTTCGCGCGACGGATGGCAAATTCCTTTGGCAGGACGTGGCCCCGCGAGTCGAGCGAGGCCTGAGGGAGTTCCTGCTTCCCTCGACGACAAGTGCGCCGTATGTGGAAGGAAACCGGTTGTACTATGTCACCGCCGAATGCCAACTCCGTTCCCTCGACACCCATGGTTTTCGTAATGGCGAGAACATTGGTCCATATCGGGAAGAGGTCTTCAAAGACAACGCTGCCGCCGACATCGTCTGGGAGCTGGACATGAGCGCCCGCTTGGGTGTCTTTCCGCATGAAGCCTGCAACAGCGAAGTATTGCCAGCAGGTGATCTGCTACTGGTCTCCACGTCCAACGGCCAGAATGAAGGCCATACGCGTGTCCCCTCGCCGCGCGCCCCAAGTCTGATCGCAGTGGACAAGCACTCGGGCGAAGTAGTCTGGAGCGCCATCGGCGCGGGCGAGCAGGTGCTGCACGGTCAGTGGTCCAGCCCTGTGGTGGCCAACGTCAACGGACGCATGCAGGTACTCTTCGGCGGAGGAGATGGCTGGCTGCGCGCCTACGATGCAGCGTCGGGTCACGAAGTCTGGCGATTCGACGGCAACCCGAAAGACGTTCGTTGGCTTCCGCGACCTGGCGTCCTTTCGCGTAGCTCTATCATTGCTTCACCGGTCTTTGCCGACGGCCGCGTCTTTGTTGCAATGGGCCTGGATCCGACACATGGCGACGGACCTTCGTTGATTTATGCGATCAGTCCCAACGGCCAGGGAGACGTTACCGAGAGCAGGCTCCTCTGGACTTCTCGCGAGGTTGGCCGCGTGGTAGGAACGCCCATTGTGAAGGATGGTCTACTGTACGTTGGAGACCTTGGCGGAACGCTTCATTGTCTGGACGCAGCTACCGGCGCCCAGATATGGAAGCACGAAATGAACGACGCTATCTGGGGATGCCTTCTGCTTGCTGGCGACCGGCTTTACGTTGGGAACATTGAAGGTAGCATGAGCGTGCTTCGGGCCGGACGGCGAAAGGAAGTGCTGGCCCAGATCGAGATGGATGCGCCGCTCTATTCGCGTCCCGCGCTCATCGGCGATTCGCTTTATCTGGCCAGCGCGAACAGGTTGTACCGCATCGCGGCAAAGCCTTGATCCTGGAACGGAATCAAACACCAAAGCGTTGGCGATACTCACCTGAAACAATGAATGCTTTTACCATTTCGGCATCCACGAAGTTTCCGCCAAAGGAATTCAATTTATTTAGCCAGAAGTTGTAACCACTGAAATCTGAATCTGGTAAATCGTTTGGGTTGCGTCGCAAATAACCGAAATATTGCATTAGAACAAACGCCTTATTAAATTCCGCATTTCGCAAATCGATATCCTCAGCCACAGCGCGCAAGACCACAGCTCTTTTGGAAAAATCGTTGGGACCAGAGCTTAGGGATTGCGCAAGGTTAATCTTTTCGGTTGGCGACAACACGCCGCCGGCATTTGTGTCAACCTTCGTTACAAATTGCTCTGCCGTGAGCGTATTTGGATAAGCAGCCTGGAAATCTGACCGTTGCACATACGCCATCGCAAAAGCCTGCTTGTTGTTTTCAAGCTGATTCTGCCAGTCACCAATGCCGACTTGTACCCCGTTGCCAATCTGCTGTGTGTCTCGAAGAAAATCAACAAGTCTAACGGGAACTGGTGCGCCAGGGAGGTTCCCAAAAGCACTTTTGTAAATTCGATACACTAAATATCCGGTTTCTTGAAACTCTATCGAAAGAAAAAACGCCGCCGAGACATTTATGCGCTTCACCTCTACACAATGCACATCCAATCCACAAGCGGCGATTTCGTTGATCCAGAAACCCAACCCATCGCTGTCTGGCTGACGATTGAGATAATCCTGATAATGTTGTCGGACAAAGAACTGTGAGTCATCTACAGAATTGGTAATCGGTTGACCATTGGTCGTTAGTTCGAACGCTCCGCGTCCGTGCGTAACCAAACGAATGAGACCACCTGGTCTAGCGGCCATTCCAAAAACAGGCACCGGGGGCATTCCATTGTTGAAGTTATCCCATTGCGTCCCGCCTGTGGTTGATCTAAAAACTCCAATATCAGTACCTGCGTACACTATTCCTGAGTTGGTTGGATCAATAAGTAGCGCACCAGTCGGAATGTCTGGCAGGTTACTGCTGATATTCACCCATGAGGCACCTTTGGTTGTAGTCTTGAAGATATGAGGAGAACCGTAACCGGACACGCTCAAGTATGCGACAGAACTGTTAAGACGATCGATCTTTATACTCGTGATGAAGCGATTGGGCAGACCTGGAGTAATGTCCGTCCAGCTAGTACCACCATCCGTACTAACCATGGACCTTCCCTGTGCTGACCCGGTATAGATTGTGTTTAAATCCGAGGGTGCAACGCTAACAACCGATAGAACGTCGTTCGCGCCCTTCGTTAGGTCCATATTTCCAGCAGGAGCGGTCCACGTATTTCCCAGGTTTGTACTGACAAACAGGCGCCAGGTACCAAAATATAGTTTTGAATTCAGACCATTTCCGGTGAAGGGTGGAATGAATGCAATGCGGTGATTGGTGGCCTCGCCGAATGTATCGGTCGTGGCGGCGACAGCGTCGAACGAATCACCATTATTGCGTAGCCGCCAAATCCCTCCATTTTGAAAACTAACAAAGACTATTCGAGGGTCGATTGGATCCACGACAGTTGGACCACCGTCTCCCCCAGCGAAGACTCGCCAATTCAGTGATTGAGGAACACGCTTTGCAGTGCCGTTGTCCTGAGTACCACCGTAAGTCGCGAGGGGATCGAACGGGTGCAGAGTCAATCCATAGAACTGTGCGAGCGAAAGAGTGTCATTTAATGCCTGGAAAGATGCGCCGCCATCATTAGTTCTGTACAAGCCTCCATCGCCTCCGGCTAAGAATGAATTGCCGGTTGACGAAGTGAAAGCGAAACAATGCTGATCTACATGGATCTGTCCGGGTAAGAGAGCTGACCAGACGCTACCGCCGTTGGTGCTCTTAATCACATCAAACTGCCCAATGAAAACAGTGTCCGAGTTTATCGGATCAACCGTTATATAGTCGGCGGCATATTGCTGAAGACCGGCAGCATTACGATCGGTCCAAGTTGTGCCCCCGTCAGAGCTGGCGAAGATGCGGTAACCATGGACACCCGCAATTGTTCCCGCTCCGAATAGATAAGCGATCTGAGAATTGGCAGGAGCCAGTCCGATTCTGAAGGTGGGAAAATTGTCGACGTCAAATGGACCACTAAAAAGAAACGTCCAGGTCTCACCTTTATCCGTTGAGCGATAGAGGCCTGGTTTAGGATTGCCACTCTTGTCGACGCGAGCCATAGATAAATAGAGAGTTTGTGGATTGGCGGGATGTAACGCGAGGTCAACAGTCAATCCCGGTAAAGTGTTTCGCCAGTTAACCCCGCCATCGGTCGAGATCCAAAAGCCGCTCGAGAACATCGAACCAGAATATTGGGCCAGGTAAACACGGTTCGAATCAGCAGGGTCCACGAGTATCTTTGACGAAGCTCCAGGTGTAGGAAGTGTACTGTTGCTGACTCGATGCCACGTTAGTCCAGCATCGGTGGACTTCAACACACCAGTTCCTAGAAAACTGCCGTATGTTGTTCCCCCCATCGCTGCGTAGACTATCTGCGGATTACTAGGCGAGAAGTCGATACTCCCAACTTCAAGGTCAACTTGATCATCGCTCACCGGGACGAAAGTGTCGCCTCCATCGGTCGATCTCCAAATTCCACCTGCGACTGATCCAACTAATACTAGATTGGAGTTCACAGGCGATACCTTGATCACTTGAATGTGCCCGGTATATCTATTTGTGCCCGAGATAAATGGAAGAGGGCCTAGAGGTTGCCAGCTTGGACTGGTGGAGGGAGCGGAAATCGTGGTTGCTCTTATCAACCGGCTCGATTTCCAAGCTCGCTCGCGTGCCCCAGTTGGTATTGAATCAAACGGGTAAGCGCGCTGATAAAGAAACCAGTCTCGTGCTTTTTGGAAATCGTCTTCGTCTTCGCCCTGAGTAGGAATCTTGGACTTTTCAATTGTCTTACGACGAGTGGACTGCTTTCTTCTTTTTGGCTGGGAGCTTTTCTCAGAGTTTTCCGTTGTCGAACGACGACTGGTGGAGATTATTGACTGAGCGTTCGCATGTTGGTTGACATTGAGTGCAATACTAATTGAACCAAAGGAGGATGCGACCGTTAGCACACTTAGGAAGAAACAAGGGAGTTTTTGTGTCTTAGTGGTCATCGGGTTTACCTATGTTTTCAATAAACGTACGGGCAGAATGAGGTAGCAAGTTCAGTTCAATAAGACTAGGTTGGTCCTGTTACCTGCGGTTCCGAGAATGTCTGGTCCAAATCCCGGAATCATTGGTGTCAAGAGTGTATGGCGCTAGAGGTGCTCGCGAGCAGGTGAGAAGGTATCTCATTACCCTTAGTTTTGAAATAGTAAATCTGCGCGCTAGCTTGCTTCCGACAACAGGCTCACTACTTGCGAGGCTATGCTCGACTCGGTTTCTGTCGAGTGAATCTGTTACAAATACCGGTAGAAGGAGATTCATATGAAATATAGATTATTGGGTAACAGCGGGCTTCGAGTTTCGGAGGCAGCGCTCGGTACGATGACCTTCGGCGAGGATTGGGGCTGGGGGGCCACAAAGGACGAGGCGCGAAAAGTGTACGACTCCTTCCGCGAAGCCGGCGGAAATTTCATTGATACCGCGAACCTCTATACCAACGGGGCGAGCGAATCGTTCCTCGGCGAGTTTATGGAGGGCCACCGTGAGAGCGTGGTACTGGCCACGAAATACACCAATGCTGCGCCGGGCACAGACCCGAACGCGGCGGGCAATCAACGCAAGAATATGGTGCAGGCCGTCGAAGCGAGTCTGAAGCGGCTGCAAACCGACTACATCGATCTTTACTGGGTTCACATCTGGGATCAGCTTACACCGGTCGAAGAAGTCATGCGGGGGCTGGATGATTTGGTGCGCGGAGGCAAGGTGCTCTACGTCGGCATCTCGGACGCACCGGCCTGGTGGATCGCGCAGGCAAACACATTGGCCAACTTGCGCGGGTGGTCTCCCTTCATTGGTTTGCAGATCGAATACAGCTTGATAGAGCGAACCGTCGAGCGGGAATTGATCCCGATGGCGAAAGCCCTGAATGTCGGCGTGACCGCGTGGTCACCACTGGCCAGTGGCGTGCTGACCGGCAAATACCACGGCCACGGATCTTCCGACCAGAAAGGCGAGCGTGGCCGGTTGAGTGATGAGATGATGAAGGATTTCTTGCCGGAGCAACAACGAGCCGACCGTGTCGTTGCCGCTGTCAAGACAGTGGCTGATGAAGTCGGTCGCAGCTTGGCTCAAGTGGCGCTATCGTGGCTTCGCTCGCGCCCCGTGCCGGTGATTCCCATTATCGGCGCGCGCAAGCTAGCTCAATTGCAGGACAATCTCGCGAGCTTCGACCTGACGCTCTCATCAGACCAAGTCAAGAAGCTTGATGAAGCAAGCTGGATTGATCTCGGGTTTCCGTACGATCTTTATGCAAAGGAATTACCTCGTACGTTTGCGTATGGTGGAATGCGCGACCAGATTTTGGCTTAGTTGTTTCGTCAGCGTCGCGATTGCGAACGCTGCCGGCGATTGCATCACGTGAGGAGGTGGAATCATGTTGGTACGAGTGGGTTACGCGAAGGATGTTGTTGAGAACGAGATGCGCGTCTTCGACGTCGAGGGAACCAAGGTGAACATCGCAAGTGCACTCGGACATCTGTATGCCTTCGATGATACGTGCACCCATAAGGGGTGCTCGCTTGCGAAGGGCAAGCTTGAGGGCACCACTGTGACGTGCCCATGCCACGGCAGCCAGTTCGATGTGACCTCTGGCGCCGTTCTTCGTGGTCCAGCGCAGCAGCCTGTGCGTTCTCGACTCGTGCAAGTTGAGGGGGAAAATCTAGTCGTCGAGTCATAGCCGCAACAAATACGATCCGCACTCTCCTCGTGGTGGCAACATAGTCAGCGTGATAACGCGTGGCTCGCAGTCAGCTGTCTGCACGCTTGACGACCGAGAGAGTATAAAAACTCAATTTCTCATAGGTTGGGAGCAACGAATTACAAATCAAAGCATCTTCAGTGATGTGAAGATCAGGTTGGCCGCATCAGACGCAGAAAGCTCTGTAGTGTCCACTACTAAACGATCCTTTGGTATTCCGGGATCGACAAAAGCGCCAGCCTCTTCTAACTCACGAAATCGCTCGACAGAATCTAACTTCCCAAATCTTTGCCTTGAGGGATGCTCGATTCTCCTTTCGATTTCCTCTGGCGAACACCTCAACTCGACAAAGAAAACTTCGCCTCCACCAGATTCAATTATTCTTAAAGTCTCTTCAATGAAACTTCCGCGAACAGTGCGATCAAAGGCAAACGTAAAGATCAAACCGTTCAAGTTTGCCGCCACCGCGCGGGAGAATACCTCAAGCCAAATCTTTTCTCTCAGTTCAATGAAAGGCAGGCTGCCGAACTCGAAGACTGATTGAACTAAATCTACAGTCAAGTGGTTGTGGAAGATTTTGAAGCCGGTGAGTTTCGAAAGCTCATTCGCAACAGTCAATTTTCCGACCCCGGGTAGGCCGTGAAGAAATATGAGTTTCACGATACTAAAATCCTATTCCATCAAAATGAAAAAGAGGCGTTCATCGGTAAATTGATGAACACCTCATTTTGGCATGTGCGACAAGTCTATTTGAAGCGGAAGCTGGGGAGATCAAGCTGCCTTTCACTGACCTGCCGGCGTTTCCATGTACAAAGCCTCAAGCCATTTACCGCCACGCTTTACATAGACCACTGAAGCGCGAACGTTTGCCGGTATGGTTTTGCCAGTACACACGCCATCCTGCTTCGCCATGTAGGTCATGAGGACCGAGTTCTTGTCGAGCGTGACGAACTTGAAATTGTCGAGCGAATAACTTTTGACTTCACAGTCGGTGGCAGTGGATTTAATGACCTGCGTTTTATTAGAGACGCTCTCGGAATTGACCAACAAGAATTCGTCGGTAACGTTATCTCGTGTCCATGAGCTGTCTTTATTCTTCCAGGCTTCCCAGCCCGCTTTCTCCAGCGTAATAATTTGACCCTCAAGCTTTGAGTCGGCGGACATCTTTGTTTGCCCGAAAGCAAAAGATAACGCGGCAATTGCAATCAGGATAACCATAATCATTTTCTTCATTGTTTTTCTCCTTACTTAATGCTGAGAGCGTCTAATGCTGGGAGCGCAGGCGTCCCCGCCTGCGAGCGTTCGACAGAGTTTGCGGGAGAATTAACCGCACCTGATTCAACGCTTCGGATCCAGAATCTGCTCCCGTGCTAAACGGATTTCCAGTACCTCGCGGATTTGCAGACGTTCCCGATAACCCTGCATTTGTTTTTCGTCATTACCGATGACCGTTTGCGCGAGATTGTCGGCTTTGGTTTCGTTTGCTTCCATCGTTGCCAAGTCCTTGTATTCACTCATCAGCATGATGTTCCAATCATTCGAGCCATGCGCCTCTGTGGTAATGACTTTGTAGGAAAGGATCTGCCCGTCTTTTTTGAGCGCCTCCTGCTCACGCTTCCAATCGCCAGCGATGTAATTTAGATATGCGGTCTCCATGCCTGGCTTCATCTTTATGAAGCTGATGGTCCATACCGAACCGTTGCGAAACGGACGGTTGACCTGGGCCACGACTACAACACTTACGGTTAAGATCAAAACGATAAGCGAACTCACCAATATGCGACTGCGTTTCATGATTTTCTCCTCTGGGGGTGGAATGGGTTGACTGATTCTAGAAATTTGATTGTTCTACATGGCTACACGAGATTCGGAGCAAGAAAGTGTCATCCTGCGTGCAGAGTTTTTGTGAGGCGATGAGGTCAGTTCCGTCACGTAGTAGCGTCAGGTCAATGTAACAGCACTACGGTTCTTGTTTCCGTGTGGACCCGGCGCTATCCCGAGACGTCGGGATACTGACCTCATCGCCACTACGACTGTCTGTTTTTCAAACGAAAGAGCGGATAATTCAGCGTCAATAAGATCAGCGAATAGAGACTGGGAGATGGATTGCCGACGATATAGCCGAAAAATAGCAGTCCGCTTTGCGCGTACTTTGGTTCGCTTAGGTTTTCAACTATTTCCATTGAAGTTCCAGGTGTCTTCGTCAAATGCAACGTTACTTGCTATGGGCGATCTTTCGTTATTCATGGTTTCGCTTCCAAACCTTCATTTGTCGATGTTTGTTGGGCTGATCTGATACCTGTAAATCGTTTGCCCTACCTGCCTCCACGAAATTCGGAGCAGGAGAGTGTCACCATCCGTGAAGAGTTTTTCTGAGGCGGTGGTGTATAATCCGCGCAATTTCTCGACCCAGATGACGCCAGATAACAACTCGCATCAGATTTCTCTTCTGTTGATTGATTGGAGTAAGGGCGACGAATATGCGCTCGAGCAGTTGATGCCGCTGGTCTATCACGAACTGCGGTTGATGGCCCGAAGACATATGCGCGGTCAGCCTGCGGGACATACATTTCAGACGACCGACCTGATTCACGAAACCTATCTGAAAATCGCAGGGGGCGAGGAACGTCATTGGCAAAGCCGCAACCATTTCTTCGGTGTCGCAGCAAAAGCGATGCGCCACATACTGGTTGACTACGCACGGTCTAAGCACAATCAAAAACGAGGTGGTTGGCAGGAAAGGGTGACGCTGCAGGAGAATATGCGAGTCACAAACCAATCGTCGGAGGAGATCGTCGCACTCGATGATGCGTTGAACCGGTTAGCACTTTTGGACGAACGTAAAGTCAGTGTAGTCGAAATGAAGTTTTTTGCTGGATTGAAAGTCGCAGAGATCGCGGGCGTTTTGAAGGTTTCCCCAGAGACAGTCAAACGCGATTGGAGTTTTGCTCAAACCTGGTTGTTACGCGAACTGCGAAAGTAATCTTTAGAGGCGCGGCAAAAGCAGCTGAGTGGCAATGAGGTCATCATCCCGAGACGTCGGGATACTGACCTCATCGCCACGAGCCCAAAGTAATTATTATTGAAGAGCGGTCTCTAAATGGATCCTGAAAGACTAAGACAAATAGAGGATTGCTATCACGCGGCGTTGGAACTCCCACCCAACGAACGTGAATCCTTTATCGAAGATAGCTGCGGCGAAGATGAAGCGTTGCGCCGTGAGGTTGAAAGTCTGCTCGCTGTCAAAAGATCTTCAAATAATTTCTTTGAGCAGCCACCCTTGTCGTTAGCAGCTGAGATGTTTTCGCAAAGAGAAACGCAGATCAATCTTGCGGGCACCGAAATCAGTCACTACAAGATCATAAGACTCCTGGGCGCAGGCGGAATGGGCCAAGTCTATTTGGCCGAAGATACAAAACTCCACCGACAGATTGCCCTCAAAATTTTGACCTCGCAATTTGAGAGCGATCTTGAGCGAATAAACCGTTTCAAAAAGGAAGCCCGCGCTGTTTCAGCACTCAACCACCCGAACATCATCACGATCTACGCGATCGAAGAAACTGAAACGGGAAACTTTATCGCGACCGAATTCATCGAGGGACAAACTCTGCGGGAACGAATCTCTGAGAGACCGCTAGCGTGGCAGGACGCTGTCAAGATTGCCATTCAAATTACCGGTGCGCTGAAGACTGCACATTCAGTCGGCATCATTCACCGAGACATCAAGCCCGCGAATATCATGATTCGTCGCGACGGGATCGTGAAGGTTTTGGATTTCGGACTGGCAAAACTAACCGGACCCGCTTCGATTGACCTTGAAACTCGCGAACACACCGCACCGAACCGCCTTATGGGCACGATAAATTACATGTCGCCCGAACAGGTTCTCGGTGAACCTGTCGATGAGCGAACCGACATTTTCAGTTTTGGAGTCGTGCTTTACGAAATGCTTTCGGGCGTGATGCCATTTGCAGGACCAAGCGATGCCGCAATTTATAACGCAACGATCAATAAGGTACAACCATCACTTCGAGAATCAAACGATGCGATTCCGCCTGAATTGGACCATATCGTTAAATGCACGATGGAAAAAGATCGTGCGCTACGTTACCAGAGCTTTTCAGAATTACGCGCAGATCTAAAGAGTATTCTGCGCGATTCTCAAACCGGCTCATTTGACAGTGCCGCTACGAAGCTTCACATGCGGCCTATCAAAACAGCGGAGGTAGCTGTAGCAAAACCACGAAGATCCTCCCTCTGGTTAATCGCACCGCTCTTGATATTGCTGTTGGCTGTGGGTGTTTACTGGAAATACTTTTACGTTCAAAGCTCGGCGGTCAGCCATTTTCACTCAATCAAATTGGATGTGCTGACGGCGCATGGATTAGCAAGATCAGTTGCCATCTCTCCCGACGGAAAATATATCGCCTACGCCAAAGATGAGGACGGAAAACAGAGTCTGTGGCTTCGACAAACTGCCAGTGCGGGCGATACTCAAATCGTCCCTCCCGGACAAACAAAGTACGATTTTTTGAGGTTCTCGCGCGACGGAAATTTTCTGTACTTTGTCGGCGCTGAAGGTACAGGTCAGCCTGCTTCGCTTTTTCAAATTACTACGCTCGGTCGTAATCAGCGCCGATTGATCACCGGCGTTGACAGTCAGATCTCATTTTCGCCCGACGGAACTCAAATAGCTTTTATCAGAATTTCGGAAGCCGATAATTCAATAATCATCGCCGGTGAACAAGGCGGAAACGAACGCACTTTAGTGATTCGCAAATATCCCAAAGTTTATGGCGATGAAGTGTCGTGGTCGCCCGACGGGAAACTGATAGCGACGCCCACTTTGACGCGAGGCGCAACATACGCAGGCGGAATGGCGGTCGTCGATGTTGCCACGGGCACAGAAACGCCGATTCCTTTGAAGGAAGAGAAATTACTTCGCATCAGCCAGCTCGCCTGGTCGAGTGATGGAAAGGGTTTGATTTATACGCCGTATGCGGCGGATATGGGCCAGCGCTACCAAATCCGATACGCTTCATATCCAAGTGGTGACGTTCAAAACGTGACAAATGATCTTTCCAGTTATGAAGATTTCAGTTTGACTGCTGATTCACAAACGATGGTCGCGATTCAACGTGAATACTCGATGGGCATCTGGGTTACCCAACCCGATGATTTTTCAAGTACGGTCAGCATCAATTCAAAGACGGCAGCGGACGACGGAGAACGTGGTGTCACCTGGACGAAGGATGGCAAGATTGTTTTTGTTTCGAGCGAAGGTGGGGCGCAAAATATTTGGCGAATGGATCCGGATGGGAGTAATCCAACGCCACTAACCAAGGACTACACATACGGAAAGATGTTGCCTTCACTTTCGATAGGCGGTGACTCGATAACTTATTTCAGCCGAGCAGTAGATCTCACCACAAAACAGTTATTACCCGGTAATACCTTTTTCCAGATGGATTCTGGGGGGCAGAATGTGCATCGTATTGTTGAGAACAACGATGCTGCTTTTGCGACGGCCTCGGCGAATGCTGAATGGGTGGTTTACACAAGCAGAGCGGACGGTAAATTTCGTATCTGGAGAGTTCCGCTCAAAGGTGGTGATGCTGTCAAACTAACGGATGTGGATTCGATCTCTCCAGTAATTTCCCATGACGGAAAGTTAGTCGCCTATTTTATTAGTGAGAAAGGTAAACCACTTAGGCTCGGCATTATCTCGATTGACGGTGGCGAGCCGCTAAAAACATTTGAATTACCCGCTACCACGAATAGCGAACCTGGCCTCGCCTGGAATAAAACCGGCAACGGAATCCTGTTCGTGAACACACTCGGCACGACCTCAAACATCTGGACACAGCCGCTCGATGGCGCGAAACCAACGCCCTTAACTGCTTTCAAAGAATTTCAAATCGCTGCATTTGCTCTAAACCCGGAAGGCAACCGTCTTGCTATCGCACGCGGCTCGCGCAATCGGGATATTGTTTTGATAAAGAATCTCCGCAAGTAGATATAGTGCTAACTCACCACTAAAACAAACGTCCCTAATCTCAAAGTACCGATTAAGTTAACCCGGAGTTAACTTACGTTTAATTTATTTCGTGTAAGCTGCCCTGCCGTCTTCATACAGCATGCAGCATGGGCCAACCCAGCGGCCCTTCGGAAGGTCACGCACGAATATCGAGCTTGATTTCGAAGCCTACTCTGCCTGGTGCTGCCCTGATCAACTCGAGAATAGATTTGCGCTCTGTAGCTTGATTGCGGTTTATCAGAAGATGAATCACCTCTCGTATCACGGACGTTTGTCCTCACGGACTTATCGGGAACTCTTACCAATAAGCCAGCTATCGCTCATATCAAAACTGCTGATCAAATCGTTACACGATTTGGACCTGGGTCGTGATGGACGTACATAGCGACTTCGAAAAAGAATTGGGTGTGTTGCGCGAGCGAGTGTTATTTCTCGGAGCGGAGGTTGAACAAGCTTTTCAGGGCGCGGTCCGCGCTCTCAGAAGTCGTGATAGTGAGGCAGCCTATTCAGTGCTTTCTCACGACGAGGCAGTCGACGAGATCGAAGTCTATATAGATCGACAGTGTTTGAAGGTCCTAACTATTCCTCGCCCGCCGGCTGCCGATCTTCGACTTGCCCTTTGCATGGTTAAGATCTCGCCATTGCTTGAGCGAATAGCAGATAAGGCCTGCAACATCGCAAGGATTGCCCTAGCTCTCAAAGAGGAGCCCCAGCATCAGATTGTCCCGTCGATCGACGCGATGGCCAATCAAGCTTTATTAATGCTGAGGTTGGCACTAAATGCCGTTACTTCGGCCGACCCAATCGCTGCCCGGAGAGTCATCGAAAGCGATAGCGAAATGGACAGATTGTATAACCACTCACTTTACAGTTTGTTCGCCCTGATCGTCGCCGAACCCAGGTTCGCGCCATTTCACACGAAGCTACTACTTACTGCAAAGCACATCGAACACATTGGTAATTATGTCAGCGACATCTGCGAGTTGACAGAATGATCTTCGCAACTAAGAAGCTAGCCAACTAAACTTGAGCAAAGCCGCCGTCAACAAACAGTTCTACTCCCGTGATGTAACTAGCATCGTCGGAGGCTAGAAATACTACAGCTTTTGCGATCTCATCAGGGGTGCCAAACCGCCCGAGCGGAATACTATTACCCGCCATCTTCACACGTTCCTGACCGGCTTCACCTGACGCGAACAACTCATTAAGTCCCGGCGTATCAATTGTCCCTGGGCTGATCGCGTTAACACGAATGCGGCGACCCTTCAAGTCTGTGGTCCAGGTTCGCGCGAACGAGCGGATTGCAGCTTTAGTTGCGCTGTAAACACTGTTGGATGAGAGCCCTTTGCTGCCGACGATTGATGCATTCAGAATAATTGAAGCACCATCCGGCATGAGTGGTAGCGCTTTCTGAACGGTGAACAGAACGCCCTTTACATTGATGTCGAAGATCGAGTCGAACAATTCTTCCGAAATCTCACCAAGTCGTCCATACCTCGCAATTCCCGCGTTCGCAAACAGTATGTCGAGTTTGCCTTTTTCTGCTTTGATTTGCGCAAACAGGCGATCAAGATCACCCAGGTTCGAAACGTCACCCTGGACTCCCGTTACATTATTCCCAATCGCTCTGACTGCCTCTGCTAACTCTTGCTCGCGGCGGCCTGTGATAAAGACATATGCGCCTTCCTGAGCAAACTGTTTCGCAGTGGCCAAACCGATGCCGCTATTGCCACCAGTGATGAGTGCAATTTTCCCTTCGAGTTTACTCATAGCCTCTTCTCCCCCTTAATGCCTATTTGTCTGCTCGCAAGAAATTTCCTTCGCGTAATTCATCAAATGCCTGTTTCAGTTGCTCTTGTGTGTTCATTACGATTGGTCCATACCAGGCCACCGGTTCCTTCAATGGTTCGCCTGAGATAAGCAGAAAGCGGATACCATCGTCTCCTGCTTGAACTACAACTTCATCACCGCTATCGAAAAGAACGAGTGAGCGATTGTCGGCCTCAGCAGGTGGAGTGGTATCCAACCATTTAATACTTTCGGTTGGAACTTCCAGGGGACCAGATGCATTGCAAAACTTTCCTGTACCAGCGAACACGTAGGCGAAGGCCTGACGAGTCGTGGCGATCGGAAGGGTCTTCCTTTTTCCAGGAGGCACTGAGACGTCAAGGTACATTGGGTCCGCGGCGATCCCGTCTACCGGCCCTTTTGTTCCCCAGAACTGTCCGCAAATGATTCGGGCTTCGGTTCCGTCGTCGTCAGTCACCAACGGAACATTCTCGGCTTTGACTTCCTGATAGCGAGGAGCAGTCATTTTCAAAGCTTCCGGAAGATTGGCCCAAAGCTGAAACCCATGCATCCTGCCGGCTGAGTCTCCCTTTGGCATCTCCTGATGAATGATTCCACTTCCTGCGGTCATCCACTGAACATCTCCTGCGCCGATTGAGCCCTTGTTACCCATACTGTCGCCGTGCTCAACCTCGCCTGCAAGCACATAAGTGATAGTTTCGATCCCACGATGCGGGTGCCAGGGAAATCCCGCCAAATAATCCTCTGGAATGTCATTACGAAAATCATCAAGGAGTAAGAAAGGATCAAAGTCCGAGGTCTTGCCAAACCCAAACGCCCGACGTAAATGCACGCCAGCGCCTTCAAGTGTTGGCTTCGATTCGCTTAGTCGTTTAACTGGTCGAATACTCACTTTCCGTCTCCTTTGAGAAGTAACAAATAGGGAATGGATTGCGTCTAGCCGCTTCCGTTAAGGGGTGGCCGAAGTCTTTGTGACAGCTAGCGCGCAGGCCTGAATCAACCACCACTAGTATCAGGAAGTTTTCCGACGATTGTTCCAGTCAATTCTAACATCGGCCAGCGCTGCAGCTTTATGGAGGTGACGTGTTTGTTGTCACAAACCGTTTCGCTGGCAGTTGATTGCGACTTCAGGCTTTCAGCTTTTCTTCCTGTTCGAATATGCCTGACGGGAACGGTTTGATCTTCACCCTGACTCGAGAGCACGATTGGGAAACCCCAAGAAACAATTCGAGGGCGTCTTTGGTATCGACTTAGCTGATACCTGGACGCCCTTGAATTGACCTATTAATGCTGAGTACGAGCTATGGAATTATTTGAGGCTCGCCATAAATGAAATCATCCATCATGACGATATCGTGTTTTCGATCGTCGTCAGGACCTGGAGCGACATTGCCAGCAATTATTCGCACACTGGCGATGCGTGAATCGCTAAATGTGATTCCAAGAAACGACAACCCTCCATCACCTGGGGATGCCGGCACAAAACTGCTGAAAAGCAGTTGTCCGTTAGCGTCAAAAAACTCTACCAGCGTGCTGGACCCTCGATTGCCATGTTTTGTACCTGGGCCACTGCCGTCTGGCTGATCGACATCCGTGAATACAGCACCAAAACCATTAACGGTTGCCGGAATAGTTCCATTTGAACCTGGAAGAAAGAACAGCCCGTTAGTTATGTTGCTTCCTACTGGAGTAAACAATCGCAACTGACTGAAGGTCTTGAATGCAGTTGCGTATGTTGGATTTTGGAAAAGCTCTGCGAGTCCACCCTGTGGTCCGCCTGAAGGTGGCGCTTGTGATAGTCCGATTCCCGGAGTAGTGAACTGCGCGCCTCGGATATTGAGAAATACATTGAAGGGGGTTACCGGAGGAGTAGTTGCGTCAACGCCACCACCACCATCCCAATTGATCTCGCGACGACCCGTCAATTGCGGAACCGCTACGCTGCCGTTGTTCGGATTTCCTACGGCATTGCGGAACGCATCAACTGTGCTTTGGATTGAAGCGGCGTTAGGCCCAGCTGCCTGGAAGACAGTTGGCGGCTCGAAGTCTTTTGGAGTGTTGTCCTTTGCGTAAGCGGTTGGATTTAGATTGCCAGCAGCCACGATTGATAACAATCCTAACGTGACGGCAAAACTTGAGAGCATGTACTTCTTCATCATTGTCCTTTCGAAAATTGGTTGATATGAATCACTCGCTCATGCCACAAGGGAGTCGCTTGGACCACATTTCCTGGCCCATACCTGGCTCATTCGAGGCATCAGTGCGAGCACTTTCTTATCCTCATTAAGACGTCGCATCTGGGCGAGCGTTTCGGTTAACTCGTCGTCCGTAGTGAGCCCCGCCTTTACGAACGATGGACCAGCCTCAGCCACCGATAATTCCAGTAGCCTCTTATTCTCGCCTTCTGCGAAGACAGGTTGGTTAAAGGTTATTTCGGGTTGGGGAAAATTGGCCTCGAGCACCAAATGAAAAAGCCGACGACCTAGCGTGTAGTCGACTCCCCACTTTGGGCCAAGCGCACCAAATAGGTTCGAGAATTCCTGGAGCTTTGAAGGTGGTTCGCTGCTTGCAGAGGTTAGATCGCCATCTTCACAAGCAATGATTCCGTCCGGCTTCAACAAATCGCGCATCTCACTCAACGCCGCTTCAGGTTGCGTTAAGTGGATGAGCAAAAAGCGGCAATAGACAAGATCGAACGCCTCTCTCGGTAAGCCAGTATCAGTTGCACTTGCCTGAATGAAACGGACATTTGTCAGGTGGTCTGGGAGCGAGGCACGCGCTTCAGCTACTTGTTCAGGACTGTAATCGACGCCCACAACCTCACCGGCTGGACCAACCAACTCAGCCAGGAGTTGGGTAACCATGCCAGTGCCACAACCGAGATCGACGACCCGCATGCCAGGTTGAATTCCGGCTCGGATCAATAAATCGCGAGCGCCTGGGCCGTATACATTGTGCAAAATACGCAGACGATTTGCGGCCGCGTTGCCCGTCGCCAACACGTACTCACCTCTATTGTTGTTTTCAATTTGCTGTTCCATCACTAATCCTCTTAATTCCTGTCCATGAATTGAGAGCGCAGATTAGTGTCTCTGGACATCTGAGTCATGAAGAAGTGGTAATGTCGCGGTGATATTTGGGTAATGACGGCGAGATGGGTTTAGTGCAAACGCGTTTAGCTTTGCCTTGCCTAGGGTTGCCATCGAGAGATGGAGAGAGCGCGAAGTTTCCGTTTTATGTAATGAGGATAGGTGAGGGAAGGTGGCTGAGTTTGTTAATTCTTAAATTCTTATTTGGTAAACCTGAACTAAATATGAATCAACTCATTGCAAAGCCTTGGACATCCGCTCGGAACTGGTCGAGATTATGGCTTGCAGACTACGTTCTTGAGCGTCCCGTTCCGGACCAGGAGGTAGTGAATCCAGTAACTCAAGTCCTCTTCTTGAAAGTGATACTGCTTCAGGGTCGGCTGAACGACGAGTTGCGTTCTCGGCTGCTTGCAGTAAGTACTTAACTGCTCGCTCAAAGTCTTTAGATTCCTCGAAGTGCACCGCGAGCTCCGCAGCTATTTCACCCACACGCTCGCCGTATATACTTTCGCCTCTTTCTCCGATCCGCCCGTGTATCCGGCTTCGTAGCGTCAACGCGACGCGTTTATAAAGAACATCCAAATAAAGTGCATGAATAAACCTATAGCGAGGAGTAATTGTTCCGTCAGGCAATTCCGCGAGGTAAGCGGGAAGAAGAAAATGATTCTTCCGTGCGAGTCGATCGCAAATCTCTTCAATTCTAACCACGTCTTCTGCCAGCCCGGCAGAAATTGCGACCGCCGAACAATCCATACCTACAACACTCGCCCCTTCCAAGATCCGCTGTTCCTCAGCACTAAGTCGTTCAACGTGCTTATCGATCATCTGCCGAATATTCTCCGGCACTCCCATCTCAACCTCATCTAACGGAACTTGCAGTTGCCAGCAACTATCCTGATCGACGATTATTTTCTCTTCAACCAAAAATTCAAGGACGTTGACCATGAAGAGCGGGTTGCCTTCGGTTCGTTGATGAATCATCGCTGTTAAAGCTGCCGGAAATTTATGGCAGGGAAACGTTAGTAGTAAGAATTCATTTACTGCATCCACTGTGAGGTATTCGAGCGGGAGTTCATGACACAACTTATGTATTTGGAGTTCCTGTTTGACGCCTCGCAATGGATGCTCACTGACAATCACTTCCACCGGACGATAGGTGCCAATTAGTAACAGCCTGGCCTGCTGTCGACGTCGCGCGAGATACGAAACAAGATCCAGTGTTGAATAGTCACTCCAGTGAAGATCCTCAAGGAACAATACCACTGGAGTGACGGCCGTTATCTCTTCGAGTGCCTCAGCCATCTCGCGCAGCATTCGCTCGCGGGTTATCTTCAAACTGTTTTCTTGTGGTACTTCACGTTCAAGGACGCTTGAGAACTTGGGAATTTGGAAGATCCAGGTAGGCGCATATCTTCGAACTGTCTCGATTATTTGACCGTGAATCTCTTCCTCTAAACGCGAAAAGGCGTCGAGCACCGGGAGGTAGGCCTCACTGGAGCCGTACTGTTCGAGGCACTGGCCACGTAGGATACAGATCCCAGAATCGACGTGTTCCAGAAATGCTTCCACAAGGGTCGTTTTGCCAATGCCTGCTTCTCCAGTAACGAATACTGTTTGCGCCTCACCGGCTAGTGCTTTCCCAAAACACTTCTGCAGCTGGGCCAGCGCCGGCTCACGGCCGAGTAGTTTGATCGAAGTCGAGGGCACCTCTGCCGAATCGGCGCTCTTAATTAGAGTTATGTCGGAAGCATTTACACGGATCGGCGGTGGGGTGCCTTCAGTCAGCGGAGCAATAAACCGATAACCGCGGCGATGGGAAGTTTCAATAAACTGCGGAGTCTTAGCCTGATCATTCAATGCATGTCGTAACTGCCGAATGCAGTCCTTCAGCACGGCATCACCTACAAATGTTTCAGGCCAAACGTCATCAAGCAGCTGTTGCTTAGTTACGAGGGTTCCACTATGACCAATCAGGTATTTCAGAACAGCAAAAGCCTTGGGCCGAAGCGGAATTGACTGTGATCCTCGCCAAAGACACTCATTGGGCTCATCAAAACGAAATGGGCCGAAAATGATCTGCTTGTTGGCCATCGTTAACCAAATAACACCGCAACATTACAACTCCCTTATGACTTCATGTCCGGTCCTGCCTATTCTCCGCCCTATGATGAATGGATGGCAACACAAAGGCTCTTTTGTTATCAGGTTTTTTCCAAACACGGATCCTGATTCTGGCAGGATCTCGGGGCAAATTGAACACGTGGCTTCTGGACAATCCACACGTTTCGAATCACAGGAAGAATTGTGGATATTTCTCCATAGAGTGCTGAGAAGGGTCCGCGATGAATTTCAACAGGCCGATACGCTGGCTGAAGAAATTCCGCGCGCACCTGAACCTGACCGGAGGTGATACGAATTGATTACCATGATGATCAGACTTTGATTGTATTCAAGGTTGGTGCGCCCAACAGAAGAGATTTGGACAGACTTTCGGTAAATCTTCGATTCAGAACCGGTGAACTTAAATTCAGATGAAGACTTCACCTTCGCTCTCTCTAGTCCAGTCAGCGTTAGGCTTTGCGAATGTCACCTGAACTATCGGCAACTTATTAACGATGTAACACGAATATAAAGAACTCTTAGGTGAAAGTCTTTTAAGATTCGTCGCTAGGAATACTCTATTAGTTATATGGTCACACGCATTCGCATCATCGCAATACTCTTTTTCGTCGTGTCGATAAGTTTGATACGTCCCTCAGAGTCACAGGCACAAGGGTTCGTAGTACTACAGGCGGAATCGATGCCATTCAAAGATAGTGGACAACCAGGTAATAATGGCGCTTCGTGGGCCATAGATGAGAATGGCTCGATCACTCAGCCGGTAATGTTGACCAAGGGCAAGTACCGGCTTCACGTGGTGGCTCGAGGCACTTCTGTCGGTGACGCCTGGCCAGAGATGCAATTAAAGATAGACGGAATTGCGGTTGGGCCGAAGGTCGTGGTGGATTCCACCGACTGGTCCACCTACTCAGTAGAGGAGCAACTGGCCAATGGCGCTGCGAGCGTCAGTGTTGAATTAACTAATGCCTATTTTGATCAAGAGACAAATAGGTACAGGTCGTTGGAAGTCGATCGGGTAACCATCGAGAACCTTTCGAACCACAAGAAAAGCCTGCCCTGGCGACTTACTATAGTCCTCATGGGACCAGTTGATCCCATTCAGCACGCTGAAATTCCAGTCGAAGAAGCGATTTCATTTATTGAAACGCGGACATGACTGGTGTTCGATGTCCAGTATGTAACGAGTTATTCCCCTCACGATTATACGCCTTACCGATTTGGGCCAGACGCTGACGGAGACGGTGTGGGAGACGACACGGCTTACCTCATGATGGGATGGAACATTCCTAAATCAATTATCGATTCGTTGCCGGTCAGTTCGTCATATCTTTTCTTGTACACGATGAACGGCTTGCTGCCGCTTCACGCAGGTTCGTCTCTGGGGGTTAATTACGGCATTTTGAAAGGTGGAAAGCCGCGACCGTATTCAACCGTTCCGATTGATCAACCATGGTATGTAAACGAACCTGTCGATGGATTTAGAAGTCATGCCGCGCAAATCCTGACCCATGAGATCATTAACACGATTCAAGGCAGACTAGAAGCGCCGCCTTACAACTGTTCGCAGCTTACGGCGGCGTGGGGGTTACCTCCAGCGCAGTTTGAATCCGAACGTCTCTTAAAGCTCAGCGACGCGTGCTATGAGAAGTTGAGTAAGAAGACTCAGTGAGATAGTTACCAGTCGCTGACGCGAGGCTTTGCACAAAAAGTCGAAATACCACCAACGGCAGTTGGTGGATGGTTCAGATCGTTTCTACGACAACTTGTTCACCAAAATGCCGCGCGCGCAAGCGCGCCGGAGGAGAGAGAAACGGCCTTTGGTAGAAAGGATCTGAACGTATCCACCAACTGCCGTTGGTGGGATTCCGCGTTTCACCAGTGCTTGATGTAGATAGGATCTGAACCATCCACCCACTCCCGTGGGTGGGATTTTGAACTGTTTATGCAAAGCTCTCACGCAACCTAACAAAGAGCCCGCTCATGCCGAGTAACTGTTCAATCTGAAGGCAAAGAGAACATTATCCTCGTCAACCTACCAGGTCGGAAAAACTGATCAGCGTCAATGTGGTCCAGGTGCTAATCAGGAAAAGAGCTGAATGAAGTAACCTGTACATGGGTAATGATGATGTTACCTTTGCACGCCCGAGGAAATCCAAAACATTTCTTTCCTGCAACGACGATAAACCAAGAACACGGTTTGCTTCGTCGAGACAGTAAGGACAGCTCACAAGATGACTGACCCTGCTGCGCGAAATTGGTTTATGGCTGGTTTGGAGTCTTGTGATTTGCTCTTTGTCAAAGCACTCACCTCTCCGGGTAGCGAAGATCAACCTGCGAAGGTGACTCATTAGATCGCCAGTTTGTGCCGATCGTTTTTCTGGTTGGGAGTGCAATAAGGAAACTCTGTCGGTTTTTGCAGCTGAAGATCGGTTGTCTGCGGAACCATTTACCTCCCACCGAGCCAATTTGAGTTGAACATCAACGACATTGCGACTACGACTGGTTAGCTTTGCTATTTCGTAAGGGAGGTAGCCATGAAAGAATCTAAGAATCAATAAGCTCGCTGCAATTGACGTCTCTTTTCTGACACACGCGCGTTGACAGATAGCAATCAAATTGTCTTTCGCCAGAAGTTGATCTCTTGGATCTATCGTAAGGGCAATACTCTCCCGGACCTCAAGATCGAAAGGGAGATGCAGACGGCGCGGAGTTCGTCTTAGATATGAGAGATAGGTGTTTCTTACTACTCCATAGAGATAGTTATCGATGTTATTGATGGTCGCGAGGTCACCGGTTGAAAGAGAGAATTGTAGAAACGATTCCTGAACGAGGTCCCTCGCCAGCTCGCGATCGGGTCGAGTTAGTTGAGATGCCCACTTAAGTAACTGATCATACCGCTCAAGAAATACTTCCTCATGACTCAACTTCTTGGCTGCAGCCTGTGCGGCGCTCATCTAAACGGATTTCCTGTCTCTGGGGATTTGAAGGCAGGTCATTTTGTAATTGCTTACTGGATCGATCGCGTTAACGATAAGATAACTGAAGGTTAAATATCACCGAGCTGTTAGCATCTATCTTCACGATCAAAAACTCCGCTGAACTGGAGCTAGTAATGGTCTCGTTGATTGCAAAATTGATGGTCCAATCGTCACTGGTCCAAGAAATTGCTCCGCAATACGTAACTAAGATTTAAGTCAATCGTAACGATCAGTTCTTAGTCGCAAACGACAATGGCGCTTCTGATCATCAACGGAAGTGAATGTTCGCGTTCGGGAATTTTCCGTCTTACGCTTCCTGCGGAATTTCTGTCCGTCAGTACAACATTTCATTTAGAAGAGTTGGAGTTAGATGCCCACACGTCGTAAGAAAACGCAAAGGGTTCGACCTGCTAAGTCTCCCACAGTGGCAGTAGAAGTGCTGCTCGGAACTGATGAAGTGAGTCTTATTTCTTCGTCCAGTGAAGCAGTATTGAACTCGCCGGCCGAGGTGTTAGCGTCCAAGACGGTTTCAGGGCCTGCCAACTTTGTTAATACATTGATCAGTAGCGACGCACTAAAGTTGGCGGCGCTGCCGCTCTTCGGCGCGTACGTCGCGTCGTTCTCAATGTGGCAGGATAAGTCAGGTAACTTAGTTACCGGTCTTGGTTTGGGTGGCTGGGGGGATCTTCTCTTTCACATTCGTGCTGCAGTTTTCTTTGCCGAACAGGGTGGTTGGCCTCACGAAAGCTTTTTTCTTTCAGGCAATCCGGTTGGGTACGCATTTGTTTCGGATTATATTTCCGCGTTGTTATGGAAAGTGGGTTTCTCACTCTCAACCGCGTTTTCTTTGCCCACTGTTTTACTCGTCGCCGTTTTCCTGGGGGCTTTGGAATTCTTTGTTTTACGGATGACTCGTTCCATCCCAGCCGCAATTCTCAGTGCTTTGTTGTTCACTTTTTTTGGCGGATTGAGCGGTTGGTCGATTCTTTCTGAATTGTCACCTGATTCCTGGACCAAATTGCGCGACCTGCCTCATGGGATCACAGTATGGCGCGAGGCCAACTACGCAGTTCTTAATCCTTTTGTAATGATGATGCATCAGCGTGCGTTTCTCCTGGGTTTTCCGCTCCTGGTTGCGTTGCTTTATGTAAGTTGGAGATTCCTTCAAGAGAAGTCGCTTTTGATGCTCGGTCTCCTGGTGTTGGGCGCAACTCTGCTATCACTCTTCCATCCGTTTACCTGGGTTTCATTTCTGATGATTTTTGTTTCGTGGATGGCTTGGACGATTGTTTTCGGAGTGCAGACTTACACTCGCAAGGAGATTGGTTTCACGGTAGCAGCCCTGGGCACAATCTGCTTGTTAGGTTTCTTGATCGTCAAGAGCCTTCAGCCCAATGCTGGTGCGTCATCTATTACATGGCGCCCAGGTTGGTTGGCAACCGACGTAAACTGGATCTCTTTTTGGATCAGAAATGCCGGCCTTTACCTCATCGTTGGCGGTGCCGCCATCCGTTACTATCTGAAACGAAATCCACCACTTGCCTTGCTAGCGTTAGCGGGATTCACTCCATTTCTGGCGGCTAATCTTTTCCAATTCGCTCCTTGGGATTGGGACAACACAAAAATTTTCGCACCTGTCTGGATAGTTCTTTCCATCGCGGCGGGTAGTCTGCTCGTGTCGCTCTGGGAAACGGACCAACTTAAATGGCGAGTCTTATGTTCAGCGACATTGCCAATCTTAATTCTCTCAGGCGCATTAGAAGTCGCTCGAGTAATCGCTTATCGCAGCCAACCTTTCACTATCAGCACAGCTGCCGACCAATCAATGGGTAGTGAAATTAGAAGCCGCTTGAATAAGAGCGAGGTGATGTTGTCTGAGCCAGAAGCTAGCCATCCGGTCTTCATGTACTCAGGTCGTCCAAGCTTTGTGGCCTATGAAGGCTGGCTCTGGAGCCAGGGTTGGAAAGGGAAGTACGAGCAACGGTTGCTCGACAAGAAAACCATCTACGATGGTGGAGAAGCATCGCGGGAACTGATTGACAAAAACAACATCGCATATGTCGTGATTGGACCTCCGGAGCTGAAAGCTGGTGCGAATCAGGAATGGTTCGATCTCAACTACTCGCCCTTGCTCAAGGTGAACGACTACATAGTCTACAACGTCAAGCAAGGTAAAGAATCCGTCTCGAAGTCGGGCAGTAACCACTAATAACGTCTTCGTGATCTTTCGGTACCCACGGACCAAATGACAGCCAGAACTCAAAAAATAATCATCAATCAAGCGCAAGCCATGATCTCTCTGGTTGTCCCGATTTATAACGAGGAAGAGTTGATCGATCTGTTGCATCACCGCATAACAGGCGCGCTGAATGGGATTGCTTACACCTGGGAGGTCATCTACGTGGACGATGGCAGTAGCGATCGTTCACTGGAGTTGTTGCTGAAGAAAGAAGCGGGTGACGCTCGTGTAACGGTTGTTGAGCTCTCTCGTAATTGGGGTCATCAGTCTGCCATAACCTCCGGGCTTTCTGTGGCCCGCGGTGATGCAGTGGTAATGATGGATGGAGATCTACAGGATTCACCCGAAGTGATTCCCGAATTGGTAAACGTCTGGGAGAAGGGGTCACAGGTCGTTGTCGCACAGCGGCGGTCTCGTCGGGAGCACGGTCTTAGAAAGTGGTTGTTTCCTTTATTCTATAAGCTCTTAGGTTATCTTTCGGATTTTCCGATACCCCTTAACGCTGGCATCTTTGGTTTGCTCGACCGCCAGGCTGTAGATGCAATCAATCGCTTGTCTGAGACCAACCGATACTTGCCCGGGTTACGGGCTTGGATCGGATTTAAGACTTCTGTGGTGTATTACGATCGAGAGCAACGCGCCGGTGGCGAGCCTAAGCAAAACCTCTGGCGACTCCTCAAGTACGCGCTCGACGCGATTTTCAGCTTCAGCTACAAACCCCTGCGTCTAAGTTTTTTCCTGGGCTTCTTTGTAGCGTTGGTGGCAATTAGTTATGGCTCCGCATTGATTATCTGCAGATCACTTGGAGTGGGTTTCTTCGGCGGACCAGTAATTGTTGGTTATACCAGCACGATCGTTTCAATCTTATTACTTAGTGGCGTTCAACTCATCTCAGTTGGTCTTCTCGGTGAATACATCGGACGCATTTACGACGAGGTCAAAAGCCGTCCGTTATTCCTCATCCATGCAATTCATCGTGACCAGCAGAAGCATGTAGTGGCTAACGACCAGGTTAGTACTCATCCGAATCTTTCGGGTAGGAATTCTCGCGCAATCGCTAAGAGCATGACCGCTGGAGTGCGCGGGTGAGCTTTGGCTCAAGGACGGAGTGCCGATTTGAATCATCAGATAAGGAGTAATTAACCCAAGTGAGTTCGGCCGTAGCAAAGCGTCGCAGAAAAGCAAATAAAGCTGAGGCAGTGCCAGTCATTCCTCAGATCACAGCCGTTCCTGCCTTGCCGAATGCCGAACCATTAGCGGCTCGGCAATCGTCACCTGCACTAATGGCTCAGCCTTTTGAAATTAGTGATCGAGCCTGGCTGGTCGCAAGTGTCGGAATTCTTTTGCTGGCAGCGGCTCTACGGCTTTACGCTCTTGAGCTTAAGCCCATGCATCACGACGAAGGCGTGAACGGGTTCTTTCTGACTACTCTTGTCCGACAGGGTATCTACAAATACGACCCGGCAAACTATCACGGCCCCACTCTCTACTATCTCGCATTGCCTCTCGTGAAGATTTTCGGTCTCGACACTTTTTCGGTTCGACTACTCACTGTTATCGCCGGACTAGCTACCATCGTTTTGGTACTCGATCTCAGGCGTTACATCGGAAAGCTCGCCACACTATTTGCTGCAGCTCTTATAGCAGTATCTCCGGGCGCCGTTTTCTATTCCCGATATTTTATTCACGAGTCACTATTTATTCTTTTCACACTAGGAATCGTCTGTGCTGCTCTGAGATTTTACGAGACTCGCCGAATGGTGTATCTCGTCTTGGGGACGGCTTCCGCGGCACTCCTATTTGCGACAAAGGAAACAGCCTTTGTTTCTCTGATTGTGCTTGCGCTTGCCTGGGCGGTGGCCTGGTGGTGGCCCAATCGGGAGGTTGCCTCTCACAAATTAGTGTATTCCATTTTTCGTTTTCCGATACCTGAAGCGAAGAAGCGAAAGGCAAAGGAGCGGGTGCGCGAAGCACAACGCAACTCCGTTGATCTGCGATCGATAATCGAGCGCTTGGGCGGTAGAGATCGTTTGGTAATGCTTTCGGTCTACTCCCTTGGTTTATTCATCTTCATAAACATCCTGTTCTACTCGTCATTTTTTACTAATTGGCCTGGTGTTAAGGGCGCTGTCGAGTCGCTTCAGATTTGGACCAAGACGGGTACAAGCCAATTTCACGAAAAGCCATTCGGTACCTACATCACGTGGTTATTGCAGGAAGAGATGCCGATACTTCTGCTGGCGCTCGCTGGAGCGTATCTAGCTCTTTTCAGCGAGAGGATTAATCGTTTCGCTGTTTTCATGGGCGCATGGGCGTTTGGAATTTTCGCGGCTTATTCCTTGATACCTTATAAAACTCCCTGGCTGATGCTTAGCTTCATTGTTCCGATGGCCGTTGTTGGGGGCTATGCGCTTGAAAATCTGAGGCATCACGCGTGGGGTAATTTGAAGGCGCCAATACCAGCGCTCCTAATAGCTAGTCTCGCCGTCGTGATTTCTGGCTACCAGTCATTCGTGCTCAATTATCGCGAGTATGACAACGATCAATATCCATACGTGTACGCGCACACACACCGGGAATTGAATGCATTGGTGAGCGAGGTCGAGCAACTTGCGCAACGAGCAGGCACAAAGGATATAGGGGTGTCGATCGCTTCTCCGGAAAACTGGCCTTTGCCGTGGTACTTCCGTGATTACACCCGAGTTGGCTACGTCGGGACGATCGCTGATCGTTACGATTCAAAGGACACTCCGCTGGTTATCGGACGAGAAAGCAACCAACCCAACGAAGATCAGACAGCAAAACTTCAAGTAGCTTTGGGATCTGATTATGAGAAGGTCGGGACATACACGCTGAGGCCGGGTGTGCGGCTGGCACTGTTTGCCCGTCACGATCTAGCGAAGCGATAACATCTTTTGAACCCTGATACAACTTGCAAAATGCGACGACTGCTAAAGCGTAATCGAAGGGGTGAAGCATGCTCGCTTTCGTATATCTGATCCTCATGATAATGGTCGGTGATGCTCTGAGCCGACGGTTCTGCAATTTCGTGTCGCCAGTTCACCGGTGGTCAACCGCCTTTCTTGTTGGGTTGCTGCTGAGTAGTTGGACCACCTACCTGGCTGCTCGCCTTTTTGCTTCCAATGCACGTCCATTAATGTTCGGGAATGTCGTGTTTTTCGTGGCGGCAGGAGTCACCATTTATCTCCTACGACGCAAGAATTCAGGCGCGACCAAAGAACGGAAGGAGTTGCCTGAGGAGGCAAAGGAAAACAAACGAGACTGGATTGTCGTGCTGGCTCTCCTTGTATTTGTATCCTGGATGATGTTCAGCACCTTCAATATGAAGGCCGGAAACCTTCAGATCGCTAATCATGAATGGAGCGACTTTGGTCCCAACATCGCACTCATGCAGAGTTTTGCCGTTGGCAACAACTTTCCAACTGAGTATCCACACTTTGCCGGTGATCGCATTCGTTATCACTTCCTTTTCTATTTTCAAGCCGGCAATCTTGAATACCTTGGTCTCAATCCGGCTCTAAGCAATAACCTACTAAGCATACTTTCATTGGTGTCAATGTTGATGCTGGTGATGACACTCGGATTCTTACTGTTTGGTTCGCGGGTTGTGGGACGTATTTCTGCGGCGTTGTTTTTCTTCCATGGTTCGTTGGCCTACGTTCCTTTTCTGCGTTCGCAAGGGTCGATCAGCAATGCGATCAACGCAGCGACAGGGCTGACTGCGTTTCTACCGTCTGGCTTTCCGTATCGTGGTGAAGATTGGGGAATGTGGTCGTTGTTGAACTTTCTAAACCAGCGCCACTTTGCCAGCGCCATTGGCGTTTTCTTATTGACAGTTTGTTTTCTAATTGAGCGTTACCTCGCAGCGAGCAAGGCGAAAGTCGTCGAACTGCCAACGACGCAAGAAACTGATCAATCAAATATAACTGATGCGACCAAGCGTAAGAATATATTCCAATGGTTGGAAGAATTAGTTCAGGGCAACGCCAGTTTCCTATTTATTGGGAGTCTAGTGGGATTGCTGCCCATGTGGAACGGAGCAGTGTTCATCGCAGCACTAGTCGTATTGGTGACCTTCTTCGTTTTCTTTCCGTTGCGGCGGCAGATGTTGTTGCTTCTCGCAACAACAGCAATTGTCGCGCTCCCTCAGTTGGTTTATCTCAGAACCGGAGACATTCGACCGGCCCAGTACTCTCTCTTTCACTGGGGTTATACGATAACTGATCCAACGATCTTGAATGTTCTTAAATACCTCGCTTATACCTTTGGTTTTAAGTGGGTGTTTATTGCGTTAGCAGTTATTTGGATGTCGTGGTTTCAACGTCGGCTGGCGTTGGCTTTCATGAGCCTTGTAGCCGTCGCGTTTCTATTTCAGTTCAGCGAGGAAGTGCTCGCGAATCACAAGTTCTTGAACATATGGTTGATCGTTGCCAACGTATTCGTCGCTTATGGCATTTGGCGCTTGTGGTCCGTCGCGGTGAAGCGCGTTCCAGTGAGATTAGCGACGGTCGGACTTGTACTACTGATAGTCCTCGGCGGAGTGATCGACTTATTTCCAATTCACAGATCCTATTACGCCGAAGTCCCCTTTGAAGGAGACCCGCTACTCCGCTGGACGCGTGAGAATACCGACCCGCAAGCCGTCTTTCTTTCCGATCGATTCGTCACGCATCAAATCCTCCTTGCAGGAAGAAGGATCTTTTTTGGTTGGCCGTATTACAGCTGGGGAGCAGGGTACAAAACTGCAGAACGTGAAGCGATCTATCGGCAAATGTTTGAGGAGAGAGATGCGTCACGACTTACTCGTCTTTTGAAGGATAACAACATTTCTTATGTCGCCATCGACGATGGTCTTAGAAATGGTGACTTCATCACAAAGTTGAATGAGGCAGTCTACGAAAACCACTTCGAGAAAGTCTTTCACGACTCCGATAATCGATACGGTGGCTTAGCGATTTTTAAGGTTGCGGGCAACCCGGGTGGATCAAGTGAAACTGCCGTTACTACGGCTGCGGATGAGCCAAATCTTCCTGCGGTTAATGCGTTCCAAGGTGGTCGGGGAATGGCTCACGGACAATTCGCAAGCGCGCGTGGGATCGCCGCAGATTCTGAAGGAAGCATTTATGTCGCTGATACGGGAAATTCTCGGATTCAAAAATTCTCGACCGAGGGCGAATTCGTCACGACTATTGGTCGAGCCGGGAATGGTATGGGGCAGTTGCGTGATCCAGTAGGTGTCGCAGTCGACACTGATGGCAACATTTATGTTAGTGACTCAGGTACTCACAAATTAGTTAAATTCGGCAACGATGGAAAATTCGTGGGACAGTGGGCGGGACCAGACCCAGGGTTTTATGGTCCGCTTGATGTTGCACTAGGACCCCAAGGTTATTTGTATATCGTCGATCAAGGTCGCGCCCGCATAGTTGTTATGGACAAGTTGGGGAACCCGCTCAAGGAATGGGGAAAGAAGGGAAGTGGCGACGGGGAGTTTGACGATCCGACCGGTATCGCTGTGGGAGGCGATCGTGTTTATGTTGCCGACTTAAAGAACAGCCGCATTCAGGCTTTCGATTTGGAAGGGAAGTTCATTCGCCAGTGGGCGATTCCTTCGTGGCGCCAACAAGTCTTTCACAATCCCGATGTCTTTTATGATTCGCGAGCCCACAGAGTTTATGTTTCGGATGGCGCAACAAACGAAGTGCTAGTCTTCGATCCAGAAGGCAAGTCGCTCGGACCAAGGAAGTCGGCGACATCCCCAAAGTTTGACCGTCCTTCGGGACTAGCATTGGCAGAACCAAATGGACTCAGGCGTCTTTACGTCATGAATACTGATGGCGCCAATTTGTCCTGGATTGATTTGGGAGCTGCTGATCCGAGTAAAGAGGCTGTGCATTCAGCGTCGGCAGCAACTGTTCGTTCGCGTAATGATTGATCATGGGTATAGTACTGATCCTCGTTTCAGCGGTTGCTGGATATTGCCTTCTAAAGCAGTTTTCCAAGATCGACAAACCGCTCATCCTATTTTCCGGTGCGACTGTAATCGGTTGTATTTTATGTGGAACCCTCCTTTACCTGGTTGACCTCCTTCTCGCAAAGAATTTCGGAGACTTTTTCAACAGTAACTTTCTCGTCCTCGCCGCGGCTGGCGGCTACATTTTTCATATTTCAAAACGACTGAGGCTCACCGATGAGGCGCGCTCGGATCTTTTGGCGCTAAGAAACGATCGCGCTGCAGTGTGGTGTCTCTTCTTAGTTGTGATCTTTTCGGCCTATCTGAATTGGCACTCACTCAACGTAACATCAAGGGGTGACATTCTCGTCGCAAATGGCGCGTGGAGCGATCTGATGTACCACGTGTCGTACATACGCACGGTCGCTCTGGGAAACAACGTTCCAATTCAGTATCCATACTTTGCCAACGAGCCTATTCGCTATCACTTTCTCTTCGATTACTTCACCGGCAAAGTTTCTCAACTGGGACTGGATGCAGTTCAAGCTCTGAACATAATGTCTACGCTTGGGCTAGTTTCGCTGTTGATGCTTGTGTTTGAGTTTGGACGACAGTTATTCAAACGAACGCTGACCGCCGTGTTAGGGATTTTGTTTCTAGTCTTTCACAGTTCACTGAGCGTTTTTCCTTGGCTCAAAGAAAACTTCAATGGGAACATTCTTCAAAGCATTCTGCAGAAGGGTGGTTGGCTTGCCGGAACTGACTTTGAAGTCTGGGGACTCTTCAATCTTAATGTTTTTGTAAATCAACGTCATTTTGCATTTGGACTCGCTGCCCTGGTTCTTCTCGTAATTGTCCTGGTCAAGTTCACTGCAGAGAGCGAAATCGACGATTCGTCACCTAATGAGTTGTCCCTTTCGAATGTTAAGGCTTGGGTACTTGATTATGGCAACGTGAAAGTACCGCTGTTCTGGGCAGTGATCATTGGCTGTCTCCCTTTTTGGAATGCGTTGTTTGCAGCAATTGCCGTGATGTTTGTTTTGGCCTTCGCTTTATTCAATTACAAGAACAAAAACTTGTTGCTTGGCCTGCTACTTACAGCAATCGTCGCTTCTATAATTGTTTATCCTCAATTAATGCTTTTCAAAGCGGGTGCGAGCGCACTCAAAGATTACCCGCGCTTTCATTTCGGCTATGCGTTGGATCATCCCTCGCTCATAGGCTTCATCACCTTCTATTTCAAGGTATTCGGTTTGAAGGTGCCATTAATTGCCGCCGCATTGTTCCTGGTTGAACGACGACTACGGGTGTACGCGCTGATCCTTTTGATTCCCTTCCTAATCGCAAATCTATTTCAACTTTCAAGTGTTCTCTACGATAACAATAAGCTAATCATCGCCTCCCTCGTCTTCATGAACTGCTATGCCGCTTACGGGATTGTCTATCTCCTGGAGAAGCGGAGCTTAGCTGCAAGGGTGTCGGCAATTGTCTTGTCAGTCCTGATCACGTTGGCGGGAGTGGTTGACTTCTTTGCTGCGAGGAATCTCAAACAAACAGCCATTGCTGATCAGACTTCTTCGTTAAAGTGGTGGACAGTTCAACACACGAAACCAAGGTCAGTGTTCCTGACCAATACTTCTATTCCGTTTGCCGATAACGCGGTGTCTGCTGTCACTCTGGCAGGAAGATATCTTTACGTGGTCTCAAACTGTGTCGCAAGTAGTTGCTCTGTGGATCCCCGCCTCGACACTGCTCGTCGAATCTATTCGTTCGCAGGTGGAATGGAGCAAGTGAAATCGCTCCTTCAAGCAGAAGGAATCGACTACGTGCTGGTTGACGAGCATGTGCGAAACAATCGAGAGCTCGGCTTGAATGAAAGAGCGTTTATTGAGAACTTCAAAATGGTTTACAAGGAAGAAGGACTGAGCGTCTTCGCGTTGCCGTGACGCTGGTCCGCGGATGATTCACCGCAGCCCTGGTTTCCACAAAAAAGTCGAACTACCAACAACGACAGAGGCAGTGTCGGGCACCACCGGCTTCAGCCGGGTGGGGCATCAACTTTGTGCTATTCCGTGTCAGCTATTCCATTTGGAGACACCACCGATTTTAGTCGCGTGGAGTTTCAATTTCTGCCGTTTACTTCAATCGTGTCGAGTTGAACTCCACGCGACTAAAGTCGGTGGTGTCTTCCCGTGGATGGTATTTGAACTTTTTGTAAAACCTCCGCAACTTGCTACAGCGTTTCTGATGCCAATCTCTTGGTGGCGATATCATCACCACTTTGAGGCTTTTCAGTTGCACTAATCTCGCGCAGGCGCAATTGTTACGTCGCCGCGGACCAAAAAATAAAGTGCGAAGAAAACCGCCGGAACAAAGTCGATCAGGTGGACCACTATAGCGATTGATGCTCCGAGTTCTCGCGTGACCCCTAAAAAAATTAATCCTGCAGCGGCGGCTGCGTGAAACGCCCCTGCGGCACCTCCTGGAGTGGGTACAAGCGAACCAACAAGAGCCCAACCTAGTACAAAGATCGTTTCACGAAAACCAAATGGCACGCCAAAGGCACGAATGACGAGCAAATTGCCAATAACGATCGCCAACCAAAGAAATCCAGTCCAAAAAACGGTGACGACCAGTTCACTTGGATAAGACAGTACTTGCAAAGCGCTCGCGATCTGTTCAAGCATGCCGATTAGAATTACGCCCAGGCGCTTCGGTCCTGATGACCAAGCCTTCACTCGCGTATCGAGTCTTCTGATAATGAACTTTGCCTTTCGTGCAAACCAAAAGAGAATGGCAAGCCCAGACAACGTTCCAATCAAAAGCACCAAGCCAATCTCACGAACATAAGAAAAGTTAAGTTCACTGGTTGAGTTTGGTTGAAACCACAGAAGGTTCACGGAGAACAGCAAGACGATCGCTACGAAGTCGCAAATGCGTTCCACAAAAATCGTCACAAACGAGGCGGTTGGACTAACTCGACGATCGCGTAACGGGAGTAGTGCAGGTCGAACAACTTCACCCGCACGTCCCAAAACGAAAAAGGCGCTGAAGCCAACGACGTTGGCGATAAAAAGATCCTTAAGATTTGCCTTTGCGAGCGGCTTCAACAGAGCACGCCAACGGTAAGTCCTCAATAGATAAGTAGAGCTAATCACTAACGTAGCAGCTACCAGATATTTAATATCCGCATGTCTTATGCTGGCACGGACCTCAGTCCAATCAACGCCTTTACCAAACCACCATAAGATGACGACGGCGAGTAGCAGGAGAGAAAGAGTTTTTAGATGTTTCGGCAGACGACGATTCCGCTGAGTCAAAAGACTAGTATTGTTCATGGGAGAATTAAGTTGGTTATTGTTGTCTCAACCAGCCGTGGCTGAAAACGACTTGTAGGCTTTTTGCTGTACCGCCGGGGATTCGATTGAGCGAGCAATCACATAGCGAGGTCGTCTTTTTACTTCATCGTAGATCCGAGCCAGATACTCACCAATAACCCCGAGACTAATCATCAAAAGACTTCCGATCAGAAGGAGCAAGAAGATCACCGTAGCAAAGCCACTGACGGCTCTTCCGAGAAGAATTACCACAGTTGTCTGCGCTGCAACGAGGATGGCGAACAACAGAAACAAGACTCCGGCAATAGTTATTAACTGTAGCGGCAGAGTTGAGAATGATGAAATTCCGGTTAACGCTAGTTTCATCCGACGAAGGAATGACCATCCCGATTTGCCGCCAGCACGATTTGCAACTTCGAATGGAATCTGGACACGATTGAATCCCAACCATGCTGTCATTCCACGGAAGAACACGTTTCGCTCATCCATTTGAAGTAGAGCGTCCACAGTTCTTCGATTCATCAATTTGAAATCGGAAGCGCCTCTCAACTCGAAACCTGACAGCTGGTTCCAGAGTAGATAAAACAAGGCAGCGCTGAGCTTGTCGATGGGAGACTCTTTGCCTCGCGACACTTTTGTAGCTTCGACTACGTCTGCGTCGTGCTCGCGCCAGATACGGACCATCTGCGGAATCAATGCTGGTGGATGTTGCCCGTCCCCGTCCATGACGATAACCGCATCACCTCGAGCCAAATCGAGTCCTGCGCATAAAGCCAATTCCTTTCCAAAGTTCCTGCTCAATCTCACGGCTCGGATCATTGAGTATTTCGCGGCTTCCTGAGTAACGACACTCCATGTGTTATCGGGTGAACCGTCATCGACCAGTATGATTTCGTATGAGATATCAGTCGCTTTTAGCGACTCTCGAATCGATTCCAATACGAAACGAATCTGGCCACCTTCTCGATAGAGTGGCACAACGATCGACAGTAGTTGCCCGTTCAATACTGGCGTCTTCTTCATTTTGGTTTCGTGCCGTGGACTGCGACAGTTGTTGTGGGTACCCAAATGTTGGCATTTCCCAGAATCGGCGGACATGGCAAACGAAACTTAGAGACAATTAGTGCCAAAGGAAAAGCGTGGGGATAAGGCATGGTCCGCAAGTTGATCAATCCAGCCTTTTTCATGAGACCAGACAGCGTACTGGCATCAAAATAAAGAACATGCTCTGGAGTTTTGAACGAAGGCCACCGTCTACCCATCGCCTTGCGTAGCAATCCGTTCATATCCGGAGCGGCTAGTAGCATTACGCCGTTTGGTGTGACTTTCCCAGCCAGGCGCGCGATGAAATCAAGCGGTCGGTAGACGTGTTCGATCACATGCGTGGCAATGACACAATCGAATTGCCAGTTACGTGGAATCTGTTCAATTCCGCCACGGTAGACCTTGTCGGCTCGAGAAGATGCCAATTCAGCCCCAACATTTGAAAACTCAGTACCAACACGGTATTCGAAAAAGTGTTTGGCCTCGTCCAGCAAAAAGCCATACCCGCAACCAATCTCCAGCAATGAGCCGCCAGTCAGACCGCGGTTGTGCAGATTAGAAAGCAAACGTCTAAAGGTTGCGCGGAGCGCCCTCTCTTGCATCGAATAACTAACGTCCGAGTAACCCGAGTCGCCACGTTCAAAATACTCGTCATTCGCATAGGCCTGGTTCATCGCGTCTTCAGTTAAGCGCGGATATAGATAGTGCACTCCACAATCAGAACAACGCACGATTGTGTATTGATCAAACTGCGGATATCGAATCTCGCGAGCCTCGCTAAAACATATTGGACAAAGCGGGTATTCGAGTTCGGCAGCTTGCGCAGCCGTGAATAATTGTTGGCGCTCCAACTGTTGCATATTGATGAACCGACAGCGTTTTGAAACCTAACCTCAAACTCTGTCTCACTAAGCGAGAAATTGGTGGTGCGGGAATCGTAAGGAAGAGTTGGACCAAAAAAGTTAACGGATGGATAAATGTAAGTTAAATATTGGAAATGCGTTGCAGCTTCGTTTGCATCAGTCACGATCAACTGAATTACGACTAGAGAACGATTGAATCAGTACGCTACAGCAAAAGTTAACCTATCTTTCATTTCAGATTGGCCTCCCAACTTGCGACTTAGTAGTTGAACGCAAACAACGTAACCAACTAACAAACCAATACAACATCGGGATCGACTTCTTGAGTAAGGAGAGGCCGAAAGGTTTGCTCGAAGGGCGGAAGTGTGCCCAAGAAACAACAAGCTATGATTACTCGTTTCGAAATTCTCAAATATCTTACCTCAAACCTTCACCTCGTTAATGTCAACCGTCCAGTAATGAACCCCGCCAGTCCCTCGACGAACAAGGAAAGCATGGAGGCGTGTGCGGTGAGCCTCCACGACGAAAAAAACCGAACAGAAGCAGAAAGTACAGGAGCCTAACGATGAGAAAAACATTGTCCGTGTTTACTCTATTAGCAATGTTTTTGGCGAACGCGGTGATGCCGGTTCTGGCAGTGCCCGCGTTGGCCATCCGCAGCGGGCCTTATGATCCCGCTCCGATGGCGCCGCCACCCGCCCCGTGTTCACCGGGCATAATAACCCTTAGCGGTAATTCCTCAGTTTCCGGTTCTTCCGGAAACATTCGCACGTTTAGCTTAGGTGGCATAAGCGTGAAAGCCAGTGGTTTCAGCCGACGATACAACGATGGATCGTGGGCTGCTGCCTATCTTGGAGCCTACAGCGAAGGGCTCGGTGTTACAGATGGCAGTGAAAATGGAGCCAACGATACCCACCGTGTGGATAACATCGGTTCGGGAAATACGAGGCGTAACAATTACGTTCTCTTTGAGTTTAATCAGTCTGTTGTCGTTGACCAGGCTTTCTTGAACAACGTTGGGGCTGATAGTGATGCCTCGTTTTGGATCGGCACGAAGTCAGATCCATTCAATAATCACAATTCGCTGAGCGACGGTTTTCTGAGCAGTCTTGGTTCACAGCAAGATAGCGATGGTGGCTCATCCGATCGCTGGGCCAACATCAATGCGGGCAATGTAGCGGGAAATGTGCTCGTTGTTGCGACTAGACCTGACGGAAGCAATGATGAGTTCAAGCTGAATAAGCTTGATGTCAAGTGTTCAGCGTCACCGACGCCTACACCGACCCCAACACCCACACCGACTCCATCACTGTGCGCGCCAGGCACCTTGAACTTCACAGGTAGCTCGGCAACCGACGGATCCGACGGAAACATTCGAACGTTCTCCGTTGGTTCGGTTAGCGTTCACGCCAGCGCATTCGCAGTTAAGAAGAGCAACTTTAATTTTGAGACGGCATACCTCGGCCTCTATGCCGATGGATTAGGAGTAACCGATCAAGGTGAGGGCAATGGCAGTAGCAATCGCGATCGAGTTGATAACGTGGGTGATCGCCTCAATTTTGTTTTGTTCGAATTCAACACCGTCATTGTGCCCGATAAAGCTTTACTGCAGAGCATCGGAGCCGACAGTGATGCGACAATCGCAATCGGTACAGCAAACAATCCCTACAACAATCACTTAACTCCCAGCGGAGTTATGCTTAGTGCCATCGAGAATAACGACGGTGGAAACTCGGCGCGAACTGCTGACTTCAACCCTGGGAACAAATCAGGGAACTGGATGATCATCGCAGCGCGAGCAGATCATTCGGACGACGAGTTCAAGATCAGGAACTTGCAGTTTAATTGTCCGGGTGGTGTGACACCAACGCCAACGCCGACACCAACTCCAACTCCGACACCAACTCCGACTCCAACTCCGACACCGACACCGACACCAACTCCGACTCCGACACCAACACCGACGCCAACGCCAGCTCCGATTTTGCTTAACGAAGTGGAGATTGACGCGCCGAATGAGCTTAGCGAAGGCTGCTCATACGTAGAGGTGCGAGGCTCGGCCGGACAAAGCATTCCAGCTGGAACGCTGTTCCTGTCGGTTAACCTCGACATCGGCAACCCTGGCTTTGTCAGCCAGTCAGTTAACCTCACAGCTCAGGTGATTGGAACGAACGGTACCCTGACTGCGGTTAATACAAGAGACGAAGCTTGTGTGGGTCGTGTATATCCAGCAGGAACAACGGTCTTCAATTACTTCTCGCCAGTGCCAATAGGAACCGGTTCAGAAGCTTACCTGATCGTTGAACAAGCTCCAGGTTCATCGCCAATAACAACTGGAACCGATCTGGATGTTAACGACGATGGGTTGATTGACGCAGCATTTGGCATCACTGTCAAAGACGGCTTTGGCTTCAATGCAGATCCTGCCCAGGAGCCTGCGCCGTATGGTGGTGCACCCAATCTAAGCGCCAACGATCCGAACTTCGTAGATAGTCTTGACCAACCTGATGCGGCAACACGCTTCGTAAGCAACACGACGCCATTGAGTGCCGCAGCATGGTTCTATGGAGAGTTGGCTGGTGCGCCAGATAACACGACGACATACGCACCGCCGCTAAGTCCCAACGCCCCAGGGTGCCCGCAGTTGACACCTGGCGCTCAGAATACACAGCCGGCAGTCTGTCCGACGCCGACGCCAACGCCGACACCAACGCCGACGCCAACGCCGACACCAAC